>ERZ824598.3-NODE-3-length-358433-cov-31.739672_pt1 | contig 358433 bp, 347 predicted proteins | sample MGYA00519934_ERZ824598 | MGnify/ENA primary metagenome ERZ824598 (study PRJEB31778, sample SAMEA3449177) | human gut metagenome | biome: human gut; feature: human-associated habitat; material: faeces | place: United Kingdom | collected 2010/2012 ... | reverse complement strand
TGGGAACCCCCGGCGACGCGGCAAGCTGGCACGCGGAAGGCGCAGCCGTGGAGCGCAAGAACGTAACGTCCGCCGCCGTGACCTTTACCGGGCGCGAACTTATCAAAGTGCTGTCCATGTCCGCCGCCGTCAAGCGCATGGATATTTCCGCCTTTGAGCGGTATATCACGGACGAACTGAAAGCGGCTATCGCGGACGCTATCGGCGCGGCTATCGTGTCCGGCACAGGCAGCGGACAGCCGACGGGTATTCTGTCCGGCATTACGTGGAACAACACGAACCGCATTCAGACCGCCGCCCTGACCGCTGACAACCTGCTTGCGGCTATCGCCCTGTTGCCCGCCGGGTATGCTGGCGGCGCAAAGTGTGCTATGTCCACGGCAACCCTGTTCGGCACGGTTTACCCCTTGAAGGACGGCGACGAACGCTATTTCTTCACCGACCCGGAGCGCGGCGGCGTGCGCTGTCTGTTCGGTTTTGAAATCGTGATTGACGACAATATCCCCGCCGGAACCATCCTGTTCGGCAATTTCCGCTATTACGGCGTGAACGTCCCCCAGGGTGTCGCCGTGGAAGTGTCCCGCGAAAGCGGCTTTACAAGCGGCCTGATTGACTTCAGGGCGCTGTGTATCGCGGACGGCAAGCCCATTGTTCCGGGCGCGTTCGTCAAGGTAGAAGTGCAGGCGGCGGGTTAATCCCCGCCCCTGACGGAAAGGCAGGCGGATAGTATGTTCACGATTGAAGAAGCCCGCGAGATTCTGCGCCTTGACGGCGACGACAACGACGAAATCATATATCCGCTTGTGTCCGCTATTCCGCCCTACCTTGAAGCGACAACAGGCTATTGCCCCGCTGACGGCAACTATTCGCCGCTGGCGATCACAGCGGGGCGGTTCCTGTTGCAGCTATGGTATTACGGCGAGAACAGCGACACAGACAAGTTGCAGCGCGTTATAGACTGCCTGTTAAAGGCATTATCGGCGGAGCGTGACAGGGCATGACGCAAACTGAATTCTATCATAGCACGGCATGGAAACGGCTTTCAAGGGCGTTCCTGCTGTCAAAGAATTACATTTGCGAACGTTGCGGCAAGCCCGCTGAAATCGCCCATCACAGGCGCTATCTGACCGCTGAAAACGTGCTGAACCCGGATATATCCCTGAACCCTGATAATTTAGAAGCCCTGTGCCGCGACTGTCACAACGCGGAGCATTTCGGCAGCGGCGGCGCGACGGCGCAGGGCTTGACCTTCAACCAATACGGCGACCTGATACAGAAAGGAAGGTAGCACCCATGACGAAACCCAGCATTGTCTACAGAACCGAACGCAGCAAGGCGATTGAATGCCTTGAAACCATCGTGGACAATTTCAGGGATGAAGCTATGCGGGAACGCAAGCCCTACACCTACTATGACAAGCAGGACGCGGCGATTGCGCAGACCTATATCAACGCCCAGCTTGCCCTTTTGAAGCTGATGAAGGAAGAAGAAAGCGAGGGGAACCGCTATGAATGAATCCTATGAACAGGAATTGCAGACGGAAATCAATTTCCTGCTGCATGAAGTGGGCTATTTGCAGGAAGAAATCAGCAACGCCCGCGCAAGCGGCGACACGGACGAATACACGCGCCTGTTCCGGGTATTCCTGCCCGTGCAGAAACAGTATTTGAAGCTGTGCGCGGAACTGGAAAAGCTGACGGGCGCGGACGTGGACGAACTGGCGGCGTTCAATGGAGCGTGACACAGAATGAACTATATCACGGCATATAACAGCCTGATACAGTCCGGGGAAATCGCTGCTTCAAGGCGGGTGAAACAGGTATACGCCCGCCTTGCGGCGGCGACCGCTGACACATCCGGGCAATATATCTTTGACGAACAGCGGGCAAGCCGTCCCATAGCCTTTATAGAACGTTTCTGCAAGCATTCTAAAGGCGAATGGGCAGGACAGAGCATTTCCCTTGAACTGTTTCAGAAAGCCTATATTCAAGCCCTGTACGGCTTTATAGACCGTGACACGGCTTGCAGGCAATACAGGGAAAGCTTTTTCCTTGTGGGGCGCAAAAACGGCAAGTCAACCCTGCTGGCGGGGCTGGCGCTGTATATGCTGACAAGCGACGGCGAGGGCGGCGCAGAGGTATACAGCACGGCGACCAAATACGCGCAGGCGCGTTTGCTGTTCGATGAAGCCCACAACATGATAAAACAGTCCGCGGCGCTGTCAAAGCATTTCCGCAAGCGCAAGAATGATTTATACTATGCCCCCGCTATGGCAAAGTTTCAGCCCCTTGCCCGCAATTCTGACACGCTGGACGGGCTGAACGCTTCATTCGTCATTATGGACGAACTGCACGGCGTAAAGGACAGGAACCTTTATGAAGTCATGCGGCAGAGCCAATCAGCGCGGCGGCAACCGCTAATGATAATGATAACGACCGCCGGAACCGTCCGCGAATGTATCTTTGACGATATGTATTCATACGCGGCGGGCGTAGCGGACGGGGCTATAACTGACCCGCATTTCCTGCCCGTCCTGTACGAACTAGACGACCGCAGCGAATGGACAGACCCGGCAGCGTGGATAAAGGCAAATCCGGCGTTAGGGGCTATAAAGAAGCTGGACGACCTGACCGCCAAAGTGGAGCGGGCAAAGCAGAACAGGAATGAACTGTCCGGCGTGCTGTGCAAGGAATTCAATGTCCGCGAAACCGTAAAAACGGCGTGGCTGTCCTTTGACGATATAAACAACGAAACGACCTTTGACATTGAAGAATTCCGGGGCGCGTATTGTATCGGCGGCGTTGACCTGTCCATAACAACCGACCTGACCGCCGCAAGCCTGCTGTTGATGAAGCGCGGGGACGATAGAAAGTATATCATTCAAATGTATTGGCTACCCGCTGACAGGCTGGCGGAGCGCGTGCAGCAGGACAAAATACCCTATGACAAATGGTTTGCCCGTGGCCTGTTGCGGCTGTGCGCGGGGAACAGTATCAACTATTCAGACGTTACGGCGTGGTTTGTGGAAACCGTGAAGCAATACGACCTTTTCCCCGCGTGGGTGTACTATGACAGCTATTCCGCCCGCTATTTCGTGGAAGAAATGCAAATGCAGGGGTTCAATATGGTTCGCTGCATACAGGGCGCTAAAACCCTGTCCCTGCCTATGCAAATGTTAGGGGCGGACTTGCAGGCGCATAAAGTGATTTACAACAATAATCCCGTCCTAAAGTGGTGTCTGACCAATACGGGCGTACAGACGGACAGGAACGGCAATATTGTTCCGATCAAGAACCAATCGCCCAAACAGCGCATAGACGGCACGGCGGCATTGCTTGACTGCTATGTGGGACTGTATGAGCATTACACGGAATACACGACGGCGATATAAGGGGGAACCGCTATGAAGCTGAAAGACAAGAAAGTAAACATCTATCGGGAAAGATACGTCCCGAACGGGAACGGCTACACGACAAAGGTAACTGAACCCGTAGCCTTGAACGTGTGGGCGTATTTCCGGCAGCTATCCGGCAAGGAAATATTCGCGGCGGCGGCGTACAGGTATGACGAGGAAGTGCTGTTCACCATCAATTATCGTAATGACCTGACAACGGCCTGCTTTGTGGAGTATGGCGGCGTGAACTACAACGTGACCCGGATTGATACTTTTGAAGGGTATAAGCAGGATATTACGCTGTACTGCAAAAGACAATGACGGACAGGCGGAGCATGAACCCACCTGTTTTGATTTTTAACTGGAAAGCAGGGCGATTGTATGCTATAATCATTATGGCTTGTTGTACCCAACAGCCAAAAGGAGTGTAGCGCATGAAGCCAATGATTAAGTACCGTGGCGGGAAATCAAAAGAAATTCCTGCCTTTGAAAGGTATATCCCTGCTTCATTCGATAGATATATTGAACCGTTTTTAGGCGGCGGGGCTGTCCTGTTTCATCTTTGCCCGGAAAGAGCCTTAATCAACGATATAAACCCAAATCTTATGTTGTTCTATAGGCAAATCCGCGATAATTACGAAACAGTTAGGCGACAATTAGACGAACTTCAAGCTATCTATGAAGCCAATCAACGTGACTATGCCGCGCTTAAAGCGCTTCACCCAGACGACCGAGTAGAAAACAGGAATGAAGCTTTGTACTATGAATTAAGGGATATGTATAACGGCAAAATACCTTCAAAATATTTATATGCTGTTATTTACTTTTTCATCAACAAGACTGCATATTCCGGAATGATTAGGTATAATGCCGCAGGTGAATACAACGTTCCTTTTGGGCGTTATCAAAACTTCAATACTCAACTTATTACCCTGCAGCATAAAGATTTGCTGCAACGTTCAGAATTGTATGAAGGGGATTATTCTACCATCTTTGAAATGGCTACTGAACGTGACTTTATGTTTCTTGACCCGCCGTATGATTGTATTTTCCATGATTATGGTAACATCCCGACGCAGGGAAATGGTTTTGACGAACAAGACCATAGAAGATTAGCCGCAGATTTTCGTCTGCTAAAATGTAAAGCCCTTATGATTATAGGCAGAACACCCCTAACGGAGGAGTTATACGGGGATTTAATCCGGGGTGAATATGAAAAATCATATGCTGTCAATATTCGTAACCGCTTCAAATCTGAATCCAAGCATATTATAGTTACTAACTATATCGCGGGGTGATACTATGGCACGACTGCAAGGAAAAACCTTATTCTTCATAACATCCCCCAGAACGCCAATGAAAATGCAGCCGGAAATAGAATTGTTGGTTGAGAAGTTTTCCGGCAGAACATGGAACACTAAATGTCAAGAAGAATTCATAGCATGTTTGGCTACCGATCCCCGATTTGAAGGTGTCGGTTCTGTTTCAGACCCAGCTTTTAGCGCAAGAGATAGAATAAACAGAGGGCCTAAGGCGTTAGGATTCGTTGATATAAAACCAACTATAGCATTAACTGACGCAGGGCAAAACTTTCTTGACGAGGAATTATGTCAAGAAGCTTTGTTGCGTCAAATGCTCAAATTTCAGTTGCCATCCCCTTATCATACCGAAACGTCAAACAATAGTAGCTATTTCTGTGTAAAGCCCTATTTAGAGATATTCCGGCTTATCTATACGTTAGGGCATATTACGTTTGATGAATTGATGATTTTCGGAATGCAGCTTGTGCGCTACTCTGATTTTGAATCTATAGTTGAAAAAATACGCCATTTTAGGCAAGCAAAAGAAGATAGTCGCGTTAGTTATAAAACGTTCATGGGACAATACCGCGACAACGAATTGATGGAAATCTATGCTGATGAAATACAAGCCGGAAATACAAGAACGCGTGAATCCCGTGACACTTCAATAGCAAAATTTATTAAAACAAAAGCAAGCAATCTGCGTGACTATACAGACGCGTGTTTTAGGTATTTACGTGCTACAGGTATTATATCGCTGTCACAAAAGGGGAAATCTCTTTCCATACTACCCGAAAAGGAACGTGAAGTTGAGTTTTTCCTTGCCAACATTGACCGAAAACCTGTTTTCATTGACGATGAAGCCCAATATAAGCAATACCTTTTTAACGCAGAATTGCCTGTTCTGTATACCGACAACAGGCAGAACCTTATTGCGGAAGTAACGAGACTCGGCCTATTGCCGCCGCATACGATTGCAACAAGCGATATTCCAACTCTGAAAAAGGCCTTGAAACAGGCAACAAAGCAACGCAAAGAAGCGCTAATCAGTCAGCAAGTGGAAACGCTGAAAGACTATCGTGCTTATACCGATGTTATGGAAGTGTTTACAGAAATCCGGCAGAACGGCTATTATGACGTGCCTTTGATGTTAGAATGGAATACATGGCGTGCAATGACCATGCTGGACGGCGGAAACATTCATGCAAACCTTAAATTTGACGATGAAGGGCAACCCCTATCAACGGCAACCGGGAATATGGCGGATATTGTTTGCGATTATGGGGACTTCTCTTTAACTGTTGAAGTGACAATGCAGACGGGGCAGCGTCAATATGAATCGGAGGGCGAACCTGTTTCACGCCATTTGGCAAAAGTGAAGCGCGAGCAGAGTAAAGAAGCGTTCTGTTTCTTCATAGCACCAACAATAAATCCATCCTGCATTGCGCATTTCTTTACGCTTCATCTTGCGAATATTGCCTTTTATGGTGGAAAATCTGTCATTATCCCGATTGAACTTGAAGTCTTTGAAAAAATGGTAGAACAGTCACACAGAGCAAGCTATATACCTGACCCGCAACAGATAAAAGCCTTTTGTGATTATTCTATGCAGATTGCTTCAACTGCTCAGAGTGAAACAGAATGGTATGAAGCAATCAAAGCAAAAGCCCTAAACTGGCTTGCAGCATAACTTATTTTGTCGCTTATCCCGTATTATCTTCAAGTATCTGTTAGCCAATTTAAGCGACAAATAAGCTACAAATCAACAGTAAAACCGCCCGAAACCCCTTGATTTATGGGGATTTTGGGCGGTTCGCATATCTTCCTTTTCAAAATACACCTCAATGCTGTTTTCCTTGAGTTGACGGATGGTGGTCAGGCTGTCAACGGTGTTTCTGGCAAAGCGGCTCACGCTCTTGGTCACGATCAGATCGAACTTGCCTGCCAGCGCATCGGCCACCATCGACTTAAAGCCCTCACGCCGTTTGGTATTCGTACCTGTGATGCCCTCATCCGTGTACACCCCAGCGAAAATCCAATCGTTGCGACCTTGGATATAGTTGGTGTAGTAATCCACCTGAGCTTCATAGCTTGTCAACTGTTCCTCATGATCCGTGCTGACACGTGCGTAGGCGGCTACCCGGCGCTTCTTGGGTATGCCAATCGGCGTTGACGTGAACCTGCTGAGGGTGGCAGGGATAGTGGTTACGGATTTGGCCATTTCTTCTCGCTCCTTATCTGCTTCATTCTTCGGCTCATTTCGGCTTTGCGCTCATCTGTCCACATGGCTTTGCTGACCTCACGCATATGCGCCTTGTATGCTTCCGTATGTGGATACCCTTTTCTCGGGGTGGGTATCCAAGCCTTGATGATTTGTTCGCCATTCCTCATGTGGATGGTGGCTTCGTATGTTCCTGTCAGTTCGATGCACTCAACAGATGCATGAAATGCGTTTTCATCAAACGTTTCGATTCCCATTGCTTCTGTCAGCATATCCTTGAGGATTGGCTCGGGGGGCTTTGCTGTATTTCCGCATCGAGTACTGTTAGGACAGTGCCAATAGATGCGCATTGTGCCATCCTTGTAAGGCTTAGTCTGACGGCGGAAGAATGCCCCGCAGGCAGGGCAACGCAGGTATCCAGTAAAGGGATTCTGATGCTTCTTGCTGGGATTCTTGCCCATACGGTTTTTTCTGGTGGCTTCGCGCCGCTCCTGAGTCCAGCAATCCTTCCGCATGGTGGATTCCCAATGATGAGGAACGGTGCGTCCATCCTTAAAATGAAAGATCATTTCATTAGGCTCAGGGATCATAATGCGCTCGATTTGCTCGGAAAACCGAACTTCATCGAATTCATCCAGACCGAGAACGGCGGCACATGCTCTCTTCAGCATTGGCTCAGGAATGTCTTTGTTTGTGCACTCTGCATTCCCAGTCTTACGCCGTGTACCACAAATCCAAATGGGATAACTGGCGTTCGGGTCTTCTTGCCGCTTACGGCTTGAATGCTGGTAGCTTTTGCCACAACAACCGCATTTGATTTTGCTGGTGAAACAGCTGGTTTGAATGCTCCAGTTGGCCAAAGCACCAAGCTCTCTGCGCCGGGCAATCTCATCCTGCACTCGCTGGAATACCTCCATGGGGATGATGGCTTCATGGGTGTTTTCTACGAAGTACTGCGGAAGCTCACCACGGTTCTTTTTTGTTTTCCCTGAAATGGGATCAGCGATGTATTCCTTTTGTAAGAGCAGGTTTCCGGTGTATGTGATGTTCACCAGAATTTGTCGAATGGATGTATTGCCGAAATGCCGCCCTGTATAGGATTTCACGCCCATATCTTCCAATTGCTTCTCCGTGCTCTCAGCAGATAGCCCTGCGAGAAAATTGTCGTAGATGAGCCGTACAATCTTTGCCTGTTCAGGTTGGATGACGAGTTTGTCTCCTTCCCAACGGTAACCGTATATGCCGAACCGACCGTTGGGAATTCCTTTCTTAAACCGCTGAACCGTACCCCATTTGACATTCTCGGAGATGCTTCGGCTCTCTTCCTGGGCGAATGATGCCAGAATCGAAAGCATGAGTTCGCCATCTCCGCTCAGGGAGTTGATATGCTCCTTTTCGAACCTGACTTCAATGCCAAGCTCCTTCAGATGGCGGACCGTGTTTAAAAGGTCGACCGTGTTTCGGGCAAAGCGCGAGATGGATTTCGTGAGGATGATGTCTACGCGCCCAGTCTCGCAGTCCGCCACCATGCGGGTGAATTCAGGCCTGCGTTCTGCCCGTGTACCTGAAATGCCGCTGTCTGCATAGACTCCCGCATATTCCCATTCTGGGTGCTTCTGTATCAGATTGCTGTAATAGCTGATTTGAGCTGAAAGCGAATGATTCAATCGTTCACTTTCTTCGGAGATACGGGCATATGCGACCACTTTTTTGCGGGTCGGCAGCTGTGACATGGCGCGTTCCAGTTTGGTTATCTTGGCCATACGACCACTCCTTTCCGACACCATATATCACTCTAAAGGACAGAAATAGCAAGGCCTGTTTGGTTTATTTATCAAGCAATATCGGGCCGAGAATAGGTGCGAATTCCTGCCGCAGATGCGCTTCCACGATGGCAAATTCACCCTCTGTCAAAAGCCCCTGAGTGCAGAGTGAACGGGCGATGGACAGCGCAGTCTGGTATTGCAATTCGGATGAAAAGAAGGTTTCAGGCATTTGAAACACCATCTTTATACCGAGCCGAGACGTAGCAGGCATGAGAACAGTACTTGCGCCCAGCGTTGCCATATGCCGAGAAAGGTTTGTGACAGCAAGCGCAGGTGAAATGGTAGATGGCCTTCTGATGCACCGCTTCCGGATGGTGATTCCACCACATCACTCTGCAAGCATCCGAGCAGAACTTTCGGGGCTTTCTTCCGGGAGTCTGGAGTAACACAGAACCGCAAGCTCTGCAAAGTTCTCCATTTAAATGAATACGCTCGTTGGTTTGTGCCTTTGTGCCTGTCAAACCCTCCTTTCGGCAGAAAGCAACCACAGTATCTTTCTTAAGATCCAAGGTTCTGGCAATGGTGGCGTAGCCATAGCCCTTTGTACGCAGGGCTTTAATTTTGGACTTCTGAGCATCTGTCATAATCTCACCTCCAGTTTCCACTGGAGAAAAGCAGTAGATTTGAGCGGATCAACATTGAAAAAAGTCATAATCATCGATTTCCTTCCGAGAAAATTATCTGATGCTCCCTCTACCTACAAGCCCCAAATTACCCCCATACAAAAAAGAGCGGTCAGCCGAAGCCAACCGCTCAAAGAAGATTATTCAGCTACCGAGTACTTCCCAGATACCCAGCCAACCTGTCCATTGATTTCAATGGCCTGCCAGCCATTCTGGGCGGTAGCCACCCACGGGAAGGTTGCCCCGTCCTTGACTGCCGTGATGCGGCTGTACTTCGTGTCGTTGCCGATGCGGACGTTGACGGAGCCATTCTCACAAACAATCCTCACTCGCTGCGGGGTAGATGCGGGTGCATCATCTTCGCTGGGTGTGTGCTGTGTGTCAGAAGGCGTTTCGGGTTCGGGATCAACCGTTGCAGTGCCGTTGTCATTCTCAGCCACAGCACTCATCAGCGCAGTGTGCGTCTGAGCGCCATAGACACCGTCTGCCTTGATGCCCACCTTCTTCTGGAAGGCAGTCACAGCGGCAATGGTTTCTTTGCCGTAGTCCCCGTCAGCACCATACTTGGGCAGTGTATAACCCAGCTGAAGGAGCAGCTCCTGCAGCGTCTTCACATCCGTGCCCTTCATGGATTTTGTGAGACTTCTGCTGCCGAGGGTGTACTCGGTAGCGGTCGTTTCAGCCTTCGTAGTGAAAGGCGCATCCCCGTAGTCGATGAACGGCAACTGGCACCAGTGCGTCCACTTGCGCTCGGAAACCTTCGTCTTGACACAGCCGTAGTTGAAGCCCCTCTCCTCAATGGCATAGCCGTTGCCAACGTACACACCGATATGCCCAGAGGCGCAGAGCGCCACACCGGGAACCTCCGGCAGTGTGGAGATCGTGCCCCAGGCACAGCCCTTCTTCTTGGCATAGCTGAACATGGAGTTAGCTCCATAATCCGGGCAACCATTGCCGCCGTACTTGCTGGTGAAAGTTTTGTCGGCGCCAATGGCCTCGATAACACCCTCGCCGCCACCTGTCCACATGTAGCCCTTGATCATGCCAACGCAGTCAGCACAGACATTTTTCTTGGCGATGTCATCCTTATAGCGGCTGGTGCGGCTGGAACCGTAGTGGGACGGATACTGCTTGGCCTTGCGGGAACGCAGGCTTTCTGTACACTTGTACACGCAGGTGCCATACCAATACGGCATGCCCAGAAACTTCTCACAGAAGGCTACAAGATGCTCGCTGGTAAACGGCGTTTCAATTCTCTTACTCATTCAGATTCCTCCTCGCTGTTTGTGTCACTGCGCTTGTGGAGCTGGGAAAGCACAGTTTTCAGCCCGTCGGGAACTGGCAGACCAATGTGCGCAGCGTTCTCCAGCAGGCTCACGCCCTCGTTGGACAGGTAGTAGCAGATGACAGCACTGCGCATGGCGCTACCTGTGCCGACTACTTCCACGTCGATGATGTTTGCCACCCCGACAAGGATGAGGATGAGTACCTTCTTGAAGATACCCTTGAAGCCCACGGAGCTGGAGAGCTCCTTGTCGATGATGGCGCACATGACCCCGGTGATGTAGTCCAACGTCATGAAGATGATGAGTGCGGTGAGCAAGCCATCTACTCCGCCGATGAAATAGCCCAGCCATCCACCGAGTGCCGTGATCGCGATCTGAATCTTTGTCCAGATCAGTTCAGTAGAAAAAGTGTTCATGGAATTCCTCCTTGCAAAATGGTATAGAAAAACCGCACCCGATATGGATGCGGTTTTCTCAGAGAAAAGGTTAGGTTCCGATGGCGATCCAGTCAATGTTGCGCTTGGTATTGAAGCTACCGCCAACGATGATGGTCGCACCTGTAGTCGTCTTGGAATGTACCTTCAAAGCACCGTTATCGCCCGACCAGTTGCTGCTGGTAGTAGAATATGTGACCGTCACGCAAGGCACAGATGTAAAACCTGCACTGGAATAGTTGATGCTGGCTGCACTACTGCCGCTGACAGAGGTCGACCCATATGCCACCTTGAAGGGCATTCTTGCCATCGGAACTGTGCCAGCTGTCAAGTTAGATGCGTTGTTGCACCCCAAATTACTTCTTGCATTGGCTGCTGTGGTGGCTCCCGTGCCGCCGTTTGCAACCGGGACACCCGTAGCCATACCAGCATGGAACAGGCGATAGGCGCTCCACGTGCCGTTGACGGCAGTACGAAGAAGCACAGCATTATCCATGCTGGAAGCGTAAGCTGCTGTGCGTACTTCCAGCATTCTGCGATTATTTCCCGAACTGTCCTCCCAAGCAGCAAAGCTGGAAGCTCCAAGATAACTGCCTTCAAACACGGTGCGGTTGGTTGTGTCGTTATAGGTCGGAAGCAGATACACAGACGGGTACAGACTGGTCTGAATGGACAGATTGCCGGTCATGGTATCGCCAGTCTTTTTCACACCGCCGAGATTGGCAATGGCACCTGCTGCTGTAGTGGCTCCGGTGCCGCCGTACTGGATGCCCAATGCAGAGGACAGGATCAGCGGCCATCCGAACTCCACCTTGCCGGACTGCTCAGCAACTTTGCCGAAAGCCATGCCGGAACCGTCCTTGTAAAAATCCATCATGACCTGCTTGGTGCCGATGGAGATATTCTGCTCAACGGTTTCAAAGAAGTCCGCCAGCTGAATCTTGAGGTCGTAGCTATTCAGCGCGGCGAAGGTCGGCGACAGCAGCAGATTGGTCGGTGCAATGGTATAGCCGCTGGCTGTGACCGTTCCAGCAGATGCCCATGCAGTGGAGCTGGTTTGTTTGTAGAAGACCTTGCAGGAGATGGTGTTCTTGCTGCTGACGGAGGAGACGGAGCCTTTGGCAGAAATTCGCACCTTGGTTCCGTCCACCTGTACTGCTGAGCCGTCTGCATTGCAGCGCTCCGCATGGAAATCCGTGATAGACGGTCTTGCGTAGTCGATGACCGTAAAGGTTGCAGATTTGGTTGCTGTCCGGCTACGGCTATCCGTAACGGTCACCGAAATCGTGTTACTTCCTGCCGTGGAAAGTGTGCCTGTCGTGAAACTGGAGCTGGTGTAGGCTGTGCCGTTGACGCTGGTGCGGTAGGAAGAAATGGAACTCCCGTAACTGCCGGACGCACCAATGGTCACCTGTAGTTTGCTCCTCAGTTTCACATATCCGCCGAATTGCGCAGCGATGCCGGATACCGCTTCTGCGTAGGTCAGGTTGGAAATGGTCGGAACAACGGATGCGGGTACAGTCAGCAGAACGGAACAATAAGAAGTGCCGGTCAGGCTCCCACTCACGTAGGTGTTGCAGGTAATGGTGCAGTAGCCGCTGGTCGCGGACGGAATCTGAGACGCCAACGACAGCGGCGGTGTCCAGCTAGTGGAAGCTCCGACATTTGTGGCGATTGTTCCGCTTGCAGAGCCGAACGTGTAGGTCAGCGTGTGTGTCGCGGAGGAACTCAGCCGGTTTGTGTTGATGGTCACGCTGCTGCCCAGGGCCACAGAGGAGGCAGATGTGCTCGGAGAGCTGACGCCTTCCTCGTAGGTGACGGAGAGCGTGGCGGTCGACCACATCAGGTAGTTGTTGGAATACCCCTGTGAACTGGCCGTCGGGCTGGGATTGTAGATGCAGAAGGTGTTGTTGCCAGCCGCCAGATAGCTGGCTACATTCGTCAGCAGCGATCCTGTAAATGCCGTGGTAGTTGTGTTCCCGTAAAACGAACCAGTGAACGTGCCCAGAGGCTCAGCGCAATAGTCCCTGCCGATCACCCCGGAAGCAGACGCTTCCTGATGGTACGACTTCCGAAGGTACACCGTCTTTGTGTGCCCAGCACCATAACCGGCCTTTTCCGAATACACCGTCAGAGACACTGCCGTAATAACCTTGTTCTGCAGGTTCAAGCCGGAAAAGTGCAGGATGCCAACGTAGTTGTATCCCGAGGTGTAGAACTCCTGACAGGCTTGAGAGGATTTGGAATTGCTGGACGAATTGGATTTTCGGGTGCGCATGGATGCGTTGAAGGATACAGTTGTGGCCACGATACACCTCCTTTAGCCGGTATAGATGAGGGACAAATTGCCATTGCTCTGTGGTTCAAAGGCAAACTTGCCGATCTGTAGCTTGGTCAGAATCTCCGCGCTGGTGACGAACAGTTTGTTGTTGGACAGGTAAGCGACCTCTGTGTTGTTCATATAGAAGGCCAGCCGGTCATTGACCACCCGAAACGTGATTGGATTGCCTGTTTTTCCGATGGTCAAGCCGTCCTCACTGAAGTTCATATAGGTGCGAATGAGTTCCAACTGTGCTTCCGTGGCCTGTGTCGAAGCACGGGCGTCTGTCGCCAGCTCATTGATCTGGGAAACCGCCCACGTGAAGTTGTTCTCCGTTTGCTCGGAGAGCGTGGTCAGCTGTTCGCGCATCTGGCCAAGGTCTGAAGAGGAAGCATAGGTCGCCTTGACCTCCTGACGGATGGCATCTGTCTCTGTGGAGATCTGTGCGTAGACGCTGGACAGCTTTCGTTCCAGCCACTCCTCGTCCTGTACAGCTTCCCAGTCATCTCCGTCAAAGCGTTTGAGCACTGGCGGCGATTGTGAGGTGTCCAGCCAGAGCGCACCCTCTGCGGCTGAGGGCGGCGCTGTGTCCTGCTGGATGGGATCGTTAAGGTCACTGAGCGTGATGTGACTGCTGGCAATCATCATTCCACCTCACAGACGAATACGGTCTTGCTGTCCACGTCATCGCTATCCACATAGATGACCTTGCCTGTGGCAAAAACGGCTCCATTGTCAAGCGGATTTCCGTCCTTGTTCCGGCGATACCACTTGTAAGTCTTGGTGTGCTTGTAGGTGGCGTTGGTGGTCACATCTGCCCATTCAGAGCCGGAATAGCGCATGAGTGCGGTGGTCGCTGATGAGGTGGCGATCTTGTAGTAGAAAGCACCAGTGGCAGGACTTGAAGGAGCAGAGGTGCTGTAAGTGGTGGATTTCAGCGGATCGACTTCTGTTCCGTTCTGCCACAGCCGACAGACCAGACAGGTAGAGCCGATGCCATTCTTGAAAATGTCTCCGGCAGTAGAGTCGATGTCTGCCTGATAGTTGTCGGTCTTGTCGATGAGCGTAATGACATCCGTATAGGTTTTGCCGCTGTACGTCATGGTGCAGCGGAAGCTCGCCATGCCGGTAACATCCGAGCCATTGACCGTCAGGGTGCTGCCAGTCTGCCCGGAGATGGTTGTCCAGCTGCCGGATGCGTATTTTGCCCATGCGTAGGTTGCGCCACTGGTAATTGCAGTAGTGCCATTGTAGGCGGCTGTCTGGATCATCAACGTACCAGCGCCGTTCAGAAAGACCGTGCCGTTGGGGGCATACAGAGAAAACACGACAGCTGAAGCGCCAGAGGCTCCTGTATTGACCTTGCTCCACTGAATTTTTAGTGTGGTACTCACCGGCGAGGTGATGGGTACAGACAACTCACCGTTCAGCTGGTCGAAACCACCAAGATTCGCATTGGCGGCAATAGCAATGGAGATGGGAATCTCATTGCTCGATGCAGAGCCGACCGTAACTGTCATACCGGTGGGTGCGCCAGTGACCGTGCCCACGGCGGGTGTAACCTTCGTGGTGCCAGTATAGGCGACCACGTTGCACGTCTTGGTCACAGCGGCAATCTGCCCGGAACGGTTGGCGGCAAAGGTGATGTTCTCATTCGTCAAGAAAACAGTCGAGGCGTTTTTACCGGCGGCACCTGTTCCACCAGTAGCACCTGTTGCACCCTTGGCACCGTCCGATACCTTGTAGATGCTGGTGGTATCACCGATGTTGGCATCCGATGTGGTGATGCGGATGGAAGCAGTTGTTCCGTTCCAGATCGCGTGAGCGGGCTTGACGATAAGCGATGTGCCAGTGACGCTGGCGTTGTCGCTGGTTGTGGGATAATCTGCCCAAGCACCTGAAGCATTCCTGTACTGCCATTTGCCCATGGTCACATTCTGCAGGTTTGCCGTGAGAGTAATCTGCGCAGGGGTGACTGCGCCGGCCGCGTCATATTTGAACACCTGATCGCCGCTGATCCATGCGGACTTTGCGTTCTGCCCGGTGGTCACCAGCGCAAAAGTGATGTCGGCCATGGCATTGATCGGCACGGTGGTATCCGGGTCAGTGTAGGTCACATAGGCGATGTAAGTCAAAAGCCCGCTTGAAACAGAAGACAGCTTGTTCTGGTTGACCGTCAGGACGTTGCCGGATACGGTTTCACCGGATGCCAGTGCGGTTTCTGTACCAGAGCCTTCCTTGCGCTTCCAAGTAATGGTCAGGGCGCGGTTTGTCAGAGCGATGGCTGTCTGGTTTGCGTAGACCACGGGCGTGATGACCAGCTTGCCAGCGGTAGTCGTCCAGTTGGGCTGGAAGCTATTGACGTTTACGTCCTTAATCTGTGTCCGGGGTTGGTTGCTACCCAGATACACGGACAGCGACTTACCGTCTGACAGGTCGATGATTGTTTTGGAACCGGTTGCAATAATAGCCATGTTTATTCCTCCTCGTCTGCAAGTTCGCAGGTATAGGTTGCCGAGTAAAGTACATCCCGGACAGTGAGCGTGATTTGCTTCATGCCAGCGTGTGCGCTGTCCCATAGAGCATCTGCCGTGCTATCCGCTGACAGGCGATGCCAATAAAAACGGGCAGCTGGAATGCTGTCCGTTACGTTCTGACTGCCGTGCCACACACGGGCCTGCAGAATGGTATTTTGAATGTCTGCCGACAGGATGTCCGAAGTTGATATGATCTCCAGCCGATAACCGAGCAGCTCGTCTACATCGCTGTAGATTTTTTCTACCCGCTGTCGAATGCCCTCGTTGCTGGTCAAATCCAGCGTTTTACCAAAATCAGCAGAAACGTGAGATGTGGTTAGCGTCCCTGCCTTGATGTTGGAGCCTTCGATGGAACCAGCGGCAATCTCCGAGCCAGTGATTGTCCCGGCCAGAATTTCATTGGCGGTGATGGTCTTGGACGCAATCTCCGCGGCGGTAATGCTGTGCGCTACGATTTTGTCTGCTGTAATCGTCCGCTTTGTGAGGACATATCCATCAATGGTATCCACCTGCGTGGAAACCAGTTCGCCCATGTTGTTAATGGCATAGATCAGGGATTGCTCACTGCCACGGATAATGAGCCGTTCCACGGACAGGGTTCCGGCGGTGATTTTGTTGGCAGTCAGCTCGATAATTTTCGCATCCGTAATCGAGCTATCTGCAATCTGCGCTGTGCCCACCGCACCTTGCTGGATGAGGGTTGCTGTAATGGCGCCCAGAGCAATCTTGGCTGTGTCAATGGCAGCATTCTCGATCTGTGCGTTGGTGATTGCACCTTGAGCAATCTTCGCAGTCGTTACCGCCAGATCGGCAATTTTCGCTGAATCCACAGCCAAATCAGCAATCTTGGCTTTGGTGATACTGCTATCCAGAATGTGCGCGGTGACGATGGCGCCGTCCTGAATGTTGGCAGTGCCAATCGCCGCCCCGGCAATCTGTGCGTTGGTGATGGCCGCGTCTGCAATCTTGGCAGTACCGATTTCGCCGTCCTTGATGTGAGCGGCGAGGATGGCGGCATCATCAATCTTGGCAGAGGTGATTGCGCCGTTTGCGATTTTGACGTTTTCAATTTGACCGTCACCGATGTGTGCGCTGTTGATGGCACCATGCTCGATTTGCGCCGTTCCAATAGCGGCTTCTTGTATTTGTGCTTTCCCGATGGCGGCATCCGCAATCTTCGCCTGCGTGATGGCGGCATCTTCGATGTGACCGGTCTGAATTGCTGCTTCACCGATTTTTGCGCTGGAAATTGCGGCATCCTGAATGTGTGCCGTTTCAATCGCTGCCATCTGGATCTGCAGGTGACCGACGGAGCCGTTCTGCAGCTGGCCAGCGCCGATGGCATTCATGGCAATCTTGCCGCCAGTGATACTGCCGGAAGCCAACTGTCTGCCGGAAATGGTGGAACCTTCCAGCGTGTCAGCAACCGTACCCAATGTGACAGAAGCGTATTTTTGCAACAGACAATCGTAGGTGTACTGTGTCATACGCATGGACACAGACACACCGATGCGTGGTGAAATGACCTGAACAGCATCCCCAAGGAAGATACTGCGCAGTCCTGCGTATTGGGCATATTCGACTGCGTTTTCGCAGGAGATGAAGTCCACCGTCAGGGTGACAGAGGGCAGGTCGCAACCAGCGTCAAACTCAGCCTGTGCCGCCTTGCGCATTTCTGCATAGCACTGTTGGATGCTTTTCGGCTCGTCCTCATCATCTGATTCCTTTGCCTCCGAAACGGCGAGGTGAATCCATTTTGGAGCAGGATAAGCACCGATGTAGGGGCTGTCCAGAAAGAGTTCTGGTAGGTAGAGCACCTCGCCGTCCTTGTTTTCGCCGGTGGGCATAATGCGTGTGGTGACGTTGGTGATGTCTACATCGTAGGAAATTCCGGTCAAATTTTTCTTTTCTCGAATCTGTACGTCTGTATCGTTGCCCACTCGCCCCACGAGGAACACATCAAACCAGTCACGAGCCAGCTCTGCCTTGTACTTGCCTGTGATGCCGTCCTCGCCAAGTAGCGCTTCTACGGGGTTGATGTTCTCCCAGACCACATCCTCTGCTGTGCTGGACAGGTCGGAGTAGAAGGTGAAGTCGTGCTCTGACAAACAGCCCTTGGCGATTTTCTGTACAGCAGCTGCGCCGACCTCATCATTTCCCGGCTCGACCTTTTGGAGCATGTTGTCGAGAAGGTCATAAAAAATGTGCCGGGCGTAGACCGTGACTTTCGTCAGGTCTGGCACGACACGATAGATGCGAAAGGGCTGATCCCGAAGTTGGCGGCTCTCCAGCACCTGATTTTTGAAGCCGACATTCTTGCGGACAGATTGTGTTTCTGTCCGGGCAAAGGTCAGATATTCACTGGCCATATAGCCATGCTTGCCATCCGGGGCGGTGACCTCGTACCACGAGGAAGTTGTCTTCTCTACGACAATGACCTCGGAGCCTTTCTTGTAGGAACTGAGGATTTTATAGTTCGTTCCTGTGCCGCTGCGTAGGCGGAGATTGCCGCTCTTCGTGGTGATCTTGTATATCTGTACCTCGTAAGAGGAATCTTGATATTGCTGGGATACTTGCTCAATGCGGGGCGTGATGGCCGCTGGCACAGGTGCACGGAGAATGCGACCTTCCACAATGCGCTCCCACTTGCCGTTCCTGTCCAAGGGGTGCTCCATGACCAGCTCATACTCGCCGTTCAGGGTCTCGGTCACGGAGCAAGAAAAAGGGGTTAGTACACCAAGCCCGTTGCCAGAGAAGTCTGTGCATGTTGATTCGTAGATGCAGATCGTGGGACATCACCTCCTTTGGGGGATAAAGAAAACGCCATCCATTTCTGAATGACGTTTCCGATATGTGCGTAAATCAGATCATATCCAAGGGCATTTCCAACAATGCCTTTAGCTGGTCTCGCCGTTGGTAGACAACGGCAGTAATCCATACGGTCTGCTCTTCTTCGTTGATCCAAAAGTATACGATGAAGTTCTTGACAGGGAGTACGTGGATTCCCAGACTTCTCCAAGGATCTGTGTCAAACAAACGGAAGCGAGCGGGCATTTCACTGAGTTTTGCAATCTCACTTTTTAGCAAGTCAGACCACCGGAGCGCAGTTTCAGGGGAATGTAGCTCATTGGAAATGTACCCAACCACGCTTCCAATCTGCTCGACGGCATTCGGTGTAAGTTTAATTCTGTACATCATACGGCAGCAGAATCCTTTACTCTCCGATTAATCTGGTCGAATGCCTCATCCAGATCATAGCCAATACCAGCTTTTGCCTGTGCAAGTCCCTTACTCATCATGGCGTCGAACTGCTTTTCTGACATACCATCCAGTACTGGAACGGTAGAAGGAATGGAAAGAGAAAAAGGGAGTCCGTTGTTCATGATGATCTGACGATACAGAGCATTGATAACGACGGAAACGGGCAGTCCGAGGTTATCCATGATAGCTTCTGCTTGGGCCTTGATCTCCGGCTCAACGTGAGCCATTACGTTAGCGCTTTTCGTTGCCATACAAAACACCTCCACCGATAGTATAGCACATTGTATAGCGAATTGCAATACAATATACGAATGGTACTATCTGTTAAAGACTTCTCCAGTTTGGCTGAATGACCACAGAGCTAACAGCCCCATTCCAGCTAACCGCGCACTGTCCGGGCTTTAGCACCGGGAACTCACCGTTCATTTTGCTGTTGCAGGATGTCAGCCCTTTGTAGCATTCCATCAGGGGTGTGTCCAGCGTAATGCTCCCATTCACTTCGGTCAGCTCTACAATCTTCGTTCCCACCATCAGGGTTATGTCTCCCGTCCCGTTCACGGTGATGATAGGTTCTGCTTCTGCAGTGCCGGGGTTCATAAAGGTCGTGCCGGATGATGTTATCGTGATGTTCTCCACATCAGCGTGATACCACAAAGGCTTGCACCGAAAGTTCACAGCAAACTCCCTATGCGGGTTCCCTCGCAGTATCTTGTCGAAGCTGATCTGGTTCACAATCCGTGCCTCATACCAGCCACCGGGGCGATTGGCAAACGTGACCTTGCCACCACCTGTCAGCCATGCGCAGATGGCAGGAATTTTGGATGGATCAGCCACCACACAGATAGTTGTCAGCGTCAGGTCATCATAGACGGCATCGCCCTCAACCGTAACCAGTGTGCCACTTCTGCCGGGGATATTCGTAAAGGTGGAGCGTTCAGTGGGCATGGTGGGCGGCGGAAGTTCCGTCACCCGGATGCCCATCTCCGTGCACTTCTTTCCGTTCCATTCAAACCAGTCGTTCACCATTACCTCCATGAGAAAGAGCACCACCCGTAGATGGTGCTTCGGTCGAGTTGGGTTAATCACACAGTCGTATTTTGTCTATGCCATGCAAGGCTGCCAGCGAGGAACCGTTGTCCCAGTTCACATGGATACCGCCAGCGTCATCGACAAACTGCACTGTGCCTTGCAATCCAACTGGCATATCCCGATATGGGTCGCACAGTTCTACGACTTCCACACGGACACCTGCCGGATACTTCTCCCGAAGCATTTTCAGCACCTCGGGGCGTATGGTCATAGAAAACATAAGCCTTCACCTCCTTCAGGGTGGTGACATTAACGCTCTGAAAGGCTGAAAAGTCAAGTCAATTATGCCATTCTCAGTCCTTTTCCGCGCTGCTGGCGGCGGGTCAGGGTTGCAATCTCCACAGCAAGCGAACGAATATCCTGCTCATCCCGAATGTAAAAGCTGTTGCCAGTAAGTTCCACAGTGCTCTCCTGATGGTATGTCCTGCTGTTGTCGGCGCTGCCATAGGCAATGGCACTGTCCCTCGCTTCCTCCGTCAGGAATCGGCTGGCGTTTCGAATGATTCGAGCCTGTTCCTTGCTCTCACTCAAGATGCCCTCACCGAAGCCGCGCATGGTCATGGCACCAACCTCATCCCGAAACACACGGGAGGGGCTGTGGATTTGTAGCGTCTGTTTGGCAGCTGAAACAGCAGCCTGTGCCGCGGAGCGCATGGCGGAAACAACACCACTGCGTCCTGCCAGGATGCCTGCTCGAAGCCCGACCATCAGGTTGACGCCTGCACTGCGCAGGGATGTGCCCTGAATGCTTGCCGTGAGACTGCTCATCACGCTTTGCCCGATGACAGAGAAAGAACCATTCGCCATCGCAGAGCCTAAAGCGGACTCCAGCGAACCTGCGACAGAAGCAGCGGACACACTGAAATCATAGCCTGCCATACCTTCACCAACGCCTTGTGCCACATAGTTACCGATCGGCACTACACGCTTGGATGGAGAATTGATGTCAAGGGCGCTGTTTAAGGCTGTTTCCAGGTTGGATGCGACCGTTTCCGCATCGCTGTCCCAGCCTGCGGCAGTCATGCCTTTCGCCACACCCTCCAGGATGTGGGTGCCTATTTCGTTGGTGTCCAATGCCTGCAGGAAGGTCAGGATTCTTTGCAGCTTTTCCATGTCCTCTTCCTTGACTTCCTTGCCCTGAGAAATCGCAGAGACCACTTCCGCCACATAGGTGGAAAGCTCCGCCACACGATCCGCATTGAAGGCGGACTTCATGGAGAAATCCAGCGTGTTTTTGTTGGTCGCGCCTATCAGCCAGTTCCAGAAGCCGCCATCCTGGTAGTTCTTCATCCGCTGCATGGCAGAATCGATCATGTCCATGGTTGTGGTTGGGAGCAAACCGACTGCCTTGCCGAGGGCTGTGGTGCCAAACTGATCCACCTCTGCTACTTCGGTTCGAAGCTCGGAGATGGCTTCCTCCGCACCCGTGACATCCGCAGCGATAAGGATGTGCATCATGCCGTCAGTACCCAGTACTGCCACACGATTGGCAGTCAGCAGCTCTTCCAGCACGGCTTCCACTGGAATCTCGATGCCATCCTGATAGAATTTTGCATTTGCATCTGTCAGAGCGTCCTTTGGGTCTTCGTATACCTCGGAGAGCTTCAGCACGCCTTCCACTTCCATGGGATGTTCCTTCATAAATTTGCGATAAGCGATCAGGTCATAGCCGTAGACGCCGACCGTCACCTCAGGAGTCGGATAGGTTGCCCTGCTGTCATCATAGCGGGTGATGTAGGCAGTGAAGTCCTGCAGCAGCTGGCTCTTATCGCAGTTGGTTGCTTCGGCAAAGGCCGTGACGATAGCATCCACCTGTGCAGAGTTCAACTGAGATATATCCACGCCTTCCGCTTCCAGGTACTTAGTGACCATGGCAGTGATGTCAGAGGGCGCAAGTGCTGTGGTCAGCGCACCGCCTTTGACTTCCTCGTAAGCAAGCACGAAGGCAGTTTTTGCCTCCGGGGTCAAGCCGCTGAGATCCACCCCTTCTTTCTCGGCGTATTGGTCGATGTAGGCAACGATTTCGTCAGGCGTCAGGGTCGACATATCCGCACCGGAAGCAAGCTCCTCGTATGCGCTGACCATGGCTGTGATATTGTCAGGAGTGAGTCCGGAAACATCTGCACCCGTAACTATTTCAGCATAGGTGCTGACATAAGCGATTAAACCATCCACGGTCAGCGAGGAACGATCAGCACCCTCAGGTATCTCCGTATACTTGGAGATGAACGCTTCCAGCAACGGCTGCTTTGCTTGGGACTCCGCATCAGAAGTAAAGCCGGCAATGATCGCTTCCGTGGTAATCGCACCGGGATTGGCTGCGAATTCATCCCATCGGGTCTGTGCACCTGTCATATCCAGATCTGTGGCGATCTTAAGCACTTCCTCCGGCAAGGCTTCGCCGAACATGGACGTCAGCCCGGGAAGGTCAGCGGAGCGATTATTGAGGAAAGATTGAATGGATGCCAGCTGTTCAAGGGCTGATGAGAAGTTGATCTCAGGGAACAGAGCTTGGAATTCCGATTCCGATAAACCGCTGTCCAGAAGGGATTGAATTTGGGTCAGAAGTGCGTAGTAATCGGTCAACGCACCCTCGTCCATTTCGGAGGAGAGTTGCTCCATCTGTGTTAGGATACCCGGACGATCGGATTCGGAAGCGAGGTAGTACTGGCGCATCAATTGAACCAGCTTGTCCATCTGATCGCCAGCGGTCTGCATTTCATCTGAATTCCAGACAGGCATAACTACACCAGAAAGTGTTTCAGCATATTCCTGTGCGGTCTGTTTGCGCTGTTCCAGATAGCGTGCATCCAGGTCAGCCTTGGCGGCTTCCTTTTCAGCGCCATCCGCCATCAGCTGGATGAGTGCATACTCCTTGTCGTATTGCTCATCGATCTGTTGATTGATGGTTGCCATGCCCTGGGCAGATGCCACAATGGCATTCTGGTAGACGGAAACATCCGCGTCCGCCTGTCCGCGGGCATGCGCACGGGCAATCTCGGCGTTCAGCTTATCCCGAATGGTATCAAAGCCCCCGGCGTCCGCTTCCACGAGGTGATACTTGATCTCAATTTCACCCCTGGCAGCGATAAGCTCCTGCAGACGCTTCTGATCTTCCTCGGTGAACAGCTTGTTCTGACGCTTTTTGAGAAGCTTTGCAATTTCGGCGTCCATGGCATCCAGGGTATCGATATCTGCCTGGATTTGAGCAGAAAGCCTGGGATACCCGCTCTCCTCAGCGGTCTTCTGCATCTCAGAAAGACCATCCCGTGTGCCAGCGGTTAGCCGTTTCCAGGAATCCGTCCACTGTTTGACGATGGTATTGGTTTCCTTTTTTCCATCTGTCCAGACGGCGAGCAATCCGCTTAGCCAATCGGCGGCGCTTAGGACACCGCCGGATTCCTTCTTGAAATCCTCCATGGACATTCCGAAGAAGGAAAGCCCGGCATTGCTTTTGCCATAGAAGGTGTCCGCTGCAGTGTCCTTCCATTTCTGGGCGGTTTCAGTCATGCCCTCCAAGGCTTCCCGTGCCTGTTTGGCACCGGATGCGTAGTCGATGAGGGCAACTGTACCTGCGACGACTGCGATAGCAACAGCCGCCCACACGGCAGGAGACTTGCCCAAAACGGAAAGAAAACCCTTGAACCCACCGCCGGCCTTGCCGACAGCCGTTGCAAAGGTTCCCAGTCCCTTGGCTACCTTTCCGATGCCTGTGGTCATCTTGCCAAAGGCCAGCACGGCAGGGCCGATTCCGGCAATGAATACAGCCTGCTGGATCAGGGTCTTGCGCTGTGCTTCATCCATGGACAGCAACTTTTCAATAAAGCTGTTGATGCCATCAATGACCTTGTGGACGGTAGGCGAAAGGTCATCACCCAGGCTCTGCGCAAACAGCATGGCCTTATTCTTGAGGTTCACCAGCTGACTGACTGTGGTGGCGTACCGCTGTTTAGCTACTGTGCTGAGTTCTGTATGCTGCTTCCATGCGTTGTTGGCGGTCTCCTGCGTTTTACTGAAAAGCTCCGTGGCGTTGGTCGCACGGAGCAGTGTGTCACGCAGACGAATTTCAGAGATGCCGATCTCATCCAATACGGCAATCGCCGAAATACCCGCATCGTCCATCTTGGAAAGACCCACGATGAAAGATTGGAATGCCGCAGCAGGGTCATTGTCCCATAGCGTCTTGAATTCGCTTGCTGTGAGACCGCAAACGCTGGCAAAATCGTCCAGTGCCTGACCACCTGTGGCGGAAGCAACCTCCATTTGGACCAGTGCCTTGGAAAAGGACGAACCACCCATCTGTGCCTCGATACCGAGAGAGGAAAGAGCGGCGGAGAAGCCCAAAACCTGTGCTTCGGTGAGCCCCACCTGCTTGCCTGCACCAGCCATGCGCAACGCCATCTCCATGATCTGGGATTCGGTGGTGGCGTAGTTGTTGCCGAGGGCTACCAGCGAACTGCCCATGTTGTTAAACAGGCTCTGATCCATGCCCATAATGTTGGCAAAGCGCGCCATCTGTGTGGCGGCATCGTTAGCCGCCATATCCGTGGAGTTGCCCAGGTTGATCATGACCTCGGTGAAGTCCATGAGCTTGTCCGTCTGAATACCCAGACGGCTGGCAGATGTCACAACGGCAGCAATATCCGTGGTGGAAGCGGCCAGCTCGGTGGACATTTGCTTGATGGAATCCGACAACTCAGTGAATTCTTCCTCAGTAGCCGTGGTGACCTTACGAACATCGGTAAAGGCAGATTCAAAGTCGATGCTGGCTTTGACCGCCGTCGTTCCAAGCCCCACGATGGGTGTGGTGATGTAGGTGGTCAGCTTCTTGCCGACCTTTTCAGCAGATTGGCCAAGCTTCTCACACCGAGTACCGAACTCCGTCATGGCTTTTCCGGCGGATGTCCAGCAGGACTGTGCTGTACGCAGCTGCTGGTTGGTGCTGCGAATTGCAGCTTCCGTTTCCCTGACGGCAGCCTGCGCACGGTTCAGCTGTGTCTGCGCGGTGGATACGGCATCTGCTGCATTCTGTGTGCTGCGCTTTAGGGCATCGTTTTGCCCGGAGAGCTTCCGTACCTCTTGGGAAGCGGCAGCATATTCCTGCTGGGCGGCCTCCATATTCGCCTTGGCGGCGATGGTGGCAGAATCCGTTTCGCCAAGCGTGTTCTTGTAATGCTTATATGCCTGGGTGGCGGAGGTCACTTCTGCCTTGAGGGTAGCCTGCCTGGTCTTGGCTTCATCCAATCGATGGGCGTAATCTGTCTGTCGCTGATAGCTTTCGGAGAGCTTGCTGTTTGCGGCAGCCAGTGCCTTTTGGTATTGCTCCACGCCGCTTCGCTGCAATGTGAGCTTTCGTTCCAGCATTTCCAGCTTGGAGGATAGCCCGGCAGCAGAGGTATCAAAACCCTGTACGCCGGCAGAGGCAAGCTTGAAATAGGACTCGGCCTCCTGAATCTGCTTGTTGACCGACTTGATGTTTCGGGTGAAATTGTCGGTGTTCAATGATAGCGAAACCACCAGGTCACGCAGGGATTCTGCCATGGGCTTGCCTCCTTTCTCAGGGCTTTAGCGCAGGCCATACCGTGTCGATATAGCCAGCAGTCGGCTTCTGCTTTTCCTTCTTCTGTTGGGCATTCCATGCGCGGACACGCAGGAAGCCCAGCATATCCATGCTGTCGATCTCCTGCATACGCCAGCCGCCTTCCAGCAGGGAGTTATAGGTGGAGTAAATGAAATCAGGCAGCGTCAGGCTTCCACCGTTTCGGTTTCCGTCTTCGCTGCCTTCGTAGGGAACTCGTCCAAAATGCCTGTGGTCTGTGTCTGCACCGCCATGAGGGCCAATGCCAGATCGTGCATGAGCCTATCCACCGGATAATGGTCCAGCACCTCGTCTACGGTGAACTGGTTTCCGAACAGAATGCAGAACCATTTGGTCATGACATCCAGTGCTTCCGGGATGCTGATCTGCTCCTCCTGTGGGAGCGTTTCACCTTTCACCGCCGCATTGGAGATGGCCACGATTTTGGCGTACATTTTAGCGGCCGGCTCCATCTCTCGAAGAGCACGACCGCTGATGAAATCGACAGTGTATTTCTTTTCGCCAAGCGTACAGGAAATCATTCTTCTGCCTCCTTTGTCAGGTCAAGGTAGTGGGTCAGTAGCTGTTCCAGCACACCGTTTATAATGAAAGAATAGGGCGGATATTCACTGCGCATTTTCCGAACACAGAACGTGATGGAAACTCGGGTCTCCAAAAGAGAAAGCGCAGAAACAGCCTTTTCTCTGCACTGATTCGCAATGGAAAGATAGTCATCAAAGACCAGAAAACCAGGTTCGTCATAAGCGCTGGAAAGCCAATTGCGAAAAATCTTTTCGCGGGTGAAGGACGGATTATTCAGCTGTTCCTGCGAAGCACTTCTTAACGCATTCAGCAAATCCGAAACTGTCTGCCTGAAATTCATCATTTCTTTTTCCTTCCTTTATCTGTCAGATAGATTTCTATTCGTCTGCCACCATTGCGGGAAAAGCCCACATCAATAACACGTTCCACACGGACATTTTGATAGGACGGGAGCAACACTTCCGCTTCGCCGGTTCCGAATTTGGAGATATGCTGCACGCCAGGCGCTGTTTTATTCCCATCCATGATAAATTTGATGGATGTTTCTCCGGTTCCAACCCAGTTCCAGTTTCCAAAGGATTCTGCTACGTTTTCGTCACTGGAGAAGGATTGGACAACAGCCCGCCCTTTTCCGACCTTATCTGTGAAGTACTGGGTCGAACCAGGTATCCATTTGTTCAGGAACGTAGAGTCAGCCACAGCATCCGGAACACTGATGCCGCGCCAGATCCTGCCGTTGTAATAAGGCATTCTCATGAGGGCTTCCGAAATGACCTCGGTTTCATTCGGCAGATTGCCCTCCGTGAAAGAATCATAGTCAGCGCCGTAATATCTGATCTGCGTCATCTGAGCAGCAAACGCATCAGCCTGATTGTACCCTGTGTCACGCATGATCTGCTGAAGCGCAGTATTGTTGTCTCTCCACGGGGCTAACTGTCCGCGACCGATTCTTCCGGCTTGTCCACCGGCACCGCCCTGATGCGAAGAAGAACCTCTTGTCCCCATAGACTTACCTCTCTTTCATCGAAAAGTCAAGCCGATGGGTGAACGTTTCGTAGTAGGGCGAGTGGTGCTCGATATTCCCGGTGCATTCCTTTGGAACAGCGCCGAAGAAGATGATTTTTGTTGGCTGAAGTCGTACCATCATCTCGTTGTAGCCGTCCAGAAACAGCCGTTTGGCATCCCTGTTCTTATGCGTTCCCACAGAGGATACAGCCACAGTGCTGTGCATCGGCTCACCGTCAAAACACCAGCTGTAGCTGTCCTTATCCAGCCAGCCAATCGTAGGGATGACCGTCATGCCCATGCTCTGCCAGTACGCGCCCAGCTGGTGTTTGCGCCAGTGGTTGTACACCTGCACAGCTTTGGGATAATCCGTGAACATGGAGAAGTCCGGGGTCATGACTGCCGCAAAACGGTGAAGAAAAAGAGCATAGCGCGGAGGGTCGTGCCATGCTCTTTCAAAGAGGTAATCGTCAATAAAGAAGTGGACACCACAGTCTGTGCGTTCTTTGGCTTTCAGCGAATGATTAAACCGCAGCCAGTTAAGCCTACTGTCCAGCTGAGCCGGCTGCAGTTTTGGGATGCCGTATTCGCCGTAAAGCTCAAAGTTGCCAAGCTCCAGTCGGTGCCCGTTCCGCTTCAAACCTTCCAGCGACATACGGCATCACCGCCTTAAGCGATGGAGGGTTCGTATACCGTGTCCAGGAAGGTATTCGCCTTTTCGGCAGTAAAGCCGTTCTCGCCTTCATCCGCCACCGCCTGATAGCGCCCGTCATGGGTGCGCTTGATGGCGGTAAACTCCACCTCGGGATTCTGGCGGGTAATGGTGTCGCCTTCCTTGGTGGCGAAGTTCTCGGTCAGGGGCTTGGCGCGAACCTTGTACAGCCACACATAGCGGAACTTGCCGTTGCTCTTTTCGGACTTGAAGCCCACAGCGAAATACGGCGGCTTGTCCTGTGCTGTGCGCAGCAGCACACCGTTGTCATCCATGGTATTGGCAAAGAGCATTTCCTGGATGGTGAGCGGAATGTCCGCCATCTTCAGCTTGAAGGTGATTTCTGGATCGGCATAGAGTGTGTCAAACTCGATGTCATCGGCGTACATGATGTTGGGGTCGGTATTGTCAGGGGTAACAGACGCTTCAATCGCGCCTGCCACCGCCTGAACCGTGCCGTAGGTGAGTTCTGTCTCCGTATCGGCAGTCAGCGGAGCAATGACCACATTCTTAAGACCGATGGTCGAAGAAACAGAAGGAGAAGCTGTTACAGCCATAGTGTTTTCCTCACTTTCTCAGTTCATTGAAAAGCCCGTCCCGGATAATGCCGAAGGCTTCATCCTGACGGGCATCAAAGGCCGGACGCACATACGGGTGCGCAGGTGCGGGAGCAGGACCACTATGCCCATACTCCACATAGGCGGGATAGTAGTCTTCGGCATCCCAATCCTTGCGATGGACACCAATGGTAATGTGCAGTCCTGTGCTTTTGTGCCGCTTTACCTTTCCGGTAGAGATGGCACCATGCAGTTTATTTGAGATGATTTTGGGATCTTTGCTGGCATTGGCTTTCATCTGCGCATCAACGGGGACAGCCGCCGCTTGCAGGATGCGTTTGGCAGCGGGTGCACCTTCGTTTGCCGTATCCAGCGCACTGGCCATGCGGTTGATGTCACCAATTAGCTGATCCAGTCCATCAACATTCATTGGCATGGTCACACCTCCTCGTGGAGACACCATGTCCATTGCACGGTGTATTGCCTTGTTGCGGTATCGTAGGCCGGCTGGTTATAGCCTTTGTCTGATTCCTCCACAATAGAAAAGCCAGCTGCGTACATTGCCTTTCGGATGGCGTAACGCATGGCTGTTGGGTCTGTATCCGACCAAAGATTGAGGTAGACAAAGGTGCGATAGCCAGTCGGCCTATCGTCCTCATAGGCGGTTTCCATGGTGGTCGTGGAGTACACGATGTATTGCATGGGTGGATTCTGATTAGCAGATGAAGTACGCCAGATACCTGCATATACCGGGATTCCGATATCCTTGAGTGCTTCCTGTACCTGTCTCATCCGCTCACGCCCTTTGCATTGGATGCCTTGAGTCCCAGATAGGTCTTCTGGAAGGAGTATTCACCGAGGGTGGAAATCGTCCACTTATCGCCGCGGAAGCGTACCCACATGCCGGGCTTCACATCAGCCCGGTAGCGGATGGTGAAGTTGACCACGGCTTCCGTGTTCATCACGTCCGCACTGCGGTAGTGTTGGTTGCCGGCATCTGTGGCAGAAGCCCACACGGTGCAGAGCACGATATCCTTTTCTTCGGGATAGCCGTTCTCGTTGGCAACGCTCTCGGTGTAGCCGATCTCGACTCGGTGCTTGAGGTCGCCAGGGTGCGGCGTACCGTCAAAGTTTTTATAACCGCGCAAACGGCCTCACCTCCAATCAGAAAAACTTGTCCGGGTCTCTGTAGGGATAGAGCAGATTCTCAAAAGCAATGCGCATGGTGCCGTAGATGGTGCGGTCCGGATTATCCCTGTTTTCGTAGTAGTGGCTGACGAAAAGCATGAGAGCAAGTCGCACAGGCTCCGGTGCTGGTTCAGTGAACTCTGTCCTGCAGAAATCTTCAGCCACAGCCTGTGCCTGTGCAATTAGACCTTCCAAGAAGGAATCCTCGGCATCATCCTCGATGCGCAGATGGGTTTTGACCTCATCAACGGTGATGATCATCTGATCACCCCTGCAGTGCGCAGGGTATCCAGCAGATGATTGAAGTCCTCACGAAGAGCGGCTACTGTCGTTGCTTCACTGGTGGTGACCGCAACAGGCTCTGCACCTTTCGGAAGGTCAAACAGACCTTCTGCGCCTTCTACCGTTGCGCCGGGAAGAAAAGTGAGCTTGCCGCCAATGACAAGCTCATTTCCGCCATGCGCCATATAGTTTCTGGTGTTGCTGTCCATTTGTAGCCCTCCTTACGCCTTCATCTGCAGGCACTTGACCGCCTCGGGCAGGATCAGCTTGCCGTCTACACGTTCGGAGGACAGGAAGCCCACCTGCCCCGTGGGTGCGTACAGCTCGTTGAGCCGCTGGAAAGTGCGGCCTTCACGGTCAGCGATCCAGTAGTAGCTCAGATCACCGAACACGATGCTCTTCTTACCGGCTTCCAGCGTTGGCATGTAAGAGGATGTGTAGACCGGACGGTTCAGAATGGTGTCGGGCGTGCCTGCAGTCACACTGGGCTGCCAGAGGTAATCCCCACTGCCGTTCTTCAGCTTGCGCAGATTACGCACCGTGCTGTCGTTCATAAGAAACACAGCATTCCGGCGATAGGGAGCGCGCAGAGAATAGAATAGGTCAATGACTTCATCGAAAGTGGTGCTGGTGCCGTTCGCGGAAGTCACGCCCACCTGGGCAGAACCATCTGCCAGAAGACCCGTAGGACGGCCTGTGCCGTTGCCGGTGAAGAAGGCTTCCTCCTCAGCCGCACCGATACGGCGGGCGAACTCCTTGGCGATGTAAGCCGCCACATCGAACACACTGTCGTGCAGAAGCTCGTCAGACACCTTAATGGTCGTGGCCAGCTTGAAGGCACCAATGGACAGCACGCCGAAGGTGTCATCGCTCTCGGGATAGGCGGCTTCCTCATCGATCCAGCTGGCAGTACCCTTGGAGGCCACAATGGGAATCTTGCGGTCACCGCTGGACGTGGTGATGGTGTGCGCCAGCTGACGGAAGATGTTTTGCTCTTCCAATGCCTCGATCAGGGTGCGTTCGTACTCATCAGGAGCCAGATAACCGCCGTGATCATCTTCGCCGATCTTCAGCGCGTTCTGCATTTCAAAGGGCACTGCCTTATCCCTAAAGACGCGCCAGAAAGCGGTCTTATAGGCATCCGAAGCCTTGCCGGTCTTGGGCTTCGCGCCTTCCAGAGAGGCATCCGGCTTCCCGGTCAGCGGGGTGGAAGTGGGCTGGTTCATTTCGCGGTCAATGGCCTGCTGGCGCTCCAGTCGGTCGATTTCCTGCTTCATGCGGTCAACGTCGTCGACCATACGGTCATAAGTTGAGGCATCCTCGGCATTCATGGTGCCGTCCGTGCCGATGTGCGCATCACGGTACTTTTTCGCGGCATCCCACAGGGAAGCGCGCTTTTCACGCAGGGTAAGAATCTGATTCATGTCGGTATTCTCCTTAAAATCTCAGGTGTTCAAGTCGTGTGTCTGTGGTATTTACGGCAACACGGTTGTTGGGAATAGGGTCAGGCTCGGAGATGGACGCCTTGAGCTTGTTGAGCAGGTTGCTGTTTGCCACCTTGCGGGAATAGGAAAAGTCCGAAAAGCCAAACTGCGTAGATTTTTCCGGCTCTTCGCCGCGAATCTCATCGCAGAAGCCCAGCTCTTTGGCCTTGTTGGCGTTCATCCAGGTCTCCTCGTCCATGAGCCGGGAGAGTTCGTTTCGCGGCATCCCGGTCTTAAGCTCATAGGCGTTGATAATACTTTCCTTCACCTCATCCAGCAGATGAATGGCTTTCTGCATATCCTGCGCTTCGCCACTGGCAATGGTGGAAGGATTGTGGATCATCATGAGACTGGTCGGTGACATGGTGACGGTCGTACCCGCCATGGCAATGACGGATGCCGCAGATGCCGCCAGTCCATCGATTTTTACCGTCACATCGGACGGGTAATCCATGAGCATGTTGTAGATTTGAGAAGCCGCGATGCAGTCACCGCCGGGGCTGTGCAGCTGTACGGTGATGGGACTGCGGCCCTGCATGAGCTCCCGCTTGAAAGCGGCGGGCGTCGCTTCGTCCCCAAACCAGCTGTCCTCGGCGATCACGCCCTCCAGCAGGAGCGTTCGCTCCCCGGTGTCCTCATTTTTGATCCAATTCCAGAACTTCTTCATTCAATCTCCTTTCCGGCTGCCCACACGATGCCGGCGAGAACAAAAAAGACACACGGCACAGCCACGCTGTTTCCGTATGCCTTATATTCCGCCGCATCCGAGTTGGGATGTTGCAGCCATTTGATGATTTCTTTGTCTGTTCGGGGGCGGGTTCTCCCTTGGATGCTGTCCCAGACGGCAAACTGTTGCCGCCAGAGGGCGATTTCATCCGCAGTGGGTTGCTCATCGCCCAGGTCGTGACACCAGCCATCGGGATAACCCTGCAGTCGGCAGCACTCATCGGGAGTGAGCCTGCGCACGAGGAATTCGCCCTTATCAGTGTTCACAACGGGCGGGTCTTTCCAGTCTCTTGCCATGAGGGAGGGCGTCTGGTCTTCCTGGGCAGCAAAGAAGCCCACATTCATGGCGTATACGGCATGACGGTCAATGGTGTTGAGGGTAAACGACACATCCTTGTTGATGCCGTCTCCCTGTGGACCATTTTCATCCTTCCGTCCGATCATGCTACCCTGCAGGGCGTAGGCTTCCACCACAGCGATACCGCCCTGATTACAGGAAGGATTGCCACCGTTGCAGTCCAGTGTGCGGGAAGTATCCGCTTCATAGATGCCGCTGTGCGGATTATCCGACAACATGGCATGACTCTGGTCAGAACTGATGCCGTACACCTTGGGCTGAAAGAGCGTCTGGTCATTTCGGGTGGACAGCGTTGCGGACTGGTTCTCCTGCACCAGCGGTCCTTTGCCGCCGCCCTCACAGCCTGAGCGGATCTTGAGCGTCAGCGGGACATTGTTGCCGCCCGTGCCCATACGGGAGCAGAGTGTCTGGCAGATTCCGTTCTCTTTTACCTTGATTCGGTTGTCCGTAGGGTTGAACTCAATGGCTACGCCGGGAGTCACACCTGCTCGCAGTGTGGGTGATTCTTCTTCGACATAGCCAATGCCACGACTGTCGGCGCTGTGCTCTGTGCAGAAACCACTGGCGAGGATGACCGGCTGATGACTGTTCATCTTTGCCCTTAATGTACTGGTTTCATTCTCTGTGATGTCCATGCGGTTGCCGCCCTGGTCGTTCAGGACAACTGTGCCTGACGCTCCAGTGCCGCCTTCAGCACCTCGGGCAGTTCCTTGACACGCTTCGCCGCACGGAGGAGTATACCCTGACAAGCCCTCGGACTCAAAGAGTATTTCTCCGGCACCTGTTCCTGCAAAATCCGCGACAAGAAATATTCGCCGCCGTCTTTGTGCGACTCCCCAGCCCTTCGAGGCGTCGAGAATGCGCCAGGCGAGTGAATAATGGTCTCCCAGGATTTCTCCCGCGCCGAGCCATTTTCCATTCTCAGGAATAGGAACAGCTGTATGCTCGTCTGCGATTTGGGCAAGGCTCTCGAGAACCTGCCTGAAATCCTGCCCATCGTTCGAGGACAGTGCGCCCGGCACGTTTTCCCACACGGCATAGCTTGGATATTGTCCATGGGTCTTGCACCTCATTTCTGTAATGATTCGGATGGCCTGGAAGAACAGAGAGGACTGCGTTCCCTGAAGTCCCGCGCGCTTCCCGGCAATAGACAGGTTTTGGCATGGACTGCCGAAGGTGATGACGTCCACAGGCGGGATATCTTCTCCAGACAGGCTGTTCACATCACCCAGCTGACGGACATCCGAAAACCTTTTCTCCGTCACCCGCATGGGGAACGGTTCGATCTCGGATGCCCAGATGGGCTTCATACCGGCATACTGCCCGGCCAGACAGAAACCGCCGATGCCGTCAAACAGACTGCCCAGCGTCAGGGGCTTCACCATTCTGCTGTTCCTCCTTCTTTCGTTTTCGTCTTTGAGGAGAGCGTTTCGGTTGTTCTTCTTTCTCCTCAGATGGGTTGGTTTCTTCCGAGCTTTCTTCAGTATTTTGAGTCGTGTTCATGGCGCTCAGCAGATAACCAAGTCCCGCCATGCCGATGGGAATCATGTTGCCGTTGATGAGGTAAGCGTCTCCACCTTCCTCCTGCGCGATGGGATTCAGATTCTCCAGGGCGCGGATATCATTGGCGCTCATCCAGCCGTTCTGGCGGGCGATAGCGTATCCCTCCATGCGGCTCTTGTAGTCGCCGCGCATGAGCCCGTCGATGTTGAACTGAACATAGAAATGACCCTTCTCGTTTTCCACGAAAAGTGCTCGGTTCATGGCCTGTTCAATGCGTACCAGCCAGGGCCTTATGGTATGTACGGCAAAATCGATGCTCATATGCTCGATATTACTGAAGGTTGCTCGGCTCAAATCCCCAATCAGATGCGGTGGCACACGGAAAATACGACAGATTTCTTCCACCTGAAACTTCCTTGTTTCGAGAAATTGCGCTTCGTTATTGGGGAGAGAGATGGGTGTATAAGTCATATTCTCTTCCAGAATAGCGACTTTTCCGCTATTGGAGCTGCCGCCATACGCCGCATTCCAACTGTCCCGCAGGCGTTTCGGCTCTTTGACCGTTCCGGGGTGTGTCAGGATGCCGGAAGGACGGGCACCGTTCTCAAAGAACTTGCTTCCGTACTCCTCCGTAGCGATTCCCAGACCAATGGCATTCCGCTCCAGTGCAATGGGGCTGTAGCCCACAATGCCGTCAAAACCAAGACCTGGGATATGAAGGACATCCATGGGATCGAGCTTGACTGGCTTGCCGTCTGTGGTTGTGTAGGTGTAGGTCAGCGTTCCCTTGCTGTCACGGTCAACTTCCATCTTATCCGGCAGCAGCGGATACAGCCCCACAATGTGATTTCGTCCTGAGCGGATAATCTGGGTGTAACTGTTTCCGTAGAGCAGAAGGTGCGTGAGCATGGTCTCCCGCCACACAAAGCTGGTCATTTCGGGGTTCGGCTCATCATGGAGAAGCCGCTGAAGTTCATGCTCCATGGCTTTCTGACTGCCGTGTTCCGTGCTTTCATACACACCAAATGGCAGTGAAGCGATGGTTTCCGCAATCACACGGACACATGCATACACGGTCGTGACCTGAATGGCAGAGCGAGGAGTGACAGATTTGCCGGAATTCGCTGTGCCAAAGTAGAATGTCGGCGCGGCAGACACCACGTTTCGGGGCTTATCTCGGGAATGAAACAAGGATTGAAAAGGATTTTTCATATTTCCCCCTGTCATTAAAATGATTTAAGGACAACTTATTGACGTGGAGAAAACAATATGGTAGAATTACGGTCGAAAGGATGGTGATGAAATTGACATCCATCGAAGAAAAAAGGGATCGGTTGCAGAGAAATCTGGCACTGATTCGAACCTGTGCAGGCTGGAATGCGGCAACGCTTGGTGAAATGCTCGGTGTTTCTCGGCAGATGGTCAGTAATCTCGAAACTAATCAAAGCAAAATGACGATCATGCAATATCGAGCTATCCGTCAAGCCTTTTCTGAAGAAATAGAAAACTCGCCAGATGATACCCAGATGCTTAGTGATTTGTTAAAAGCTCTTGTGGATGAGCCTGAGAAGTTCACCAGCGAACAGCTAAATCAGATTTTGTCTGATGCGAATCTACTGGCTCCTTCCATCGTCACGAAGAAAACTACGAGAAAGAAAGCTTCCTCAACATGGGGTGTTGCATTAGCAGGAGTGGTAGTTGCTGCTGTATTGGTAGGCGTTAAAGCAGTCGTGAGCGACAGGGACTGAAATGGAGGTTAGGATGGGAAAGAGCGCAAGAATCCTTGGTGAAAAGCACGATCTGACCGCGCAGGAGATGAATTACATCCTTAACAAGAAAGGTTTTCTTGATGGAGAACCCGGTGACTATTTCCCGTCTGAAATCGGAAAGCAGTATGCATCACAAAAGGACTTCCATCGCGGGACAGGCGGATATGCACGATATAACCGTTATTGGACAACTACCACATGGGACGATAGCATTGAGGACGTTCTTCAAATAACTCCTGAACTAAAGGAAGAAGCTCGCAATGCTGTTGCTACTCGGCGGCAGATACAGGCTGATGCGCGACGAGCTGCATCGGAGGTTGCAGATCAAAGATTTCATGAAGCGCAGGAAAACTTCCAAGCAGTTCTTTCAAACAAAAGCGATTCAAATGAATCTTCGAGTAGCGTAAATGGATGGGGAGTTGCAGGATGGGTACTACTGACCGCTGGCGTGGCTTATGGAGCATATAAAGCCGCACCCCATGTAAAGCACTGGTGGGAAAACAAGGAGGTTCCATTCTTCAGCAAAAAAGAAACTGATAAAGAAGAATAAGAGAGTTAGCAATCACAGGCCGCGTCCTGTCTTCCGATCGTGGCAGTCCTTGCAAAGGGGCTGCCAGTTTTCTTCGTCCCAGAAAAGGTTCATGTCTCCACGGTGCGGGATGATGTGGTCAACAACTGTGGCAGGCGTCATTTTGCCGTTCCACTGGCAGTTGATACACAGCGGATGCCTGACAAGATATGCCATTCTGGCCTTTTGCCATCTGGCATCATAACCACGCTCCGCAGCAGTGCCGCGAAGACGGTCATGGGAATAGGCTGTATGATCCCTGCAGTACACACCGCTGTCGCAGAGATTTGGACAACCAGGGTATCGGCAGGGACGTTTGGGTGTTCTCGGCATTATCTCACCTCAGATGATCAGCAGGCCGCGTTCATCATACACGCTGCCTGCGTTCATGTTCTTCATGGCACGGTCAAGCCCCATAATCATAGCGACTGCGCCGTCGATTTTCTCCGTGGACTTTTCCTTGTCCAGCTTGATGTTTCCGGCAGGGTCGGTGCGGACGAAAGCATTGTCCATATTCCAGCGGAGTACAGGATGCCCGCCGTGATTGATTTTGTGCTCCAGCACCAGACGCATCAGTTCCTTGGTGGGCGGAGACATGTCCTTGAAGCCCTGACCAAAGGGCACCATGTTGAAGCCGTCGTCCTGCAACGTCTGCACCATCATGCTGGCATTCCAGCGGTCGTAGCCGATTTCCCGGATGTTATACCGTTCACCCAGCTGGCAGATGAACTGCTCGATGAAGCCGTAATGCACCACATTGCCTTCCGTGGTGATGAGCAATTTTTGCTTCTTCCACACATCGTACATGACGTGGTCACGGCGGACACGAAGACTGAGTGTGTCCTCCGGCAACCAGAAAAACGGCAGGATGGTGTAAACATCTTCCTCGTCCGCAGGCGGAAAAACCAGTACAAGGGTCGTCAAGTCACTGGTGGATGACAGGTCAAGTCCCGCGTAACAGGCACGGCCTTCCAGCCATGCAAGGTCAATGTTGCCGCCGCATTCATCCCACTTATCCATGGGCATCCAGCGAATGGACTGTTTGACCCATTGGTTCAAGCGCAGCTGACGGAACATATTCTCATCTGCCGGGGTCTCAAGCGCCTTGTGATAAGCATCCCTTACTTTTTCGATGGAAATGGTGTGGTCAAGGGATGGATTAGCTTTATACCAGTTCTGTTCATCCTGCCAATCCGCTTCATCCGGCAGACCGAAGATTACAGGGTAGAATCGTGGGTCGCGCTTTCTGCCTTCCAGCAGGTCGAGGGCTTTCTGGTGCACTTCCCAACAAATGCTGTTTCTGTCCGTGCCTGCCGTAGTGAGGAAAAACCACAGCGGCTGTTTCCGCGCATCGCCAGAGCCCTGCGTCATAACATCGTACAGGGCGCGGGTGGGCTGGGTGTGTAATTCGTCAAAGATGCAAGCGGATACATTCAGACCGTGCTTCGTGGCAACTTCAGAGGACAGCACCTGGTAAATGCTGCCCGTGGGCTGGTAGACCATCCGCTTCATGGAAGGGATAATCTTGATGCGCTTGCTGAGTGCTGGGGACTGTTTCACCATGTCCACGGCGACATCAAAGACGATGGCCGCCTGCTGACGGTCAGATGCGCAAGAGTAAACCTCAGCCTTCCATTCGTCATCGTTCACCAGCATATTGAGGGCAATGGCGGCGCCAAGTTCTGACTTGCCGTTCTTCTTGGGTATTTCAATGTAGGCGGTGCTGTACTGCCGCTGATCGGGATAATCATCCCGCATGGTGCCGAACACATCTGCCACAATTTTCTTCTGCCAGGGAAGCAGATGAAACGGCTTTCCATGGAATTCACCCTTGGTATGACGCAGACATTCAATGAACTGAATCACACGATTGGCCTTCTTCTCATTAAACGCCATCTTACCAGCCTCCCTTCAGCAGGGATTCCATGGGGTCGGATTCATCTGTGCCCTCGCCGCTGTTTGCGATAATGCGGCTTCGGGTTGCAGGTGTTAAGCCGAACTCCGAGCAGAAGGATTGCATGATTTTGAGGTTCTGCTGGGCAATGGATACCTGCGGCACCTGCTGAACATACCCACTGGGTGTCTGGAAGATGGAGCCGTGCTGGGAAATGAACTCTTCGGCTTCCTTCCATCGGGCATATGCCTGACAGTACCCGGCAAAGGCAGTGATGTCCACGCTGGTTAGAACTCCCATGGCTTCGAGGGATGGCGCGAGTCTGCGCCATTCCTTTTTGGCTTCCGCTTCCAGCCATGTAGGACAGCGGAGCGTACCTTTGGGCGGGGTCGGCTCATGCTCGTTGAGCGGACGCTTGCCCGGATTGCCTTCCAGCGCCTTCAGCGCGGTCGGCTTGGGCTTGCGCCCTCGGATCGCCATGAGCGATTCCTCCCTTCATGTCAGTTTTCTGCCATGACCTCATCGTAGGTCATGGTCTTTCCATCACGGAGCACGGTTGCCTTCTCCGTAGAGCCGATGAGCTCCACATACCGCTGCACAATGACAGAAGCATATCTGGGGTCAATCTCCGTGGTGTAGCAGATACGGTCGGTCTGTTCACAGGCAATGAGCGTACTGCCTGAACCGCCAAAGGTGTCCAGCACCACGCCATTCGGCGCAGAACTGTTCTTGATGGGATAAGCAAGCAGCGGGATGGGCTTCATGGTAGGGTGCTCCTTGGAATGCTTGGGCTTATCATAATTCCAGATGGTCGTCTGCTTTCTGTCGGCGAACCACTTATGCTTGCCATTGGGCAGCCAGCCATACAGCACGGGTTCATGCTGCCATTGGTAAGGACTGCGGCCGAGTACCAGCGAGTTCTTTACCCAGATGCATACACCGCTGATATGAAATCCTGCTTCCTTAAACGCTCTGCGGAAGTTCAGACCTTCCGTATCCGCATGGAAGATGTAAGCGGATGCACCCTCTGCCAGATGCGGCAGCCAATTGCGGAAAGCGGAGAGCAGGAACTCATAGAATGCACCATCCGCCATGCTGTCGTTTTGGATGAACTTGCCGTCTGCGGATTCATACGACACATTGTACGGAGGGTCCGTCACGATGAGATTCGCTTTGACATCACCCATGAGATGGTTCAAATCATCCTCGCTGGTAGCATCGCCACACAGCATCCGATGTCTGCCCAGCGTCCACAGGTCGCCCTCTTTGACGAAGGGAGTGATCTCCTCTGGGTCAAGATCTGTATCATCGTCCTTGACATCCTTGTCATGTACCTTGCTGAAAAGCTCATCCACCTCTGCGGCGTCAAAGCCGGTCGCGCCAAGGTCATAGCCTGTCAGCTGGAGGTCGGAGAGCAAGTCAGCCAGCGCTTTCGGCTCCCATTCTCCGACAGCTTTGTTGAGCGCAATGTTCAGTGCCTTTTCGTCCTGCGGGTTCTCGATGTGCACCACCACGCAGTCGATTTCTGTTGCGCCTTCTGCCGTCAGCACCTTGAACCGCTGATGGCCGCCGACAATATTTCCCGTTACCTCGTTCCAGATGACAGGGTCTACATAGCCGAAGTCCTGCAGGCTTCGTTTGATTTTTTCGTATGCCGTATCACCGGGCTTCAAGTCCTTGCGAGGATTGTACTTCGCAGGTTTCAGCGCGGTGACCGGCATTCTTTTTATCTGCATGTCAGTTTTCATGCGTACCTCCTTCAAAAGTGGGGCTGGCGCACGGACTTGAACCGTGATGGGTTGCTTACAGGGCAGCTGTTCTGCCATTGAACTACGCCAGCAGAATGGGCTTCCAGGTGTTCAGACCCCCGGGGGCTAATTTCGCGGAATTTTACGCGAGAGGGGGCGGCGGTCTTTTCGAGATCGCTCCCGGGGATTCGGGACTCCCTTGGGGGGCGCCACGGCGGGGGCGAAAAAAGCCGGGGATTCGGGGCGGGGTTTTCCGAGAACACCGTGGGCGGCGACCGGGGCGAAAAGTGCCGGGGCGGAAAGCCACGGAGGCGACCAGGAAGCCGGAAGACGGGGCGAAAACCACACCGGGGCGGCGAGCCACCGGGGAGACTGGGGCAAAACGGCGGAAGCCGGGGCGGAAAAGCCGGGGGTTGGGGCGGCTTTGCCGGGGAAAGCCGGGCGGAAAGCCACGCCGGGGCGGAAAAAACACCGTGCAGCCGGGACTGTGCGGAGCGAAAAACAGGGTTTTCCGGGGCAGATAGCGGCAAAAAAGGCGGTCACCGGGGGCGGAAGCCGGGGGTTTGGGGCAAAAACGGCGATTCTGGGGGGCGCAAAGCATTCAGCGTGTGACGGGTTTGCGCTCTTACGTGCGTACGCGCACGTGCATGGGTGCGCTTTTCGCGCATATAGGAAGCTTTTCAGTTTGGTGCGCTTCTTTGTCAGATGTGCACCGCCCGTTGCCCCAAAGATCGTGCCAAAAATCGGCCTTTACTTTTCGGGCGATCGGAGTGATGAATGTGTCACGCCGCGGGGCAAACCCCCAAAACCAAGGCACGAAAGGAAAAAACCATGAAAACCCAAACGTTCGGCATCGAACTGGAAACCACAGGCTTGGGGCGGGAACGCACAGCCAAAACCATCGCCGCCTTCTTCGGAACGACAGCACGGTACGTTGGGGCACACCTGGACAACTGGGAAGTACCCATGCCCGACGGGCGCAAGTGGACGGTCGAGCGAGACGGCTCGGTCACCGACCCTTCCGCCGAGGTGGTCAGCCCGGTGTGCCGCTGGGAGGACATCGAAACGGTGCAGGCGGTGGTTCGACACCTGCGAAAAGCCGGAGCGAAGGTTGACGACTCCTGCGGAATCCACATCCACGTGGGGCTCGGAAACCACACTCCGGAAAGCCTGCGCCGCCTGGTGAACATCGTCAACGCCAAGGAAGACCTTCTGACACAGTCCTTGGGAATTTCCCCAGACCGCAGGTCGCACTGGTGCAAACCGGTCGACCAGCACTTCCTCGAAAAGCTGAATCGGAAAAAGCCGAAGACCATGGGCGATTTCGCCGAGGTGTGGTACACCACTCAATCCTGGGAAGCCATAGACCACGGCTGGCGGTACGCTGCAAACCAGCACTACAACCAAAGCCGATACCACCTCCTCAACCTCCACGCAACCTTCTCCACGGAGCGACCAGCACACACCATCGAGTTCCGAGCCTTCAACGCAACCCTCCACGCGGGAGAAATCAAGAGCTACATCCAGCTTTGCCTTGCCATCAGCCACAAGGCTTTGACCAGCAAAGCGGCAAGCCCCACAAGACCGGAAACCGACAACCCCAAGTACACCTTCCGCTGCTGGCTTCTACAGCTGGGCTTCATCGGAGACGAATTCGAAACCGCACGGCAACACCTCACCAAGCGACTCCCCGGAAACAGCGCATGGCGGCAAGCCTCCTGAATCGAGGGGGCTTGCCCCAACGGGGCACAGCTTTCAAATCAACCCGCCTGACGAGAACCGAACGGCAATCGGTCGAAACCCCAACGGGGTCGCGGGAAGCCAACACAGCTTCCAAATCAAGCACGGCAACAGCCGAGAAGGAGACACACGATGGAAAACAGGTACTGGAATTCGACGGGCGCACAGCAGAAGAAGTACGACGAAATGGAGACGGCAGGTTTTGAATACACCCAGGCGACCGAGCGGGTGTTCCACGGCTACTACCGCTACTACAACGACGGTGACCTGCCCGGCTGGGCAAGAAGCCGCTGGGACTTGACCATGTACACCTTCGACTACGGCTACCTCCACAGGGTACTGACCGCCGCCGGAGAGGATGAGCTGGAACGCCGGGTCACGGAGAGGGTCGAAATCGAGTACCGCCGCTTCCTGCGCACAGCTACCAAATCGAACCCCGCCTGACGAGCACTTCTGGCACAGGTCGAAAACGGGGTAACCCGGTCGCGGGAGCCGCAAGCTCCGACAACAAGCAAGGAGGAACACCCATGAAATCCAAGCACATCCGCGCCTTTGAAATCGACTGCCAGCGTTTCCACGTCACCGACCGCGGAGACGGACACCTGCAGGTCAGCAGCATCCATCCTTACGATGAGACTGAGTATCACTGGGCTTACCAGGCATCCAAATCTGCCTGGAACATCTACCGCAATGGAAAGAAGGTCTGCACCATCGGAAAGACGGACGGCTCTGAAATCAGCCCGAAAACGATTGCTCAGTTTCTGATGCGGGCAGACGAGGAAGCACACCTTGAACCCCACCGCGCGATCTGGTAAGATATCTTTGAAATCAAGGAGGCACACGCTATGAAATACATCGCTTACGGTTCCAACATGGTCGAGGAACAGATGGCATTCCGCTGCCCGGATGCCAAACTCATCGGTACAGGCTGGCTGGAAAAGACACGGTTTGAGTTCTACCTCCACGCCACGGTGGAGCACACGGCTTCCAAATCGGACAGGGTGCCGGTGGCTGTGTGGGAGATCAGCCAGCGGGATGAAAAAAGCCTTGACCGCTACGAAGGTTTTCCCAGCTACTACACCAAGGAAGAAAGGCTGGTCACCATGTGGGACGGCAGTAAGGTTCGCGGGATGGTGTACGTGATGAACCTCATCCGACCGCAACCTCCGATGAAGCAATATTACCAGGGCATCCGGGATGCTTACGAAAAGCTGGGACTCAGTTCCGAAATCAAGACGGTGCTGGAACCCGCACTGGAGCGGTGCTTGAACCGCTGACCATAGCCCAAGGGAATCACTTCCTTCTGCCGCCTTCGGACGGCTTTTTTCGTTGCTTCCAAATCGCCCTACGTTTGCCCCGTGTCGGGCGTTCAAACCGAGGTCGAGTTTTTATTCCGACCTCGCTTCTCTTTGCAACGTGCGCCAAACGTGGGCGTAACAAGGGCAAAGAAAAACCGCCCTTTCGGACGGCTTTGAAATCAAATTGTTGGTCAGTGCTTGGGCACGGAACTGACGGCGTATTGGATGCCGTTCTTGCCGGTTCTGAATTGGACCACGATGGTCCCGTCCTGGGCTTCAAAATGCGCCCGGAAAGGTTCTGTCCAAAGCTCTGTCAGGCCGGGGATGCTCTCGAATGCTTCGAAGCGTATCTGGGAAGCATCCTCACCACTCTGCACACGCAGGTATAACGTTTTCAAATCATCTACGGTATACTGGGCAATCTTCTGAATCGCTTCACTCAACGGGGTGGCTTTGAAATCAGACTGCGGTCTACGTGCCTGCAGACCTTTCCAATCGTACAGGGAACCCGGAGCGTTCATCCAGGCGAGCTTGGCTTCATCCATCCCGCAGGCATCGCAGATGTAGATGTCAGCCAGTCTGCTCAGCGCGTTGTGGGAAATGGGCTTCTTCAGCGTCTTTCTTCCACACCTGGGGCAGACGGTGCTTTCGTTGTTCTCCTGCAGGGCTTTCAAATCAGCCAGCCGCTCTTCAATCGTGGTCATGGGTCGCTTCCTCCTTTGCTGCCCTGCGCAGGGCAGTGCATTTCTCGCTGTGCTTTTTCATCTTCTCCGTGGTTCTGAATGCCGCGTAGCCTGTCAGGTGTCCAAGCAAGGCGGTTCTCAAATCCTTGTGTTCTGCACCGCCAAATCCAAGCTGGAGCAGGAAGCTGTGGCAGAAGTACTTGAGTTCCTCGTCCTCGGGCTCGATCAGCGTTGCGCTGACCCGTCTGGCGTTTTTTGCTTTGTCTGCCATAGCCAGGAGAAGCGCGGCGCAATGCCACCAGCGGGTAGGTTGGTCGCTCTCAAATGGGAAGTTGATGCCCAGACGACCGTCCTCGATCTGGATGCCTTTGAGGAATCCGTTCTCGATGCTGTCCTTCAGTACACGCTCCAAAATCGCCATGTTTGTAATGCCATCGCTCTGCAGCGTCGGGATGATGGCGTTGTCCAAGTAAAGGTCATCGCTTTTCACCATCTTGCGAATCAGCACCTGCCGTGCGTACAGCATCCGGATCAGGTTGCTGAGCGTTGCAAGTGTGAACTCGTGGAGCGGCAGGCTCACGCAGGTGTGGGTGATTTTCTCATCGGTTGGTACTTTGAAATCCTCGGTGACTGTTTCAGTCTCCGGTTCTTTCTCGGTGGGTGCTTCAATGTACCCGTGTTCGGTCAGCGGTTGCTGGATGGCTGCGAGGGCTTCCAAATCGCCTGTGATGGAACCGTCTCGGTTTACGGTCAGGTTTCCGATGCGGTAAGCGTAGGTCGGTGTCCGCAGATATTCGGCTTCGATGCCGAGGAACTCGGAAAGGGTCTGAACCAGCTGTTTGCGATCCTCGCAGTGGGTGGGTAATGTCATGGGGGGTGACCTCCTTTGCTTTTGGTAGTGACATTCATCACTCTAAAGCCATTGAAAGTCAAGCGGTATTCTGAGATTTCTTTGCCTGTGCCTGATAAAAATCGTACATGCGCAACTCCTTCTCCAAGCGGTGGATATGCTTTCCAAGGTCACGCTTGTGAATCGGGCCGGCCTGAGGAAGCGCCGCTTTGGCGGACGTAATCTTCTGTACCAATTCGTCTCGTGTCATGATTTCCTCCGTATGGGTATAAGAAAAGCCCCTCAGGTGTACTGCACCCGCGAGGCTCTGGATCTTCTCCGACTATTTTAACCTATCACATCATGGCTGATAAATCAAGATGATTTGATGTGCACTTTTGTGCACTCGTCAAACTTTTTTTATGAGTCGGGCAATCGAATACTGTGCTTTGCAGTCCTTGCAGGTGTACTTGTAACCACGGACATAGTTTCGAGAGAAAGTTTCCCTGCCACAGCGGTGACACGGTGGTTAAAAGCAGTTGCTGAACTTCATTTCGCCAGTACGGACGCCATCTTCCTTCGCTTCTCTGTAGCCCATCACTTAGCCCTCCGTTTCAATATCTCGTCAACGGAATCCAGTCCCCTCTGGTGAAGTGTGTGAACCCAGCGTATACTGCACTGAAGCTCAGATGCAATGTCTCCCCAAGAACGGTAGCCGAGATAACGGCGATCCAGCAGCAGTCGCTCATCTGCGTCGTGTACCTGGTCGATGACCCCAGTAATCTCCACCCGCAGGGCAACATAGGCATCGATCTGCCGGTTGGCTTCCTCTTCTGCATCCATCAGGCGAATGATGGCATCCTCATGGGATGTCACATTTCTCGTCTTAGACACACGGTCATCGCTAAATGACGCTGTGATGTTCTGCGTCATGGCACGAAGGTGTGAAATCTGCTCGATCTTCCGGTTGATATCCCTGTCAATGCTATATGCCTGTTGTAAGTATTCCTTTGCGGTCATAAATCACACCTCCAGTTGTGCCTTGACGGCATTCATGAGTGCCGTCTGTGTCGTGTCCTTCCGCTCAAGGGCAGCGAGGATCTGTTCGTCAATCGTATCTGCGGTTACGATGTGGTGGATCACCACGGTATCTGCTTTCTGTCCCTGCCGCCATAAGCGGGCGTTGGTCTGCTGATAGAGTTCCAAACTCCACGTCAGACCAAACCACACGAGGGTGTTGCCGCCAGCTTGCAAATTGAGACCGTGTCCGGCAGATGCTGGGTGGATGCAGGCCACAGGGATTTTGCCGCTGTTCCAGTCGGCGATGTCTGCACCGCTACGAATCTCCCGGACGGTGAAACGCTTCCGAATCCGTTCAAGGTCGTGCTTGAACCAGTACGCCACCAGCACCGGCTGGCCGTTGGCGGCTTCGATGATGTCCTCCAGCGCATCCAGCTTGCGGTCGTGGAAGAACAGCGCGTTATGCTCGGAATCATAAATGCCGCCGTTCGCCATCTGGCACAGCTTGTTCGACAGGGACGCAGCGTTGACGGCATCAATTTCCTGTCCTTGCAGGTTGGTCACCAGCTCACGCTTGAGCTCATCATAGGTCTTGCGCTCTGCCGGGGACAGCGCAACCGGCACACGGTTTGAAATGTACTCTGGCATTTGCAGGAAGTCCGTGCTCTTCATGCTGATGGTGATGTCCGAAATCCGACGATAGATTTCTTCTTCGGCACCGGCCTTGGGCTTCCATGTGAACACTTGCTGTGCGCTCCGCTTGTCGGGGAGGAAGAACTCCTCCCGGAAGTGGGTAATGAATCGCCCGAGACGCTTGCCCATGTCCAGCAGCCGAAACTCCGCCCACAAATCCATCAGTCCGTTGCTGGAGGGTGTGCCGGTCAGGCCGACGAACCGCTTGACCTTGGGGCGGAGTTTCATCAGTGCCCGGAAGCGTTTTGCCTGATAGCTTTTGAAGGAAGACAGCTCGTCGATAACCACCATGTCGTACTGGAACGGCAGACCGCTCTGCTCAAGCAACCACGGTACATTCTCCCGGTTGATGATGTGGATCAGGGTGTTCTGCTTGAGGGCTGCGATGCGCTCCGGGACTGTGCCTACAGCGACCGAATAGGTCAGCTCCTGTAGGTGATCCCACTTGTGAATCTCGGCAGGCCATGTATCCCGTGCCACACGTAACGGGGCGATGACCAGCACACGGCTGATTTCGAATCGCTCGAAGGCCAGCTCTTGAATGGCACTCAGGGTGATTACGCTCTTGCTCAACCCAAGCCCATCTGCAGGAGGATTGCAGCCACCGGGTGCTCTACAATGAACTTGATGGCATATTTCTGGTACTCATGCGGAGTGAACTTCATTGGGCATCACCTCCAATCGTGTCCAGAATAGACTGTATCTGTTCCTTGCTGTCGATGACGTAAACCCGGAAGCCCAGCTTCTCCAACTGTGCCTTCCTCCTTAGCTGCAGCGGGCAGGGTAGCTTGCCAGGAGCTTTCAGTTCTGCAAATGCGATGCGTCCGTCAGGGAGTAGAATGATGCGGTCAGGCACACCGTCCAGTCTAGGGCTGACCCACTTGGGGCATAATCCGCCTTTTTTCCGAACAGCCTGAGAAAGTTTTTGTTCAATATGTTTTTCAAGTGTCGTGCTCATGATGATTCCTTTCCAATCGTTGCCCGTAATCCATGGGCGGAACAAGAAGTGGTACAAGTGGCTCCAAAATCCCTTACGCGCGAATACGCGTATTATCACGTGTGTATACGCGCCTTATCCCTTGAAATTCCTTATTTTTTTGTACTATAAGGAATTTGAGTACAGGTTGTTCCGGTCAGGCAGGAAAACCTAAGTGTTGCAAGGGTCTTGAGCACTCCATGGGCGGAACAACCCCTCGTAACAAGCAGTGGAACAAGTGTCTATGGAATCTCCTGTTCCATAGGGTTGTTCCGAGGGAGTTGTTCCGCTTTTCAGTTGCGCTTGTAGACACGTTGCTTACCGTACAGAGAAATACGGATTGAAGCATCAGGCTTTGACCATCCGCCGATACGCATCATGATGGCAGCAATGGCGTAAGAGTCCGCGCCCCGGAGTTCCTCTTTCTTTTTGCCAAAACACTCGCACCAGATCTCCATATTGCTTACGGTCTCACGGCGCACAGTGCCCTTGGGCTGTGTCGGATTGTTCGGCTCGGAGACATATTCCCGGCGTTCGTAAATGTCCATGTCCGCCCAGTTCTCCGGCAGCAGCTTCTCCAGATATTCCCGCACGATGCCTTCACGGTCATCCTGCTCCAGGGCGCTCATCTGTTCATCCTGAGCTTTCTGCTCCAGGACAGCGTCCAGATACAGCTTTTCGCCGCGCTCGTACAGCACGATGGCTTCCGCCCAGACCTGCCTGACATCCTCAGTCGTGATGTTCCACGGTTTGAGATCACGGCTACCGGGGACTTTCACTGTCCAGAAACGGCGGTTACCCGTGATGTCCCGCAGGAAGCCGTTTTGGGAGTTGGTCGTGCCAAAGAAGATGCACTGGCGTGGATGGGGCGTGACCCGTCTGCCAAAGGAGGCTCGGTACTTGTCATCTTGTCGGGAGATGAACGCTTTCACACGGTCAACATCGGCCTTTTTCATGCCAGCCAGTTCGCCAATCTCCATGATCCAGTAGCCCTGCAGTTTCTCCGCCGCAGTCTTGTCGTTCATGTCTGTCAGACTCAGGCTGTCGGAATACCATTCACCACCCAACTTGGCGATCAGGGTGGACTTGCCTATACCCTGTGTACCGTTGAGAACAAGGATGTTGTCGAACTTGATGCCGGGATTGCGTATACGGGCAATGGCGGCGCAGATAGTTTTCCTGGTGACAGCACGGGTATAGGCGTTGTCCTCTGCGCCTAAGTAATCGATGAGCAGTGTGTCCACACGGCTGACGCCATCCCATTCCGGTAAAGACTCAAAGAACTCCCGAATCGGATGGTAGGAACGATCATCTACTACCTTGGTCACAGCGATGTTGTAGTTCCTCTCTGAGAAGGAGCCGTAGTGCGCATCGATGTAGCAGGTCAGCTGGGCATCGTCTGCATCTCGCCAGAAACGGGCGATGTGCTTCCAGGGCACTGCTCCTTTGATTTCCATGCCATCTGCCAATTGGTTGAAGACGATATGCTGGAGGTTAGGATCGTGGTTGAGGATCAGAATCAGGTTGTGCAGGCAGTTTTCCAGGTCGCCAGTGCTGTCAAATCGGAGTTCCGTGCGCCAATTATCCTCATCGTCCGCATCGGCGAACTCAGGAGGCATGTCACTACGCTCTTCCAGTAACTTCAGCTTAACGGCTTCCATCGATCCCGCATATTCCCGCATCTCCCGGATAGACGCCTGATCGTCAAGATCGCCAAATCGGTGGATGCGCACCAGGTCGAATGCGTTGAGGAGCTTTCCGCATGCCGGGTCCGTGGCGTGGTGGGAGTAGAGAAACTTGTCCTCGTATACCACAGCACCACCAGCGGTCGTGGAGCCGATATGCGTATAGCGGTCTTCCACGGCAGTGGCTTCATACACATCGGACAGTTCCGTTTCCAGCAGCCTGCTGATGGGATAAAACACATGGTTAAAAGCACCGATGATGCCTTTTTTTTTCAGTGGGTCTTTCTGGCGTTTCTGACTGCGGCGGACGAGCTGGGCTTCCCGCTTTGCAATCGGCAGGGTGGATATATCTTGCCAATCGGGATAGCGAGCAAGATAGGTATCCGGATCCAGCCAGTCATGATCGATGTCCTTGAAGAGAAACTCTCCGTCGGCTGGGGCACTGGGCCAGTACATCAGCTGGTTGGCACGATATGAGCAAACATCGAAGTACTCGATGCCCAGGGAATCTGCCAGATGGCGGGCAATGGCTGCGTGCTCATCCGGCGAAACGTCCCGGGTTAGTGGGTAAAGAATGCGGATGCGCGGCTTCTCTGGCGTATGGCTGTGTGTGGAGTAGATCAGAGCTGCGAACGGCAACTTGTTCTCGATGTCATCGAGGAAGTCCGCAGGAACATCATCACCGTCCAAAGCTACCATGGAGCGGTCGATTACCGCTTTGACTGTGCGCCTGGGACCATTCAGCCGTCCAGCTACAAATCCGCCGTGATCCTTGATGGCATCACGCTGCGGCTTGGGCATTTGGGCGTAGTCGGCGGCGCGTTCCGCTGTGCGGATAGGTGTCTGCAAGCGCGCCTTCAGTTCGTCGTAAGAGATTGTGCGCTGTTGCCACTTTTTGTCCTGACGGCTATTCCCACAGGAGATGTTAAGGTCTCTCATGGTGCACCTCCCAGAAAGCCTTCCAGGCTGTGAGCGGATAGGAATTCACATAGGAGAAGCGGTCGTCATTGGTCAGGCACTTTTTGATTTCATACCCATGTCTCCGACAGAAAGCGGTCATGAGCCTGCCGATGCTTTGACATTGCTGCATGTTCCAGCTCAAATGGTTCTCGCTTTTGTATTTCATGACCGTCCAGTATTCAAGCGAGGTGTTCAGCGCAATGGCCAGCTCTTCGTTTTCTGAGGTAAGGGATAAAATGCGCTTTTCCGCTTCGATTGCACGGGCATGGGCTATCGTAAGAGCACGCTCCATGACTTTTTCAGGCGTATTCCATGCTTCCTCAATGCTGATAAAATACTGACGAAAACGCCTGCCTATCTCGCTCCGCTGAAGCATGCACAGCTCTTTTGCCATAGCAATGGTAATTTGATGGTCGGTAACTGCTCTGGTCACCTCACGATTACCTTCAAAACGAACCTGCTCAAAAATGAGCGGGTTGAAATCCACACCTTCGTTAAAACCGTATTCGCACATTCTGGGAAACCAGACCTTATAAGCGGTTTTGATCCCAAGGGCTTCGTGAAGCTCCCGTCCGCTTACGGTCGGCCTTTCCGAATTGTCATAGCTCACCTTGATCAACTCATCCATGATTGCGTTCCTCCATATCCTCAGTGAAATAGCGAATAGGCATGCACCGCTGTTCTGCCTTGGTAAGCTCCCGCTCCATGCCGAGTGTGACTCTCTCGCCGAACACCCAGAGTTCAGCACACTTGGTCAGCATGACCTGCCCCATAAACAGTCCCAGTTCGCGGTCTGACACACTGCGCTCGTCCAGAAATCGGGTAAAATAGATGTGCGGAGCGATAGGAATATATCCCTGGCGTACAGCAAATCGGCAGTAGCGAATAGCCTGACGCTCATTGTTGAGCGGATCATCTCCGAAGGGACTGCAGATAAACACGAGGGGTCGGAAGTTCGATGACTTTTGAAGTGCTGCCGTCCGCTCTGCGTTCAGCTCTCGCTGGATGTTCACGAAAGCGTCATGTGCGGTTGGATCGTGGTAGCCCTCCGCGTTGTACTTACTGATTCCCATGGTGACCTCCTTTGGCTCTGCCGCAGCGGTCTTTTTCATACATACAAAATTCCTTCTTTCCGGGCAGACTTGAAGAAATGTCCGTCTCCAATTACCACTGGAGGCGGATGCCTGATTTGAGCGGAGAAAAATCAATCTTTTTTATAAAAATCTGTCTGGTAGCCGTCTGCCCGGAGCAGCAGACCTTCTGCCCATGGCGGGGTTCTGCCCATCTGCTCACAGATGGATTCAAGGGACATACCGGGGGTGGCTTCGATGATCAACTCGTCATGGACATGTGCCACTATGGCACAGTGGCTGAGCGCCCGCATGGCATAACAGAGGATATCGCGGCTAATGGCCTGCACGATGTTCTCCACGAACTTTGGCCCGTAGCTTTCCAATCTACCCCATTGCTTTGCGGTGTTCGTCCCCATATAGGTGGCAGCGGGACTACCGAACTGGTTCTCACCGATGCGAGGCTTGACATAGGCCAAGTTCCTCCCGGAGGGCAGTGTGATGAACAGCATCCCAGATTCGCAGGAGAACAGAATGCCATGCGTGCGTGTACGGGTTTTCTGGCGGATTGCTGTCAGAACAGCCTCATCAACCTCCCACCACAGCTTGACGATTTGCGGATTGGCCGTGCGCCATGCGTCCACCAGCGGCTTCAGTTCTTCTTCACGCAGACCCATCTCCAGCGCACCCATCGCTTTGAGGGCACCGACTGAACCACCATAGCCGAGAGCCAGTTCGGCAATCTTGCCCTTCTGGCGCAGGTGACCGTTGATGCCGTGCTTTTCTACTGGCACACCAAACATCTGGGAGGCAGATGCACAGTAGATGTCCTTCCCGTCGGCAAATACCTGCCGCCGCCACTGTTCACCCGCCAACCATGCAATGACGCGGGCTTCAATAGCTGAGAAGTCGGCAACGAAAAAGGTCTTACCATCGGGAGCGACAAATGCAGTGCGGATCAGCTGGGACAACACATCCGGGGTGGAGTCATAGAGCAGGCGCACAGCGACGTAATCCCCGGTGCGGACAAGATTTCGTGCCTGTTCCAGATCTGGCATTTTGTTCTGTGGGAGATTTTGGAGCTGGATGTTCCGGCCAGCCCATCGGCCTGTCCGTGCTCCATAAAACTGAAAGCAACCGCGCACTCTGCTGTCAGCACACAGAGCGTTCTCCATGGCTTGATACTTTTTCACGGAGGATTTAGCCAGCTGCTGCCTGAGCACCAGCACAGATTTCAATGGTTCCGGGGCTGTCTTGAGCAGTTCGACGACCTGCTTTTTACCAAGGGTATCCGTCTACAAACCGTTGTCGGCCAGCCAGTTTTTTATTTGCTGGACGGAGTTGGGATTATCGAGCATCGTCAGCTCCTGTAGCTTGGAGGACAGTTCCTCCTTGGAGCGTTCATCAAAAGCTATGGCGTTCCGTACCAGCTGCATGTCCACGGCAATACCCCTGTCGTTGATCTGTTGGTCAAGATGGTACTGCTGCCACACTTCATCCGGCACAGGGAACTTCCTTAACCGCTCCTGAATGGCCATCTCCGTTTCCACGTCCCGAAGGTTATAGGCTTTGAAGGTTTCCCACTTGTCCGGAGCATCAGCGGGGCTGTGCCTGTAACCATCCTTTGCTGGCACACAGAAGTACCGTATCAGTTCCTTACCCTCGGTCAGCTTCTGTTTATCCAGCCCGAGTGCAGCGCCAGCTGCCTGCAAGGACAGCGGAAGACCGAGATAGGAGGACCACACCATCGTGCAGTGCCAGCCAGCGGGGGCAAGGTAATTCATACACGGGTCATCCGGGATGGAGTAATATTCATTGTTGAGCGGGTATCCGTTTCGGCGCATCCATGCGGACAGACATACCCGTTCAAAGGCAGCGTTGAATGCCCACTTCTGCACACGTTCGTCGCTTAGGGCGTCGATGATTTCTTCGGGGATCTGTTCTCCCTGAGCCAGGTCAACGACATGTACTGTGCCGCCGTCGATACTGTAGCCGAAGAGAAGGATGTCGAAATCAGGGCTTTCCACGTAACGGTAAACGGTAGACTTGGCGAGATTCACACTACCATACGTTTCTAAGTCCAAGGATAGTGTTTTCATGATTGTCCTCCTATGGAAAAGGGCGACGACTCTGTGCCGTCGCCCGGGATATGATGGATTACTGGTCGTTGTACTTCTTCAAACGTTTTTTCTCACGATGCTCCATGATGGCAACAACGATAGTGCCAATCAGGCTTCCTGCCGTATAGCCAATGACGGCAGAGAAGCAGACACTAAGCATCAAATGTTCAAATTCGGTCATAATCTGTTACCTCCATCAGGACAGGAAGTCCTCATCGTCCTCATCTGCAAAGTCGCTCTCCGCAGAAGCCCTGCTGCCGAGCGGTTCACCGTCGCGGATCTTTTGCAGGTTGTTCAGACCGCAGGCAATGCCGCGATTGCCGTTGCTGTTGAAAGCGTAGAAGGAAATGCTGGCGCGTCCGTAGACACCGGAGTAGACCTCGGAACGGGTCAGAATCGGATTGCAGTCCGCATCCACCACGCCGGGAGCCGTGGTCGCATTGGCGTTGACGAAGTAGGCGTTCTGGTAGGCAGGGTCGTCTGGGCGCTCCGTATCGCCGTCACGCAACGGGTTCTTGATGGCCACCAGCGGAGGCACGGTCTTACCGCTGCCACGCAGCTTGCTTTCACCGTCGTGGTATGCGGCCTCGATAGCGGCCTTGATCTTACGCAGGGTAACGGCATCGCTCTTGGGGATGATCAGGGAAACGGAGAATTTGGGAGTGCTGCCATTGATTGCCTTAGGTTCCCAGGCGTTCACGTAGCTCCAGCGGGTGTCCTTGCCGGTGATGACCTTGGTCGGATTGTTGTTAGCCATAATGATGTACCTCACTTTCAGTTGTTGGCGAAGTCTGTCTTCGCGTTGGTCAGTTCAGGACGTTTGTCACTGACGGGGACGAGGGTTGGTTTGCCCTGCGGACGTTCCACCAGATTGGAAAGAAGATTGGAAAACTGTTTCTTGCCCAGCAGTTTTTCCATGGCCGTGATGCCGAGTACCTTGCGCTCATAGGGGTCTTTACCGTAGGCGATGACTGCGTCAGCTACAGCTACTTCGTCAGTGTAACGACGGTTGGCGCGACCCTCCACCAGCTTCCAGCCGTCGAAGTGTGTGCCGGACAGGGCAGCGTTCAGCGCGTACTCCTTGATGTCCACTGCCCAGCTGGTCAGGTCGTCCAGCTGATCGAGAACCACGGAAATCTCCTCATCCGACAGCGTAGGCGGCAACTTGAAATCGTGCTGTGCCAGAAGCAGGTTAGCTTCAGCGCGTTTCCTGCAGATGGTGCGGAGCTTGCAAAAGCGGCACCAGCTACCTGCGTTCAGATTGCCTTCACCCTTGTAGGCCATCTCCGCTGCTGGACGTAGCGTGTTCTCTGCCCAGAGAAGAAGTTCGTCCTTGGAAATGGTATCTGTGCTGATGCTGGACAGCCGAGGCTGGTAGATGGTGGTGACCACCTTATCGATGTCATACAGCTCACCGAACATGTCCAGTGCGCCGAGAGCGTACAGCCGCATTTGGCTGTTGCCTTCTGCCGACACAGGGACTCCAGTGCCGTACTTGAAGTCGATGACATGCAGTATTCCGTCTGCCACGATGACCGCATCGCCAGTGCCGAATCCGTCAGGTACCCAGCGAGAGAAGTTCAGTCGCTGTTCCACCATGACGATGGGGTCAGTGCATGTCGCCTTGATGCCTTCCAGCACTTCGAGTACGAAGGCTGCATAGCCCGTGGCGGCATCCTCCATCGTGCTGTCGTAATACTGGAGACCGCCGGGGGTATCCAGAGGGTTGTGCGCTTCCATGCCCAGCAGCTGCCGGAGCTTAAACTCGCACAGCTCGTGTGCCTCGCTGCCCTCGGCGGCGTACACACTGCCATGGTCGGCCATGTGCTCCGTCAGCTTGACGGACGGAGGACAGTTCATCCAGCGATGGCTGGCTGAGGCGGAGAGAACAGCGTGATTAGCCATCTGCGTCCACCTCGTTTCCAATAGACTGTGCTTCCAACAGCAGGTCGGCGTACTCAGCGGGATCGACAGCTGAAAGCTGTGTCGCACCGTGCCGCTTGAGCAGTGCCCGAATCTCAGCGGTATGACCTGCTCGGGAAATGTCGGCAAGAGCCGCCCGGACATCTTCCAGCTTCAGCTGCGGTTTGGCTTCAAACTTCGCAGGAGAATGTTCAGACTCACCATCGTCCGAAAACTGCTGGAAGAGCCAGCCTGCTACGGCGTTAATACCGGCCGCAGCCGAGCGCAGCTCTTCGATGGCCTGATGCATTTCTGACATCTTTGACATGGGATTGTCCTCCTTCCTCTGATTGGCTTGATGCTGTAAGAAGCTCAAGGTTTCTTGCCAGCCGTGCGGATACAATGCTGATGGAGTTCAGAAGCTGAATCTCCTCGCGCACGTTTCCGCTGATACCCGTGTTCTGCATTTGCTCACCCCACTTTCTGAGGGCTGTTTCGCATGCCCTTCATGTTCCACTGGAGGTGATGTGGCGTTTTGAGCGGAAAGAAGCGAAAAGTTTTTCAGAAAGCTTTGGAGGATGGCATCGCTGGTTAATCCTCCTGCTCCGAGCGAAGCGTTTTATAGCAACGTTTCATTTGGTCGGAGAAAGTACGCTGTGGACGTCCCAGGGTTTCTGCAATTTTGCGGTCTGAGATTTTCGGGTTTTCCAAACGCATCTGAATGATGCGGTCGGCATTCGGATCGATCTCACGGAATCGCTCCATGAGGCGCACCAGCAGATCCCGGTCAGCGCAAATGTCCTCCATGGAAGGCGCGGTATCAGCGATGTAGTCACTGAGCGTGCCTTCGCCATCTGAAAGGGGCTGGTCCAGAGAACTAATGTTACCGGTTGCCTGATATTCACAACCGAGGCAATCACCGTCGCACTTCCAGATGTACTTGTGAGGACACATGCAGCGCCCGTGGTATTGCTCTTTGTGGCGGATGCGGTTTGCCTGTTTGTAGAAAGCATCGTGGACTTCTTTGACCACAGGGATCTTCTGGTTGGTGGCACGGTAGTAGATGAAGTATTGCTTGCTTTCGATAACCATTGAAAAATCCTCCGTTTCGTGTTGTTGTGAAACGGAGGATTAGCAAGGCAGCTGCAAATGGGTGCAAGAAACACACCCCACAGGCCTAACGAATTTCTCCGTTTCGGTCTGCAGCCAACCTGCTCAATGGGCAGCCGTGATTTAGTTGTGCCGCCGGATACCGATGAGCCATCAGTGATCAGGTGATGCGATATCAGGTGGTGAGCAGTTTAATGTCTTGCTCAGGACAGATTGATTATCTTAGGTCTGCTTCGATGGAGTACAGTTCGCTGAAGACTTCAGGCAGGTTGCTTGGGCTAAGGTCCCAAGTGCCGTGTGCGCCGTAGCGTTCAAAGACAGATTTGACCACTCCCCATCCAAGCTGGGATTCAACAGCAGCGGCGCTATTTTCGATGTTGATGATCCGGTTTTTTCGTTCGTAGTTTGTCATTGGCTCTCCTTTCTGTCCTTGAGCGCTATTCGGACTATGTCATTTTCCATTGGCGCAAACTAGATTTTAATTTTTGCGATTTTTTGTATGCGTTCGCATAAATTGAATTCGCAAAAGTGTAGAAATCTTGATTTGAGTGTGATATACTAATTAAGTACACAGTGCCCGCATCAAGGATTTCTTTCAATCCGGTTTACTGACTATATTGTAGCAAACTGGCTTATTTGAAAAACGGACTGGGCGGACAGCCACGGACGCTCTCGGACAGAGACTTAATTTTAGATAAGGAGGTAAATGAGGCATGACATTTTCTGAGTATGCTTTGGGTCTTTCCCCGTTTATTTCATTTGGAAAAACAGAGCATGATTATTTCACAGAGCTTGCTGGGAATTTCGTAAACGATGCCGCAATGGACTCCTGTCAAATACTAAAGCGAAAGCCGGATACAAAATATCGATACATAATGGGAAGGCGTTCCATACAGCCGAAAGATGCTCAGTATCTTTATGACCATCGGGATCTGGACAAGTTCTCAAAGTGGATATGGAATCGGATGGATGACTCTGACTCCTATGACAGCGTGGTAGCTTGGCTGAGTGAGCATGGTATTACAGACGATGATCCTTCAGTTGGGTGTGCTAAGCTGTTAGAGAACATACTGCTGGATACAATCAATGGCTATTCCACGTCACAGGTCGCAAAAGAGTCAGAAATAGATTTAGGGTTGATTGAAGAAATACAGCAAAAAATAAAGTCGCTACCTAGGCCAGCTAATGTGCCGGTTCCCGCAGTAGCGACTGAAGATGAGCAAAAATATATTTGTGAGCTATATTCGGCATATGGGGATGCCAAAGGCATGGATTCTTTTTCAGGTGATGATCTTCTGTGTTTTCCTGATTATGCAGCGGATCTTGATGATCGCCGTGTCGACTTTTATGCCGCTGAAACAATACGTCGCGGCGTGATGGAATTAGGTAGTGGTAGTTTAGCCAATCAGTTTGACGTATTAAAGGACGAAACCCTCACAGGAGTAAAGGACACGGCAAAGCGTACCCATATGAATGGTTTTGAGCATATGCTTGCCGTAATGGAGCAGGCGGTAGTTGCCCCTATAACAAACTACTTACTTAGTGCCTCTCCGTACTGGATAAGTAGTAAAATCAAAAAGGGGGTTTGCCAGCACCTCGTAAATGATGGCAAACTGATATGGGTAAGGAGGAGAAAGAAACAATGAATATTTCAGCCCTTGGCTCCGCCTTTGAAATCTCTCTCCGCATTCTTTTGATACTAAATGAGCTACAAGGTTCCTCTTTGGATGCGCAACAGATTGGGGCAGTTGATTTTATTTCTGTCTATGCAGCCGATTTCGGTTTGTTGGATGAAAATCTTCACGGTTACAGTAATTATAGATTCAGTGAATACCCCGCCAGAAAGTACATAGTATCTTCTGCACTAAAAAACCTTGTGTTAGATGGAAATGTCCAGCTTAACTCCACTTTAACTGGTTACAGATTTTCGATTACCGAGGCTGGGAAGAGCATCTGTAGGCAACTGACCAGCGACTATGCCGGAGAATACAGGATTGCAGTTCAATCTGTGATAAATAGATTTGACCACGTAAACGCCAATCTGATGGTTCAAGAGATTAATAGACTTACAGTACAATCGTTAAAGGAGATCAGGCATGAATAGATTCTATATTGAAAAACTTGTTGTGTCCGGTGGGGGACACAAAACAACCGTTATCGACTTTACACCAGGCTTAAATTTCATTCTTGGTCCTTCTAACACTGGAAAGAGCCTGATTATGGATTGCATAGACTATGTGTTCGGTTTTACCCCGAGGAAAAATCATCCTTCAAAAATTGTCGATAACAACTATGGATATGAGCGTATCGCTCTCCATTTGGCAACAGGGAAAGGAACAGTTATCCTAGAGCGCAAAATTGGAGATTCCAAAATTTCTGTTAGCGGTACTGCCCCGGATGTCGATCACGGTTCCTACAGCATAAGCCACAATGCGAAGAAGAATATTAACGCCGTCTTTCTCCATTTACTTGGCATTGATGAGCCACATTCCGTGCGTTCAGCGGAAAAGGGTTCAAAAACCCAAGAACTAACGTGGAGAAGTATGCTTCATTTGTTCTTTGTCCGCCAAGCCGATGTTGCAAGAGAAAGTTCTTCGTTATTGGCTCCTGGAAGCGTAGGACCTACAGCATCAGCAGCCGTTCTGCTGTATCTTTTGACCGATCAGGACGCCAATAATCTTGAAGTCGCTGAGGATCCCAAAATCAGCGAGGCGAAGAAAAAAGCTCTCATCGGCTATATTCAAGAGAGGATAAACGAGTTATGTGCTAGGAGGGAAAAACTCGAGGATATGCTTTCTTCTACTAGCATTACAGATCCCCGCGCAAGCGTTAACCATGTGCGAAAAGAAATCGCCGAACTCCAAGCGAAGCTAGATGCCGCTACAAAAGAGAGCCAACAGATTATGTCGCAAATCTATGAGTGGAATGGAAAGCTCTCTGAATCCAGAACCGTAGGGCACAACTTCGCTGTGCTACGTCAGCAGTACCAATCCGATATCCGGCGAATTGGCTTCATCGTCGAGGGGGCGACAAATACCTCTCCCTTACGAAGAAAAGTCAGGTGCCCTATTTGTGGCGAAGAAACAGAGCGTGTGCATGACACAGCTTTTGTTGATGCATCCGCAGCTGAACTTGAAAAAATCAAACGGCATTTGTCTGAACTAGGCGATGCTCAACGCAGTGTGGAACGCCAGCAAGAAACTATTATTACAACGATCCGCGCATTGGAAGAAAAGCGGGATGCTATAGATGCGCTTATTTCCGATCAGTTACAACCACAGTTAGCAGTGTTTGAGAAAGAACTTGAGCAGCAGCTCAAGCTGATACGAATAACAAGTGAGCTGGAGGTTGTCCGCCAGGATGAAACACAATACAGAAGTGATTTATTCAGCAAGGAAACCGAAGAAACTTCCAAGCCCGAAAAATATAACATCTTTGAAGATTATGAGTACGATATCATCCACGGTTTTGAAGAAAAGCTGCGAGAAACTTTAGCTGCATCAAAAGTTGGCGGTGCGGAAACCGCCAGACTCAACATGGAAAACTTTGATATTGAAATCGGTGGACTCAAAAAATCGGTTTCAATGGGCGGTGGCTTCTGTGGGATACTGAATACGATTACTACACTTGCAATGAGTTCATATCTTATCGAGCACGACCGTCCTGCCCCTGGCTTTTATGCTGTAGATTCATCGTTGACACAGCTATCTGAAGCGGAACATAAGGAGCAAAGCGATACTATTAAGCAGAACTTTGTGGAATATCTTATCGCCCATGCTCATGAACGACAGGTCATAATTATTGAGCAAACAAAACGTATGCCTTTCGTTCCTACTGAAAGCGAGAAAGACGGCGTCCATATTATCCAATTCTCCAGAAATAGACAAGAAGGTCGGTATGGCTTTTTGAATGAAGTTTATAACCCGGAGGATCAGTGATCACTATTCAATCGCTTTTACACACGGAAGCAGGAGGCAAACAATGCGTATAAGTTACAACAAGCTATGGAAAATGTTGATCGACAAGGATATGAATAAGCGCGATCTGGCAGAAAAAAGCGGTGTGAGTTCAGCCTCCATTGCCAAACTAAGCAAAGGTGCAAACATTACTACGGATGTCCTGCTGAAGATTTGTGAGGCTATGGGTTGTCACATCGAGGATATTCTTGAGACCATTGACGACTGAAGGAGGGAGGCTCTCAATGCCAAAGTCCAATATTGTAGAACTCAATAAAGACACTCCTTCTGTTCAGTATCTGTGTAAAAAATGCAAACGGCTTGCTAAGGTCATCGAGATGGTAGGACCAATCCAATACACCACTCATGATGAAGATGCCTACACCTTTTTGGTTCATGAGATTATTGAGCAGATGCTTTCTGTCAAAGTAGGGCAAAAGATTTATAACAGGCTTGAAGAACTATGTGGAGGAGAGGTATCACCGGATCGAATCTGTGCATTTTCAGATGAGCAAATCCGAGGTACAGGAACGTCCAATGCAAAGGTTGAATACATTCGGAACATTACAAACGCTATTACAGATGGGACGCTTGACTTAGAGACACTGAAGCAGTTGTCAGATGAAGAAGTCATTACAGCCTTAACAAAAATTCGAGGGATTGGCAATTGGACAGCAAAGATGTATCTGATTTTTGGCCTTGATCGCCAGGATGTTCTACCCATTGAGGATGGAGCATTTCTCCAAGTATATCGGTGGATGTATAAGACAAAGGACTGCAGTGAAAGAGCCGTAACAGCCAAATGCAAAAAATGGAAGCCTTATTCTTCTGTCGCATCGAGATTCTGTTACAGAGCACTGGATGCGGGAATGACAAAAGAAGAGTTCCACCTGTTCAAATGAAAGGAGCAAGATAAAATGAGTGCAATAGACGAGAGAAACGAGCAGGTACGCAAAATTCTTGATTCTCTTTACGATAGAGCTATAAACGCCAGTATCAAGATTGATGAGTCCGCATATAAGGACTCTTTGGAAAAGCTGTTCTCTACCACAGCATGGGGCTTTAGAGAAATTCTCCTTGTAGTCATTATCGGAATGCGCCTTGACCGCAATTTCAAAGCATCTACCGGTCTATATGACTGCAATCCGAGGGCGATTTACGAAGGTCCCATTAAGGAATTTTTGATTGAAAAAGAAATCCCTCACCGGAAATCCGGTCCGTTAAATGTCGCAAAAGCTACCGTAGGCTTGGATATGACTTGGGCGGCACAACGCAGACCTTCTGCTGTAGCAGAGGAAGTTGTCAACCTTGTCAATTACATGGAAGCTAATGGCTCAGATGCTGAAACTCGTATCAACGATGTTGGAACATCGCTTCTCCGTAGGCTTATTACCTATTCCAATAGCATTGAAGCCTTGGCCGTCGCTATTGAGCCAACCTCCGACCCCGAGTTCCTCTATCACCTTTGCTACGAGTTAATTACCAAAACTCCGGATGCCGGAAATACACCACAGAAGATTGCGGCATATCTGCTCAAGAATTACCATACATTTCTTCATACGGGTGTGATTGTGACGGGAGAGGACGACCGAGCATCTGTGACAAGCACAACAAGCAAAAAGCCCGGCGATATTAACGAAGAAATACCCGAAGGGGTGATCCGCAAAGTATACGAAATCACAGTGAAACATTTTGATTTAGCGCGAATCCGGGACTCCTACGACTGCGTTTCCATCTACAACGATACTAATGAAGCTGATATCCATGAAATAATCGTTATTTGTCGCAAGGAAGACTGCCCGCCTGATATGAAGTCGAGTGGTCTTCATGGCTATCTTGGTAGCTATGCATATCAGGATATAATATATTATTATTGGGACATTTATGAGTGGATAGCAAATACGCTACAACGAATGACAAATGAGGGTAGAATCGGTTTCTATCTCAATTTGAACTTATACATTGATGATATCAACACTTCCGAAAGCGTCAAAAAGCTGTGGAAAGAGCTACACAAAAGAGAATAAAACAAAAAAACGTCGCCAGTCCTTCATAGATACTGGCGGCGTTTCTCATAGTAGAAAACATATTGTTGAATAATGCCTGCATTTTGCCCGAACAGATCGAATGGCGATTTCCCTCCACAGTCATTTTCGATGGCTCTCGAAATCCAGATATCTATAGGAACGCAGGCGGTTCTTCCATAGGCAAACAAGGCAACACAGTTAGCAACCTTTTTACCTACTCCGTATACTTTCTGTAATGTTCCGAGAAGCTGTTCATCGCTACAATCAAGCAATGCCTCCAGATCTAGGTTCCCTGTCAGTACTTGTTGAATTGCATCGAGAATGTATTGTGTTCGGTATCCCAAGCCACATTCCGCTAATTCCTCCTCTGTCGCACTGGAAATCTCCAGCGGCGAAGGAAAAGAATAAAGGGTTTCATATTCTGTCTCAATGCTATGCCCAAATTTTGAGGCAAGCAGCTCTACGGATTTTGAAATTGCGGGAATACTCTTCCGCTGCGAAATTATAAAAGTTATGAGCATTTCCCACGGATTTTGATGCAAAATACGAAGACCACGACCAAAAAGCATTGCTTCATGTATAAACTGGTGTTTGTCGCATTCTTTTTCAAAAATGTCATTATAACACCTGTTGAGATCAAAGTAAAAGTTCCAAGTATTTCTCCATTCATCAAGGTTGCAGGAGACAGAAAATTTATGATTTCCAGCCTCCTTTATGTATATAATCTCATCGCCACATATAAACCGATAGGATCCATCTTGCATCCTTCTGATGCGAAAGCATTGCCCGCTTGAGGCTATTTTTTCTAAATCAAAGTCATCTAGGATTTCTACCAGCATATCTCGCTCCAATCAAATCGAGGCCGTTTCTTTCCTTATATATGCTACAACTGTTTTTGCTACTGCCTCTGCCATTTTACATGGAACAGCATTACCAATTTGCGTATATACCATCCCTTTGTTCCCGCAAAATACATAGTCATCCGGGAAGGACTGGATCCGTGCTGCCTCCTTAATTGTAATACGTCTTAGGCGTTTGGGTGCTTCTTTGAATTCCGGCACAATCGTACCATCCATCAACCCCTTATGGTAGTCGACAACCCAATCACTTGGTGCGTCCCCGTAAAGATAGTCCTCATCCACAAAAGGAGTTTTGTTCCCACCCATAGAGGCGGGGAGAGTATTGGCATATCCATCAACATTTATCGGTCTACCTTGTCCATTAAAATACATCCCCGCATATGGTGACTTTCTCATAATTGGATGTGTGGCAAATGTAATCTTTGCAGTACAAGTATCTGGATTTTCAGCCGTACCCGCTCGCCCTAGAGGCTGCAATAATGTTCGTACAATTGGTGCCTTGTTTTTCTGCTGTAAAAGCAAATCATTCATAAAATACTCAAAAAACGGATCGTCGTTATCTCTGACACCAATAAAGAACACCCTTTCGCGCTTTTGTGAGACTCCGTATTCTGTAGCATTTAGAATAAATGGCGCACAATTATAACCTAGAGCATATACTCGCTCCAAGTACTTTCTGCGCACAGGTTCCCACTTTTCTAACACGCCCAGGGCCTTGACATTCTCCATAACAAATGCTCTTGGACGAACCTTTTCAACCACATCAAGGAATGTAAAAATCAGTTTGCTACGATTATCGTCAGGGTTCATTTTGCCTGCTACAGAAAACCCCTGACATGGTGGTCCTCCGAAAACAAAATCAACTCCTTGAAATCGGTCGAGCGAATCAAGGATATTATGTACATCATCGTTTACCATGACCCCCGCTGCATGGTTGGCATTATATGTTGCTGCCGCTTCGCTCATGAGCTCATTTGCAAAGACCACTTCGATCCCCGCTCTCTCAAATCCGATATCCATTCCACCCGCTCCAGTGAACAGGGAAACTGCAGTCAATTTATCGGTCATTCTTTGTTACTCCTTCGCTGTTGTCGTTGTGGATGCGAAAAACCAATGAATTCTCTCTTGAGTCAAGATATATATCAAATTTAGTTTTTCCCTTTTCTACACCCATATTTGACAAGATTGCCTTTGGCATCCTCACCCGCATATCCTGTTGCAAAACATATGTATCAAGGTAAATATAAGAATCCGTCATGATGGCTCTCCTTCTAGTTTGATTTCAGCCTAATTATAAACTATGTCTAGTCTAAAGTCAACCGGCTAGAGTTGATAGCACTGGGAAGAAAATAAAACGGAGGTCGATTTTAGAGTCCTATACTTGACAAAAGATTGCCTCGGCGATGTTACAACCTGTTAATTATTCTGCACTTTTTAATTATTTGATTTTATCTCTCGTTTTTACACCGCAAGTGTGATAGCTTCTCTATCCATCAGTCTCAAATCCGCAATCCAACCAAGCGAACAAGTGCTTCCAAAGTCAGCGATTGACCTCGAAAGCCCTTGTTTTATGCCCTTATTCGGTGTTTCTGTGCCGGAGAAGGGCTTTTTCTTTGTATCCAATACGGCAGGAACATAGACCCAGCGTGCGGCACATCCGGCTTTCTGGTGGCGGCGAGCGAGTACCTGAAAGCAAACCGCAAGCAGGAAGTCCTCTTCAATCGGCAGAACAAGGCGCACTATATGAACAGCATGTTCCACGGCTACGACATGGACCGCACCATGCTGCGCATCGGCGCGATGAACATGATGACCCACGGCGTGGATAACCCGTGCATCGAGTACCGCGACAGCCTGTCCGACCAGAACACCGACCGCGGCCGCTACACGCTGATTCTGGCGAATCCGCCGTTCAAGGGGTCGCTGGATTACGACATCGTCAGCGCCGACCTGCTGAAAGTCTGCAAGACGAAAAAGACGGAGCTGTTGTTCCTCGCCCTGTTCGTGAAGATGCTGAAAGTCGGCGGGCGCTGCGCGTGCATCGTGCCGGACGGCGTGCTGTTCGGCTCGTCGGCGGCGCACAAGGCGATTCGGCAGGAAATCATTGACAACAACCGCCTGGAAGCGGTGATTTCGATGCCCAGCGGCGTGTTCAAGCCCTACGCGGGCGTATCCACCGCGATTTTGATTTTCACCAAGACCGGGCATGGCGGCACGGACAAGGTGTGGTTCTACGACATGCAGGCGGACGGCCTCACCCTCGACGACAAGCGCACGCCCACCCCCGACAACGACATTCCCGACATTGTGGCGCGCTTCCACGCCCTCGAAGCGGAGAAAACCCGCCAGCGCACGGACAAGAGCTTCTTTGTGCCGAAGGAAGAAATTGCCGCAAATGGCTACGACCTGAGCATCAACAAATACAAAAAGACCGAATATCAGGCGGTGGAGTACCCCTCGACGCAGGAGATTATGGCGCAGATTGATGCGGATATGGCACGGCTGGGGGAGGTTTTGGAGGAATTGAGGGGGATGGTTCGCTGAAAATGCTCGGCGCTTGCAGGAAATTCGCAACTGGTGACAGTTTGTCACCGATTAATAGAGGGGGATGACGGGATGAAGCTAATTGATATTACTGGAAAAGCTATTTCGGGGGAATGGGGAAACGATTGCGAAGATGGCAATGGTATTCCGGTACTGCGAACCACGAATTTTACAGACACCGGGGTTATTAACTTTGCCAATGTGGTTTTACGAGATATTCCGACGAAGGATTTATCAAAGAAGTTTTTAAGACCGGGCGATATTATTATTGAAAAATCTGGTGGCAGTGATACAAAACCCGTTGGTCGTGTTGTTTACTTCGATTCAGAAGAGAATAAGTACTTAATCAACAATTTCACTGGGCTTTTGCGTGTCGTAGACCAGACAAAATGGTATCCGCGATATGTGTTTTATGCCCTCTTTGCCAATTATAGCTTTGGTGGAACGAGACAATACGAAAATAAAACAACAGGCTTGCACAACCTAAAACTCGACCAATACCTCAACAGCTTCGACATTCCTGATGTTGATTTTCAATTGCAACACCATATCGCTGATACGCTTGATAAGGTGTCGGAGGGGATTGAGGTGTGCAGGAGGATGTTGGGGGAGCTTGACTTGATGGTCAAGGCGAAGTTTGGGGAGATGTTCGGGGACCCCACAGGAAATTCTTTTAATTTAAGTGTTAAGCCAATGACAGAGGTTTGCGAAATCATTGACGGCGACAGAGGAAAAAACTATCCTAATGCTGATGAATTTTCAGATGAAGGATATTGTCTTTTCTTAAATGCAAAGAACGTCACAGCATCCGGTTTTAATTTTGATAATTGCATGTATATCACCAAAGAAAAAGATGACATACTGCGAAAAGGAAAATTATCGCGTGGTGATGTGGTACTTACTACTCGCGGGACAATTGGTAATCTTGCTTTTTACACAAGCGATATACCATATGAACATATGCGAATCAATTCTGGAATGGTTATTCTTAGAATGAATCGAAAGATAATAAATGAAGTGTTTTTTATAGAGCAGTTCAAAATGTTACTGGATGATATAAAGCAGAAAAATGCGAGTGGTTCAGCACAGCCGCAGCTACCAATATCAGCGATGCGTGAAATAAACATACTTCTTCCCGATATTGAACAACAAAAAATTTTTTCCGAGTTTGTTGCAAAAAGCAACAAAAGCAGATTGACTCTTCAGCAAGTTTTGAGTAAAATAGAACTGGAACAAAAAGTTCTAATGCAGAAATACTTCGGGTGAGGTGATGGCTATGCAGATTACGTTTCTGATTGGCAATGGTTTCGACATTGGGTTAGGGATGAAGTCGCGTTTTTCTGACTTTTTTCCAGTCTATATCCGACAAGCGGAAGGCAAAGAAAAAACTTTGAAAGATTTTGCGGAAGAGATTGATGAGCATCGTGCAGAATGGTCGTATTTTGAGGAACAGCTTGGAAAATACTCTTCTAAATTCACAATGGATAACAAAGATGTAATGCGTGAACAAGTAACAGATTTTTCGGCTCAGTTTACTAAATATTTATCTGAAGAAGAAAACAAACTAAATTTTGATGATGACAAGATTATTTCTATCATGGAAGAGGCACTTACTAATTTTTATTCTTTGGATAATTTGACAAAGGGCTCGCATGAAGCAATCGTCGAAACAATGAAACAAAGCGCTGCACGTCCTAAAGTGTATAACTTTCTATCATTTAATTATACGAGTTGCTTAGAAAAATGTCTGTCTCATTTTCAGAAAAGGATAGTTCATGAAAGGGAATTTGGTGGTACTGAGATTAAAGACTGTATAGGTGAAATATTGCATATACATGGTAAAGTTAATGAGTGTCCAATAATGGGAGTAAACGATAAAAGTCAGATTGAAAACGAATCTTTATCAGGAGATGAAGAATTTAAGAGCCTTTTTGTGAAACCGGAAGCTAATTTTGAACTCAAGACACAAGCTGAACGTGACGGAAAACAAATCATTGATAATAGCGATATTATATGCGTATATGGCATGTCGCTTGGCAAAACAGACAAACTTTGGTGGGAAAAATTAGTTGAATGGTTAAACAAAGATGCTAAACACCAACTTGTGATATTCGTATATGATGACGAATGTTCAACAAGGACACAATTTGGTATTATTAACAGTGGAAGACAGATGTTGAATACATTAAGGGAATATAGTGAATATCAAGCGGATACTTTTGACAAATTACGGCATCGCATACATTTTGCAATAAATAAGAATATTTTCGAGATGCCTTTGCGCATTCCAGAAAAAAAGAATGAGAGTAAGGAAAAAGCAAAAACTTCTGATGATTATTCTATGCATACGTTAAACAATATTCATCAGGAAATTCAAAAATATAATTATGATGATGTAATAAGAGAAGCAAAAGAACTACGCGAACTACTCGACAAACCGGTAGTGAGCTTGGAAGATGAAATTAAAAAGTGGGCACAGTAAATTTGGGCTTTATGTAGTATCTACTCAATCTGACTTGAAAGAACGGTGAACTCTCATGTCCAATTTCTCCCCCTACCTCTCCATCCCGTCCTTCGCCGCGTTCGCCCCAATCGCCGAATCCGCGGAGAAAATCCTGTCCATCGACCCCGCAGCGTGCGTCCTCAACTGCCGCCGGGCGATGGAGGCGGCGGTCAAGTGGATGTATGCGGTGGACGGGTCGCTGGTCATGCCGTGGGATGATAAGCTCGTCACCCTCATCAATACCGAGGAGTTCCGCGGCATCGTGGATGAGCAGCTGATTTTTCGCTTGGATTTCATCCGCCGCATGGGGAATAACGCCGCGCACGGCGGCAAGGTCATCACCCGCGAACAGGCGGTGCTGTGTCTGCAAAACCTGTTCGTTTTTTTCGATTTTCTGGCGTACTGCTACGGCGAAAACTACACCGAACACACCTTCAATCCCGCTTTGCTGGCGAAGCAGAGCGCACAGCCGACCCCGCCCGCGGTGGACGAGGACGCCGCGCGCAAGCTGGATGCGCTCATCAAAGAGAATGCCGCACTCAAGGAACAGCTGACGCAGCGCCGCGAAGAGCAGCATCAGACGTATGTGCCGAAGCCGCTGGAAATTTCCGAATACAAGACGCGAAAACTGTATATTGATGCAATGCTGCAGGATGCCGGCTGGGTTGAGGGGAAGAATTGGCTGAACGAGGTCAAGCTGCCCGGTATGCCGAACAAGAGCGAGACGGGCTATGCGGATTATGTCTTGTACGGCGACGATGGCAAGGCGCTGGCGATTGTGGAGGCGAAGCGCTCCTGCGTGGATCCGGCGGTGGGGCGGCAGCAGGCGAAACTGTATGCGGATATTATCGAGAAGCAGCAGGGGCGGCGTCCAGTAATCTTCTTAACCAACGGGTTTGAAACGAAAATCGACGACGGGCAGTATCCGGAGCGCAAGTGCGCCGCTATCTGGTCAAAGCGCGATTTGGAGAAGTGGTTCAACCTGCTGCGGATGCGCACGCATTTGGACAATATTGTGGTGGACGAGAACATCGCCGGGCGGTACTATCAGGAGAACGCAATCAAGGCTGTTTGCAACACTTTTGATGCGCGCAACCGCCGCAAAGCACTGCTGGTAATGGCGACAGGTTCGGGCAAAACGCGCACGGTGATTGCACTGTGCAAGGTGCTGCTGGAACACGGCTGGGTGAAGAATATCCTGTTTCTGGCAGATAGAAACTCGCTGGTCACGCAGGCGAAACGCAGCTTCGTGAACCTGCTGCCGGAACTTTCGGTTACGAATCTCTGCGAAGAGCGGGACAATACCACGGCGCACTGCGTCTTCTCGACCTACCAGACGATGATGAACTGCATCGACGCCATTGAGGATGCGGAAGGCAAGCTGTTCACGGTCGGGCACTTTGATTTGGTCATCTGCGACGAGGCGCACCGCTCTATCTACAACAAATATCGCGACATTTTTACCTACTTTGATGCGCCCTTGGTTGGTTTGACGGCGACGCCGAAGGATGAAATCGACAAGAATACTTATGCACTTTTTGATTTGGGCAACGGTGCGCCGACGTATGGCTATGAATTAGCGCAGGCAGTCAAAGACGGCTATCTGTGCGACTTCGTATCGGTAGAAACGACGCTGAAGTTCATTCAGCAGGGCATTGTATACGACGAATTGACCGACGAGGAGAAAGAGGAATACGAGGCGAAATTTGCGGATGAAAACGGCGATGTGCCGGAATGCGTGATGCCATCCGCGTTAAACGAATGGGTATTTAATGAGGATACCATTCGCAAGGTGCTGAATACGCTGATGACCGACGGGCTGAAAATTGACTACGGCAGCAAAATCGGAAAGAGCATCATTTTCGCCAAGAATCACACGCACGCGGAGAAAATCTTGGAGATTTTCAACCGCGAATATCCGCATTTGTACGGCTATGCGAAGGTCATCGACAACTACATGACTTATGCGCAGAGCGCTATCGACGAGTTTTCCGACCCGCAGAAACTGCCGCAGATTGCTATTTCGGTGGATATGCTCGATACGGGCATCGACGTGCCGGAAGTGTTAAACCTTGTGTTCTTCAAGAAGGTGATGAGCAAGGCAAAATTCTGGCAGATGATAGGCCGCGGCACGCGCCTCTCTCCGGGGTTGATTGACGGCAAAGACAAGGACAAGTTCTATATTTTCGACTTCTGCGGAAACTTCGAGTTTTTCCGCATGAGCAAAGGCAATGCCAATGCCAGCGCACGCTCGCTTCAAGGGGCGCTTTTTTCGTTGAAGGCACAAATGGCGTTCAAATTGCAGGACGCAGTGTACAAAACCGACGAATTGTCCGCATTCCGTCAAACTTTGGTGGATGACATGGTGCGCAAAGTATCGGAATTGAACCAAGACAACTTCGCCGTCAAACAGCATCTGAAATTCGTTGAATTGTATACAAGCCCGAACCGATATCAGTCATTGAGCTACGAGGACACGCTGATGATGCAGCAGGAATTAGCGCCTCTGCTTTTGCCGGAGCCGGATGACCCGAAGGCGCTGCGCTTTGACGCGCTCTTGTACGGCATGGAGCTGGCGCATCTCGCGGGACTGCCGTACAATCGGGCGCATCATGACTTGCTGCAAAAGGCAGATGCGCTCAGCAAAATCGCCAATGTGCCGGAAATTGCGGCACAATCGGCACTGCTGGAGAAAATACTGCATACCGATTATGTGGAAAATACGGGAGTGGATGAATTGGAGAAAATCCGCAAAGCCCTGCGTGATTTGATGAAATACATCACAAACGAGCAATCCGCTTACGAAACAGGCTTTGGTGATGAAATCCTTTCTATTGAATGGAAACAGTCGGAATTGGAAAACGACGACTTGCAAAATTACAAAATGCGGGCTGAGTTTTACGTCCGCCAGCATCAGAATGAATTGGCGATTGCGAAACTCAAGATGAATGTTCCGCTGACGGACAGCGACATCACCCAGCTGGAGGAAATTCTCTGGAGCGAAGTCGGAACAAAGCAGGATTACGAAGCCGAGTACGGAAAGAAGCCGCTGGGCGAGTTCATCCGCGAAATCGTCGGGCTGGATATGAATGCCGCAAAAGAAGCATTTTCCGCTTATTTGACCAATGTAAATCTGGACAGCCGGCAAATCTATTTTGTGAATCAAATTGTGGAGTACATTGTGCATAACGGCATGATGAAGGATATGTCGATTCTACAGGAAGCACCATTCATCGATCAGGGCAGCATCATCGAGGTGTTTACGGATTTGTCAGTGTGGAAGGGGATTAAGGGCGTGATTGACACAATCAACGCCAACGCCTGCGGTGCATAAGCCGCCAATGGCCATCAAGAACTGCGGCTGTGCCGCTGACAGATCTGGAAGCCGAGAAAATCAAGTAAATCACAATTGAATATCACCCTTTTCCGACCTGTGCCTGCACCCGCGGGCGCGGGTCTTTTCTGTGTGCGCCCGGCAAGAGCAACAACTAAGTGGTGAAAGACCACAACGCGCTCGGCAGTAGGAAGCGTTAGCCGAAGGCAAGGGTGTCCATCGTGAGGTGGAATCTGAAGGAAGCCGGATGTCAGCAGGGAAAAAAATGCTGGCGGGCAAACTCCTGAACCGACGAACAGAAATCACATAGTAGGCCGTACAGGGACGGACGAGTGTGCTAGACAACACGAAGTCCAATGCTGCCCGAATCCCGTGCGGTAAATGTGGCGGTTACGTGGGAGGAAAGCTGTTGCGCTTACCCGGGGAGGTCTTGCAGACGGGAAGTAGGAGAATCCGAAAGCCGCAGTAACAACGAACTGCAAGAAGTCAGCCGAAGCCATAGTACCCTGATTTTTTTTCAAGGGAAGGGCTGAACAATCGTAAGTCTCAAGTAAAGACCGGAAGGATGTCAGTGTGATGAAAGCAGAAAACCGAGGAAACGAGGGCTTCCTGCAAAGAGAAAGTGTGGAACACCAAGGGTATGCAGAAGCGCGGAGCACAGACCGCAGCGAAGGGAAAGAACGAGACGGTGCAAGCGACCTGCTGGAAGCGATACTGGACAGGGATAACCTGAACAGAGCGAATAAGCGGGTCAAGAGCAACCACGGAGCAGCAGGAATCGACGGAATGAGCGTAGAAGAAGCGCTGCCGTGGTTGAAGGAACATAGGGAGGAACTTTTGCAGAGTATCCGAGACGGAAGCTACGAGCCAAGCCCGGTGCGGCGAAAGGAAATCCCGAAACCGGATGGCGGCGTGCGAAAACTGGGAATCCCGACGGTAGTAGACCGAGTGATACAGCAGGGAATCGCACAGAAGCTGCAAAACATATGGGAACCGTTGTTTTCAGACAGCAGCTACGGATACCGACCGAAACGGAGCGGTCAGTAGGCGATTGAGAAGGTGAAGGAATACGCGGAACGCAACCGCGGACGCAACGTCCGCCGAGTGATGGCGGAAGTGAAAGTGTTCATCCGTGGATGGCTTGGCTACTTCCATGTAGCAGACATGAAGCGGACGATGAAGTCTTGGGATGAATGGCTGCGGCGCAGATTCCGCATGTACATCTGGAAGCAATGGAAGAAGCCCCGAACGAAGGTGGCCAATTTAAGGAAGCTTGGAATTCCAGCGGACAAGGCATACCAGTGGGGGAATTCCCGATTGGGCTATTGGCGAATCGCGGGAAGCCCAGTTTTAGAATGTTCCATTACAAACGAAAGACTCGCAACAGCAGGATATTTTAGTATCCTCAACTGCTACGAGTCCTTGCACTTATGCGATTGAACCGCCGTGTACCGGTCGGTACGCACGGTGGTGTGAGAGGTCGGCTCTCCTATTTATTTAGGGGAGCCTCCTACTCGATTACCCTGCTGCGCATTTTGAAAGGAGGTGGTCGCCTTGATTGCCAGCAACTGACCCCAATTTTCGCAGGCAGACTGCACCCGCAGCCTGTCTATTTTGTTGCCGCAAAAGCGGAGAAAGTGAGAAGTATATGAGGGTATTCGGCAGAATCAACATCATCGGGCTGGACAACGGCTACGGGAACATCAAGACGGCGAACGGCATTTTCCCGGCGAGCGTCACTCGCTGCGAGGCTGAACCGGCGCACGCACAGGACGTGCTGGTGTACGATGGTAAGTATTACGTCATCGGCGCGGGGCATCGGGAGTTCACGCTGGATAAGGTCGGCAATCAGGATCACTACCTGCTGACGCTGGCGGGCATCGGGCAGGAGCTGTGGTGCAATCAGCTGACCACAGCGGCTGTTCATCTGGCGGTCGGACTGCCGCTGACGTGGGTCGGCGACCAGCGCGAGCAGTTCCGCGCCTATTTGTCGCAAAACCGCCATGTGGATTTCAACTGGCGCGGCATCGATTACCATGTTGATTTGGTCGGCGTGGACGTGTACGCGCAGGGGTATTCCGCCGTCATTCCCGAACTGCGGAAATTCACCGGGGCGAACATGTTGTGTGATATTGGCAACGGCACCATGATTGTCATGGCGATTAACGACCGCAAGCCGGTGCTGGAGCAGTGCTTCACGGAGAAGTACGGCACTTACCAGTGCGTGCTGAAGGCGCGGGAAGCCTTGACGCGGCTCTGCGGGCGAACCGTGCCGGACGTGACCATCGAGCAGGTCATGCGCGAGGGCACGGCTGATGTTGCGCCCGAATATGTGCAGGTCATCCACGAAGCGGCGGCGGACTATGCGGCGGAAATCATGCGCAAACTGCGCGAGCATGAATATGACCCCAAGACGATGCGGCTGTGGATTGTGGGCGGCGGCGGTTGCCTGATTCGCAACTTCGGGCAGTATGACCCCAATCGCGTGACTATTATCGCTGATATTCACGCCTCCGCCAAGGGGTACGAGTATCTGGCGGAGCGGCGTTTGCAGCGTGAGGCGAGGGCGCGGTGAAAGAGATTCTGCGCACGACGATTCGCCTCTATGCGGAAAAGCCCGCCGACCGGGAAGCGCTGCGGCTGCTGCGTCAAGTGCGGGAGGAACAGCACTTGCGCTATGCGGATGCTATCGTGGCGGCGGTCAATGCGCACTATGGGCAAGCGCGGCAAGCCTGCTTTAATCATCAGCAGCGGGAGGAAATCCGCAGCATTGTTCGCGAGGAGATGGCAGCATCTCTGTTTCGATGCGCTGAGCAAACAACGGCAGAGACATTAGAGGACGCGAACGCGCCGGACGAGACCGACCTCGACAATCTGCTGGACATGATGGGCAGCTGATGCGAAAGCGCACCAAATATCTTTCTGCTGATGCGCGGAGAGACTTGGATAGCATCAGATGGCATCAAATGCGCACCAGTCATCAGCAGGCAGGAATGAGCACTCAGCGGGCGGCAAACCTGCCGGAGTCCAGAGGCGGAGCGCTTTGGTCAGTGTTCAGAGGCGAAGCCTTCGACCCACAGGGCGGCGCGCCGACCGATAAAAGTGATGCTGTGCGTCACTTTGTAGTGGGTAGTCTCTGCCGCAAACAGAGGGAATCGGTCGCTGCGCTCCCGCCGCCCGCAAGCAAGGAGGTACATACGAGCAAAATCAGAGCAACCCGGCATAACGGTCGTGCCGGAAAGAACGGCGTGTTCACGACCAAGCACAATGACCGCAATTTTGACGTAACCCACGCCGAACACATCCATCCGGCGAAAACGCAGGAGAACGTCTATTGGGACTGGCTGAATGGAATGCGCACAGGCGAAAGAAGCGCAGACGTTCCTTCTTTTGAGGAGGTAGAGCGAATCTTTTACGAGCGGCATTATTCCGATTATGTCGCCGGGCAGTGCGCGCGCAATGCCGAGCGTCGCCACACGGAGCGCAACCGAACCGTGGAGCAGATTCGCCACGACAAGCGCACCTGTCCGGAAGAAACCATCTTCCAGTTCGGCAAAGAGGGAATCGGCGCAACGCCGGAGCAGCTATTAGACATTTTCACAGCGTTCAAGCAGCAGTTCGAGGAGCGCTACGGCAAACACGTCCATATGCTGGACTGGGCGATGCACTGCGACGAGACGACGGTGCACATTCAGGAGCGCCACTGCTTCGACTATGTGAACAAGTACGGTGAGGTCGAGCCGAAGCAGGAAAAGGCGCTGGCGGTCATGGGCATTCCGCTGCCGCAGCCGGACAAGCCGCCGGGACGCTACAACAATCGCAAAATCACCTTCGACGCCATGAATCGGCTGATGCTGATTGAAATCGCGAAGGCGCACGGGCTGGACATTGAGGAGCAGGTAAAGTACGGCGGCAAGAATCATCTGGAAAAGCTGGATTACATCATTGCCAAGCAGCTGGAAACCATCCGGAATCAGCAGAAGCAGCTGACTGCGCAGAATCAGCAGATTCAGACCTTGACCGCGCAGATTGCCGAGAAGGATGCCGAGCTGGACACGAAGCTGTTCCGCCTGTCCGATGTGGATTTGCTGATTGAGCAGGTGACGGACATTTGCTACGAAAAAGCCGTGACCGCCGTTAGCGAAAGCATGAGCCAAACGGCGCTGGACAAAGCGGCGGCAGGCGTTGACCGCACCATTCGAGCGGCAAAGTCGCCCAGCAGTGGGCTTGGCGCTCCCTTCATCGGCGTGGTGGAGACGTGGCTGGGCAAAGCGAAGGAGGATGTGTTCAGCGCGCTGCTGTCTATGGCGGACGACGTGCGGCGACGGCTGCTGTCGCCCACCATGCACGAAATCATGAAATGCAGCATTGCGGAGACGGCGCACCCGGCCGTGGTGGAAAAGCTGCGCCCCAAACTGTGGGATGATGCCCATCCGAAGAAGCACCCCGATGCATGGGCGCGATAACCATTGCAGGAGATGAGAACATGAGCGACGAAACGAAAATCGACTGGTCGCCGCCGATGCCGGATGATCGGATGGCCGCCGCCTACCAATCTGTACAAGCCAAGTTGACCCGCACCGCTGGCGGCGAGGTGCGCAATACGCTGCAGAACTTTGTCACGGCGCTGACCCATGATCCGGTTTTTGCCGGAAACATCCGCAGAAATCTGTTCAAGGAGCGCATGTCGATGACCTGCCCCGTCTGGTGGGCGCGGAAAAGCGACATAATTGACGACATGGATATTGCGTTCCTGCGGCTGTATCTGGAAGAACACTACGGGCTGCGGTCGGAAAAGCTGATTTATCCGGCGCTGAACATCGTGTCCACCGCGCAGGCGTTCCATCCGGTGCGGGACAGGCTGAACCGCCTCGTCTGGGATGGTGTGCCGCGCGTCAGGGTGGCGCTGCACCATTTTCTTGGCGCGGAAGTGAGCGACACGAACGAAAAGTACCTGCGCACGTTCATGCTCGGCGCGGTGAACCGGGTGTTTCATCCCGGCTGCAAGTTTGAGCTGATGCTGGTGCTGGTGGGCGGGCAGGGCGCTGGCAAAACCACCTTCATCCGCTTCCTTGCGCTGGAGCCGGAATGGTTCACGGACGATGTCAGCAAACTGGACGACAAGGAGATTTATCATCGGCTGAACGGGCATTGGATTTGCGAGCTTTCGGAGATGGTCGCGACGGCGAACGCCAAAAGCATCGAGGAGATCAAGTCTTTTCTCAGCCGCGACAAGGATTTTCTGCGGATGGCATATGACCGATACGGCGGCGATCATCCCCGGCAAAGCGTGTTCGCGGGCACGACCAACCGCATGGATTTCCTGCCTTTGGACAGAAGCGGCAATCGGCGCTTTCTCCCGGTGACGGTGGATGCGTCGAAAGCCGACTGCCATATTCTCGATAATCCGGTGGAGTCCCGGCACTATTTTGAGCAGCTTTGGGCGGAAATCATGGTACAGTACAAGTCCGGCGCGTACAGCACGCACTTGTCCAAGGAGGATGAAGACGCCTTGCGCAAACAGCAGCAGGATTATTGTCAGGAGGATACGCTGGCGGGGCGCATCTACGCATGGTTTGAGACGTTCGAGCAGGACAAGGTCTGTACTTTGCAGATTTACCGGGAATGTCTGGCGCATCCGCTTGATGAACCGAAGAATTACGAGACGCGCGAAATCCGCGAAATTGTGGACAGCGGGATAGCCAGCGGCGAAATCAGCGGCTGGCAGAAGTTTCGCAATGCCCGCAAGTTTGCCAAGTATGGGCGGCAGTATGGCTGGGAGCGAATCCCGCCGCCTGCACAGCTGACGTTTGGCGGCTGCACCGTCGTGGACGAAGAACCGCCCTTCTGACATGCTGCCTGTCGTCCGAATGTCGGGGAATATGTCGCGGAAGTCCCAGCTGCGGCAAGGTGTTTCGCGGCTTGACATGCCGGACATATCCAAATCAGCAAAACAAATCGTTTCAATATAATAATAGGAGACGCAGAAAAGGTTCGCATCCGGCGTGTCAGCATGTTGGATATGGCCCTGCGTCTCCATTTCGGAGGTGAATCTATGTTCAATCACGTTCCAGCGGAAGGAAATCAAGCGGAATCCGCGCACAAAGTCCCCAAAGTGACGCTGACGATGGCAGAGTTAGCAGACGAGCTGCACATTTCCCTGCCCACGGCGCGGAAACTGGTGCGAAAATCAGGCTTTCCCGCGTTCAACGTCGGCAGCAGGATTCTCATCAACCGGGAAGGGCTTCAGCGCTGGCTGGATGGTCAGCCGCCGATTGCTGTCACCTGAAATTTTTCAAAACATACTTGCCCCGTGCTGGAATGTGTGCTATGATCATCGTAGCACCTTGACAATTGAATCAGCATACACAGCACGGGGCGATTGATAAGGAGGAACATCAATGCCTCGTCAGAAATTAACCCAACGTACCGACGGCTACTTCAAGGTGAAGTACCACGACAAGCAGTTTTACGGCAAAACGCAGGCGGAAGCCATGAAGGCTCGCGATGCGTACAAGCAGAAAGAGCAAATGGGGCTCAGCCACGACCTCGAAGGAATTACCTTTTTGGATTATGCGCTGAACTGGCTGGAAATTTACCGCTCCGATTGCAGCGTGCCATTGCAGAAACAGTACGCCAGCATGATTCGCTTTGCCGCCGACCACACGCGGAAACGGTTCATCTGCGACATCAACGCGAACGACTTGCAGGCCATCTTCAACAAGCTGAGCTGCTATTCCTCGTCCTATGTGAGCAAGTTTGCGTCACTCATGAACGGCATCTTCCGCAACGCCGTGTCCAACGGTGCGCTGATTCGCAATCCGATGGCGGGCGTGCAGCGTCCCAAATGCAAGAAAACGGGCGGACACCGCTGCTTGGAGCCGTGGGAACGCGCGCTGATTCGCAGTACATGGCAGGAGCACGACTTCGGCCTGGCGGCGATGGTGATGCTCTACACCGGCTTCCGCAGGGGAGAAATGCTCCACCTGAACATCGACCGCGATGTGGATTTCGAGAAAAAGACGATTGCCGTCCGCGGCGCTGTGTCGTTCAGCGAAGGCAATCGCCCGAAGCTCACGAAGGGCAAAACCGCTTCCGCCATCCGCACTGTGCCGCTGCTTCCTCCGCTTGAAGAGGCGCTGAAAGGGCGGCACGGGCTGGTTTGCCACAAGGAGAACGGCGGCATCATGTCGCAGTCCGCCTTCGCGTGCAAGTATGCGTCGTACATCACCTTCCTGGAGACGAAGCTCAACGGCATCCACAAGCGCTGGTACGGCAAAACCAACGAGCAGAAGCAGCTCTTGGCGGAGGGCAAGCTGCCGCCGTGGAAGGAAATCAACATCCGCTGCCACGATTTCCGCGTGGAGTTCTGCACAAGAGCCTACTACGCGCAAGTGCCGCTCAAGACACTGCAAAGCTGGATGGGACACGCCGATGCTGACATGATTCTTGCCATCTACACGAAGATGGACAAGGAGCAGGAGCGGACGGATGCCGCGAAGATGGTCAATTACCTGACCCGCTTGGAAGTGGATTCCGCCGCCGAATGAGAGCGCGCCGACGAATTCCCGCAATTTTATAACCCCGTCGGTACAGCGGCATATCCCTGAAAGCGGCTAATTTCAAGGGATTCCGGGCAAATTTTATAACCCCGTTATAACCCCATTGCCCCCTGAAATGGCGTGAAAATAGGCAAAAATGCGGTTTTCGGGGAGGAAAAGGCGCAGAAGCTCGGAACCAACGGAATCTGTGCTGCTTGCAAAATCATGTGCTATATGGCATGAATTTCAACCATAATAGACGAAAATCCGTCCAAAAGTACAAAAAAAGAAGCGGTTTTTCAATCGCTTCGATGTCTGGGTGAGAAGATTCGAACTTCCGGCCTCTTGAACCCCATTCAAGCACGCTACCAAACTGCGCTACACCCAGTCATGTTCCGAAGGTTTCGGCTCTCGCCGAAGGGGTCAACCTCGCGAACAGAACTAATTATAGCATGTTTCCAGCGCCCTGTCAAGAGGGAAAATGTCTTTTTTTATGATTTTTTGCGAAGTTCGGCGGGAAAGCAGCAGAAACTGCTGCGGAACTCAAACCTTTTTGCCGCTCCGCACGTCCTCCATCAGCTTGTCGAGGTACTGAATAATCTTCTGCGCGTCGTTGCATTCCTCCGCGTAATCCTTGATTTGCTTGAAAAGCTCATCGAAACGCGGATTTGTCATGTTCAATGCCATCTTTCTGTAAAATAATGCATCTCAGTCATTCTCACCGTCACGCAGAAGCTCTTCCAGATGCTTGACAATCGCGTCTTTATCCGGGGCTTGCTCTGCGTAGGCAAGCAGTTCGCGAAGTAGAAAGCGCAGCTGATAATCCGTCAAGCCGGATTCTCCATGTTCGTCCATGTGAACATCTCCTTTCTGATAGCGTTTATTGACAATTCTATTATAACATACGGATGGCGGGATACAATAGGCAAAAGTGATTTTTGCCGCAAAAATCACAAAAAACATTTGACGCGGGTGCAAAACTATGCTATGATGAAACCATCAGGCAGGGGGGAGGAAAAGCAGGTATGGAAATCGTACTGGATGTAATTCAGGTTGTCCTCGCGGCGATTCTCGTCGTGCTGGTCTACAAGCTCTACAAGAAGCAATGAGACTGACACCGAGAAAAGGAAACGGCGGTCACATTACTGCTTACTTTGCGACGGTCGGCAGCAAGGAAGCGCGGGATGCGGGGTTCATCCGTCCTGACGGAAACAGCCGTATCCTGAAAAAGGTGGTTGACACCGAAAAGGGGACGCTCACCTTCCAAGTGGATTGGGAAGCGGAAGAGAATCGAACCGACCTGTGATGCCGAAAGAGGGGCGCGCGAACTGCCCCTCTATTTGATTGCAATCCGCCTATATGTGCCATCTTCCTCCATCACAAACCCTTCTCCATTCCCGGCTTGGAAGTCAAAATACCCGCCCTCTGGCACAGCGAACTTTTCCATAATCGCCATGAGTGTCCCGCCGTGCGCCACCACCGCGCAGTCCTCGTCCTGCTGGCGAATCTGCTCGAATGCGGTCACACACCGTGCGGCAAACTGCGCCCTGCTTTCGCCATGCGGGAAGGGCAGCTCGCCGCCGGAGTCAATCCACGCCTGATAGTCGGCGCGGCCGTTTAGTTCTGCGTAATTTTTATTCTCAAAGTCGCCGAAATCGCACTCGCGGAAGCTGCCGATGATGGTCTGCGGAACGCCAGGGTAGAGGAAATCCGCCGTTTCCACGCAGCGGCGCATGGGGCTGACAAACACGCGCGACACGGGCGGATAGTGCCGATTCTGCAATTGCGCAATTCCTTCGGGGCACAGCGGCTCGTCCGTGCGGCAGCCGATGTAGCGGTGCTCACGGTTGCCCTGCGTCTGCCCGTGGCGGATGAGAATCCACTTCATTTGATGCGCACCCCGATTCCGCAGACGCAGCGCGTGACGCTTTCCGATTCCTGCGCGACGATGCACAGCGCGCGCCCGACCGCCTCGCGGAAGAGGCGTTCCTCCTTTGCAATCGGCACGACGCCCGCGCCGACTTCGTTCGCGACGACGATGGCGTCCGGGTGCGCGGCGCAGAACTGCCGGGCAAATTCGCGCGGGTCTTGATGTGCCTCCAAGACGGCGCGGCGGATGGCTTCGTGAAAATCAGGATAGCAGGGAAGTCCGGGATTTTCCGCGCGGGCGAGTTCTTCCTGACCTTGATAAACGCCGCCAATGTACAGCTTCATAATAGCTTTCCTCCGATGACAATGACTGCCGTCAGCGTGAGTTCTGTGATTTGCAGAAACCAGCCCGCAATGTCGCCGGTGATGCCGCCGAACTGTTTGTACGACATGTGCCGATAGTACCATGCGCACAGAATCGCGGCTAACAGGCACGGAATCGCCAGCCATCCGCCGACAATCGCCCATAGCACTGCGCAGAGAACGGCGTACACCGCGCAGCTGATGGTCAGCATCCGCCGCTGTGCCGCCTGCGCAAAAGCATCGAGCATCCCCTTGGGTCGGGCGTTCCTAAACGCGGACATTGCCCACGCGCTGCACGCCCGCGACAGCATGAAGCAGCCAATCATCATCGGCGCAAGGGTCGTCGGCAGTTCGCTGAGCAGCGCCGCGTCCAGCAGCAGATAGCCCGCGCAGCCCAGCACAGCGAACGCCCCGACGTGGCTGTCCTTGAGGATTTCCAGCCGCTTTTCCGGCGATTGCCATGATGCCAGTGCGTCGCTGGTGTCCATGAAACCGTCCATGTGGATGCCGCCGGTGACGAGAATCGGCAGCAGCGCCCCGACCGCGCCGCGCAGCAAGGCTCCGAAGCCCAGCGCGTCACACAGCGCCAGCCAGCCCCACAGCAGCAGCCCAATTACCGCGCCGATGAGCGGGAAAAAGCACATCGAATACTTGCGGTTTTCGTCTGTCCAAGCCACCTGCGGCACGGGAATGCGCGAGTAAGTGGAAAACGCGATGCACAGCGAGCGGATTACATGCATGGGAGCGCTCCTTTCACACAGACGGGGACGGAATAGACGACTTCGACCACGCAGTCCGCCATTTTTGCGGCTTCAGCGTTGATTTTTGCCAACTGCCGCAGGTATTCCTGCGTCGAGTCGGGATAATGGATGCCGTCGGAAAAAACGTCGTTTGTGACCAGAATCAAGTGCTGGCACTTGCACGCGAGGGCGTTTAGCGCCGGGAGAATGCGGGATGTATCGCCGCCGCCAAACATCTCGTTCGCCATCAGGTTTACCAAATCTTCCAGCAAAACGACGCTGCCTTCGGGTACATCCGCCGACGCAAGGTCCTTTTCACACTCGATGGTCGTGAAGCCCTTGTCCGCGCGCTGTACCTGATGCCGCGCCACTCGCTGCACGGATTCTTCGTCGTACACCTGCATGGTCGCGATATACACGCGCTTTTCCGCTGGAAGCGCGCTGACCAGCTTCTCCGCCCATGTGGATTTGCCGCAGCCGCTGCCGCCCGTGACCAGCACAATCATGCTTTACCCTCCTGTGGCTCGTAGGCCGAAATGCCCAATTCGTCGAAGGTGTGCGGCCCGTGGTAAACCTTGAGCGCCATATCCAGCAGGGGAATCAGCGACACCGCGCCTGTGCCTTCGCCCAGCGCCATATCAGCGTGGATGATGGGGGACATGCCCAATTCCGACATGATGCGCACCACGGCTGGCTCGTGGCTCATGTGCGAGGGGAGCATGGCGGATTTTGACGCCGGGTCGATGCGCACTGCCGTGAGCGCCGCGACTGCCGAAATCACACCGTCGATGACAATCGGCAGATGATGGCGCAGTCCGCCCAGAAAGATGCCGACCATCCCGGCAATCTCGAATCCGCCGACTTTCGCCAGCACGTCCAGCGCATCATCCGCATTCGGGTGATGGATGCTCAGAGCGCGCTGAATGGCAGCCTTTTTGCGCTGCAAGCCCGCGTCCGACAAACCCGCGCCGCGCCCGGTGATATCCTCCGGCGAACAGCACAGGAGCGCGCATGCCATGGCGGTGGAGGCGGTCGTGTTCCCGATGCCCATTTCGCCCGTGGCAATCAGCTGATACCCACGCGCTTTCATGCGGGCGACCGCGTCGATACCCGCTTGAACCGCCTGTTCCGCCTGCGCGCGGGTCATCGCGGGTTCACGCGCCATATTGCGCGTTCCGGCGGCGATTCGGCAGTCTACCGTCCCAATGACGGGCGTCACCATGCCGAAATCCAGCGCGTACACGTCCGTTCCGGAGAAGGATGCCATCAGGTTGATGTTCGCCGTGCCCGCGACGATGGACTGCGCCACGAGTGCCGTTACCTCGCTGCCGGATTGGCTCACGCCCTCCGCCACTACGCCGTGGTCGCCGCAGCAAATCAGCGCGCACCGCTTGCCGATGCAAACGTCCGCCGTCTGCTGAATCCCCGCGATCTGCACGACAAGCTGTTCCAGCTTTCCCAGCGAATTCAGCGGCTTCGCGACGTGATCCCACCGAAATTGCGCCTGTTCCTGTGCGTTCATTTGTCCTCCCTGTCCGAGCGCGCGGCGACGGCGGCAATTTCGCGGAAGCGCGCGATAATCGCATCATAATTCTTCTTCTGGTGCGGAAAAGTACAGTGCTGGCAGCTTTTGATGCCTGATTCCGTGTAGGTGCAGTGGCCGCCGCAGTGCTTGCCCAGCGTGTACAGCGGGCAGTAACAGAAAAGACAGTTGAAATCCTCTTCCTTCACGCCCTTGTGGCAGGGGAAATATTCACATTCCTTGTTCTGAAAAAAGTTGTAATGTTTGTTTTGCTCCGGCATATGCGCACCTCATCGCACAATGGCAATCAGTACAATCAAAACCATCATCAGCAGACTGCTTGTATACAACAAACGGTTTGCACGGCGGATATCCGCGCGTTCAGCAGGCCGATCCGCGTCGCCGATGGTTGGTTTTTCGACGGGTTTGCCGAAGTAATTGTGCGTCCCGCCGAGTTGGATGTGCAGCGCCCCCGCCGCCGCGGATTCGCTCCACGCGCAGTTGGGGCTTTTGTGATTGGCGTGGTCGCGGCGGACGATGCGAAAGGCGTTTTTGCCGTCCAAACCTATTAAATAGGAAGCAATCACCATCAGCAGCGCCGTCAAACGCGCCGGAATGTAGTTCAGCACGTCATCTAACCTTGCGCTCGACCAGCCAATGTCGCGGTATTTCTCGTCCAAGTATCCAACCATTGAATCCAGCGTGCTGGCGGCTTTGAATCCCCACAGGAGGATTGGCCCGCCGATGGCAGCGTACAGCAGGGGAGAAATTACGCCGTCCGTCGTGTTCTCCGACACTGTTTCGACGGTTGCTTTGATGATTTCTTCCTCACTTAATTCCTGCGTGTCGCGCCCGACAATCCGCGCCACCTGCGTCCGCCCGGCAGCGACGCCCTGCCCCAGCGCCTTTTCCACGCCGCGCGCTTCCTTCGCCATACTCGTGATGGCAATGCCCATCCAGTCCAGCAGGGCCATAGCAATCAGCAGGGGAAGTCGCCCAAGCAGCCCGCAAAGCATCAAAATTAGCGCGACGACCGCCATTGTCAGCAGTACGGTGGAGGCGGTCAGGAACACGGCGCTTTTCCGCAGATTGCCGCCGCGCCGCCGCAGCTTCTTTTCCATCCAGCCGATGTATTTGCCGATGATGCACACCGGGTGATACAGCCACGACGGGTCGCCCAGCAGCAAATCCAGCACGAAGCCGATTATCAGCGCCCAAATCCAATCGCTCATTGCTTACACCTCGCCCCGCACAATGCGGTAGATGGCGTCCATATCGACGCTCGCGCGGACAATATCAGCAATGCGGTCGAACTCGCGCTCGCGGTATTCATCGAGGGTCATCGGCGCCTGCGCTTCGGTGTCGATGCCCTTTTCTTTGCGGATGTGCGCGGCGATGGCGGCGAACAGCTGCCCGTCATCAAACAAGCCGTGCAGATAGCTGCCCAGCACGTTGCCGCGCTCATTCATCACGCCGTCCACGCGATCGCCGATGCGCAGCCACGGCAGCGCCCTTTCGCCGAACTGATTTTGCCCAGCGTGAATTTCGTAGCCGTCCACCAGAATGCCGTTCGATGATGCCAGCCAGCCGGACGCATCGACGACGCCGCTGGCCTGCGCGGTTTCCTTCTCCCTTGCGAAGGTGACCTCCATGTCCAGCAAGTCAAGACCTGCCAGCTCCGGCACGCGCGATTCCACATGGTCGGGGTCGTGCAGCTTTCTACCCAGCATCTGGTATCCGCCGCACACGCCGATGACCATGCCGCCCTTGCGCGCGTGGCGGATGATGGCGGCATCCAAGCCGCGGTTGCGCAGGTCAATCAAATCCTCGATGGTGTTTTTCGTGCCGGGAAGGACAATTAGGTCGGCATTTTCGACCTCCTTCGAGGTCTGGGCATAGCGCACCTTCACGCCGGGCTGAAGCGCCAAGGACTGGAAATCCGTGAAGTTGGAGATGTGCTTCAGCTTCACCACGGCAACGTCCAAATCACCCTGACCCATCATGCGGCTGAAACGTTCGGTTACGCTGTCCTCATCCTCCAGCCCCACGTCCATCCACGGCACAACGCCTAATACGGGAATGTGAATGCGCTCCTCCAGCATCTTGAGCCCCGGTTCAAGAATCTTCACATCGCCACGGAATTTGTTGATGATGACGCCCTTCACGCGGGCGCGTTCCTCGTCCGTCAGCAGCATCACGGTGCCCAGCAGCGACGCGAACACGCCCCCCAAGTTGATGTCGCCCACCAGCAGCACCGGCGCATCGGCGGATTCCGCCATCGACATATTCACGATGTCCCCGGCGCGCAAGTTGATTTCCGCCGGACTGCCCGCACCCTCAATGACTACGCAGTCCACGGTGGATTCCAGCGCGTCATACGTCGCCTTGATGCGTTCGCGCAGGGCGGGCTTGTAGCGGTGATACTCCATCGCAGTCATTGTGCCGATGGCTTTGCCGTCCACAATTACCTGACTGCGGCGATCGCTCGTGGGTTTGAGCAGCACGGGATTCATGCGCACATCCGGTTCAACACCTGCCGCCTGCGCCTGCGTCACTTGCGCACGCCCCATTTCCAAGCCGTCCTTGGTAACGAACGAATTTAACGCCATGTTTTGCGCTTTGAACGGCGCAACCTTGTATCCATCCTGCTTCATGATGCGCAAAAACGCGCTGCACAGCACGCTTTTGCCCACGGACGACGCCGTCCCCATCACCATCAAACTCTTACCGCGCATCGAAATTCTCCTTATCAAGTGCCGCCATCAGTAAATCGTTTTCCGCGTCCGTTTTCACTGCCAAGCGCAGATAATTCGCGGGCAAGCCGAACGAATCGCACGTCCGCACCAAAATGCGCTGCGCCCGCAGGTGCTGCACCGTTTTCGTCATGTCGTGCCCGAAATCAGCCAGCAGGAACGGTACGCGCCCCGCTGTCACACGCACGCCCATCTCCTGCAAGCACCGCGCGAATCGCTCCGCCCGCGCTTGATTCGCCTGTGCATCCGCCGTAATTTCCGCCTGATGACGGGGCAGCTCCGCCGCAATCGCCGACGCCAGCACGTTCAGCGACCATGTGACTGCCCGCTCCTGCAAGCGTGCAATCTGTTCCGGCGCGGCGCAGATGTACCCCAGCCGCACGCCCGGAATGCACAGAATCTTCGTCAACGACCCAACCACTGTCAAACCATCCTGCACATGGTGGCGAACCGTCCCATCCGGGCAATAGTCGATGAACGCCTCGTCCACAATCAGCTCGCCGCCGCTGTTCCGCACGTCCCGATGCATCCGCAGCACGTCATTCGGCGAAAGCAGCGTGCCTGTCGGATTGTTCGGATTGCATATAACCACCGTGTCATCCGCCTGAATCGCCTGATTTGCTGCCATCCGCCGCCCGTGTGCCTTCGCCCGCTCCGCATATTCCCCGAACGTCGGCTGCTGCACATGCACCGCGCCGCGCCGGACGCCGAGCGTCAGGTCAATCGCCGCCGCGCCGCCCGCTGTCGGCAGCACGCAGCTTTCGTCCACGCCGAGATACAACGCCAGCCCCGCACGCGCTGCCCGCATCGCGCGGTCAGGATAATAGCACGCCTGCGAAAGCGCCGCGCGCATGGTGTCCATCACCCACGCGGGCGTTCCCTCTGGTCGCAGATTCGCGGAAAAGTCCAGCCAATCCGCTGGCTGACCTTCCCAAACATTGCCGCCATGTCTCAATGCTGCGTCCTCCTGAATCAGCAGAAATACCGAGAATGATTATAGCAAAATTACGGGGGAATTTCAACAGCGGGCGGGCAGGATGACGAATCCGCCGTTATAGAATAGAAAGAAAACTGACAGACACACACTCCATAAGTACAATTGTACTTCTTTCGCTTTTGCCAATTGTAAATAATTACGCCAAAGAATTGACTTTTTCGTGAAAAGGCGTATAATCATGGAAGGAAGGGGTGGAAATTCATGAGAACGACGAAGCTAATGGCGGGTGCGCTGACGCTGCTGGTACTGGGCGGCGGTGCGGCGGCTGCCGAGACGGTGCAATCCTCCGAAGGCACGGTGTATACCCTGCCGGCGAATGTCTCCCGCATCGAGGAGTACGCATTTTACGGCGACGGGGAACTGCGGGAAATCCGCATTCCGGAGGGCGTGACGGAAATCGGCGATTATGCTTTTGCAAACTGCTGGTATCTGACGGAAATCACGATTCCGGAGAGCGTGACCAAGATTGGCGCACATGCCTTTGACAGCTGCGTGAGCTTGAAAACGGTGCAGCTGTCCGACAACATCACCGAAATGGGGGAGAGCGCTTTTTATCGCTGCCTCAGCCTGCCGGAAATCACCCTGCCCGCGTCGCTGACGGGCATTTCGGCGCATATGTTCGAGAACTGCGAAAAACTGGTGACGGTCACGGTGCCGGAAGGGCTGCTGGAAATCGGTGATTCTGCCTTTGCAGGCTGCAAGAAACTGGAAAACTGCCCCCTGCCGCCGAACCTGACGCGCGTCGGCAGCTACGCGTTCGACAAGTGTACGCTCTGGAACGCCGAGCTGCTGCCGGATACGCTGACGGAAATTGGCGAGTACGCCTTCCGCCAGTGCAAGAAACTGACAGAAGTGACGATTGGCGAAAAGCTGCTGAATGTCGGCGAGGGTGCGTTCTGCGACTGCGACGGCATCAAGAAAGTGGACTGGCAGGCGAAAGTGACGCGCATTCCCGACCGCGTGTTCCAATCCTGCTACTATATTGAAACCGTGAAGCTGCCGGAAACAGTGACGGAAATCGGCGAGTACTCGTTCTATTCCTGCGGCTATTTGACGGACATTGGCACGTTTGAGCGGATGAAGCGCATCGGCGCTTGCGCGTTTTCAAACTGCGATGAACTGGTGAATATCGGCACGCTGGACGCGATAGAGGAAATCGGCGGCGGCGCATTTATGCTCGACCAAAAGTTGGTACTTTCGCTGGATGGCTTGCAGCACCTGCGCATTATCGGCGGCTACGCGTTCGGCGGCTGCCCGAAAGTAACCGGACTGCGTGATTTGCCGGCGCTGGAAGAAATCGGCGCGAGCGCACTGGACAGCGCGAACATCCCGGAAGTTGCGAATCTGCCGCGCTTGCGGAGGATTGGCGCATCCGGTCTGTCCAATCGGTCGCTGGTGACGGTGGGCGACCTGCCCAGCTTGGAGTATATCGGCGACTCAGCGTTCCGGAATGCAACTTCGCTGACCACGTTCGGCGCAGCACCGAAAGTGACGTACATTGGCGCGAATGCCTTTGAAGAATGCCGCAAACTGGAGACGCTTGGTTTGGATGGCGTTGCGGCAGAAATCGGAAGGGAAGCGTTCATCGCCTGCACTTCGCTGAAGTCGCTTGATTTGTCGAATGTCACCAGCATCGGGGAGAAGGCGTTCAGCTACTGCGGCACGCTGGAAACGGTGGTCAGCCTCGAATCCATCACCAGCCTTGGCAAAAATGCGTTTGAGGAATGCAGATCGCTGGTGACGGTCGGCAAAATCGGCAATCTGACGCGGCTGCCAAACGAAGTATTTAGGGAATGCAAAGCCCTTGCAAATGTCACCCTGCCGGATACGATGGAGACGATTGGCACAGCGGCTTTCAAACATTGCTATGGTCTGCCTGAAATTGTGATTCCAGACAGCGTGACGACCATCGAGGAAGAAGCGTTTAGCGGCTGCACCTCGCTGAAGGAAATCATAGTGCCGGATTCTGTGGTAAAAATGGGCAATCATGTGTTTGGCGGATGCCGAAGCGCAACGCGGATTGTATTCCCGAAATACCTCACGTACCTGCCTGGCTATGGTGTGAGCTTCTGCAACTATATGGTGGAATTTGTATTCCCAGAGAACGTGAAATCTATCAGCAATTACTTCTTCTACGGCTGCATTTCGCTGAAAGAAATCGTGATTCCGGATACGGTGACTACCATTGATTTCCGTGCTTTCTGGGATTGCACTTCCTTGACGCGCATCACGATTCCGGCTTCGGTCACGAAAATTGATTCGACAGCGTTTGACGGCTGCAAGAAGGACAAACTGGTGTGGGTGGTCACGCCCGGTTCGTATGCGGAAACGTACGCCAAGAAGAATTATTACCATTACGTATACGCGAAGTAAACCCTGTTGGGAGATTGCCCTGCGCAGTCTCCCATTTTTTTGCGTCCAACATTCCATAACATTACCCAACATTCGCCAAAATACCCCTTGATTTTTGCAGTGCTGCGTTGTACAATAATTTACAGGGGCGCAACCCTGCCCCCAAAGTTGCTGCAATGCAAAAGGAGTCGCCATGGGCAATTCGTATTCGTTGTTCCTGCGTCAGTCGTATCTCGACGCGTGGGAGGACTACCGCCGCTCGCTGCACAGGGCTGATTTCCCGGTCTGGGATTATATCATACTCACCGCGTCCAATGAGGCGCAGGCGAATGCGTATCGCCAGCAGATTGCCATTCGCCGGGCGAAAAACCTCCTGCCTGAGTGGACGCACTATGCCGTTCTGCCTGACCCGGACGGGCTGCGCGTGGGCAGCGGCGGCGCGACGCTCAATGCGCTTCGTTATGTCTGCACGCAGGAAGGCACATTTGCGGGCAAGCGCATTCTGTGCATCCATTCAGGCGGGGACAGCAAGCGCGTGCCGCAGTACAGCGCGTGCGGCAAGCTGTTTTCGCCTGTCCCGCGTGAGCTGCCCAACGGCAGGCGCTCGACGCTGTTTGACGAGTTCATCATTGGCATGAGCGGCGTGCCATCGCGGATTCGGGACGGGATGCTTGTGCTGTCGGGAGATGTGCTGCTGCTATTCAATCCGCTGCAGATTGATGCGCCCGCATCCGGCGCGGCGGCGATTTCCTTCAAAGAGGACGTGGAAACGGGCAAGAACCATGGCGTGTTCCAGATGGATGAACAGGGTAACGTTGGCGAGTTCCTGCATAAACAGACGGTGGAGACGCTGACGAGCCGAGGGGCGGTCAATGCGCAGGGCAAGGTGGATATTGACACCGGCGCGGTGCTGTTCAGCGCGGATTTGCTGGCGGATTTGTATACGCTGGTGGATACGCCCGCAAAGTTTGCGGCTTTTGTGAATGACCGCGCGCGGCTGTCCTTCTATGGTGATTTCCTCTATCCGCTGGCAAGCCGTTCGACATTGGAGCAGTTCTACCGCGAAAAGCCGGATGGCTCGTTCACTGAGGAGCTGCACGCCTGCCGCACCGCTGTCTGGCAGGTGCTGCGGAAGTATCGGATGCGTCTGCTGCGGCTGGCGCCCGCGTCGTTCATTCACTTCGGCACGACACATGAACTGCGTACGCTGATGACAGATGGCGTGTCGGCGTACAGCTTCTTGGACTGGAAAAAGTGTGTGTCCGCCTGCTGCTCATCGGCGAATTATGCGCTGAATAACGCGATGGTGGAGGAGGGCTGCTGCATCCATGACGATTGCTATCTGGAGGACAGTCATGTGATGGGCAGCGCGATTATCGGCAGCGGTACGGTGCTCTCGCATGTGACAATCAGCGGAAAGAACATTCCGGCGAATGTCGTCCTGCACAGCCTGAAGTTGGCGGACGGGCGCTTTGTGACGCGGATTTACGGCGTGGCGGACAATCCGAAGGAAGGCACGTTCTTGGGCGGCTCAATGGCGGCGTTCGGGAACGTGTGGGATGGGGATGACCATTCGCTGTGGCAGGCGAAAATCTACCCAGTCTGCGATTCTATGGCGGAATCGGTGGATGCGGCGCTGAATGTCTACGCGCTGGCAATGGGCGCGGGGGATTATGATGCGTGGGCATCGGTGGAGCGCGTCAGCCTGTGCAGCTCGTTCAACAGCGCGGACACGGCGGCGATTCTGGAATGGGAGACGCACCTGCGCAAAGCCGTGAAGGTCGAGTGCTTCTTGTCTGTGATTCGCCGCGGCGGCACAATCGAGGAAGCGAAGAAAATTTTTCAGGATGCTGCCATCAGCGCCTATCAGCGCCGCCTGATTGCGGAAAAGGCGGCGTCGGCAGACGTGTTCACACGGATGCGAATCTTCTACTGCCTCGGTAAAGTACTGGGTGATTCGCAGGAAGGAGAGGCGTACATCAAGCGGGCTTTTGAGGAGATTCAGCGCATGGTGCTTGCGGGCGCGGCAGCGCACGGCACGGGGCTTTGCGCACATCATCAGCCAGTGGAAGAAGAAGCAGCGGTGCGTCTGCCGCTGCGGGTCAACTGGGGCGGCGGCTGGAGCGATACGCCGCCGTACTGCAACGAAAAGGGCGGAACGGTGCTCAATGCCGCGATTCTGCTGGGCGGCGAGTATCCCGTGGAGGTGCATGTGCGCCGTCTGCCGAAGCCGATGGTCGTGCTGGAAAGCGCGGATATGGGCGCGCATGGGGAATTCACGGCAATTTCGGACTTGCAGGAGTGCCACAATCCCTACGACCCGTTTGTGCTGCACAAGGCAGCGCTGATTGCCTGCGGCGTGATTCCGCGCGAGGGCGGCGAATTGACGGATATTACGGCGAAAATCGGCGGACTGTACGTCTCTACGCAGATGCACGGCGTGCCGAAGGGTAGCGGTCTGGGCACGAGCAGCATTCTTGCAGGCGCGTGCGTCAAAGCGCTTTTCCAGTATTTCGGCGTGGCGCACACGGAGGACGATTTGTATGAGCACGCCATGTGCGTCGAGCAGATTATGTCCACCGGCGGAGGCTGGCAGGATCAGGTTGGCGGCATGACGCCGGGACTGAAGCTCATCACCGCGCCCGCGGGCATTCAGCAGAAATTGAACGTCCGCCATATCGCTCTGTCGGAGGACACCAAGGCGGAACTGAACGCGCGTTTCACCCTGATTTATACCGGCCAGCGCCGCCTTGCGCGGAATCTCCTGCGCGATGTGGTGGGCCGCTACATCAGCAATGCGCCGGACAGCCTGTACGCGCTGGAGGAAATTCAGCGAATCGCCGTGATGATGGCGTTTGAACTGGAGCGCGGGCATGTGGATGACTTCGCGAAGCTGCTGAATCGCCACTGGGAGCTTTCCAAGACGATTGACGCGGGCAGCACCAACACCTGCATAGACCAGATTTTTCTTGCGATTGACGACCTGATTGACGGGCGCATGATTTGCGGCGCGGGAGGCGGCGGATTCCTGCAGGTGCTGCTCAAGCACGGCGTGACGAGGGAGCAGCTGAACGCGCGCCTGCATGATACATTTCAGGACTGCGGCGTGGACGTGTGGGACTGCACATTGGTTTAAGGAGGTACGATCATGCTGAAGGGTATTTCCCCGCTGATTTCGCCGGAACTGCTGAAAGTGCTGTGCGAGATGGGGCATGGGGACGAGATTGTGCTGGCGGACGCGAATTTCCCCGCAGAAAGCATGGGGCAGCGCGTCGTTCGTGCGGATGGCATCGGCGCGCCGGAACTGCTGCGCGCGATTCTGCCGCTGTTCCCGCTGGATCAATATGATGAAGGCAATTTTGTGCTGATGTCGGTTGTGCCGGGCGACCCAATAGAACCCGTGATTTGGGACGAATACCGCGCGACGCTGACGGCTTATGAGCCGGACGCGAAAATCCAGACAATCGACCGCTTTGCCTACTACGAGCGCGCGAAAAAAGCGTACTGCATTGTCGCGACAGGCGAAAGCGCGCAGTACGCAAACATCCTGCTGAAGAAAGGTGTCATTCGGCAGCATTGCAAATGATATGAAACCTAAGATTATACTGACAGTGGTTTCTATCCCCCTGTGCTTTTTGAAAGTTACTTCTTTATAATAGCAGTGTATCTATTTTCAAGAATAGCTGGCGAAAAGCTGCAAGCAGGAGGAGATTCTGCAGCGCGAAACCACGCCGTTCCATCCGTACAGCCCCTACACGGTGGCGAGGCAGTGCGGCTTCTGGATGGTGAACGCATAAATTGGTATATGCTGTCTCTCGAAACGGAAGCAATGCCAAAACTACTGGAGGTGGAGGATGCCGGATGAGTAAAGTGCTTCTGATTACGAATATCCCTGCGCCGTATCGGGTGGATTTGTTCTACTATATGCAGACGCATCAGCAGACGCACGAGTTTTTCGTCATTTACACGAATCGCAATGAGGACAACCGCCAGTGGACGATTGACGAGCGCAAACTCCTGCAATCGACGATTCTGGAATCCAAAATCATCAAGCGCAAGGGCGAAGGGGATGTGCACTACCTGCATATTCCGCAGCACCTGACGAGGGAAATCACGCGCATCAACCCGGATGTGGTGATTGCGTGGGAGTACAACCCGTCCGCGCTGAAAGCATTGCTCTGGTGCAAGCGCCACGGCAGGAAGTTCATCCACCTCACGGACGGCACACTGCATTCGGAGCGGAACATCGGGCGCGTGCAGAAGCTCATGCGGCATATCATCATCCATCATGCCGATGCGTGCATTGCCAGCAGCACCAAAGCGAAGGAAAAGCTGCTGCACTGGGGCGCGCCGGAGCGGAAAATCTTCCTTAGTCTGCTGACGGTGGATATTTCCCGCTTCCGCTATGCCGAAAAGCGCGAAAATCAGCATACGCTGCTGTTTGTGGGCAGAATTATCCCCTTGAAAGGGCTGGATTTGCTCCTGCGCGCGCTGCCGAAGCTGCATCAGCCGTTTGAACTGCTGATTGTCGGCGACGGCGAGGCGGAGGAAAAGGCGAAATTGATGGCGATGGCGGAAGAAACGCACGTTGCGCAGCACATTCGCTGGCTGGGATTCCAGTCTGGCGAGCCGCTGGCGGATGCCTATCGCCGGGCGAGCGTGTTTGTTCTGCCGACCCGCGAGGACTGCTTCGGGCTGGTGCTGCTGGAAGCGCTCTGTTCCGGCACGCCGATTGTCGCGTCGAAGTATGCCGACGGCGCGTATGACATCGTACACTCGGGCGAAAACGGGCTGATTGTTGACCCGGAGGATGCCGACGCGCTGGCGGAAGCCATCGACAGTATTCTGGGCAACGAGGAGATTCAGCGGCGCTATTCGCAGAACTGCCGCCAGTATATTCCGCAATTCGAGTTTGAGGCGGTCATGCAGGGGTATCTGCAGGCGATTGCGTCCGTCACATCAGGCAACAAATAACAACAAACTGCCGTACTTTTGCGGCAGCTTTTTGTTCCGCCGCTTGACAGTGGTGCTATAATAGGCGTGATGAGGCGCCATACCTTCATCCGAAAAGAGGAAATTAGTATGAAAACAATGCATCACGGTCAAATGTCGGAATCTTTCCTGACAGCCGTCTTTTTGTCCTTGTCCGGCGGCTTGCAGGATGCGTATACCTACTTGTTTCGCGGCAAAGTGTTCGCCAACGCGCAGACGGGCAACATCGTTCTGCTCAGCGCGCATATCATGGACGGACAGTGGGGGATGGTACTGCACTACTTCATCCCGCTGTGCGCGTTTGCCTTTGGTGTGCTGGTGGCGGAGAGAATGCGCGAGCGCTTCCGCTCCATGCAGCGCCTGCACTGGCGGCAGCTGGTCGTGCTGGGAGAAATGCTCCTGCTGCTGATTGTCGGCTTCCTGCCCGAAAGCTGCAATCTGCTGGCGAACGCCATCGTGTCGTTCTCCTGCGCGATGCAGGTGCAGGCGTTCCGCAAGGTGGACGGCTATGCGTTTGCCAGCACGATGTGCATTGGCGACCTGCGCAGCGGCGTTGAGGCGTTCTGCATTTGGAGCAAAACGCACGAACCGCACGCGAAGGATCGGATGCTGCGTTATTTCGGCATCATCCTGCTCTTTGCGCTGGGCGCGGGCATTGGCAGCGTCAGTGCAGGGCGCATCGGCGCACATGCCATCTGGATTTCGTGCTTGCTGCTGCTGGCAGCCTTCGCACTGATGTTCATCCGCGAGGATCTGGAGGAGAATCCGCTTATCGAGAAGGACATCAGCGCTATCCGCAAGGAAACGGCGGAAATCGACCGGACGCTCAAGCAGGAGCTGAAAGAGGAGCAGCAGGAACTGAAGGAAAACGCGGCTCACAAACGATAATATAAATAGGAAATCCGCCGCCGCAAAAAGCCTTGCCGCGGCGGATTTTTCTGCGCGCAGACGCAGTTGAATTTGTCCAATCTGGTTGCGCTAAGAAATCGTTTTTCCCGTATTGCAAATTCCGAATCTCGGTGCTATAATGTGCATGGTTTCCCCAAAAGTAACTCACGGAAGCGAGGTATAATATGAAGCAAGAGAAGAAAAACAGCCGTGTACGGCTCATCCTTGTGATGATCGTACTGCTGGCGGCCTTGCTTGCAGCCATCTTTCTGACTGACCCCGGCGGAGAGAAAACCGAGTCCATTCAGGCGGTCATGAAGGATGCCGTGCTGCATGAAGACAACCAGATGGCTTTTCTGGGGATGAGGGTGAATCCGTCGGTCATTTCCGACTGGGTGGTTACGGGACTGCTGCTGGTTGTGGCGGCGCTGCTGCGAATTTTCGCAATTCCGCACTTCAAGCTCGTTCCCGGCAAGCTGCAAAGCGCACTGGAAGCGCTGGTTTCGTTCTTCCGGGATATGGCGAAGTCGTACAGCCCGCACCGCAACGGGTTCCTCGGCGTGTACATATTCAGCGCGGGGATGTACATCGCTGTCGGTACGCTCTTTGAACTGCTGGGCATTCAGAGCGTGACGACGGAGGGAATGTCAATGTCCCTGCCTGCGCCGCTGTCTGACATCAACGCGGCGATTGCGATGGGTCTGATGTCCTACGGCGTCATCATGTCCGGCGGCATTGCCAGCAATGGCGGACGCGGCATCCTGCTCACGCTGAAAGAATTTTCCCTGCCCATCTCCATGAGCTTCCGACTTTTCGGCGCGCTGCTGAGCGGTCTGCTGGTGTCGGAACTGGTGTACTACACGATTTCCCTGAGCTTCGTGCTGCCGGTGCTTGTGGGCGTTCTGTTCACGATTCTGCACGCGCTCATCCAGACCTACGTTCTCACCATGCTGACCGCCAACTACTACGGCGAGGTCAGCGAACCGCCGAAGAAAAAGGCGAAGAAGGAAAAGAAGCCCGCCGGTGCTGTTCCGGCGGTGAATTGATTTGAGGAGGATTTTGATTATGAAGAAGTTTGCAAGCGTTCTCGTTCTGGCTCTGATGGCTGTGCTGATGCTCTCCGTGTTTGCCCCTGCGCTGGCTGAAGAAGCGGCTGCGGCAGCGACTGACAGTGCGATTCCCGCGAAGGCGATTGCGGCCGCGATTGCGATTGCGGCGGCTGCTGGCGCAGGCGCTATTGCAATGGGCATTTCCATCGGCAAGGCGACGGAGGCAATTTCCCGTCAGCCCGAAGCGACCGACAGCATCCGCGGCAGCCTGATGATTGGTCTGGTCTTCATCGAAACGGCTATCATTTACGCTCTGATTGTTGCGATTCTGGTCGTTTTCGTTCTGTAATTTCTTTGAGCAGGAAAGGGAACAGACGGCTATAAACGTCTGTTCAGTCAGGTGAAGATATGCCGCTGAATATCAATTTCCAGCAGATTCTGCTGCACATGTTCAATTTCGTGATTCTGGCGTTCGGGCTGTACATGCTGCTGTATAAGCCGGTTGTCGCCTTCATGAAGAAGCGCGAGGATCACTTTGCTGATTTGGAGAAGCAGGCGCAGGAGGCGAAGTCGCAGGCGGAAGCGACGCTGGCGGAGTATAACGCGAAGCTGGCGGGTGCGGATGAAGAAATCCGCCAGAAGAACGCCGCTGCCGCGCAGGAAGCTGACCGTCAGCGCCAGGAGCGGATGCAGCGCGCACAGGCAGATGCGGACAAGCTGCTCAAGAATGCCCGCGGTGCTGCCGAGCAGGAGCGCAATGCCATGCTCGAAGGCGCGAAGAAGGACATTGCCCAAATGGTTGTGTCCGCTACGGGCAAGCTGATGGACAAAGAAAACGACCCCGCGTTCGACAAGGCACTCTATGACAGCTTCCTGAAGGCTGCGCAGGAGGAGAATGACCATGACTGATACGAAGCAGAGCCGTCTGACGGCCACGCTGCTTTGCGTCACGCCGCCGGATGAGCATCAGGAGCAGGGCATCCGCGCCTTCCTCCAGAAAAAGTATGGCGAAGACGTTGCGCTGACCATCCAGCAGGATTCGTCGCTGAAGAGCGGCTTCCAGCTGCATGTGGGGAGCGAGGTCTACGACTGGAGCGCGAAGGGCCGCATGGAGCAGTTCCGCCAGCAGGTGGAGCAGCTTGTGGCGAAGAACACGCGCAAGGACATCATCCCGCTTCTGCGCAGCAGCATCGACGAGTTCCGTCTGCTTGCCAAGAGCAGCGAAGTCGGGACGGTTAAGTCCATTGGCGACGGCATTGCGGTTGTCGAGGGGCTGGAACATGCCGCGTATGGCGAAATCCTCATGTTCGACAACGGTATCAAAGGCATGGTGCAGGATCTGCGCCGCAACGAGACGGGCTGCATCCTGTTTGACAATGCCGATGATATTTCCGCGGGCAGCAAGGTTGCGCGCACGGGCAAGACCGCGGGTGTTCCCGTGGGCGACGCGTTCTTGGGGCGTGTCGTGGATGCGCTCGGTCGCCCGATTGACGGGGGAGACGCGATTCCGGCGGACGGCTATCGCCCGGTGGAAGAACCCGCGCCCGGCATCATCGACCGTCAAAGTGTTGATACGCCGATGGAAACAGGGCTGCTGTCCATCGACGCCATGTTCCCGATTGGCCGCGGTCAGCGCGAACTGATTATCGGCGACCGTCAGACGGGCAAAACGGCGATTGCGCTGGATGCCATGCTGAATCAGAAGGGTAAGAACGTTATCTGCGTGTACGTTGCCATCGGTCAGAAAGCATCGAGCGTTGCCCAGCTGGTGGAGAACCTGCGAAAGCGCGACGCAATGGACTACTGCGTCGTCGTCAGCGCAACGGCGGGCGAAGCGGACACCATGCAGTACATTGCGCCTTACGCGGGCTGCGCGATGGCGGAATATTACATGCACAAGGGCCGCGATGTGCTGATTGTCTATGACGACCTCTCCAAGCACGCCATTGCCTACCGTGCCATGAGTCTGCTGCTGGAGCGCGCGCCGGGCCGTGAGGCGTATCCGGGCGACGTGTTCTACCTGCATTCCCGTCTGCTGGAGCGCTCGGCGCACCTGAGCGACAAGCTCGGCGGCGGCAGCATGACTGCGCTCCCGATTGTCGAGACGCAGGCGGGCGACGTGTCCGCGTATATCCCGACGAACATCATTTCCATCACCGACGGCCAGATTTTCCTCGAAAGCGACCTGTTCTTTGCGGGTCAGCGCCCGGCAGTCAATGTCGGTCTGTCCGTGTCCCGTGTTGGCGGCGCGGCGCAGACGAAGGCGACGAAGAAAGCGACCGGCAGCCTGCGCCTGGACTTGGCGCAGTACCGCGAGATGGAAGTATTTACGCAGTTCTCCAGCGATTTGGATGACAGCACGAAGGAACAGCTGCACTATGGGCAGGGCCTGATGCGCATCCTCCGCCAGAAGCAGTATCATCCGCTGAGTATGCACCAGCAGGTCATTGTGTTGGTGTGCGCGATGGGGCATGTGCTGTCGAAGGTGGCAGTGAAGGACGTGACGGACTTCCGTGATGCGCTGCTTGATCACTTCGAGCAGGAACATTCCGACCTCTGCCGTTCGCTGGAAGACGAAAAGGTGCTGACGGACGATATGAAGCAGGAGATTCTGCGCATCGCGGAGGCTTTCCTCGCCGCGAACGCTGAGCGCTTCAGGAAGGAGTAATCCATGCCGAGCGCAAAGGAAATCAAAAGCCGAATCGCCAGCATCAAGGATACGCAGAAAATCACCAACGCCATGTACCTGATTTCCTCCACGAAGCTGCGTAAGGCGAAGAACGAGCTGAACCGTACCCGCCCGTACTTCGACGCGCTCAAAGGCGAAATCAAGCGCATCTTCCGCACTGTTCCGGACGTGGACAGCCGCTACTTCTATCCGCCGGCGGGTGCGCCGAAGCTGGAAGGAGAGTACGCCTGCCTCGTCATCACGGCGGATAAGGGCGTGGCGGGCGCGTATAACCACAATGTGCTGAAAATTGCGCGGGAAATGCTGCATGAGCATCCGGAGACGGAGCTGTTCGTCGTGGGTGAATATGGCCGCCAGCATTTTGCGCAGGCGGGCATCCCGATTGAGAAGTCCTTCCTCTATCCCGCGCAGAATCCGACGCTGCACCGCGCACGCGAAATCTGCGATATCCTGCTGGAACGCTATGACAATGGCGAGTTCCAGAAATTGTTCATTGCCTATACCGATATGAAGAACAGCCTGAGCGCCGAAGCGACCAGCACGCGCCTTCTGCCCTTTCACCGGGGCGATTTCGCGTCCGTCGCCGCGCCGGGCAGTGTTCACTTTGAGTTTACGCCCGGCGTTGAGGCGGTGCTGGACAACGTCATCCGCAGTTATATCACGGGTTTCGTGTACAGCGCGCTGGTGGACAGCTTCTGCGCGGAACAGAACGCCCGCATGACCGCTATGTCCTCCGCCGGGGAAAATGCCGACAAGATGCTTGCGTCGCTCTCGGTGCAGTATAACCGCGTGCGTCAGGCGTCGATTACGCAGGAGATTACCGAGGTATCTTCCGGCGCAAAGGCACAGAAAAGAAAGAAGGTGCAGTCATGCTGAGCTATGGCAAAATCGTGCAGGTGTCCGGCCCTGTGGTGGACTGTGAGTTTCAGGAGGGACAGCTGCCGAAGATTCGCGAAGCACTGCGCGTCCAAGTGGAAGACGAAGTGCGCACCATGGAAGTGGCGCAGCACATGGATGAACATACTGTCCGCTGCATCATGCTGGCACCCAGCGAAGGGCTTTCGCGCGGCATGACGGTGGAGGCGACTGGACGCGGCATCAGTGTTCCCGTCGGCGACGCGACCCTGGGGCGCATGTTCAACGTCCTGGGCGAACCGATTGACGGCGGCGAGGCGCTTCCGGCATCCACCGAAAAATGGAGCATCCACCGCCAAGCGCCGTCCTTTGCCGAGCAAAGCCCGGTCGTGAGCATTCTGGAAACCGGCATCAAGGTCATTGACCTGCTGGAGCCGTATGCCAAGGGCGGCAAAATCGGCCTGTTCGGCGGCGCTGGCGTCGGCAAAACGGTTCTGATTCAGGAGCTGATTACCAACGTCGCGTCCGAACATGGCGGCTATTCCATCTTCACCGGCGTTGGCGAGCGCAGCCGCGAGGGCAACGACCTGTGGAACGAGATGATGGAAAGCGGCGTCATTTCCAAGACGGCGCTGGTCTTTGGGCAAATGAACGAAGCGCCGGGCGTGCGTATGCGCGTGGCGCTGTCCGGGCTGACGATGTCGGAGTACTTCCGCGACGTGGAGCATAAGGACGTGCTGCTGTTCATCGACAACATCTTCCGTTTCGTGCAGGCTGGTTCGGAGGTTTCGACCCTGCTGGGGCGTATGCCGTCCGCTGTTGGCTATCAGCCGACGCTGGCGACCGAAATGGGGCAGCTGCAGGAGCGCATTACCTCCACGCGCAACGGCTCTGTCACGTCCGTACAGGCGGTTTACGTTCCTGCCGATGACTTGACTGACCCCGCCCCTGCGCAGACGTTCACCCATCTGGACGCAACGACTGTTTTGAGCCGTAAGATTTCCGAGCAGGGCATTTACCCGGCCGTTGACCCGCTGGCATCCACCTCCCGTATTCTGGAGGCGGATATCGTCGGTCAGGAGCACTACGAAACGGCGCGTGCGGTGCAGGAGATTCTGCAAAAATACGCTGATTTGCAGGATATTATTGCCATCTTGGGCATCGAGGAACTCAGCGAAGAGGATCGTCTGACGGTTGCGCGCGCCCGCAAGGTGCAGCGCTTCCTGTCCCAGCCGTTCCACGTTGCGGAGAAGTTCACAGGCATCAAGGGCGTGTATGTCCCGCTGAAGGACACCATCCGCAGCTTCAAGGCGATTCTGTCCGGCGAAATGGACGATTATCCCGAATCCGCCTTCTTCAACGTCGGCACGATTGAGGATGTCAAAGCCAAAGCCGCGAAGGAGCAGTAAGCGATGGACACGTTTCAGCTCAATATCCTCTCCGCGTCGTCCGCCTTCTATGAGGGCGAATGCGAATCGCTGGTTGTGCCGACGCCCGATGGCAAGTGCGGTGTGCTGGCGCACCACAGCAACGCCATTGCCGCCATCAGCCCCGGCGAACTCAGCTACACCGTTCCCGGTGAAAAGCCGCGTCTGGCTGCCGTGTCGCATGGGATGATCAAGATTGAGGACAACCATGTGCTGGTGCTGGTGGAGACGGCGGAAAAGCCGGAGGACATCGACCGCATCCGCAATCAGCAGAAGGCGGACGCGGCGCGCGAAGCCCTGTTGCAAAAGCAGAGCCGCCGCGAGTATCTGGAAACGCAGGCGCAGCTGGCGCGCGCGCTGACCCGTCTGCGCGTCAAGCACCATTCGGAGAATCTGGACTAATCGTATCAGCCGAGGCAGAAATGCTTCGGCTTTTCTTGTATTCCAAAATACACGCAAAAATACAGAAAACCTATTGACATGGTAGGTAATATCATGTATGATGATGTTGTTCGATTTGAGCAAACACGAAGCAAGGAGGTGGCGCAGGATGCTGAAGCGGAATTATCAGAGAGAACTGTGCGGCAATCGAATGCGACCCTCCCGGACAAAGCAGTATGGTCGGGTGCTTCGTTTTGCGTACCGCTCAGCCGAAGCATATCGTCGTTGACATCGACCATTTGTCCGGGAGTTTGTGAAGAACAAGCCCCGGTTATTTTTTTGGTCAAATCCTCAGTTCCTCGAAACTTATCGACATAAATCGACATAAAAGAAAAGAGGACATCACGATGAGCAATTACAAGTTTGAAACCCTTCAGCTGCATGTTGGCCAGGAACAGCCTGATCCCGCGACCGATTCCCGCGCTGTCCCGATTTATCAGACCACATCCTACGTCTTTAAGAACTCCGCCCATGCCGCCGCACGTTTCGGTCTGGCAGATGCGGGCAATATCTACGGCCGACTGACCAACTCCACGCAGGATGTGCTGGAAAAGCGCATTGCGGCGCTGGAAGGCGGCGTTGCGGCGCTTGCGCTGGCATCCGGTGCGGCGGCGATTAACTACACGATTCAGGCGCAGGCGCAGGATGGCGGCCACATCGTCGCGCAAAAGACGATTTACGGCGGCAGCTACAACCTGCTGGAGCACACCCTGCCGCATTTCGGCATCACCGCGACGTTCGTGGATGCGCACAACCTCGCCGAGGTTGAGAACGCCATTCAGAACAACACCCGCGCGATTTATCTGGAAACACTCGGCAACCCGAACAGCGATATTCCCGACATCGACGCAATTGCGGAAATCGCCCATCGGCACAGCCTTCCGCTGGTGATTGACAACACGTTCGGCACGCCCTACCTGATTCGCCCGATTGAGCACGGCGCGGACATCGTTGTGCATTCCGCGACGAAGTTCATCGGCGGTCACGGCACGACGCTCGGCGGCATCATCGTCGATTCCGGCAAGTTCGATTGGAAGGCGAGCGGGCATTATCCGGCGATTGCTGATCCGAATCCGAGCTACTATGGCGTGTCCTTTGCGGACGCGGTCGGCCCGGCGGCGTTCGTCACCTATATCCGCGCGATTCTCCTGCGCGACACCGGCGCGACGATTTCGCCCTTCAATGCCTTCCTGCTCCTGCAGGGCGTGGAGACGCTGTCCTTGCGTCTGGAACGCCATGCGGAGAACACGAAGAAGGTCGTGGCGTACCTTGCACATCATCCGCAGGTGGAGCATGTGAACCATCCGTCTCTGCCGGAGCACCCCGATCACGCGCTGTACGAGAAGTATTTCCCGAACGGCGGCGCGTCCATCTTCACCTTCAACATCAAGGGCGGGCGGAAGGAAGCGCACAAGTTCATCGACAGCCTGAAAATCTTCTCTCTGCTGGCGAACGTCGCGGACGTGAAGAGCCTTGTCATTCACCCGGCGACGACGACGCATTTCCAGCTGACGGACGAAGAGCTGGCGGATCAGGGCATTGCGCAGAACACGATTCGCCTGTCCATCGGCACGGAGCATATCGACGACATTATTGCGGACTTGGAGCAGGCGTTTGAAGCCGTGAAAGCCGCGGAATAATACGAAAAGTCCCCGGTATCAGCCTGATTAGGCACATGATACCGGGGTTCTTTTATGGATGAGACTGAAACTATTTCCAGATTCACCTGCGCCAAGATGCGCCGCGAATTTTCATCTGGAAATAGTATGAAACGCGCGCAGATAGGGGAAATACGTCTCGCGTTCGGGCAGATTGTCCGGCAGCTGCATCGTCTCCGCAATTTCGCGAAGCTGTGCGTTTGTCGCCTGCTTTTGATGTGGATTTCGCCGATGCAATTCATCCCGATGCAGCTGCAAAATCCAGCAGTTCAGTTCCTGCACTGTCATCCGCGGGATATTCGGGATTCCCTTGCCGATTGCGCCGCTCCGGCACGCTGAGCAGTTCCCGCAGGGCGCGCTTTTCTGACCGAATGCGGCGGAGATTCCCTGCGATAGGCACGGTGCTTGCAGACAGAAGCGCAGCACGCGGCGGTACGGTCGCCATTCGCGCTGAATCAAGGCATACTGCGTGAATGGGCGGTGTTTGTGCTGCACACGAATCTGCTGGCAGCGCGTGTGAAAGCGGAGCAAATCCGCCGGGGAGAAGAGCAGCAGCGCATAGGCGGTTTCTCCGTCGCGCCCCGCTCGACCTGACTGCTGCACATAGTCAATCATGTTCGTCGGCAGGTGATCGTGCAGAATCAGCCGAATGTCAGGAATATCCACGCCCATGCCGAATGCGGATGTCGCCGTCACGACGCGGATGCGCCCGGACAAATATGCCTGTACCACGCGGCTGCGCTCTTCGCGATTTAGCCCCGCATGATATGCCGCAGCGGGGATTCCGGCGCGGTTCAGCCGCTCTGCCAGTGATTCCGTCCGCGCGCGCAGTCGGCAGAACACAACCGCTTTGCCCGGAATTTTTTGCAGCGCGCGGAGAATTGCGTCTGTGACGTGCCCCGTCGGCAGGACGCTGTAATGCAGATTCGGGCGTTCTACGGGCATGACGATGCGCTTCGGATGCCGCAGCCCCAGCGACTGCACAATGCCGCGCTGCAACTGCTTGTCGGCGGTTGCGGTCATGGCGCACAGCACCGGACGGCGGGGGAGTGACGACACAAACTGCCCAATCTGCTGATACGACGGGCGGAACGCGTCGCCCCATTGCACCACGCAGTGTGCTTCGTCCACGACGACCATTGCGGGCGGATGCTGCCGGCAGAGCGCGTGAATCTCCGGGTGATTCAGCCGCTCCGGCGCAAGAAAAGCAATCTTTGCCTGACCGCGCGTGAGCTGATTCAGCGCGTCGGCGCGTTCGGCGGGGGTCATCAGGCTGTCGAGATGGACGCTGGGGATACCCCTCTCCCGCAGGTGGCGCACTTGGTCGTGCATGAGGACAATCAGCGGCGAAATGACGACGGTCAACTCATCCATCATTAGCGCTGGAAGCTGCCAGCAGAGGCTTTTGCCTGCGCCAGTGGGCAGGATGCAGAGCAAATCCCGCCCGTCAAGCAAGGCGTCAGCCGCCTGCTCCTGACCGGGGCGAAAGCCGCTGACGCCGAAGGTATTGCGCAGAACCTTGCTGCATTGCTGTTTTCGAGCGGTGCGCATCAGAAGCTGCGTCCTCCGCCGCCGTGGGTTGCGCCGCTGGACGAAACGTGCGTGCCGCTGCCATGACTGCTGCCGCCATGGCTGGACGACGGCGGGTCAGGGTGCTTGACGCGCGTGACGTGCTCGCGCACGAAGTGACTGTCATTCCGGCTGAGTTTGACGCTCGCCAGCCCGTTCAGGTCGTAGGAATAGGTGCTGCCCTTGAGGTTGTACTTTCCGTTCACGGATGCAATGAAGATGCCCATGACCGCCAGGCCCGCAATCACCGCAATGAGGATTTCCATGCCCGTCAGCATGTTTTCCGGCTCATAGAGCTCGGTCAGACGCCTGCCGGTGACTTCATCGTAGCGGAACTGACCGCTTGTGCGACCTTGCTTCAGGTACTTCTCGGTCTGCTTCAGCACCTTGATGACGGACTGGCCGTATTCCTTATCCAGCATCTCATCCCAGCCCGCGTCGAGGATGCCCTCTTCGCGCTCATCCGTGATGTAGTCAATCATCACGCCGCGCGTGCTGATCCAGCACTGCCGGTTGTGCATGTCGATGAGGTAGAGCATCCCGGCGCGGTCGTCGCCCATCCCCAAACCGTTGTAATCGAAGTAGTCGTCCGCGTATGCCGTCGTCTGCCCGCTCGGCACGTCCTGGCTTGTCAGCACGAACATATCCACCTGATACGCGCTTTCAATGCGGTCGCAAATGGCGCTGATTTCGGCGATTTCGTCCGCCGTGAACAGCCCCGCGTCGTCCTGCACCTGCGTGTCCGCTAAGGCGAGGGTCAGCGTGAGCATCATCAAAAGGAGAAACGCTGTCAGCTTCTTTACCACAGAATCGCACCTCCCGCAATGAAGATGCCCATGACCGCCAAACCCGCAATTGCCGCAATGAGAATTTCCATGCCCGTCAGCATGTTTTCCGGCTCATAGAGCTCGGTCAGACGCCTGCCGGTGACTTCATCGTAGCGGAACTGACCGCTTGTGCGACCTTGCTTCAGGTACTTCTCGGTCTGCTTCAGCACCTTGATGACGGACTGGCCGTATTCCTTATCCAGCATCTCATCCCAGCCCGCGTCGAGGATGCCCTCTTCGCGCTCATCCGTGATGTAGTCAATCATCACGCCGCGCGTGCTGATCCAGCACTGCCGGTTGTGCATGTCGATGAGGTAGAGCATCCCGGCGCGGTCGTCGCCCATCCCCAAACCGTTGTAATCGAAGTAGTCGTCCGCGTATGCCGTCGTCTGCCCGCTCGGCACGTCCTGGCTTGTCAGCACGAACATATCCACCTGATACGCGCTTTCAATGCGGTCGCAAATGGCGCTGATTTCGGCGATTTCGTCCGCCGTGAACAACCCCGCGTCATCCTGCACCTGCGTGTCCGCGAGGGCGACGGTCAGCATGAGCATCATCAAAAGGAGAAACAACGTCAGTTTCTTTACCACAGAATCGCACCTCCCAAGCACAGCAGCCCGAACACGATGCCGCCCAGCAGTGCGCCGGCGGCGTACAGCTTGCCCTTGTTAATCGGCAGTTTGCCGCAGATGCGCCCCGTCTGCCCGTTCATCATGTAGTAGTAGGGTTCGCCGTCCGCGCGGTGCTTGTAGGTCAGCACCCATGCGGGCAGCAGCAGGTATTTCGTCTTGACAGAATCCGGCTCGAACTTCGCGTGGCCTGTCAGCGTGTTGTAGGGGTTCTCCACGCTGGTGAACATGCGCTCGGCGTATCCCTTCGCCTCCGTCACCATCGACTGCTTCGCCGCATCCTGCTCAATATCGCGCTTTTCCGCCAGAAAGCCGCTCAAATAGCCCGATTCGTAGGGCTTTACGTCCTCCATTTGATAGGGGTGGATACCGTCGGACAGTTTGCCATCCGCCTTGGTCAGCGCCTTGCGAATCATCTGCCGGAACGTCAGCCGTCCTTCGCGGTGGACGGCGAAAATCCGCGTGATGGTGACGGTCTCCTTCGCGCCGTTGCGGATAGAGACGTTTGTGCCTTCGCCATCAAACGAGCCTTCGCCGGAAATATCGCACGACCAGTATGGATAGTAGACGCCGGAAAAATCCTCCATCTGCGCCTGCGAGAAGAAATCCGGCTGTACGAAGCGCTTTTTGCTGATGAACGATTTGAACTCCGCCTCTGCCGCCCTTTTGTCCAGCTTGAAAGGAATTACGCCGTCGGGGCGGAACTCGTCGGTCAGACGGTCATTCAGCACAACGGGGGAGTGGCAGTAGTAGCATCGGGTTGCGGCGGTCGTCGCATCGGTCACGATTTCCGCGCCGCACATTTGGCAGTGATAGGAGCGCAGCCCCGAATTGGACTCCGCACTGCGGGCATGTTCCGCCGCCTGCTGCCGCTGCTCGGACTGTTCCTTCAGCTCATTTTCAGCAAAGCTGCCGCCGCAATAAGGGCACTGGAAACGCTGCTTGACCGGGTCGAAAACCAAATAGCCGCCGCACGACGGACATTTGAACGAAATGACTTGGCTCATCCCTCATCCCTCTCTCTGTGAAAGAGCATGAACGCTCTTTTCATGCTGATTTTATTATACCATGCTTGGCGTTATTTCGCAAGATGCTCCTGACGCGCCCTTTCGCCCCGTCTGCGCGTTTTTTCCGCGAAAAATGTGCAAAATGCTGCATTTTCCCTTGACGGAAGACAGAAAACGTTGTATGATGATACTGGTTCAGTTCGTGTGCGTCAAGTGGATAGGGAGCGAGCCTTCCTTCATCCGCATGACTGCTTGTAAACGCTTACAAGCACGCGTAAGACCACAGAGAAAGGACGATGTGTCATGGAATTTTTGGAGAAGCTGTCTTTGGCTGGCCTCGTGCCGGTCATTGCTGTTAATGATGCGGACGACGCTGTGCCGCTGTGCAAGGCGCTGTCTGACGGCGGTCTGCCGGTGGCGGAAATCACTTTCCGTACGGCGGCTGCGGAAGAAGCCATCCGCCGCGTGCATGAAGCCATGCCCGATGTGCTGCTGTGCGCGGGCACGGTGCTGACGACGGAGCAGGTCGACCGTGCGGTGAATGCTGGCGCGGCGGCGATTGTGTCCCCCGGTCTGTCTCCTGACGTGGTGAAGTACTGCGTGGAGAAGGGCATCCCTGTCTGCCCTGGCACGGCGAATCCGTCTGATGTGCAGATTGCGATTCAGTACGGCCTGAAGGCTGTCAAGCTGTTCCCGGCGGAAGCGGTCGGCGGCTTGAAGCTCATCAAGTCGATGGCGCCTGTGTACCCGGACATGAAGTTCATGCCCACGGGCGGCATCAACGAGAACAACATGCTCGACTACCTCGCGTTTGACAAGATTCTCTGCTGCGGCGGCTCCTGGATGGTGCCGAAGGACGCGGTGGCTGCGAAGGACTGGCAGCGCATCACTGACCTGACTCGCTCTGCGGTGGACAAGATGCTCGGCTTTGAAGTGCGCCACATCGGTCTGAACTGCCCCGACGCGGAAAGCTCCATGGAGACGGCGAAGAAGATTTCCGCACTCATGGGCTGGCCCATCAAGGAAGGCAACTCCTCCAACTTTGTCGGCACGGGCTACGAGCTGATGAAGAAGCAGGGCCGCGGCACGAACGGTCACATCGCTATCGGTACGAACAGCGTCCCGCGCGCGAAGTGGCATCTGGAACAGCGTGGCTTCAAGTTCGTTGAGGACAGCGCTGTGGTGAAGAACGGCAAGCTGATTGCGATTTATCTGGAAGACGAAATCGGCGGCTTCGCGTTCCATCTCGTGCAGAAGTAATTCATAGGCATCATTTACCAGTACAATATTAGGAGGAAAAATCCAATGGCTAAGGTTGTAACGTTCGGCGAAATCATGCTTCGCCTCAAGTCCCCGGCGTATGAGCGCCTGTTCCAGTCTCCCTCCCTTGAAGCGACTTTCGGCGGCGGCGAGGCGAACGTGTCTGTTTCTCTGGCGAACTACGGCATGGAAACCGCGTTCGTGACCGTGCTGCCCACCAACGATGTCGGCAATGCCTGCATCCGCGAACTGCGCGGCTTCGGCGTTGATACCACCAAGATTGTCCGCAAGGACGGCCGCATGGGCATCTACTATCTGGAAACCGGCGCTGTGCAGCGTCCCTCCAAGGTCATCTATGACCGCGCGGGTTCTGCCATCGCGGAAGCCAAGCCCGGCGACATCGACTGGGATAAGGCGTTTGAGGGTGCGACGTGGTTCCACCTGACCGGCATCACGCCTGCCATCTCTCAGGGCGCGGCGGATTTGTCTCTGGAAGCGGTGAAGGCGGCGAAGGCGAAGGGCATCCATGTGTCCTGCGACCTGAACTACCGCAAGAACCTCTGGAAGTATGGCAAGGACGCCAAGGAAGTCATGACCGAGCTGGTCAAGTACGTTGACACCGTTATCGCCAACGAAGAAGACTTCCAGAAGTCTCTGGGTCTGAAAGCGGAATCTCAGGGTGACGTGGAAGACGGCGCGCTGAACATCGAGAACTACAAGGCGATTGCGTCTCTGGCAATGCAGACCTACCCGAACATCAAGCGCGTGGCGATTACCCTGCGTGAGTCGAAGTCTGCCAACCACAACGACTGGTCTGCCTGCCTGTACAACGGCAAGGACTTCTTCCTCTCCCGCAAGTACGCCATCACCGATATCGTTGACCGCGTGGGCGGCGGCGACTCCTTCGGCGGCGGCCTGATTTACGGCCTGAACACCTACGCGGACGAAAAGACCGCGCTGGAGTTCGCTGTGGCGGCATCCTGCCTGAAGCACACGATTCTGGGCGACTACAACCGCGTCTCCGTCTCCGAGGTCGAGAGCCTGATGAAGGGTTCCGGCACGGGCCGCGTGCAGCGCTAAGCGGCGGTGGGCGAGGAACGAAGGAACGGCATCCGCATTAGAAAGCTGTTGATTTTCAAACATTCCCTTTCTAAACGTGGAAGTTTGCGATTTCGTTTGATTTGATTTCAAAATCCTCTTGACACGGCAATTCCTCCTGCTTATAATGAAAGGCAGGGGGAGATGCTCCTGGGGTGTCTGACAGCACGCTGGTTTTCCCCACATTTCAACAAATGGAGTCCGGGTCTATGTTCGGCTATGTCATGCCCCCGTTGCAAAACGCCAGGGGAAGGCAGATGCAGACGGCAGGACACCTACCTGCTTTAACAGCGGGTGAAAAGCATGCAGTGCATCGTCACTCTGGGAGCATCTTTTCTATTTGATGTGTCTGCGCAGGAGGCAGAGGTGAGAGCCTCTGTCTCCTTTTTTGCGCGACCGCAGAGCTGCATTGTTTCCAAATCTGCACATCCTGATTCGGAGACAAGCGAAGGTGGACGCTGCCTGCAGGCGGCGCTGCTCCCCCAAAGCACATCAGGAGGACAAAAATGTACTATATTGTTACGGATTCTTCCACTGACATGCCGCAGTCTTGGGCGGAGGCACAGCATGATTTCCACATCGTGTCGCTTTCCTGCACGATCAATGGCGTTTCCTCCGTTCCGGGAACGTCGGAAGTGGCGAAAAAGGAGACTTATCGTCAGCTCCGCAGCGGCGTGGTGATTAAGACCTCCGCCGTCAATACCGCGACGTGGGAGGAATGCTTCCAGAAGCTGCTGGACGAGGGTCAAGATGTCCTTTGCATTACGTTCTCCAGCGGACTGTCCGGCACTTATGCCGCCGCAGCGGACGCGGCGAAGGAACTTGCGCCGAAGTACCCGAATCAGAAAATCATCGTGATTGACAGCCGATGCGCGTCGGCAGGCGAGGGTCTGCTGGTGCATTATGCGCTGCAGAACCGCGAACAGGGCATGCCCATCGAGGAGAACGCAAAGTGGGTCAAGGAGCATATTCAGCACCTGATTCACTGGTTCACCGTCGACGACCTGATGTTCCTCTATCGCGGCGGCCGCCTGTCTGCAACCAGCGCGGTTGTCGGTTCGCTCGTGCGTATCAAGCCGATTATGCACGTTGATGAGGAAGGTCATTTGGCAGTTGTGGAGAAGGTGACGGGCCGCCGCCGCAGCATCCGCATCCTTGCCAACCGCGTCAAGGAGCATATCGTCAACCCGGAAGGGCAGATGATTTTCATCAGCCATGGCGATTGCGAGGATGAGGCGAACGCGCTGGCGGACATCATCAAGGCGGAAATTCCCGGCATTGTGGGCGTTCTGGTGACGTATGTCGGCCCAGTCATTGGCTCCCACTCCGGCCCCGGTACGCTGGCGATTTTCTTCCTCGGCGACCACCGCTGAGCGCCATCGTAGAAAGGAAAGTGTATGAATTTCCCTGCTTTCTCGTTTCCGCATCTGCCGGGACGCAACGACCCCTGCTGGTGCGGGAGCGGCCGCAAATACAAGAGCTGCCACTGTGCGTTTGACCAGCAGATTGCGTCGCTGGCGGCACAGGGGCACATCGTTCCGACGCATAAGATGATTAAAACGCCGGAGCAGATTGAAAAAATCAAGGAAAGCTGCAAAATCAACATTGCCGTGCTGGACGAAATTGGAAAGCAAATTCATGAGGGCATGACGACAGCGGAAATCGACGACATCGTGTCTACCATGACGCGCGATATGGGCGGCATTCCCGCACCGCTGAACTATGAGGGCTACCCGTACAGCGTCTGCACGTCAGTGAACGATCAGGTTTGCCACGGCTTCCCGTCGAAGCACGTTGTGCTGAAATCCGGCGACATCATCAATGTGGACTGCTCGACCATTCTGAATGGCTATTTTTCCGATTCCTCCCGCATGTACTGCATCGGCGACGTCAGCGACGAAAACCGCAAGCTCGTGCAAGTGACGAAGGAATGCGTCGAGCTGGGCTTGGCGCAGGTGAAGCCGTGGGGCTTCTTGGGTGACGTCGGGCAGGCGGTCAACGATCATGCCCGCGCGAACGGCTACCGTGTCGTGCGCGAAATCGGCGGCCACGGCTGCGGGCTGGAATTCCACGAAGACCCGTGGGTCAGCTACGTCACGAAGCGCGGCACGGAAATGGCGCTTGCTCCCGGCATGATTTTCACCATCGAGCCGATGGTCAATATGGGTACGGACGAGGTTGGAACGCATCCGGGCAACACCTGGGAAATCTTCACGGCGGACGGCAAACCGTCGGCGCAGTGGGAAATCATGGTGCTTGTGACGGATACGGGTCACGAAGTGCTGTCTTGGTAAGCGGCTTCACCGCATATTCAGAAAAATCCCTGCATCACGCAAACGGTGCAGGGATTTTCTTATGCTTGCAATAATCGTGCCAGCAGCAGCGCCGTGTCGTCCATCTCCTGCGCCGTGTTGTAAAGTCCCGGCGAAAAGCGAATCGCGCCGCTTTGCAGCGTCCCCAACCACGCATGGACGGTCGGCGCACAGTGAAGCCCCGCGCGCACGGCAATATCTGCTGCGTCGAGCGCATCCGCCAGCGCCCCGCCGTCATGCCCCGGCACGACAATGCTCGTAATTGCCATATGCGCCTGCCCATCGTCGCAGAGGATGCGTACGCCGGGAATCTCCCGCAGCCGCGCACGCAGGCGGTCGCACAGCGCCAGCTCGTATTCCTCGATTTCCGCCCGGTGCGTCCGCACGAATTTCACCCCCGCGTACAGCCCCGCTATGCCGGGCAGGTTCACCGTGCCGCTCTCGTAGCGGTCGGGCAGCATGTCCGGCTGACGGACGCTCTCGCTCATCGAGCCGGTTCCGCCAAGCAGCAGCGGTTCAGGGCTCATGCCGTAGCCCAGCACAAGCAGTCCCGTGCCCTGTGGCCCCAGCAGCCCCTTGTGCCCCGGCATGGCCACCATGTCTGCGCACAGCACGTCTGGCGAAACGTCCGCCATCCCGGCCGTCTGCGCCGCATCCACCAGCAGGGGAACGCCGCGCTCCCGGCAGACCGCGCCCAGCTGTGCAATCGGCTGAATCAGCCCCGTGACGTTGCTGGCGTGGGCGATAATCACCAGTGCGGTTTTGCGGCTGATGACGCGGCGTAGAGAAGCAGGGGACAGGATACCGCGTTCATCCGGCGCAAGCATATGCACCGTGATTTCCCCGCGTGAAACGTAGCGGTCGAGCAGGCGCATGACGGCGTTGTGTTCCGCGTAGGAGCAGATGACCTCGTCGCCGCGCCGCAGCGTGCCGGAAATGGCGAGATTCAGCGCTTCGGTGCAGTTTGCGGTGAACAGAATCCGCTCCGGATGATGCACACCCAGCAGACGCGCAGCTTCCTCCCGGCAGTGCTCCACCACTCGCCCCGCGCGCAGTGCCAGCCGATGCCCGCCGCGTCCGGGATTCGCGCCCATCTTCTCCTCTACGCCCGCCATCGCCCGAATGACCTCCGGCGGCTTCGGGAAGCTCGTCGCGGCATTGTCCAGATAAATCATCGACGCATTTCCTCCATCGTCCGCGAACCTCGGCGGGCGTTTTTTCATATTATTCTAATGGCGAAAAGGAGGCGGTAGAACCGATGAGGGAGGAGTTTTGCATTGCGGCGTTCCGTTCGCGTCAACAGGTGATGGCGTTTGAACGCGATTTGCGCCAGCACGGGGTTCGTGCGTCGGTGATGATTACGCCGCGCGCGGTGGCGATGGGGTGCGGGCTGAGCGTCCGCATCGAGCGGGAGGATTTGCGCCGCGCCGTGCAGGTGTATCGGGCGACGAATCCGGGCAATCTGATTGGCTTCTATGACGTGTGGCAGGAGCCGACAGGGCGGACGACTGTGCGCCCGGCGGGGATTGAGTAACGAAAAGCGCCGCCTGATTTCGCAATGAAACCAAGCGGCGCTATTGCTATGCAATTGTATCTTTTAGTGCAGCTTCCGGCACACCTTGATGATTTCCTTGCCCGTGACGGTCGATTCCTGTCCAAGCGCGTCGTGACCGTCCTTCATGCGGCGCGTAATGAGCAGCGTGTCGTCATCCGGCGCTTCGATGTCGCAGTAGCCGAGGCGCAGCAGGTCGGATTCCTGCCGATGGCGCAGCTTGTTCGCGACGTACTTCTGCAGCGACTTGTCTTCGCGCCCCCACGGGAAGGCGCGGCGATTCCACGGGTCGTGGCAGCCGGTCAGCCCAACTTCGTCCCCATAGTACACCGTTGCGCAGCCCGGCAGCGCGCACAGCAGGTCGATGCAAAGTTTGTAGCGCCTCACAGCTAACTCGTACTCTTCCACGTTCAGGTGGACATGCTGCTGATCCGCCTTGCTCAGTTCCTGACATTCGCGTCCAGCAAGGATGTTCAGCGCACGGCAGCGGTCGTGGCTGCCGACGAGGTTCATCAGCGCGTAACGGAACTGCGCCGGGTAAACTTCCTCCTGATGGTGAATCAGGCGCACAAAGGTGCTGGTGGACGTTTTGCCCATCACAAAGTTGAGAATCGCCTCGCGCACGGGGTAGTTCATCACGCTGTCGAGCGTGTCGCCTGTGCAGTAGCAGCGCGTTTCGCCGTAAGCAACCTTGTTGCTCGCGTCCTCCCACACTTCGCCCAAGACAACGGCTTCCGGGTCAGCGGCCTTTGCGGCGGCGCGCAGCTTGCGCAGGAAGTCCACCGGCAATTCGTCCGCCACATCCAGCCGCCAGCCGCAGCTGCCCGCCTCAATCCAACGCGGCACAACACCCTCGTGCGGCTGGAACATGAACTTCTGGTATTCCGGATTGTCCTTGCGCAGCTCCGGCAGGGAGAGAATGCCCCACCATGCCTTGTAGTCTTCCGGATAGTGGTTGAAGGTGTACCAGTCGTAGTAGGGGGAGGATTGCCCCTGATAGGCGCCGAGCGTCGGATAATGCCCGAAGTGGTTGAAGTACACGCTGTCTTCGCCCGTGTGGGAAAATACGCCGTCGAGCATCACGCGGATGCCGACTTTCTTCGCCGCTTCGCACAGTTCGGTGAATTCCGTGTTCGTGCCGCACAGCGGGTCAACCTGCGTGTAGTCGCCCGTGTCGTAGCGGTGATTCGACCGTGCGCGGAAAATCGGGTTCAGGTAGATAATGTCGATACCCATGTCCTTCAGGTAGGGCAGCTTCTCCTGAATGCCGGTCAGCGTGCCGCCGTAGAAGTCCAGTTCCTGATACTTGCCGCCGCGCAGGTCGCCCACGCCCAACAGCTCTTCGTTCCAGTTTTTGTGGACATAGCGGTCTTTGCGGTCATCAACGGCTTTTGTTGGCGCATGGCGGAAACGATCAGGGAAAATCTGGTAGATATTCGCCCCGTGGAAGGCATTCGGCGTCTTGTAAGCCGGGTCGTAGAGCGTAATCTGGAAGGATTCCGGCTCGCCGTGGTCATACGCGACACCGACGCCGCCAAGTTTGTCCGGCTGGTTGCCATAGCGGATGGTGCGGCCGTCCTTACGGTAAATCAGGAAGTAATACCAGAAAAGCCCCGGCGTGGTCGGCAGGGGAATGGCAACTTCCCAGACATGCTCAGCGGTCGGCAGCATGGTGTAGCAAAGTTCTTCCGTCATCCAAGTGCGCAGGACGACGCTCGTCGCTTCGTCGCAGTGCAGGCGAATCAGAACATTGCTGCCAGCCGGAGCAGGGCCGGACGGCGTGCGATAAAATTCGTTGTGGGAATCGTGCAGCAGCATGATATCCATCCATCCAATCATCAATAATTGCGGAAACACGGCAAAAAAGCCCGAAATGCTCCGGACTTTTGAACCGGGAGCACTGCGGATGGATATTTTTCCGCAGTGCTCTCGAAAATATGCAGTTTATACCTTGCGCTTGAGCGGGTCAAGATGCCAAATGGTGTCGTTGTACTCGCGAATTGTGCGGTCGGAGCAGAAAACACCGGACATTGCGGTATTGATGACCGCCATGCGGTTCCACTTGTCGCGGTCGGCATAATCCGCGTCGATGCGGCGCTGCGCCATCGAGTACGAGCCGAAGTCTTTCAGGACGAAGAACGGATCGGCCATGTTGCCCCAGTCGCCAATCAGCAGGCTGTGATACAAATCTTGCAGGGCGCTCGGCGCGTCCGGCAGCACGGTGCCGTCGATCATCTGGGTCAACGCCAGACGCAGTTCCTGATTCGTCTCAAAGATGGTCATCGGGTTGTAGTTGCGCTCACGGTACATATCCAGCACCGTGTCGGAACGCATACCGAAGATGTAGATGTTATCCATGCCGACCTGCTCGGAAATCTCGACGTTTGCGCCGTCCATCGTGCCGATCGTGATGGCGCCGTTCATCATGTACTTCATGTTGCCCGTGCCGCTGGCTTCCTTGGACGCGGTGGAAATCTGTTCGGAGATTTCGGTTGCCGGAATCAGCAGCTGTGCGCTGGACACGTCGTAGTTTTCGAGGAAGACGACCTGCAGCATCTTGCTGGCGCGCGGGTGCTTGGCAATCAGCGCGGACAGACCGTTGATGAAGCGGATAATCAGCTTGGCGCGGTTGTAGCCCGGCGCTGCCTTCGAGCCGAAGATGAACACACGCGGCCGCATGGTGAAGTTCGGGTCGTTGACGATGCGGTTGTACAGCACAAGGATGTGCAAAGCGTTGAGCATCTGACGCTTGTATTCGTGCAGCCGCTTGGACTGTGCGTCGAAGATGAAGTTCGGGTCAACGATTGCGCCCTGATGTTCTTTCAGGAAATTCGACAGGCGAACCTTGTTGTTGTGCTTAATCTTCTCAAACTGCTCGCGGAACGCCGCGTCGTCAGCATAAGGCGCAAGGTCATGCAGCAATTCCGGATCTTTCACCCAGTCTGTGCCGATGGTGTCGCAGATAAGCTTGGTCAGTTCCGGGTTGCACGCCATCAGCCAGCGGCGATGCGTGATGCCGTTGGTAATTGCGCTGAACTTCTCCGGCATAACGAGGTAGAAGTCGTGGAACGTCTCCTGCTTGAGGATATCGCCGTGCAGCTTGCTCACGCCGTTGGTGGAGAACGTCATGGCAACGCACAGGTTCGCCATGTGGATGTAACCGTAGGCAATAATCGCCATGCGACCCACGCGCTCCGCTTCGCCGGGGAAGAAGTTCCACAGGCGCGCGCAGAGACGCTTGTTCATTTCCACCAGAATTTGATAGATGCGCGGCAGCAGGCTCTTCACCATGTCTTCCGGCCACTTTTCGAGCGCTTCCGCCATGATGGTGTGGTTGGTGTACGCCATCGTGCGGCTGACAATCTGCTGCGCTTCGTCCCAGCCGAGGCCTTCTTCGTCCATCAGCAGGCGCATCAGTTCCGGAATCGCCAGACCCGGATGCGTATCGTTGATGTGGATGACGACCTTCTCCGGCAGCTTGCTCCAGTTCGTGCCGTTGAGCTTCTTGAAGTCCTTGAGGATGTACTGGAGGGTGGCGGAGGTGAAGAAATACTGCTGCTTCAAGCGGAGCAGCTTGCCTTCGTAGTGGTTGTCTTCGGGGTAGAGGATGTTGGAGATAGCTTCCGCCAGTTCCTTTTCCTCCGACGCCTGCACATAGTGGCCGTGGTTGAAGTCGCTCAGGTCAATGCGCTTCGGGGCGCGGGCGCTCCACAGGCGCAGACTGTTGACGGTGGAGGTGTCATAGCCCACCAGCGGCATGTCGTAGGGGACAGCCTCGACCGTGTTGTAGCCGACGTGACGGAACACCGTGCGGCCGTTCTCGTTGCCCATTTCAACGTGACCGTTGAAGTGCACCTCGCAGGCGTCCTCCATTACGGGCATTTCCCACACGTTGCCGTTGCCCAGCCAGTAGTCCGGCAGCTCGACCTGCTGACCGTCCACAATCTTCTGGCGGAACAGACCGTATTCATAGCGGATGGAGCAGCCCATCGCGGGCAGGTCAAGGGACGCCAGCGAGTCCATGAAGCACGCTGCCAGACGGCCCAGACCGCCGTTGCCCAGCGCGGGTTCAGGCTCTTCCTGAAGCACCTTGTCCACGTCGATGTGCAGTTCGTCCAGCGCTTGCTTGTAGGCATCGAGCGAGACGAGGTTCAGGATGTTGGTGTATAGGCTGCGGCCCATCAGAAATTCCACGGAGAGGTAAAATAGACGCTTGTTGTTGTTCGTCTTGCGTTCTTCGCGGGAAATCATCCATTTTTGCATGATCTGGTCGCGGACGGTGGAAGCCAGTGCGCGATAAATCTGCCCATTCGATGCTTCCTCGATGGTGCGGCCGTTATAGCGCTGCAGCTTGCCGATAATGGATGCCTTGATGGAATCCTTGTCAAAAGATGTCGTAGGCATGGGAATCCTCCTTTTATTTGCAAAGGGCTTTCGTGGAATGCCGTTGAATGCCCTGCTTCGGAATCAAACATTGCGATGCAAAATCATTGTTTGCATTGCCGTCGTGTATCATACCACAGAAATGGGAAAATGACAAGTATGCTTCCCGCCAGCTTCCACGACAATTTGTCTAAAAACGCCCAAATCCGCCAAGGAACGCTGACGAAAAGTATCGAAAACAGCGAAAACCCATTGTTTTAGCAGCAAAAACCGGGCTGCACAAGGGTTCGCAGCCCGGAAATGCCTCCGCAAATCATTATGCCGATTATTGCAGCAGATACAAACAGGTTACATACAGCCCAATGCACAGCAGCAGCAGCCCGAAGGAAATGCTCACGCTCATGCTGCGGATGCCGCTGGAAACTTCACGGAAGGAAGCGTCCAGCACATACTCGAAGTCCGTGCGCATCGGGTGGCGGTGCAGAATCGTGCGATTAAGCAGCCGCGCCAGTGCGTTCAGCGCGCGCCCCAGCGTGTAGGTGAAGCGGTTGCCGACTGGCACGGGCTTGCGCGTCTTGCGCATCCGGAAGATGGTCGCGCGGCTTGCCATCACGAGGTTTTCCGGCAGCTCCGCAATGAAGCGGAACACCAGCGTCAGCACCTGCGGCAACAGCGTCAGCAGCAGCGGACGGTAGACGGCGTTCTCCAAGTCGAGCTTCTCGTTCCAGCGATTGACGTATAGGCGCACGCCGCTTTCGTCCTTGCGCGTTAGGAGCGGCAGGACAATCAGCAGATACACCGCCGCGCCGATGATGATGGAAATCGCCGCGCCCTGCAGGTTCTCCGCCGAGAAGTACGCAATCGCTTCCTTCAGCGCAGGTACGCCGAAGAACGACGCACTCTTTGCCCCGAACGGCGTGAGCAGCAGCCCCGGCAGTGCGCCCAGGAAGGGGAGCGCCGCCGCACTGCCCAGCAGCGCAAACGCGGTTGTGCCGTTCATGTAGTGCGTCATGCCGTCGAATTCCGCCTGACGGGTCGGGTGCTTCTGCCAGAAAATGCAGATGTACAGCTTCGCCATGTACGCGACGGTCAGTCCGCCGCTGATGAGGAAGAGCACTTCAATCGCCTTGTAGCCCATCCACGCGCTGCCTGCCGCCTGCATCTCGTCAATCAGTTCCAGCAGCCCTTCGTGCAGCAGACTCTTGCTGTTGTATCCGCTGCCCAGAGGCGGGATGCACGCAATGCTCAGCGCCCCCAGCAGGAACGCAATGTGCAGCAGCGGCTTTTTGCGCCCGAAGCCGCGGATATCATCAAGATTCAGCGCGTGCAGGTTCATGTACACCACGCCCGCCGCGATGAACAGCGTTAGCTTGATGAGCGAGTGATTCAGCATGTGCATCACGCTGCCATACGCCGCCAGCGTGCCTTCGTCGCCCAGCAGCACCATCACCGACAGCCCCAGCGTGATGAAGCCGATTTGGCTCATCGACGAGCAGGCGAGCGTCCGTTTGAGGTCGGTGGAGAACAGCGCCAGCAGTGCACCGAGGAACATCGTAATCGCGGCGAAAATCATCAGCGCATTGCCGAACGCGGCGTTGCCCTGCATCAGGTTCGCACACAGCACAATCAGCCCGAACACGCCGGATTTTGTCAGGATGCCCGACAAGAGCGCCGACGCGGGCGCGGGCGCAACCGGGTGCGCTTTCGGCAGCCAGATATGCAGCGGGAACAGACCAGCCTTCGCGCCAAAGCCGACCAGCGTCAGCCATACCGCGACGGTCACGTCCTGCTGCCCCATGGCGGCGCGCAGGGACGCAAAGTCGAGTGTCCCCAGCTGATGCTGCAAGAGGAACAAGCCCATCAGCGTCGTCAGACCGCCGATGACCGCCACCGCAAGGTACGTCGCCGCCGCCCGGAGTGCGCCCGGCGTTTCCTCCTGCGCGACCCACGCATAGCTGGCGAAGGACATGATTTCAAAGAACAGGAACGTCGTGCCGAGGTTGTCCGAGAGGAACACGCCCAGCGTCGCGCCGAGCGTCATCAGCGTGAAGAAGCTGTACCGCGCTTTGTTGCCGTGATGCTGGAAGTATTCCGGCGCAAACAGCCCCGTCATCATCCACATGAAGGCGGCGACGCAGCTGTACAGCCCGCGGAAGCCGTCCGCACGCAGGTACAGCCCCAGCCCGCAGAAGCCGGGCAGGGCGACTTCGCCCTCCGGCAGGAACAGCAGCACTACGCTCAGCGCGAAAATCACAATGCCCGTGATGCTCACGAATCCGTTCATGGCGCGTTCATCCCGGCGGCCAAGCATATAGGCGATGATGGCGGCGAGGAAGGGCAGGAAGGTCAGCAAAATCAGAATCCACGATGTCATCTTTCTTTCCTCCTGTCCTTAGAAAATCACACCGGCGGAAATATTCCGCAGGAATGTCACCAGCGGCTGCGACCACAGCCCCAGACCTATCATCAGCGCGCACAAAATCCCCATCGGCACGAGCATCATCCAGCTGGGATCGAGCTTCTGCCCCGCCAATTGCGCCTGATCAGCGTTGAGCGGGCGGAAGTACATCGGCAGCGCGGCGGTGAAGAGGTAAATTGCCGTCAGGATGGCGGAGATGATGAGGCAGACAATCGCGACGGTTCCCATTGGCAGCTCCGTGGCGGACGCGGCGGTCAGCAGATTCCACTTGCTGACGAAGCCTGCCAGCGGCGGCGTGCCGACCAGCGCAATGCTGCCCAGCAGGAAGATGCCGCACGTCGCAGGCATAATCCTGCTGTATCCGCGCAGATCCTGCACATACTCCTTGCCGGTCTTGATGAGAATCGCGCCCGCGCAGTAGAATAGCGTAATCTTAATCACGCCGTGAATCACCAGATGGCTCAAGCTGCCCGTCATGCCGTCTGGAGTCATCAGCGCCGCGCCCATGAGCATGTAGGACAGGTTGGAGATGGTCGAGTACGCCAGACGGCGCTTGAAGTGCTGCTCGCGAACCGCCATTGTCGAACCGAAGAGAATCGTGAAGCAGCTAAGCAGCAAAGCGACCGTCTGCGCCCACGTCCCGTAGAGGAACGACGCGCCGAAGGAGTAGTAAATCACGCGCAGGACAGCATACGCGCCCGCGTTGACGACCGCCACCGCGTGCAGCAGCGCTGTCACGGGCGTCGGGGCGACAGAAGCCGCCGGCAGCCATGCGTACATCGGGAAAACAGCCGCTTTCGTGCCGAAACCGACGAACGCCAGCAGGAACACGAATTTCAGCAGTTCTTCCATCCCGCTGATTTTTTCCGCGTCCAGCACGCCGCCGAGGACAAAGTCCGTTGTCGTGCCGTAGTAGATGATGAACACCAGCGCAATGAACGCCAGCGCCGCGCCGGAGATGGAGAAGGTGAGGTACTTGCGCCCTGCGCGGATGGACATGGTGTCCTTCTTGTGGATGACCAGCGGCAGGGTAATCAGCGTCAGGCACTCATAAAAGACGTAGAGCGAGAACAGGTTTGCCGAGAACGCGACGGCCAGCGTGACGGCGTAGCTCATCGTATAGTAGCTGAAGAACGTGTTCGGACGCTCCTCGTGCTGCATGTACTCAAAGCCGTACAGCGACGCAAGCGGCCAGAGGATGGATACCAGACCTGCGAAAATGCAGCTCATGCCGTCCACACGGAACGCAAGCGCCAGCTCGCTGTTCATGTGGCAGAGGACGTAGGTGGTATCCGTGCGGGTGAGCAGCAGCACCCACGTCAGGATGCTCGTCGCCAGCACGATGGTTTCAACGTAGATTCCGCGGGATTTCGCGCTGGAAAAGCGCATCAGTCCCATTGCCGCGCCGCCAAGCATGGGCAGCGCGATGGTCAAGAATAACAGCATATGCGCTTCCTCCTTACAGCAGTGCGGTCAAAATGGGGGAAAGAAGGCCGGTCAGCAGCGACGGGAACATGCCCAGTACCACCGACAGCACCGTCAGCACCAGCATGGGAATGAGCATCGACGCGGACGCTTCGCACTTTTCGCCGACTTGTGCGTCTTTTCCGGGGAAGAAGCCGCGCAGGACAATCGGCATCAGGTAGCCAGCCGTCAGCAGGGCGGAGAGCAGCAGCACAACGGGCCCAAACCAGTTCAGCCATGAAGCCACGCCCGTCATGGCAAGGCTGCCCTGCGCCAGCTCCCACTTGCTGAAAAAGCCCAGACACGGCGGAATGCCAATCAGCCCAAGGCTTCCAATCGCGAAGCACCACATCGTGACCGGCATCCGCTTGCCGATACCGCGGAGGGCATCCACCTGCGTTTCGCCTGTTTTCAGGATGACTGCGCCCGCACCCATGAACAGCACGTCCTTGACCAGCGAGTGGCACACGACGTGCAGCATGGCGCCGAGCAGCCCCAGCGGATGCAGTGTGCTCAACCCGAACACGACGTAGCTCACCTGACTGACCGTAGACCATGCCAGCCGCTTTTTGAGGTGATGCTCCCGGTACGCCAGCAGCGAACCGATGAAAACCGTCAAGAGCGAGAGCGCCATCAGCACTGTCTGCACCCAAGTTCCGCGCAGGTTCTGTGCGCCGAGGAAGCAGTAGATGACGCGCAAAAGACCCAGCACGCCCGCTTTCGTAATGACGCCGGACAGCACCGCCGACGCCGGGGAAGGCGCGGCCGGGTGCGCCGTCGGCAGCCAGCCGTGCAGCGGATACAGACCCGCCTTCGCGCCGAAGCCAAGCAACATCACGCCGCCAATCGCCAGCACAAAGCCCTCGTGCCCCGCGACTTTCGCCATGTCCAGCGCACCGCCGGGCGCGAAGGACAGCGACTGCGCGTACGGGGCAATCGCGAAAATACCCAGCAGCACCAGCGACGCGCCGACGACGGAGTAAATCAGGTACTTAATGCCCGCTGCGACCGCCTCCTTGCTGCCGGAGTGCATCACCAGCGGCATGGTCAGCAGCGTCATGGCTTCGTAGAACATGTAGAAGGTGACCAGACTCCCGGACATGCACAGCCCCATCAGCACGCCCAGCGTCAGCAGATACAGGCAGTAGAAGCGCTTTTCATGCCCCTCGTGCGCCATGTAGTCAAACGAGTAGAACCCCGCCGCCGTCCAGACGAACGCCATCAGCACACAGAAGCACATGCCGATGCCGTCCACATGCAGCGCAATCTCTACGTTGTCCGATAGCGTGAAGAGCGTCAGGTCGCGCCCAGACGTCAGAAACGCCGGAAGCAGCGACACGAGCGTCAAAATCAACCCGATTTGCACCGTCAGGCGGCGGATTTTCCCCTCCGCGAACGGCTTTGTCAGCAGAAGCAGCCCCGCCAGCATGGGCAGCAGCAGAGGAAGAAGCAGCCATAGATTCATCATTCGTTTCCTCCCTTACCCAAATGTCGCCAGACCCGCGGTGATGGCGCTGACGAAGGTTTGCGCGAAAAGCCCCAGCGCCACATTGACGATGGAGAAAGCCACCAGAGAGGCGTTGAAGCAGAAGCCGCGCTGACCGCGGGCGACGGAATACACCGCCCCCGGCACGGGCTTGCGGTAGAGCGTAATCACTGTGCGCAGGAAGTACAGCGTGTTCAGCCACGTCGAAATTGCCAGCGTAATCAGCACCAGCATCGTCCGCGCGCCGCCGACATCCATCGCGGCAAGGGCGAAATTCAGCTTCGATGCGAATCCGCCGAGGAACGGGAAGCCGACCATGCTCAGCGCGCCGATGGTGAAAGCCACGCCCGCAATCGGGCTGCGGAAGCCCGCACCGCGCAGGTCACGGAACTTCTTGGAGTTGTTGGAAGCGTCCGCTAAGCCGCCCGCGGCAAGGAAGAGCATACTCTTGCACACCGCGTGGCTGAAGATGTGGAACGTTGCCGCCATCATGCCTTCATCCGTGCCCAAGCCGATGCCCATGAAGACATAGCCAATCTGCGCGACGGAGGAGAACGCAATCATCCGGCGAATGTCGGTCTGACGAATGGCGGAAATGCTGCCCATCACCATGCCGACAAGCGCGAAAACGAACAGCACATCCTGAATGCCGGTGGAGACGATGACGTCCAGCCCAATTACGCGGTACATAATCTTCATCAGCAGGAAGATATAGCCCTTGCTGACTAAGGAGGACAGCACCGCAGCGGACGTCGGGGTAGAATAGGCGTAGGCATCCGGCACCCATGTGTGGAACGGGAAGAGGGCGCTCTTGATGGAAAGACCGATGGAAATCAGCGCGACGACAACCGTCAGCGGCACTTGATACTGCCCGGACTTCGCCAGTGCCGCAACCGCTTCCTTCATGTTGCTCATCAGCAGGTGACCCGTCAGGTCATACAGCAGGATGATGCCCAGCAGGAAAAGACCTGAGCCGATCAGGTTCATGATCATGTAGCGCGTCGCGGCGACGAGCGTGCGCCCGCGCTTGCGGATGGCAATCAGCGCACACGCCGCCAGCGTCATGATTTCAAGGAAGACGTAGGCGGTGAAAATATCGTTCGTGTACACCTGCGCCATCAGCGCCGCCGTTAGCAGCAGCAGCACGACGTAGTACAGGCTGACCTTGTTCTGGTCAATGTGCTCGTCAATCTTTTTCAAGCCGCCGAGCAGGCTCAGCAGCATAATCAGGCTGAAGAACAGGGCGGTCACGGCCTCCAGCTGACCCGCGCGGATTTCGTTGCCCCACGGCGCGGGGAAGTGACCCATCATGTAGGTGTAGCTCTCCGCGCCGGATGCGAAAATGGCGGAAATCACGCCGGAGAGTGACGTGACCACCAGCAGCGCGAACATCGTCCAATACCGCGCCCAGCGGGGCTTGAGGACACTGGACACTGCCGCCGAACCCAGCGGCAGCAGGATGCACAGATAGGGGATGGAATGCCAGAGCGGCTGTGACATCAGGTTTCCTCCTCCTTCCGGCAGAGTGCGGTAATCTCGTCAATATCCAGCGTGTGATACTGCCGATAGAGCCGGACGGTCAGCGCGAGCATCAGCGACGTCACCGACACGGAGACGACGATGCCCGTCAGCACCAGACCTGCCGGAATGGGGTTGATGTAGGCTTCCATGGACGTAACGCCGTCCACCACAATCGGCGCTTTCCGCCCCGCAATGTAGCCCTTGACAGCCAGAAAAAGGTAAATGGCGCTGTCCATCATCGAGAAACCGATAATTTTCTTAATCATGTTCTTGTGCAACAGCAGCGTCGTGAAGCCGATGCCGAAGAGAATCATGGCGGCCATTTCTTCGTAGTTTGTAAAATTCATGGCTTACATGTCCCCCTTTCTGAAAAGCGTATAGAAGGCGTACATCGTGCAGCAGACGACCAGTCCGACGGCGATGTTCAGGTACGGAATCAGCCCTGCGGAGAAAATCATGCCGGGCGTACCCGTTGTGATGATGGACGGCAGATGGTTCGCGCCGGTGAAGAAGCTGTACGCCTTGCTCAGCGCATAGAACGACAGCGCGACGCAGGACACAATCTTGAACGTCGTGAAAGTGAAGAAACGCTCCGTGCGCTTGAAGCCGAACGCGTTCAGGTACAGAATCAGCCCTGCGCCCATAATCGCGCCGCCGGAGAAGCCGCCGCCGGGGGAAATATGTCCGTTCAGAATGACGTACACGCCGAACATGAGAATCAGCGGCACAAGAAAATTCGCCGCGTGCTGCAGGATGGCGTCGTTCTTCGGCTCATACATGCGGTCGTCGGCTTCGGCTTCCAGCTGTTCGGTGGAGGGCTTGCCGTCCTTGCTGCCGGATACGCGCAGCAGAATCAGCACCGAGCAGGCGGCAATGAACAGCACGTTCGATTCGCCCAAGGTGTCAAATGCGCGGTAGTCCAGAATCATGCCCGCAACGATGTTGACCGCGCCAGTTTCCTCCATGCCCTTCTCAATGTAGCGCTGGCTGACTTCGTTGTTGACCGGGTTGTCGGGATTGCCGAACGGCGGCAGGTAGCTGGCCGTCTGCAGCAGCACCCAGATGATGGAGAAGCACACAACCACCGCCAGCAGACGGTACAGCCACGTCAGCAGCTTCTTGCCGCGCGTGTGCGCCCATTGATGGTAGCGCTCGTACAGCGTCTCGTCCTTGTCCAAGCTCTCCTGACGGTGCTGCTCGAATTTCGTTTCGCGGGTGATGGCGTCCTGCGAGTCGGGCAGCAGGTGCTCTTCACTGCTTTCGTCCAGTTCGTGCGCCATGGCGTCATCGAGCAGACCCGAACCGCCGTCCAGCCACTTCAGCAGCCGCGGAAACCAGCTTTTTTCATAATTATTCCTGATCTTCGCCATGCCGCGTCACCCCTTCCTGAACGTTGTTTGTGGTCTTGTCCGTGCCCTTTTGGATGTCGATGGCGTGGATTTTCTTCAGCGTCACGAACAGAAGCAGGCTTGTGATACCTGCGCCGACAGCTGCTTCGGTAATTGCAAGGTCGGGTGATTCCAGCAGAATCCAGATAACGCTCATCGCCAGCGACTGCCCCATGAAGATGACCAGCGCCGTCAGCAGGTTCTTCGTCAGCGAGACGGAGACAGCGCAGCTGATGATGAATACCAGCAGCAGAATGTGCAGCACCTGCATGGTCAGTCGCCCTCCTTTTCGTGCTGAACCGCCGTTTCGTCCATGACGGTCATGTCCTTTTCCAACTCGTCGTTGATGGTCACTTCCAGCCGCCCAATCAGGTGCGACGCGACGGGGCTGGTAATCCACAAAAACAGAATCACGACGACCATTTTTGCCGTCGCCACGGTAAAGCCGGTCGCGACGGACAGACCGGAGAGCATCAGAAAAATGCTGACCGTGTCCATCAGCGAAGCAGCGTGAATGCGCGTGAGGGCATAGCGGAAGCGGTACAGCCCCAAGACGCTGGAAATCATGCAGAATACACCGGCAAGCGTCAGCAGGGCGGCAATCACAAAACGGAAAATCTGCCAGAAGTCACTCATGCGATTCACCCTCTTTCGCCTGATTTTCCGTCGTTTCCCGGCGGCGGCGCTTTTCGCGGTAGACACCCATGTAAATCTTCGTCAGCAGCACCACCGCGAGGAAGGACAGCATCGTGTAAATCATCGCGATGTCCACCAGATACCCCTCGTTCATCAGGAATGCCAGCACGCAGATGGTGATAACAATCAGCGTACCCATCATGTTGATGGAAATCACGCGGTCGGCAATGCGCGGCCCGCGGATGGCGCGAATCAGGCAGAACAGCAGCAGTACGCCGATGACAATCAGCGCTCCGTTGTAGAGAAATGCGTAGGCGTCCGTCATGCTTTTTTCGCTCCCTTCTTGGATTTCTTGGCTTTCGGCGTTCCTTCCACCGCCATCACGCGGCGCTCCATCTCAAACCCCTCTTTGCCCACGTCAAAGGACGTGTCAAGGCAGTGGATGAGGAACAAATCGTCGTGCATGTCCACGGTAATCGTGCCGGGCGTCATGGTGATGGAGTTCGCCAGCACCACTTTGCCGGGCAGTGTCCGCACATGGGTGTGGAATGAGGTGATTTCCGGCTCAACAACGAGCTTCGGTGACCACACGAGCTTGATCGTCGCCCACGCCGAGAGGAAAACCTCCTTCACCAGATACAGAAAGTACCCGATGATGCGCGGCAGACGGCGCACAATCGCCCATTCCTTCTTTGGCGAGTAACCCATGAACTTGACGATGAACGCGTACAGCGCCGCCGAGACAACCAGCCCAATCAGCGCAATTTCGAGCGTCCAGCTGCCGTTGAGCAGCACCCAGAAACCAAAAAGCAGAAAAAACATCCCGTAACCTCCTTGTACCGCACGCGGGAGACGCGGTAAAAAATCAGTCCGCCGTCTATTCTATATCTTCCTATTAAATATGTCAACAGGGAAAACGATAAAATTCGCGGGAAAAATCAACACGCTGACTTTTTATGCTGGACGGTGTTTTTTTCTGTCAGGCAGACCGACTTCGGAATGGAAAGCCCGCACGGGTGTACTTGTCATATGATGGCGGATGTGCTATAATGTCGACATTCGGCACAAACGCCGGAGGAAGAAAGGAAGAAACACGATGAAAAAACTGACAGCATTGCTGATGCTGGTGCTGACAATGGGGCTGTGCATCCTGCCGGCGCAGGCGGAGGTGGAGCGCTCGAAGCTGCTGGATGCTGCCTTTTCCATGCTGGAAGAGGGGAACGACTTTGTGCGCCGCTACAATGAAATAACCGGCGCTGAGGTGACAGCGACGTTTGTGGATGGCTGCCCGTATTTCTTCGGCGGCAAGGCGGATGACGAAACGACATTGACGCGCCTGTTCTCCCGCGCGCCGCTGTACAGCAAGCGCGAAATCTGGGAGCAGACGCGCTTCTATGACAAGGGTTCGTACTATCTCTATGGGCTGGACTGTTCCGGCTTCACGCAGTGGGTGTACGCCGAGGCGGGGCTGCCGAAGCATGACAGCCTGTCCAACATGATTCTGCAGTATGGCAAGTACGGCAAGAACCATGTGTACAGCCACCGCAAGGGCAAGGGAATGCCGTCGTATGACAAGCTGGCGGAGAACCTGCAAGTGGGCGATCTGCTGGTGGCGAAGAAGCGCGCGCGCCATATCATGATGTTCATCGGCACGCTGCGCGATTTTGGCTACACAGAGGAGGAACTGCCGGAGCTTGCGCCGTATCTGGATTACGCGCTGGTGATTCATTGCGGGCCGAATTTCGCTTATACAGACCGCATTCAGGCGTTCCTTGATGCCCATCAGGATGATTCCTACTACAAGGGGGTCAAGACGACCGACGGCGGCGTGGCGATTTCCATCATCGGCGTGCCGTTCGCGGATGCGCCCAATCGCGGCTCATACGGGGTCAACGACTTTGCGTGGTTCGATATGCCCGACGGTTACAAGCTGACGATTTGGGATCTGCCGAACGCGACATCCTTCTGCTGGTTCCGCATGAATCCCTGAAAATGCCACTGCTGGTTGCAAGAATACGCAAAAAGAACATTTCTCGCTTGCAATTCCGCCGCCTTTGCGATAGAATAAACTGATATCCTTTTCACAAGAGGGAGGAAGGCACAATATGTTTCCCATTGTCAAAAAGCGTGTGCTGAATGAAACGGTCACGCTCATGGAAATCGAAGCGCCGCTGGTGGCGCGCAAGGCGCTGCCGGGCCAGTTCATCATCTTCCGCATTGATGAGGAAGGCGAACGCATCCCGCTGACCATTGCCGGTTACGACCGCGAGAAGGGCACTGTCACCATCATCTTCCAGAAAGTCGGCTACACGACCATGAAGCTCGATACGCTGAACGAGGGCGACGCGCTGCTGGATTTCGTCGGCCCGCTGGGTGAGCCGAGCCATACCGAGGGCGTCAAGCGCGCGGCGGTCATCGGCGGCGGTCTGGGCGTGGCGATTGCCTATCCGCAGGCAAAGGCGCTGCACGAGGCAGGCTGCGAGGTGGACTTGATTGTCGGCTTCCGCAACGAACACCTCATCATCCTGAAGGATGAATTGGCGGCGGCCTGCACCGACCTGACCATCATGACCGACGACGGTTCAAACGGCAACAAGGGCTTTGTGACGCAGGCGCTTCAGGCGAAGCTTGATGCAGGCAAGGCGTACGACGAAGTGATTGCCATCGGCCCGCTGCCGATGATGAAAGCCGTATGCGACCTGACCAAGCCCAAGGACATCAAGACCATCGTGTCCATGAACCCGATTATGATTGATGGCACGGGCATGTGCGGCGGCTGCCGCGTGACGGTTGGCGGCGTGACGAAATTCGCGTGCGTGGACGGACCGGACTTTGATGGGCATCAGGTGGACTGGGCGGAAGCAATTTCCCGCAGCCGCATGTTCCGCCCGGAAGAGCAGCGGGCGATGGAAAAGCTCCACAAGTGCCGCCTGACGGGAGGTGTTCGATAATGCCGAACATGAGTCTTCAGAAGCATCCGATGCCGGAGCAGCAGCCGGACATCCGCGCGACGAATTTTAAGGAAGTCGCGCTGGGCTATACCCGCGAAATCGCCATGGAGGAAGCTGACCGCTGCCTGCATTGCAAGAATGCGCCCTGCGTCAAGGGCTGCCCAGTGAATGTGCCGATTCCGGACTTCATCGCGCATATCAAGAAGGGCGAGTTCCAAGAAGCGTATGAGACGATTCGCTTGCAGAACGGCCTTCCGGCGATTTGCGGCCGCGTCTGCCCGCAGGAAACGCAGTGCGAAAGCAAGTGCGTCCGCGGTATCAAGGGCGAACCGGTCGGCATCGGCCGTCTGGAACGCTTTGCGGCGGACTATGCCATGACCGAGGGCACGGTGTCCGCGGAAACAGCAGCGCCGACGGGCAAGAAAGCGGCAGTCGTCGGCTCTGGCCCCGCGGGTCTGACCTGCGCGGCGGATTTGGCGCGCGCAGGCTGGGACGTGACCGTCTACGAAGCGCTCCATACCCCCGGCGGCGTGCTGATGTACGGCATCCCGGAGTTCCGTCTGCCGAAAGCGCTTGTGCAGAAGGAAATTGACAATATCCGCAAACTGGGCGTGAAAATCGTCACGAATGCGGTTGTCGGCCGCGCCATGACGGTGGAAGAGCTGCTGGAAGAGGGCAACGACGCGGTGTTCGTCGGTTCGGGCGCTGGTTTGCCGAACTTCCAGAAGATTCCCGGCGAAAGCCTCTGCGGCGTGTATTCCGCCAATGAGTTCCTGACCCGCATCAACCTCATGCGCGCCTACACCTTCCCGGAGCATGATACGCCCGTGAAGGTCGGTCAGCGCGTGGCAGTCATTGGCGGCGGCAACGTCGCGATGGACGCAGCTCGCTGTGCGCGACGTCTGGGGGCGGACGTGTCGATCGTCTACCGCCGCAGCGAGGCGGAAATGCCCGCTCGAAAAGAGGAAGTCCACCACGCCAAGGAGGAAGGCATCCACTTCCGGATGCTGACGAATCCCAAGGCGATACTGGGCGATGAAAACGGCTTTGTCCGCGCCATGACGTGCGTGGAAATGGAACTGGGCGAGCCGGACGAGCGCGGACGCCGCCGTCCCGTGCCGAAGCCCGGCAGCGAGTTCGAACTGCCCGTGGAGACGGTCGTTGTCGCTATCGGCAACAGCCCGAATCCGCTGATTAAGAAAACCACGCCTGACCTGCCGACCGAAACGTGGGGCGGCATCACGACGGATGAACACGGCCGCACGGGCAAGAAGCATGTCTATGCGGGCGGCGACGCTGTGACGGGCGCAGCGACGGTCATTCTGGCAATGGGTGCTGGCAAAAAGGCCGCGCAGGCCATTCTGGAAGATGCCGCGAAGGAAGAATAGACCAATCAAGACGCCTGACCGTGCTTGCGGCGGGCGTCTTTTTTTGCGCTCGACAAATCAGAAAAATAGGTGTATAATGGAAGTGGCAAGAGAAGAGGTAGGAGGGGACACCCATGAGCAAAGGCAAGCGACTGGTATTGGCATTGGTGCTGCTGGTGACGTTTTGCACCGTGGCAATTGCGGCATCCCCGAAGGTGGACAGCATTCTGCAGGAACACGACGTGCTAGTGCCGTTCTTCCTGCCGCGCACGCTTTTCACCATCACGCCGCAGGGCGACGACGTAACATGGTCAATCAGCCGAAAGAACGGCGACGAATGGGAGGACGCGACCGTTTCGTGGGATCAGTCCACACCGCTGCAGGGCGAAATCGGCGCGGACGACGGTCAGCAGCGCATCTGGTGGAATTTCAAGAATTACGGCGACAACACCGGACATGACGGCGGCGTGACGCATCGGCTGGACGTCAAGGTCAACGGCGAAACGGTCACGCAGGTGGATTTCGATGTGACCTATGTGCCGGCGCTGGGGCTGGACTACATTTCCCTGCGCGACTGGAAGACGGAAGAGGACTTGAAGGCAGCGCGGTACGCGTGGTACAACAAGGCGGAGGTTTGCTCGTTCGGCCCGCAGTTCAAGGAGGCTTGCGATGAGCTGACGGACGAATGGTACCGCTTCTCTGTCGTTGATTTGAGCCAGCAGGGCACGCAGGTGTTCGACATGATTGCGAACGACACCTGGCATCTTGGCTATGTGACTGTGACGGTGGACGGCGATTGGGCGCAGGTGGATTATTTCTGCTCCGAAGACCTTGACCCGGACAGCCAGTGGGATCAGGTGCATGTCTACCGCGAGTTTTTCACCTTCTTCCGCAGCACGGAGGAGGTGCACCGCCTGACACCGCGGCGTATTGAGTCGCCGTTTACCTTCGGCAAGCCGTTCCGCATTTCAGATTATTTCGGCGACGACCGCGTGGTACTGCTCTACGTCAACAACCTGATGTCTTTCAGTACGGCAAACCCGTATGTGACGCGTTTTGGGATGAATAAACCGGAAAATCAGGATACGCTCAATGCCATGAAAGCGCTGATGAATCACGCGCTGTAAGAAGGGACGGCACACGCCGCCCCTTTTTTTCTGCGGCATGATGGCGCATTTGTCCCCGCGAACCCTTGAAATTTGCGCGGGGATGCTGTATACTATCAAAGGGGCTTATGCGCCCGAAAGGAGACCGGCAAATGAAACTGATTATTGCAATCGTGCAGGATGAAGATGCCTCCCGGCTGGTGAATCAGCTGATGAAAGCCGGAATCGGCGTGACGAAGCTGGCGACGACCGGCGGCTTTCTGCGTGCGGGAAACACGACGCTGCTCATCGGCGTGGATGACGCGAAACTGCAGGGAACGCTGGATATTATCGAGAAAGTCTGCAAGTCGCGGAAGCAGATGGCGGCATCCCCGACACCGATGGGCGGCGCGAGCAATGTCTACACGTCTTTCCCGATGGAAGTGACGGTTGGCGGCGCGACAGTGTTCGTTCTGACAGTCGATCAGTTTATGAAACTTTGAGGGAGATCGTCAAATGGCGGCACAGACAGGGAATACAGCGCCCGTTCTGAGCGATTTTGAGGGACAGGGCGCTGTTTATGATGGCTTGATGCGCACGCTGCACGACGGCACGTTCGTTCACGCGTACCTCATTACTGGGCTGGAAGGCATGGGCAAGCGGACGCTCGCGCGGCTGCTGGCGCAGTATTGGCTCTGTCAGGCGCCGGAGGGAGAGAAACGTCCCTGTGGTGTGTGCCGGGCGTGCCAGCAGGTGCGGGACGGGACGCACGCGGACTTGGTCGTCATTGCGCCCGGCAAACCGATTAGCCCGGACGTGCGCTCTGACATGAAGTCCATCCCGGTGGATGAAATCCGTGCGCTGATTGCGATTACGGCCCGCCACACATTCGAGGGCGGACGGCGTGTTGTGCTGATTGAACAGGCAGACAAGATGAATCCGCCCGCGCAGAACGCCCTGCTCAAAACGCTGGAAGAGCCTGTGCCGGGCACGATTTTTCTGCTGATGACGGAATCGCCGTCGCTGCTGCTGCCGACGATTGTCAGCCGCTGCCGCGAACTGAAGCTGCATCCGTGGGATGACCGAACGGTGCTGTCCGTATTGGAAAAGCACGGCGTGACGGGTCAGCGCGCGCAGGAGGCACTGCATGTCAGCGGCGGATCAATCGGCAAAGCGCTGGCGGTCGCGGGCGATGAGCAGTATTGGCAGCGGCGGAGCGAGGTTATGCGCGATTTCTTCGCCTTGGAGCGGCGGAGCGATATTCTGCGCATATCCAGCACATGGAAAGACCGCAAGGACGACGCGGAAGAGCTGCTCGACGATGTGGAGGACATGCTGCGGACGCTGCTGCTGTGCCATTTGGGGCAGCGGAGCGAAAGCGCCGTGACGCCTTATCCGGCGGCGTGGCAGCGGTTCAGCCGCGAGGGAGAATTATCCGCCATGATGCGTCTGCTGGATGCCGTTGCACAGGCACGGCAGATGCGGGCGAATCAGGTGACATGGCAGGCAGTGGTCGAACGGCTGCTGCTGAGCCTGATGGAGGAAAAAAGCAAATGGTCAACGTAATTGGCGTTCGATTTGAGAACGCGGGAAAGCTGTATTTTTTCACGCCCGGTGCGCTCTGGCCCACGCCGGGTGATTTTGTGATTGTTGAGACGACGCGGGGCATTGAGTTCGGTGAGGTCGTCACAGAAGTGCGCGAAATTGACGACACGAAGCTGACCGCGCCGCTCAAGCAGGTTGTCCGCATCGCGACGGAAGAGGACATCCTCCACGACAAGGAGAATAAGGCGGCGGAGAAGGAAGCCTTCACCATCTGCCAGAAAAAGATTGCCGACCACAAGCTGGATATGAAGCTGGTCAGCGTCGAATATACGTTTGACAACAAGACGATTCTGTTCTACTTTACGGCGAACGGACGTGTGGACTTCCGCAGCCTGGTCAAGGACTTGGCGGGTGTGTTCAAGACGCGCATTGAGCTGCGGCAGATTGGCGTCCGCGACGAAGCGAAGATGCTCGGCGGACTCGGTCCCTGTGGCCGCCCGATTTGCTGCGGCACGTTCCTTGGCGACTTCCAGCCCGTGTCCATCAAGATGGCGAAGGAACAGAACCTGTCGCTCAACCCCATCAAAATCAGCGGTGTCTGCGGTCGTCTCATGTGCTGCCTGAAGTACGAGCAGGATACTTACGAGGAAATCCGCAAGTCCATGCCCAAAGAGGGCAAGGAAGTCATGACGCCGGACGGCGTGGGCGTCGTGTGCGAATTGAAAATCATCACTGAATCGGTCAAGGTGCGCATCAAGAAGGGCGACAGCTTTGAAATCAAGGAGTACCCTGCGACCGACGTGCAGCGCTTGACCCCGCAGAATGCGCCGCGCCCGGAAGCACAGCGTGCGGAGAAGCCGGAGCAGAAGCAGGATACTCCTGAAGCTGCGGAAATCAGGGAATGCCCCGCCTGCCCGGAACGTCCGCCGCGCGCAGAGCGTCCGATGCGTCCTGAAAAGCCGACGAAGGCGGAGAAGCAGCCGGAAGCCCCGAAGCCGGAAAAGCCTGCTGAAGCGCCCAAACCTGCCGTCAGCCCGTGGAAGATGGCGGTCGAGCAGGCACTCCGCGCTGCGCAGAACAGTGTGGATACGGCGGATGAGGTCATTGAGCAGCCCGTGCAGGAAGCGCCCGTAAGCGAGGAAACCGTCGCCAAGCCGGAAGCGGCACCGGCGGCAGCGTGCGAAGCCGTGGAGACGGTCGTGGAAGAATCCGCAGAGGGTGCAGAAACGCCCCTTTCAGCAAGCACCGAAGCGGTGGAAGAAGCCGTCGAGGATGCCATGGAAATGCCTTTGATTCCGCTGGACGAGGATGACGACACCATCTAAATCCCACGAACGATTTTGCCCCAAAGGAAGCTGCTGGGGCTTGCAATTCGCGGCAATTCGTGATATGATATTGCCATCAACCAGTGCGTTGATAAACCAAGTAGAAGATTCACAAGGAGGACATTCCACATGGCTTACAAGATTTCTGATGCTTGCATCATGTGCGGCGCTTGCGCCGAGGGCTGCCCGGTGAACGCGATCTCCGAGGGCGACACCCAGTACCAGATTGATCCCGACGTGTGCGTGGAATGCGGTGCTTGCGCCGAAGTCTGCCCCGTTGGTGCGCCCGCACAGGCGTAATTCCCTGTCTGGATTGCTGATGCAGAAAAAGCGTCCTGATGCTTGGAAAAGTGTCGGGGCGCTTTTTTGTGTGCCGTACATGTTGCTATTTCCAGATTCAACTGCGCCATCTGCTTGCGCCTTTTCCCTTCTGGCGCATTTTCATCTGGAAATAGTATGACAATTCAGACGAAGAATGTCGGTTTTCAGACAAAATGTCTTGCATTGTGAAAAGTTCGGTGATATAATAGACTTATCAAGCAGGGAGGTTTGAGAAAATGATTGATTTTGACCATGTGGTGAAGCAGTACGGTAAGAGCAGCGTTCGCGCGGTGGATGACCTGACGCTGCACGTTGGCAAGGGGCAGCTGTTCGGCTTTATCGGGCCGAATGGTGCAGGCAAAACGACCACGATTCGTCTGCTGACGGGTATTTTGCAGCCCACGAGCGGCAGCGTGACCATCGGCGGCGTGTCGATGAAGGACGATCCGATTGCCGCCAAGCGGATGATTGGTTTCGTTCCGGACAGCCACGAACTGTACGACCGCCTGACGGGGATGGAGTACCTGAACTTTATGGCGGATGTTTACGGCGTCAGCGCGCAGGAGCGCAAGGCGCATATCGAGAAGTATCTGGCGCTTTTTGAGCTGGAAAATGCGGCGGGTGAGCAGATTAAGTCCTACTCGCGCGGCATGAAGCAGAAGCTGACGATTATCGGCGCTTTGGTGCATCAGCCGCCAGTCTGGGTGCTGGATGAGCCGATGGTGGGGCTTGACCCGCGCGCGGCGCATATCCTCAAAGAAGAAATGCGCAAGCACTGCGAGAAGGGCAACACGGTTTTCTTCTCCACGCATGTGCTGGAGGTGGCGGAAAAGCTCTGCGACGAGATTGCCATCATCGACAAGGGACGTCTGGTTGCGCAGGGGACGCTGGAGGCGCTGCGATCGGGTGAAAAGGGCGCGTCGCTGGAGCAGCTCTTCCTCGAACTGACCGAATCGGAGGAGAAACAGGCATGAAATCGTACTTTCTGCTGCTGCGCCTGAACCTGCGGAATCTGCTGGCCGGCTTCCGCGGCGCCATGCGCAAGCCAAACGGGAAAATCGACATTTCCCGGTTGATTCTCTATCCGCTGGCGCTGCTGGGGATGCTGACGCTGGCCGGATTCGTCATTTTCATGGAGTTCAGCATGTTCAGTGCGTTTGAAATGCTGAATGCGCCCGAAATGCTGCCGGGGCTGGCGATTCTGCTGGCAATGGTGACAGCGCTGCTGTCCAGCGTCTTTCAAATGCTTGCTGCGCTGTACTTTTCGCGCGACACAGCGTCCATGGCGTATCTGCCGCTGACGAGCCGAACTGTGCTGGCGGCAAAGTGGACGGAAGTCTACGTCAGTGAACTGCTCTTTTCGCTCCTGATTGCCGCGCCCGCCGTCGTCCTCTACGGGATTCACTACGCGGCGGACTGGACGTACTATCTGCGGATGGTGCCCGTGCTGCTGGCGGTCAACTGTATCCCGCTGACGATTTCGCTCCTGCTGGCAAGCATTCTGGGGCGCTTCACGTCGCTGACCCGGCATAAGGAAGTCTGGGTCGTGCTGGGGACGGTGCTGATGCTCGTCGTCGTGCTGGGGCTGGAATGGTCGATTCTCCCCAAAATCCCGGAGGATGCGGATGCGGCGTTCTTCGCGCAGATGCTGACTGGCGTTCAGCCGATGCTGCGCGCCTTCATCCACGCGTTCCCGCCGGTTGCGTGGGCGGTAGATGGCATTGCAGGCGATTGGCTGCAATGGCTGGCATTTCTGGCGGTGTCCATCGGCGGCGCGGCGCTGGCGATTGCGCTGGTCGGCGGCAGCTATCTGGATACGACGCTCCGGCAGAATGAGGGCAGCCGCAAGGCGCGGCGCGTTCGCGTGACGGACAAGACGTTCCGCGCGCACAGCCCCGTCATGGCGATTTACCGCCGCGAATGGAACGAAATCCTCAAAGTCCCGGTCTATCTGCTCAATGGCGTTCTGGGCGCGATGATGCTGCCGATTATGCTCATCGGCATGAGCGTCGGCATGTCTTCCGAGCAGGACAGCGAAGTGTCGTGGAATTTCCTGCTGCGGCTGATGCAGGATTCGGTCAGCCCAATGGACGTCATGCTTATCCTGACGGCGCTGCTGATGTTCATCAGCTGGGTCAACCCGATTATCGCCACCGCGATTTCCCGCGAGGGCGGACGGATGCCGATTGCTAAGTACATCCCGGTTTCGCCGCGCACGCAGCTCTGGGCGAAGCTCTCCGTCAGCCTGACGATTAACGGCGCGGCGATTCTGCTGATGGGCATTGCCGTTGCCGCACTGCTGGGGACGCGTTATCTGGGCGCTGTGCTGGGCGCGGTCGTGCTGGCGAACCTGTTCAGCCTCGCGACGGGCTGCATCGCGTTGACTATCGACGCATCGCGCCCGATTCTGCACTGGCAGACCGAGCAGCAGGTGATGAAGAAGAACATGAATCAGATGATTTGTATGCTCGTCGTGCTGCTGGTGGCGCTGATTCCGGTGGCAGGCGTGGTCGGCATGATGGTGCTGTCCAGCGCCGCGCAGGAAATGGAAGCCCCGTCGATGCTCATGCGCTTCGCCGCGGAACACGCGGTCGGGCTGCGCAGTGCGGTTGCGGCGCTGCTGATGGCGGCGGAAGCGGGCGTATCTATTCTAATTTTGCACAAGGTCGGTGAAAAGCGCTTCAGCGCCATCGAGCCGTAAAGAAAGCACCTCATCCGGCGAATGTAATACTATTTCCAGATTCACCTGCGCCATCTGCTTGCGCCTTTTCCCTTCTGGCGTCCGCTCATTCCACTTAGCGTAGCGCTGCTACGCTGCGTTTCATTCACGTTAGCCAGAATGAAAAATTCGCGGCGCATCTTGGCGCATTCTTATCTGGAAATAGTATAAAACTTCGCATCAAGCCTTGAAAAAACGCGCTCCTTAGAGTACAATGGAAGCGTGACAGGCGGCTTGAAAACGGATGAGGTGATTTTTATGTGGAAGCGGGGAGCAGCGTTTTTGACGGCACTGCTGATGCTCTTTTCCTGCGCACTGGCGGAAGATGTGTATCTCGACGAGCCGACGCCCGAAGCGGCGGAAGAGACGGCGGACGACACGTTGACTGCGCGCGACGACCTGATTAACCGCATTATCGCGCTGGGGCAGGAACTGTATATTAAGGCGAACGGCAAGAGTCAGCGCGCACACTACAAGGGCGATATTTACGTCTGCAAGAACTTTACAACGTACCTTTTCCGCCAGAATCGCGACGATTTCTGCATGGCGGAATACCCGGACGTTCAGCTACTCGTGCCGAACAACCTGTCCGCGGCAAAGAGCAAGCCGTACAGCTACGGCATCGAGTGGGAGGATATTTCGCCGGAGAAGGGGAATCCGTTCTACATTGCGGCGCAGTTCAAGTACGACAAAAATCTGTCCGAGGAGGAAAATATGGCGCTGGCGTGCGACTTCATGCGGCAGGCGCAGCGCGGCGACTACTTTCAAATGTCCGCAAAGTACGAGTACGGTACGGGCGCACACAGCGCCATCATGCTCGGTTACGACCCGGAGACGGACGAAATCCACTGGATGGACAGCAACATGCGCGGCGGCAAGAAGAAAGGCATCCGTTACGGTTTGGTGCAGTTCGACGAGGTGAAGAGCGTAGAGTGGTGGGCGAGTACATTCTGCAAGAAAACACGCGGCGCGACGCTCTACCGCCTGCGTGACGACATTGTCTACCGTCCCGGTCATGAGCCGGAAAACAGCACAGGTGAATAAAGACACTCCCTCTGACCTTGAATTGCGGGTCAGAGGGAGTTACTGCATTATCCGCGCATCTCTTCTGCCGTCGGCATTGCCGGAATCGCCCCTGAACGGCTTGTCGTCCAGCTGGCGGCGCGGTTTGCGTAGCTCAGCATGTTCCGAAGCTGCGGAATCGTCAGGTTATCCAGCGTGAATGCCCGCATTCGGCTCAAAAACGCACCGAAGAACGTGTCGCCCGCGCCGTTTGTATCCGCTACAACGCACGGAACGCCATCGATGATACCCGTTTCGCCCCGGAAACGGTAGAAAGCGCCCTTCGCGCCGAGTGTCACCAGTACGAGCGGAATCCCGGCATCCGCCAGTGCGGCCGAACCGTCCTGCAAATTGTCCGTTCCAGTCAGCAGCGCCATTTCTTCGTCCGACACCTTCAAGATGTCTACCAGCGGCAGGGGACGCGCCAATTGCTTGATGGCATCCGCGCGGCTGCCCCAGAGCGCCGGACGGTAGTTTGGGTCGTAGGTGACGCATGCGCCGAGATTTCGCGCGCGCCGGGCGGCATCCAGTACCGTATCGCGCGCGGGATTCGCTGTTAGGCTGACGCCGCCGAAATGGAAAAAGTGCGTGCTGCGCAGGGCGTCATCCGGCACATCGTCCGGCGAAAGCGCCAAATCCGCGCTATGCTGGCGATAGAAGGAGAACGACCGCTCACCGCGGCTGTCCAGCGAAACGACTGCCAGCGTCGTCGGGCGCTGCGCGTCGGTCAGCATTCGCGACACATCCACACCGTTTGCGCGGAGGCATTCGCGGAGCTGCGTCCCGAAAGCATCTGTCCCGACGCGCCCGATGAACGCGGTGGAAGCCCCCAGTTTCGCGGCGGCAACCGCCAGATTTGCCGGAGCGCCGCCGGGATTCGCGGCATATTCCGCCACGCCGGATGCGGAAAGCCCAGTCTGCGTCAGATCAATCAGCGCTTCGCCGATGGCAGTGATATCGAACATGGTCAGCATCCTCCCAAAGTGGATTTGCTTGCATTATACCGCAGGAAAACCGAATTGACAAGGTTTTGTCATGCAAATTTAGCAAAAAAGTGCGCTGATTTCGCACGAATCTGTCAAAAACGATTGCATTTTGCGAAAATTGATAGTAAAATATACTTGACGCATTGCCGCAAAAACAGGCGGCTTTGCAAAGCAGAAGGAGGAGACATCCCCATGAAAATGACATTCCGCTGGTATGGCCGCGAGTCCGACCCGATTCCGCTGAAGTATGTGAAGCAGATTCCCGGCATGTCCGGTCTGATGGGTCTGCTGGATAAGCCCGCCGGTGTCGACTGGCCTGAAGAGGAGGTCAAGGCGCTGGTGGAGGAAGTCCACGCCGCCGGACTGGAGCTGGAAGTGGTCGAGTCCGTCAATGTCCACGAGGACATCAAGATGGGTCTGCCTACGCGCGACGAATATATTGCCAACTACATCTCGACCATCCGCACGCTGGCGAAGTACGGCGTGAAGGTCATCATCTACAACTTCATGCCCGTCTTTGACTGGCTGCGCACCGACTTGGCGCGTGTCATCCCGGAGGACGGCTCGAACTCCCTGTACTTCGACGAGAAGGATTTGGGCGAAATGGGCCCGATGGAAATCGTCCGCCGCACCGCCGCCGATTCGCAGGGCTTCACGCTGCCCGGCTGGGAGCCGGAGCGTCTGGCGCTGCTGGAAACGACCCTGCGCCAGTACGAAAAGCTCACGCCCGACGACCTGCGCGCGAACTACAAGTACTTCCTCGACGCTGTGATTCCTGTCTGCGAGGAAGTTGGCATTCGCATGGCGTGCCATCCCGATGACCCGGCATGGCCGATTTTCGGGCTGCCGCGCATTGCGCATAGCCAGGAGGATTTCGACAAGATTATCAAGCTCCATGACAGCCCTGCGAACACCGTCTGCCTCTGCACCGGCTCTCTGGGCTGCTCGCCGGACAACGACATTCCGTCCATCATTCGCCACTTCGGTGAGATGAACCGCATCGGCGCGATGCACGTTCGCAACATCAAGTTCCTGGGCTACCATCACTTCCGCGAAGCCGCGCACCTGTCCGAAGCGGGCGACCTGAACATGTTCGATATCATGGAAGCCATCTACGACACCTGCCCGGACACCTACATCCGCCCCGACCACGGCCGCATGATCTGGGACGAAAAGGGTCGCCCCGGCTACGGTCTGTATGACCGCGCGCTGGGCGCGACGTACCTGAACGGCCTGTGGGAAGCCATCTGCCGCATGAAGGGCGAAAAGAAGTGATACTATTTCCTGCATTCGCCCGCGCATCTTGGCGCATTCTCATTTGGGAATAGTATAATCAACGGATAACAAAGGGGAGAAGCAATATGAAACTGTCCTATCAGGGCATTCAGGACAAGCAGGGCTATGCCGCCGCGCAGGTGGCGCTGCCGCAGTACGACTGGGCGAAGATGGCGGAGAAGACCGCCGAGAAGCCCGTGTGGGTGCATTTTGGCGCGGGCAACATCTTCCGCGGCTTTATCGCGGGACTTCAGCAGCGCCTGCTGAACGCGGGGCTGGCGGAATCCGGCATCGTCGCGGCGGAAACGTTCGACTATGACATTATTGATAAGATTTATGTGCCGCATGACAGCATGACGCTCATGGTGTCGCTCAAAGCCGACGGCTCGACGCAGAAGGAAGTCATCGCGTCGATTGCCAAGGGCATCAAGGCGAACTGTGCCGATGAAGCGCAGTGGCAGCAGCTGACGGACGTGTTCACCGCGCCGTCGCTGCAAATGGCGTCCTTCACTATCACCGAGAAGGGCTATGCGCTGCGCAACATGAAGGGCGAACTGATGCCCGTGGTCGTGTCCGACATGGAAAACGGCCCGAAGCAGGCGCATCACGCGATGGCGGTCGTGGCGGCGATGCTCTACGCGCGCTATCAGGCGGGCGCTATGCCGATTGCCATGGTCAGCATGGACAACTGCTCCCACAACGGCGAGAAGCTACGCGCGAGCGTGATGGAAATCGTCGCGGCGTGGGTGAAGAACGGGCTTGTTCCGGCGGATTTCGAGGCGTATGTGAACGACGAAGCGCGTGTCTCCTTCCCGTGGAGCATGATTGACAAGATTACCCCCCGTCCAGCGGAAATCATCGAGAAGCAGCTGATGGACGCGGGCTTTGAGGACATGCAGCCCGTCATCACCAGCCGCAATACCTACATTGCGCCGTTCGTCAATGCCGAGGTGCCGCAGTATCTTGTTGTGGAGGATCGCTTCCCGAACGGCCGTCCAGCGCTGGACAAGGCGGGCGTGTACCTCTGCGACCGCAAGACCGTCAATGACACCGAGCGCATGAAGGTGACGACCTGCCTGAACCCGCTGCATACCGCGCTGGCGGTGTACGGCTGCCTGCTGGGCTACACCTCCATTGCGGCGGAAATGAAGGACGCGGAGCTGGTCAAGCTGGTCAAGACGATTGGCTACAAGGAAGGGCTGCCCGTCGTGACGGATCCCGGCATCATCAGCCCGAAGGCATTCATCGACGAAGTGGTGGAGCAGCGTCTGCCGAACCCCTTCATCCCTGATACGCCCCAGCGCATCGCGACCGACACGTCTCAGAAGGTTGGCATCCGCTTCGGCGAAACCATCAAGAGCTACATGACATCTGATACGCTCAATCCCGCTAATCTGACCGCAATTCCGCTGGCACTGGCAGGCTGGATTCGCTACCTCATCGGCGTGGATGACAACGGCGCGCCGATGAACGTCTCCTCCGACCCGATGCTTGCTACCTTGCAGGCGGCGCTGGCAGGCGTGACGCTCGGTCAGCCGGATTCGGTGGATGGCAAGCTGGAGGGAATCCTCGGCAACGCAAGCATCTTCGGGGTCAGCCTGTATACGGCGGGTCTGGCGGACAAGGTGACGGCGGATGTCAAGGAACTGCTGGCAGGGCCGGGCGCTGTCCGCGCGACGCTGAAGAAGCATCTTGCATAATCAATTCCACATGAAAAGGGGAGGAAGTTTCGCGCTTCCTCCCCTGATTTTGTTGATTTACTCCACGTCCTGCAGCGCGTCGTATCCCTCTTCGCCCGTGCGCACCTTGATGACGTTCTCCACGTCGTACACGAAGATCTTGCCGTCGCCAATGTGCCCGGAGTACAGCACCTTCTTCGCCGTGTCGATAACCGTGCGAACCGGAATCTTGCACACTACGATGTCCACCTGCACCTTCGGCAAAAGGTTCATTTCCACCGCGACGCCGCGATAGTATTCCGGACGGCCCTTCTGCATCCCGCAGCCCAGCACCTGCGAAACGGTCATGCCGGTTACGCCGATTTCCTCCATTGCCGTTTTCAGCACCTCGAAGCTGCTCTGCTTGCAGAGGATGGAGACCTTCGTCATCTTCACGTCAGAAGCAGGCGCCTTGTCGCTGCGTACCACTACCGGCACAGCGTCATCCACCGAGACCTTTGGCGTTTCGACCGCAACGGTCGGCACAGCTTCCACCGACGTCAGCAGAGAGGTCGCGGGCATGAAGTCCGCATAGCCAGACGTAAGACCGTGCTCCATGATGTCCAGCCCCGCGATTTCTTCCTCGCGGCTCACACGCAGACCGAAAATCGCCTTGATGAGGAGGAATGCAAGCGTAATCGTGACCGCCGTCCATGCGCAGACGCTCAGCACACCCAGCAGCTGCAGACCCAGCAGCTCGAAGCCGCCGCCGTAGAACAGACCAGTCAGCATCCCTTCGGGATAATCAGGCGTCGTGCCTGTCGCCAGCAGACCAACCGCCAGCGTGCCCCAGATGCCATTGAGGAAATGCACAGCAACCGCGCCGACCGGATCATCCACATGCAGCTTGTTGTCCAAGAACCATACGCCGAAGTTGACAATCAGACCGGAGACAACACCGACGATGATGGCACCCGTGCAGTCCAGCACGTCGCAGCCCGCCGTGATGCCGACCAGACCCGCCAGAGAGGCGTTCAGGCACATCGACACATCCGGCTTACCGTAATGTACCCAAGTGAAAATCATGCAAACAACTGTCGCCACGGACGGCGCAACCGTCGTCGTCAGGAAAATCGAGCCGAGGGATTCGATGCTCTTTGCCGCCGCGCCGTTGAAGCCGTACCAGCCGAGCCACAGGATGAACACACCGAGGCAGCCCAGCGGAATGTTATGACCGGGGAACGCATTCACGCCGACAATCTTGCCGCTCTTGTCCTTGGAGAACTTGCCGATGCGCGGGCCAACCATCTTTGCGCCAATCAGCGCACACAGACCGCCGACCATGTGAATCGCGCACGAACCGGCGTAGTCGTGGAAGCCCAGCTGTGCCAGCCAGCCGCCGCCCCAAATCCAGTGTGCCTCGATGGGGTAAATCAGCGCGGAGATGATAGCGGAATACACGCAGTAGGAGAGGAACTTCGTGCGCTCTGCCATTGCGCCGGAGACGATGGTCGCCGTCGTCGCGCAGAAAACGAGGTTAAAGACGAAGTTCGAGAAATCGAAATTCGGGTACGCGGTGAAAATGTCAAAACCGGGCTTGCCGATAAAGCCCATCAGGTCTTCGCCCAGCAGAAGCGAGAAGCCAATCAGGATGAACATCACTGTGCCGATGCAGAAGTCCATCAAGTTCTTCATCAGGATGTTGCCCGTGTTCTTCGCGCGGGTGAAGCCGGTTTCGACCATTGCGAAGCCTGCCTGCATCCAGAAAACGAGCGCCGCGCCGATTAAGAACCATACGCCGAAGATTTCGCTGTCAACTGATGCCATGATGCTGGAAAGATCCATTTCCATGCGCCTCCTAATCCTTTTGTGGGGTGAGTTGCCACCGTGGATGAATACAAAAAACGTGCAGGCGAACGGCAGAACCGTTCCACCTGCACGTCCTTGTGCAGAAGGTTATTACACGTTGAAGAGCAGGTCGTCATACGTCGGGAAGGGCCAGTACTCCTTGCCGACCAGCGTTTCCAGCTCATCCGCCTGTTCGCGGACAGCCGCCATCGCCGGAATGATGACGTTGTGTTCGTACTTGGCGCACTCCAGTGCGTCGCCGTGGCAGGTCGCCTTGACCGCGCCGCGCAGCCCTTCCAGCGCCTTGTACAGCTTGGCATTGCGCTCAGCAACATCCGCCAGCACATGCGCTTCCGCATAGGGTTCGACGCCTGCCGTCTTCATGGCGTTGACAGTCTTGGCAGTCGCGCCGGCGAACTTCATACATGCCGGGAGAATTTCCTTCTCTGCCATCATCAGGCAGGTTTCCGCCTCGATGTTGAGCACCTTGGCGTAGTTCTCCAGCTTGATTTCGTAGCGGGAGCGGATTTCCGCCTCGGTGAAGACGCCGAAGGTGGCGAAGAGCTTGATGTTCTTCTCGTCCAGCATGTGCGGCAGCGCATCGACGGTCGAAACGTAGTTCGGCAGACCGCGGCGGGCGGCTTCCTCCACCCATTCGGGAGCATAGCCGTTGCCGTTGAAGATGATGCGGTTGTGCTTGCGCAGGTTGCTCACAATCAGGTTGTGAAGCGTCTCACGGAAGTTCTCCGCGCTTTCCAGTTCATCCGCAAATTCCTTCAAGGACTGTGCGACGATGGTGTTGATGACCACGTTCGCTTCCGCAATGGACTCGGACGACCCCAGCGAGCGGAACTCGAACTTGTTGCCCGTGAAGGCGAACGGGGAAGTGCGGTTGCGGTCGGTATTGTCCTTGGGGAACTTCGGCAGCACACTCACGCCGATTTCGAGGTCGTGCTTTTCGCTTGCGCAGTATTCCTTCTCTTCCTCGAAGGCGTTGACAATCGCGGACAGCTCATCGCCGAGGAACATGGAGATAATCGCAGGCGGCGCTTCGTTCGCGCCCAGACGATGGTCATTGCCGGCGGACGCGACGGAGATGCGCAGCAAATCGGCATATTCATCAACTGCCTTGATAACCGCCGTCAGAATCAGCATAAACTGAGCGGAGGTCGCCGGGTCGTCGCCGGGCTCAAGCAGGTTGTAGCCGGTGTTGGTGGACATCGACCAGTTGTTGTGCTTGCCGGAGCCGTTGACGCCCGCAAAAGGCTTCTCGTGCAGCAGGCACACCAGACCGTGGCGCTGGGCAATTTTCTTCATCATTTCCATCGTCAGCTGATTGTGGTCGGTTGCGACGGAGGTGATGGAAAAAATCGGGGCAAGTTCGTGCTGTGCGGGGGCAACTTCATTGTGCTCGGTCTTGGCGAGGATGCCCAGCTTCCACAGCTCTTCGTTCAGGTCGGTCATGAACGCCTGAACGCGCGGCTTAATCGAACCGAAATAGTGGTCTTCCAACTCCTGCCCCTTCGGCGGCTTGTTGCCGAACAGGGTGCGGCCGGTGAAAATCAAGTCCTTGCGCTGGTCGTAGAGCGCCTTGTCAACAAGGAAATACTCCTGCTCCGGGCCGACGGTGGAGGTCACGCGCGTTGCGTCACGGCCGAAGAGCTTCAGCACGCGAACTGCCTGTGTGGACAGCACCTCCATCGAGCGCAGCAGCGGCGTCTTCTGGTCGAGCGCTTCGCCGCCGTAGGAGCAGAACGCCGTCGGGATGCACAGCACACCGTCCTTGATAAAGGCGTAGCTGGTGGGATCCCACGCCGTGTAGCCGCGCGCCTCAAACGTGGAGCGCAGGCCGCCGGAGGGGAACGAGGAAGCGTCCGGCTCACCGCGGACGAGTTCCTTGCCGCTGAATTCGAGGATAATCTTGCCGCCGTCCTTGGGCGAAATGAAGCTGTCGTGCTTTTCAGCGGTGATGCCGGTCAGGGGCTGGAACCAGTGCGTATAATGCGTAACGCCGCGTTCCACTGCCCAGTCCTTCATGGCGTTTGCCACGACGTTGGCCACCTGCGGGTCAAGGGGCGTACCATCAGTGATGGTTTTGTGCAGCGCCTTGTAAATATCCTTGGGCAGACGCTTCTGCATGACGGCGTCATTGAAAACGCTGCTGCCGAAAAGCTCTTCGATGTTGGCCATCCGGGATTCCTCCTCCAAAGTCATTTCGCTCTTGAAAGCATTCCAGCGGCGGGGGAAAGCGGCTCTGCTTTCCGTCGCGCTCCTCGTAAAACGCGTTTTTTTCGCATTTACGAAGAAAAGGGCAACTGCGAGAACGAATGAAATTCATCTCACAGCGCCCTTGCTGTTGACAACAAGTATAGCGGCTTGGAAAGGATTTGTCAAGGGCTTTTTTTGCATTGATTCTGTTTTTTTCCTTCAAAAACGACAAAAAAAACGAAAATGCCGAACGTTCACAAAAAGCTGCAAACGCCCCGAATGCGGAAAAAATGGGCGCTGGTGTGAATCTTGCTGTTCGCAGCCCGAAGCCGATGAAACAAAAAAGTGCAGGATGAGACTAAAAATGCAGGAAACGGGACGAAAATACGGCGAAACGGACAAACACAGAAGAACACGGTTTCCCTTGACAAAAAAGCGGAAAAGCATTATTGTATTAGGAAGAGTTCTGCACCGGCTGGAAATGCATTCGAGCCGACAAGGGAGGGGAAAAACAATGAGCTTTCCCGTGCATCCGTGGAAAGTAGTCGAACGCGGCTGGCAGCCCAATACCCAGCGCTTCGCCGAGTCGCTGATGTCGCTGGCGAACGGCTATATGGGTCTGCGCGGCAACTTTGAGGAAGATTATTCCGGCGACAGCTTTCAGGGAACGTATCTGGGCGGCGTGTGGTATCCCGATAAGACACGCGTCGGATGGTGGAAAAAAGGCTATCCGGAGTATTATGCGAAGGTTATCAACACCATCAACCTCATCGGCATCCACGTCATCATCGACCAGCATCCGCTCGACCTCAGCCGCGCGACGGTCTGGGAATATGAACGCGAGGTGGATATGCGCACGGCCGTGCTGTACCGCCACGCCTGCGTGGACATGGACAAGGGCAGCCTGACGCTGGACACTTGGCGCTTTGTGTCGATGGATACGAAGGAGCTGCTGGCGATTCGCTATCAGGTGACGCCGTCGTTTGATTGCCGGATGGAGGTTTCGCCCTATCTGGATGGCAACGTCCGCAATCTTGATGCGAACTACGACCAGTCCTTCTGGAACATGGTGGATGGCGAGGGCTGGGATGAGCGCGGCGGCGTGCTGGTGCAGACGAAGCCGAATCCCTACGGCGTACAGCGCTTCACCGTCGCGGCGGCAATGACGAACCGCGTTGAGGGCATCGACTATATTGATATGGCGTCCAAAGCCGGCTACTGCGCTGCGCTCTATGCGGGCGATATTCACTCCGGCACGACTGTCTCGGTGGAAAAGTACGTCGCCGTGTTCACCAGCCGTGACCACGACAAAGACCAGCTGATGGATTTGGCGATGGCGGCGGCGCAGCAGGCGTGCGACGAGGGATGGCAGAAGGCGCTCAAAGCGCATCAGGCAGCGTGGCACGAGCGCTGGGAAATGGCGGATGTGCAGATTGAGGGCGACGACAGCGCGCAGCAGGGCATCCACTTCAACCTCTTCCAGCTGCTCAGCACCTACACGGGCAGCGATGCACGCCTCAACATCGGGCCGAAGGGCTACACGGGCGAGCGCTTCGGCGGATCGACGTACTGGGATACGGAAGCCTACTGCCTGCCGGTGTTTCTGGCGATTCGCGGGGCGGACACGGCGCGCCAGCTGCTGCTTTACCGCTATCACCATCTCGAAGCGGCGAAGCGCAACGCGGCGAACCTCGGTATGCCCGGCGCACTCTATCCCGTTTCGACCATCAACGGCAGCGAGTGTCACAACGAGTGGGAAGTCGCGTTCGAGGGCATCCACCGCAATGCCGCGATTGTCCACGCTATCTTTGAGTACACGATGTACACCGGGGACGAAACGTACCTGCTTGGCGAGGGCGTCGAGGTGATGGCGGAAATCGCGAAATTCTGGGTCGGGCGTGTGCATTTCAATCAGCGGACGCAGAAGTACATGATTTTCGGCGTGACCGGCCCGAACGAGTACGAGAACAACGTCAACAACAACTGGTACACCAACCGCATGGCGGCGTGGTGCCTGGAGTATTTTGTGGAGACATGCGCCAAGCTGGATGACGATCGCTTGGAAGCCTTGCAGATTACGCCGGATGATCTGAAGCACATGCAGGACATTGCCGACCGCATGTATTATCCTGACGATCGCGGTCTGGGCATTTTCCCGCAGCATGACGCCTTTCTGGACAAGGATTTGCGCCCCGCGTCCGACATCCCGGCGGAGGAGCGCCCTATCTATATGCACTGGTCGTGGGATCGCATCCTGCGTTCGGGGTACATCAAGCAGCCGGATGTGCTGATGGGCTTGTACTTCCTCAACCACGTCTACGACACCGAAACGCTCCGGCGGAATTTCGACTTCTATGCGCCGCTGACGCTGCACGAATCGGGCTTGTCGCCCTGCATCCATTCGATTATGGCGGCGCAGCTTGGTGAAAAAGACCTCGCCGTGGCGATGTACAAGCGGACGGCGCGCTATGATTTGGACAACATCAATCAGGATTCGCAGGACGGGCTGCATATCACCAGCATGTCCGGCTCGTGGCTGGCGATTGCGAAGGGCTTTGCGGGAATGCGCACGCTCGGCGGACTGCGCTTCAAACCGTTCCTGCCGGATTGCTGGAATGGATACAGCTACAAATTCAATTACCGCGGGCGCATCATCGAACTGCGCGTGAAGCCCAAAGGCGTGACGCTGACACTGATTTCCGGTGAACCGATCAGCGTGACGATTTACGGCCATCCGTATGAACTCGAAGACGTGCTGACCGTTCCACTGGAAGGGTAATCTGCCCAAAGCAAAAGGGGAGAAAGAAACAGACTTTCCCCCTTTTTTGCGTGGAAAGACGTAATTTTCCGCGTTTTCTGCCCTGCTTTTGCCCTGTTCATTTGGGCAGAAATGTGCTATAATGTACCTATGCGCAGGGGGGCTGACCCCTTGCGGTGAAGGAGTGCGAAATATGTTTGAGCCCCGCGTGAAGAACGGACAGACGGACTTGCTGATGAAGGCGCTGTTGTCGCTGGAATCAACGGACGAGGCGTATCGCTTCTTCGAGGATTTGTGTACCATTGCGGAAATCAAGAGCATGGCGCAGCGCATCGAGGTGGCGAAGATGCTCCGCGAACATGCCACCTATCAGGAAATTGCCCGTCAGACGGGTGCATCCTCCGCAACCATCAGCCGCGTCAACCGGGCGCTGCTTTATGGCGCGAACGGCTATACGGCGGTGCTGGATGCCATGGAAAATGCCGCGGAAAAGGAAAAGAAAGATTGAGGAAACAAAAATGGATTTAAGTATGCTCAACCCGCAGCAGCGCTTGGCAGCGGAAACGCTGGAAGGCCCGGTGCTGATTCTGGCTGGCGCAGGCTCCGGCAAGACCCGCGCCCTGACCTGCCGCGTGGCGAACCTGATGGCGCACGGCGTGGCAGCGTACCATATTCTGGCGCTGACGTTCACCAACAAGGCGGCGAAGGAAATGAAGGAGCGAATCGCCGCGCTGGTGGGCGATCAGGCGAACGATGCGTGGATTTCCACATTCCACTCCACCTGCGCCAAAATCCTCCGCCGCGATATTGAGAAACTCGGCGGCTATACCCGTTCTTTTGTCATTTATGATGACGACGATCAGGGCGCGGTGCTGAAGGAAATTTTGAAGCGCCAGAATATTGACGATAAGCTGCTGCCGATTCGCGAACTGAAGGCGAAAATTTCCGACGCGAAGAACAAGCTGATGGGTCCGGACGAGTGGTTCGACCATTCCGACCGCGATTTCCGCTGCCAGCAGATTCACACGGTCTTCGTCGAGTACGAAGCGCGCCTGAAAACGCTCAATGCCTTGGATTTTGACGACCTTCTCGTCAAGACGCTGGAACTGCTCGCCGACCATCCGCCTGTGCTGGATGTGTACCGCAAGCGCTTCCAATATGTCATGGTGGACGAATATCAGGATACGAACTATGCGCAGTATATGCTCGTCAAACTGCTGACTGACCAGAGCCGGAATCTCTGCGTTGTGGGCGATGACGACCAGTCGATTTACGGCTGGCGCGGCGCGGATATCCGCAATATCCTTGATTTTGAGAAGGATTATCCCGACGCGACCGTCATCAAGCTCGAGCAGAATTACCGCTCGACCGCCAATATCTTGGACGCGGCGAATCAGGTGATTGCGCACAATTCCGGGCGCAAGGAGAAAAAGCTGTGGACAGAGCAGGGCGAGGGCGACCCGATTCGCCTCTTTGACGCGGGCGACGAACGCGAGGAAGCCGCGTGGGTCGCCGACCGCATCCGCCAGCTCAACCGCCACGGCGAACCGTATGGCAACATGGCGATTCTCTACCGCACGAACGCGCAGAGCCGTGTGCTGGAAGAAATGCTGATGCGCTCGGCGATTCCCTACAAGGTCTTCGGCGGTCAGAAGTTCTATGACCGCAAGGAAGTGCGCGACGTGATTGCGTATCTGCGCGTTGTGGTCAATCCGGCGGACGATGTGTCCTTGCGCCGCATCATCAACGTGCCTAAGCGCGCCATCGGCGACAGCACCGTGCAGGAGCTGATGAATCACGCGCAGCAGAACAATATGCCGCTGTACAGCGCCCTGTCCGACGTTCCGGATTCGCTTTCCGCGCGCCCGAAAAAGTGCGTCAGCGACTTCTTTATGCTCATGACGATGCTGCTGGCGCTCAAGGAAACCATGCCGCTGGAGGAGTTCGTATCTACTTTGGTGGAAAAAACGGGCTTGCTGGCGCAGTACCAGAAGGAAGATACCGAGGAAGCCCGCTCGCGCGTGGAGAACATTCAGGAATTCATGGGTGCGGTCAGCGAATACGCGAAAGCAACGGAAAACGCGACGCTCGAAGACTACTTGGAAAACGTGTCGCTGGTGACTGACCTTGACCAGCAGGAGGACGAGCGCGGCTATGTGACGCTGATGACGCTGCACTCCGCCAAGGGCCTGGAATTCCCCGATGTGTTCATGACCGGTCTGGAAGAGGGCATTTTCCCGTCCGCGCGCAGCCTCATGGACGAGACGAAGATGGAGGAGGAGCGCCGCCTGTGCTATGTCGGCATCACGCGCGCACAGAAGCGCCTGTTCATCTCCCGCGCGAATCAGCGAATGCTGTATAATCAGGTGAATCACAACGCGCCCAGCCGCTTTTTGGCGGAAATCCCGGAACGCCTGCTGTCCGACGAAATGGCGGGCATGAAGGAGCGCTTCGGCGACCGCGTCCAGCCGCAGATGCGCTCTCGCAGCGTGTACAACCGCGGCGGCACGAACCGCCCGGCGCCGTCCGGTAGTGCGCCCATCCGCCCCGGCAGCGGCAATACCGGTCTGCGCGGGCTGAATATCCCTGGCGTGCAGAAGGGCTTCGTGCAGTCCCCGGCGCGCAATATGGCCACCAGCGCCATGCAGAACCTGTATCGCCCCGGCGATCGCGTCCGCCACCTGAAGTTTGGCGAGGGCACGGTGGTGGAGGTTACGGGTTCGGGCAGCATGAGCCGCATCAAGATTGAATTCACGGCATACGGCACCAAGGAATTTGCTTTGGCGACGGCGCCGATTGTCAAGCTGGAGGATTAAGCATGGCAGACCAGACGGCGCGGATGCGTCAGCTTGCGGACACGCTCAATCAGGCGTCGCAGGCGTACTATTTCGGCAGCGAGCCGATTATGTCCGACATGGATTGGGACAAGCTCTATGACGAACTGTCGGCGCTGGAAAAGGAGACAGGCATCGTCCTGCCGGATTCCCCGACGCACCGGGTCGGCGGCGAAGTGATGACGGCGTTTGCGCCGCATACGCACATCCACCGCCTGTGGAGCATGGATAAGGCACAGTCCATCGGCGCGGTGGAGGATTGGATTCGCCGCACCGAGAAGCTCAGCGGGCAGGACGACCTGCAATACTGCGTAGAGTACAAATTCGACGGCTTGACGCTGAACCTGACCTACAACGAGGGCAGGCTGATTCAGGCGGCGACGCGCGGCAACGGCATCACCGGCGAGGCGATTCTGCCGCAGGCAAAGACCATCCGCACCGTGCCGCTGACGATACCGTATCAGGGACTGCTGGAAGTACAGGGCGAATGCATCATGCGCCTGTCCGCACTGGATACCTACAACAAGACGGCGAAAGAACCGCTGAAAAACGCCCGAAACGCAGCCGCCGGAGCGCTCCGCAATCTTGACCCCGCCGTGACCGCCTCCCGCCATCTCGATGCGTTCTTCTATCAGATTGGCACGATTGACAATCCGCCGTACACCACGCAGCAGGGGATGCTTGATTTCCTGCGCGCAAACGGCTTTCAGGTCAGCCCGTATCTGGGGCAGTGCCGGAGCATTCGCGAAATTGAGGACTGTATCCACCATATCGAGGAGGAACGCAGCAGCCTCGACTTCCTGATTGACGGCGTGCTCATCAAGGTCAGCGATCTTTCCACCCGCGAGATGATGGGCTACACCGACCGTTTCCCGCGCTGGGCGATTGCGTTCAAGTTTGAGGCGGAGGAGACGACGACCGTCATCCGCGACGTGACGTGGGATGTGGGCCGCACGGGCAAGCTGACGCCCGTTGCGCATGTCGAACCTGTTGATTTTTACGGCGTGACCGTGCGCAAGGCGACGCTGAACAACTGGGGCGATATCCAGCGCAAGCGGGTTGCCATTGGCGCGCGCGTGTGGATTCGCCGCTCGAATGACGTGATTCCCGAAATCATGGGGCATGTGGGGGACAGCGAAGAGGGCGAAACACCGATTGTCCGCCCGGAGGTCTGCCCGGCTTGCGGTGAAAAGCTGATTGAGCGCGGCGCACACATTTTCTGCATGAACCGCGTCTCCTGCCGCCCGCAGGCGGTTGCCCGTATCAGTCACTTCGCCAGCCGTGATGCGATGGACATCGAGGGCTTGTCGGAAAAGACGGCGGGGCAGCTCTACGACCAGATGAACGTCCGCGATCCGGCGGATTTATACACCCTCACGCGTGAGCAGGTGCTGTCGCTGGACGGCTTCAAGGACAAGAAGGCGGATAATCTGCTGTCCGCGCTGGAAAAGAGCAAGCACTGCGAACTTGATGCGTTCCTCTTCGCGGTCGGCATCCCGAATATCGGGCGCAAGACCGCGCGTGACTTGGCGAACGCCTTCGGGACGCTGGAGAAGGTGTCCAATGCGACACAGGCGGAGCTGGTCGCCCTCGATGATGTGGGGGATATTGTTGCCCAGAGCATCACGGAATTCTTCTCCTTCGACGAGAACCGCGAGATGATTCGCCGTCTGCTGGCGGCAGGTGTGACCCCGGCGGAAAAGCAGAAGGTGGAGGGCGGTGTGTTCGCCGGCATGAGCATCGTCGTCACGGGGACGCTGCCGACGCTCTCCCGGAAGGAAGCAGAAGACCTGATCGCCCGCAGCGGCGGCAAACCCGCGTCTTCGGTCAGCAAAAAAACCGCCTTCGTCGTAGCGGGCGAGGCGGCAGGAAGCAAACTGACCAAGGCGCAGACGCTGGGTATCGAAGTGATTGACGAAGCGGAGCTGCTGCGCCGGGTTTCTTCATAATTAATTTTTTAGCAATTTGCTGAGAATTGTCACTTCCCACTCATGGGAAGTGTGGATTGAAATATGGCAGTGCGGTAGAATTGTTATCGCACGGTCGGATTCTTCCGGCGGATGGCGTGGGCGAGGGCAGCCTGCGCGGGCGTCATGGCGGGGCGCGCGGCGAATGACTCGACTGCGTCGGCATCGCGTGCCGTGCTGTCGGAAGTGCCTTCACTCGCCTGTGTCATTTCGGAAACGACCTGCGTGTTCGGCGTGCCGGGGTGCATCTCGAATTCCGCCGGCGTCTGAATCTGACCGGGCTGATAGCCGGGCAGCAGGAAGGTAACGAACTTGATGGAGAAGATATCGCATACGACATAACGCAGATTCAGGCTGTCATAGAGGACGATGAACTGCGTGCCGACGTAGTACAGGAAGCCTTGACGGGTGACGAGATTCGACGTACCAATGAGAAAATCCACCAGTACATACTTTCCGATGTTCTCATGCAAGACCTCCTGCATCGATCCCTGAAAGTTCGCTGTGTCGAAATTCTGTGCCGGCGGAACCTGCAGCTGCTGGATCTGATTCGTTCCCTGCTCACTCATAGAACAAGCACCTCCTTGAAATTGCTGCTTCACTCTATGCGTCAGGGACGTACTTCATGATGAAAAGAGGGAAAAAATGCTTTCCAATTTGGACACTTATCTGGAAGCGCTCCGTACCAGCCCGCTGGAATTTCTGCTGACGCTGGTATACGCTGTCGCTGTCATTCTTATCAGCCTGATTCTGCACGAGTGCGCGCACGGTTATGTGGCATACCGCTGCGGCGACCCGACGGCGAAGATGATGGGGCGGCTCTCCCTGAACCCAAAGGCGCACCTTGACCTGATCGGTACGCTGAGCATGTTTCTGATTGGCGTTGGCTGGGCGAAACCTGTTCCGGTCAATCCGCGCAACTTCCGGCACGGGCGGCGCGACGACTTTCTTGTGTCGATTGCCGGCATTGCGACGAATCTCTGCCTGTGCCTGATTTGCATGTTCCTGAGCGTCGTCGTCGGCAAAATCATGTTCGGCTCGGAAATGCTGGGGGAATTCTCGTCGAGCTCCCTCCCGCACCTGTTCAGCCCGTTCTACCAGTTCACGGATGGCAGGGACAACGTGATTCTGAGCATTACCAACGGCATATTCGCCGAAAGCGCGCTGGCGGATTTCGCTGTGCCGTGGCTGCGGTACGTCGAGCGCTTCCTGCTGATGATGGCGCAGACGAATCTGGGGCTTGCGCTGTTCAACATTCTGCCCATCCCGCCGCTGGATGGCTACCATCTCGTCAACGATTTGCTGTTCAAGGGCAAACTGCAGCTCAAGCGGCAGGCGTTCGTTATTGCGCAGATTGTGCTGATTGTCATCTTCATGTCTGGCGCGCTGGATCAGTTCTTGAGCAAGGCAATTTTTGCCGTCTATGAGTTCTTCCTCAAGGGATTCTTGGCGGTTTTCGGGCTGTCGTGAGGGCATAAAACATGGCAATGACGTTTCAGCTCAAGGATTTTGACGGCCCGCTGGATTTGCTGCTGTTCCTGATTAACAAGGAAAAAATCGACATCAAGGATATTTTCGTCAGCCAGATTACCGACCAGTATATTGATTCGGTTCGCAATGCGCCTGACCTTGATATGGACGACGCGACGGATTTTCTGGTCATGGCGGCAACGCTGCTGGAAATCAAATCCCGCGCGATGCTGCCGCGTCCGCCGCGCATCGAGGAGGGCGAGGAGGATCCGGAGGAAGCGCTGATCCGCCGTTTGGAGGAATACAAGCGCTTCCGCGAAACCGCATCCGCCATGAAGCAGTTCGAGCAGGCAGCGGCGAACCTGTTCACGAAGCTGCCGGAGGAATACCCGCTGCCGCCGCAGGAGACAGAGCTTGTCGGCTTGACGCTGCAAGGCTTGACAGAAGCGTTCCTGCGCATCTGGGCGCGCAAACCCGCAAGCGACGAATCACCGGAGACGAACCACTACGCGCCGCGCGACATTCACCGCGACGAGCATAATGTGCAGGAGTGCATGTTGACGCTGCTTAAGGGCGTGTCCAGCCGCGGCTGCCTGCGCTTTGAGGAAACGTTCAGCGCTGCGCCGTCGAAGGAAGAGGTCGTGACGCTGTTTCTGGCGCTGCTGGAGCTGCTCAAGCTGGGCGAAATCCACGCCGAGCAGGAGGGGACTTGGGGCGAAATCGTCCTCTATCCCGGCCGCGGCAAGGATGTTGACGAATACGGCGAAAGCGCAACGGAGGAAACGGAATGAACGAGACACAGAACGAGGAGCAATTGCGCTTTCCCGACGATATCATGGAGGAGGGCGGCAATCTTGCCGGGCGCATCGAGGCGATTCTCTTCGTCGCGGGCGAGGCGGTGCGCGTAGAGGACTTGTCCAAGGCGCTGGATGTGCCGATTCGCGAGGTAGAGGATGCGCTGATTCAACTGCGCGACGAGTACGACTTCAATCAGCGCGGCTTTTCGCTCAAACGCTACGGGCATCAGGTGCAGCTGGCGACGCGCGCATTGTATTCGCAGGATGTGGTGCGGCTTCTCCAGCCCGTGCAGAAACAGTCGCTTTCGCAGGCGGCCATGGAGACGCTCGCGGTCGTTGCGTACCGTCAGCCGGTCACGCGCGCCGAGGTAGAACAGATTCGCGGCGTGAAGTGCGACTATTCGCTGCAATCGCTGATGAATAAGGAGCTGATTGCCGAGGTCGGGCGCAAGGAAGCGCTGGGTCGCCCGATTCTCTACGGCACGACGGACAATTTTCTGGCGCATTTCGGCATTTCGTCGCTCAAAGAGCTGCCGCCGATGCCGGAAAAGCCCAAGGACGATTCGGATGACGCGGAAATGACCGATGACGTGCCGGAATTGATTCCATAAGTAGGAGGAAATGATGATGGAAAAGACGATGCAGATTAACGGCATGATGTGCAATCATTGCAAGATGACGGTGGAGAAGGCGCTCAAGGCCGTGCCGGGCGTAGAAAACGCGGAGGTTGACCTCGCGGCGAAGTGTGCGAAAATCACGCTGAACGCGGATGTTGCGGACGATGTGCTGATGGATGCGGTTGCGAAGAAGGGTTTCACGCCGGTGAAAATGGGGTAAGTCAAGTGCCATCCGTGCTGGATGGCATTTTTCGTATCAAGATTTCTTTCGCGCCGCACACTTTCCCGCGCGCTTCATAGTCTGCTGGTGAAGGCTCCACCAAGGCGACCGGAGCCGGAAAAGACAAGGAGGCGCGATCCATGTCATTCTACTCGTATAAGAACGCGAACCCCAACTGCTGCCCCGGTACGATTTCCGGCAGTGCGCTGGACGGCTTGCAGGAGAAGGTCTGCGTGCAGGTCAAGCGCGTGTATGACAGCGCGATGACGCAGGAGCAGCTTACCAAGCAGACCGTCACCATCACCAGCTACGCGCAGGTCAACAACACCTGCACCTGCAACGCCTGCGGCTGCCAGGAGACGCAGGAGACCATCCCGCCGACGTCCGCACCCGTGCCGCCGATTACCTTCGAGAGCTGCCGCAGCACCACGACCGAGGGCAACATCCGCAACCTGACCGTTGATCGCCTGTGCGACCGCCCCTGCTTCGCCCGTGTGCGCGCAACGATCGACATCCCGATTGACATCCTGTTCGTGGATAGCCGCTGCGTGGAGTACATCGGCAAGGCGACCATCAGCGTCAACCGCGATGTGCTGCTGAGCATTCCTGACGAGTCCATTGTGCCGTACACGCTGGAAAGCATGGTCAGCGCGATTTGCGTCAGCGGGACGTATCTGGGCAACAACCAGTTCAAGATGACCATCTGCGTCACGACGATTTTGAAGGTACTCGCGGAAGCCGAAATCTTGATTCCCAGCTACGGCTACTGCCCGATTCCGCCCGCTGAGGAGTTCGCGGAAAGCGTCTGCGATGAGTTCTTTGCCCTGCCGCTCTTCCCGCCGCAATCCGTCTGCAACAGCGGCACGGTCGCGACGGGCAACGTCAGCAGCACGGTGCGTTCCAACTGCAATTGCGGACGCGGATGCTCCGGCTCGTGCAGCGGCAGCTGCAACTGCGCCAACAGCAACAGCTAATACGATTTCCGGATTCGCCTGCGCCATCAGTTCGCGTTATATGGGAATCGCTTAACGAAAAAAGCCGCATCCGGGTCAAACCGGGTGCGGTCTTCATTATGATACTTTTGCTTCTGCGTAGCCGCTTTTATCCTTCTTCGAACGAAGCCGGTAGCGGTGCTTCTTCTCTGGCGGCAGATTGACTTCGCCGCCGTGTCGTACCTTGTCCTGCGTCAGCGGCAAATCAACATAGAACGTCGTGCCCGCGCCGACTTTGCTGCGAACGCGGAGCTGCCCGCTGTGTCCCATGACAATGATGCGCGCAATGGACAGCCCCAGCCCGTGACCGCTGCTTTCGGTTTTGCGGGCACTGTCACAGCGGTAGAAGCGTTCGAATATTCTCGAAAGCTCTTCCTTGGGGATGCCCGGCCCGTGGTCGCTCATGGACAGCGTGCAGCCGTTCTCGGTTTTCTGTACGCCGAGGGTAATGGTGCTGCCCTTGGGGGAGTACTTCACCGCGTTGTCGCACAGGATGCGCATGACCTGCTTCAACATCCCGCGGTCGGCCTCAATCTGCACATGGTCAGCGGGGTCAAGCGCGAACGTGTCCTCCGGCGTGACCATTGCGGCTTCGCGCTGCACCTCCGCGGCAACGTCGTATGCGTCAAACCGCACCATCTCCATCATCAGCGTTTTCTTGTCGTGGCGCGCGAGGAACAGCAGGCTTTCGACAAGCTCCTTCATGCTTTCCGTCTCCTGCGCGATGGCGTTGATGCCCTCGTTCAGCACATCTGGGTCGCTCTTGCCCCAGCGGGACAACATGCTGGCATACCCCTGAATGACGGCAATCGGCGTCCGAAGCTCGTGCGAAGCGTCGGAAACGAACTGCTTCTGGCTGTTGTAGGATGTTTCGATGCGGTCGAGCATGGAGTTGATGACCGTCGCAAGGTCTTTCAGCTCATTTTTTGTCCCGGCGATGTTGATGCGGTTGGAGAGGTTGTTCGCGGAGAGCGTCGCTGCCATGTCGGTGATATCGCGAATCGGCGCGAGGACGCTCTTTTGCAGCCGCTTCCGATGCAAGACGAAGTAGAACATGCGGAACAGGTCAGTGATGACCAGCGCCGCGGCAGCTCCGCAGTACAGCGCAAGCGGGCGAGAGAGGCTGAGCGAAATCAGCAGCGACTGCCCCGAAATGTGCTGCGCCTGCACGATGTAGCGCCCTTCGGTGAAAATCGCCTCCGGGTCAAGCAGGCGGTAGGCGCTTTGTCCCACGATGATGCCGTCCGTGCGCGCTTCGGGCAGCAGCGTCACTTCCGCGTCATCCAGCACGGAGAGGGCAATGGTGCCGTCGGCGGACAGCGGCGCGCATTGCAGCCGCGAAATGTCGCGTTCAGCGAGGTACAGCGTGCCGCCCGCGAACGCCAGCGTCAGGATGAGCAGCGCGGGGAGAAACGTCCGCACCAGCTGGAAGGAAAAGTGGGCGGCGATGCGGAAGGAGAGGGACAAACGAATGCGGGAAAGGGTGGAAGGCAGGCCGTGCGGCTTGGGCGCGGCAGGGGAAACATCCTTCTTGCGGCGGATGCGCCGTGCCTTCGGACGGTCAGTCATCGACGCGGAACATGTAGCCGACGGCACGGATGGTGTGCAGCGTCTTGACGCCGAACGGCTCGTCAATTTTGTGGCGCAGATAGCGGATGTACACGTCCACCACGTTCGTGTCGCCCGCGTAATCGTAGCCCCACACGTCAGTCAGCAGCGCGTCCCGCGTCACGGCTTCTCCCTTGTGGGACATGAGGTATTTCAGCAGATCAAATTCCTTTTTTGTCAAGTTAATGGGCTGATTGTTCATCGTCACTGTGTAACTGGAGGGCTCTAACACCAGACCGCCCGCACGCAGCACGTTGGACGCGGGCGCAGGCGTTTCAGCGGCGGAACTCCGGCGCTTCTTCAGCCCGACGCGAATGCGTGCCAGCAGCTCCTCAATGGCGAACGGCTTCGTCATGTAGTCGTCTGCACCCATGTCCAGTCCCATTACCTTGTCGGACACGTCGTCTTTCGCGGTCAGCATAATAATCGGCACGTCGCTGTCGTGGCGTAGGCGGCGGCAGACCTCGATGCCGGACAATTCCGGCAGCATCAGGTCAAGAATCAGCAGATCCGGCTGCCAGCTTTGCGCCTGTTCCAGCCCGCTGCGCCCGTCGCCTGCCGTCTGCACTTCGTATCCCTCGTGCGTCAGCTCAAGTTCCAGAAAGCGAGCGATCTTCTTTTCATCCTCCACAATCAAGATGCGGCTCATGGTTATCCTCCATTCTCCATATACGGGCAAAAGCGGAACGCTTGAATGCGTCCCGCGAAGGGTAGTCAATGCTGCCTGCAGCCGCCGAACAGCCCGAAGAAGAGCATCAGCGAGGCAAAAACAAGAACATTGGCAAATAGCAGCAAGCCCAGCATCAGCGGCAGCATATGGATGCACCTTCCTTACTTAATCGTTGCGGAGTTGAAGCCGTCCGTGTCGTCCTCCACGGTCACATTGCCATCTTGGCTTGGCACTTGCACCGGCACGTTGATGGTAGGGCAGGAGTGGTATTCCGGCTTTGCCGCGCTTGCAGCGTAGTAACTGCGGTTGTCCGCAGAATCCACCTCCGCCTTCTTTTCGGCGGATTCGCTCTGACCGTTCATGCCTGCCTGAAAGCCGCGCGCGAACTCATCCACCGTGCTGCGGACGTTGCTCGCGGCGTTCTTGACCATGCGATCCATGTTTTCACCCGCGAAATCCGCGTCGTCCTTGTCAAACGATACACGATAGCCCAGCAGCAGAATCAGAATCGCGCTGAGAATCAGCAAATGCGGGCTGATGAGCGCCGCGACGAGGGTGAACAGCAGCGAAATGTTGAGAATCGGAATCGACTGGCGCGCCACCTTCACGCGGGCGCGGTAAAGCTTGTTGATGAAGTGCATGAAGCCGCCCTTGCTCTTGCTGGCAGCAGCGGTGGACGCTTTCTTTTCGGCGGATTTCGGCGCATCCTGTGCGGCGGAATCGGGCTTTAAGCGGCCGTTGCGCTCCAAATCGACCAGCGCGCGGGCGACATTGCCGTTGTGGTAATCCAGCAGCGAAACCGCCTCTTGATAGCTGATGCCGCTCTTGCGCCGAATCAGTTCAATATCTTCAATCGTGTAGCTTGCCATAAAATCAATCTCCTTTCCCGCTGAGCGGGCTTTTTTCCCTGACGCCTATATGATAACACAGATTCCTCCGAAATGCTTGTGAAAGATGAGAAGAAATGATGAGAATTTCATGAGAAAACGTGGGGATTTGGGGGCAAATTCGATTGACAAACAGGACGAAAGTGCTACAATATAGGATGTTTCATGGCATTGGGTGCTGCAAAGAATGAGGGAGGGAAACCACAATGCAGATGTTTGTTCTCGTGCTGAATCGGGAAGAATTTCTGGAGCCGCTGCTGGAAGAAATGCTCAAGCAGAACATCGGCGGCGCGACCATTTTGGAATCGACGGGCATGATGCGCGTGCTGGATGGCGACCATAACATCGACGATCTGCCGGTGCTGGGGGTGCTGCGCCACCTGTGCAATCCGGAGCGGAAGCGCTCCAAGACGATTTTCACGCTGCTGAAATCCGAACAGATTCCGCAGATGATTGAAATCATCAACAAAGTAACCGGTGGACTGGACAAGCCCGACACGGGTATTTGCTTCGCCCTGCCCACGACGTTTGTGGAAGGGGTCAACAAGAACAAATGAATATCCTGTTTGCGCTTGCCATTGCAATGGCGGTTGGCATGGCCATGACGCGCCTGATTAAGCTGATTCATCTGCCGAACGTGACGGCGTACCTGATTGCGGGTCTGCTGGTCGGGCCGTATGTGCTGAAGGTGCTGACGCCGGAAATGAACAGCGAGCTGTCGATTATCTCCGATGTCGCGCTGGGTTTCATTGCTTATTCCATCGGCAGTGAGTTCAAGTTCTCCTACATCAAGGAAATCGGCGCGAAGCCGATGGTCATCACGGCGTTTGAGGGCTGCGTGGCATCACTGCTGGTGTTCCTGACGCTGCTGGTGCTGGGTCAGCCGCTGCCGATGTGTCTGGCGCTGGGGGCGATTGCCGCGGCGACCGCTCCGGCGGCGACACTGATGGTCGTCCGCCAGTACAAGGCGAACGGCCCGGTGACGCGGATGCTGCTGCCCGTTGTCGCCATGGACGATGCGCTGGGGCTGATGCTCTACGCCATCATGATGGCAATCGCCCGCACGCTTGACAGCGGCGCGGCATTAAGCGTGATGACGCTGCTGGTGAAGCCGCTGATTGAAATTGTCGGCTCGCTGGTGATGGGCGTTCTCATTGGCACGGTGATGGTTTTCTGCCTGCGCTTCTTCCATTCGCGCGGCAATAAGCTGACGATGACGATTCTCATCGTGTTCCTCGCCGTTGGCTTGAGTACCATGCTCGATTTGAGCAGCCTGCTGGTCTGCATGATGATTGGCGCGACGATGATTAACGTCAGTAATGATTCGCCCGCGCTCCTTGAGCAGTGCGACCGCTTCACGCCGCCGCTGTTCCTGCTCTTCTTCGTCTTGAGCGGCGCAAGCCTTGATTTGTCCGTGCTGCCGACGGTCGGCGTGGTGGGCATTGCGTATGTTTTGAGCCGCGCAATTGGCAAGTCGCTCGGCGCAACCATCGGCGCTGCCATCGAGAAGTGTGATAAGAACATCATCCGCTACCTCGGTATGACGTTGATTCCGCAGGCGGGTGTCGCCATCGGCATGGCGCGCATGTGCCTGACGGATCTGCCCGCCTACGGCCCGACGATTAACGCCGTCGTGCTGGCAGGTACGCTCATCTACGAACTGACTGGCCCGGTCATCACCAAGATTGCGTTGACGAAAGCCGGCGAAATCAAGGAAGGCGGCGCAAAGCCCGCTGCGGTGACGGCAGCCAAATAATACTATTTCCAGATTCACCTGCGCCATCTGCTTGCGCCTTTTCCATTCTGGCGTCCGTTCATTCCACTTAGCGTAGCGCTGCTACGCTGCGTTTCATTCACGTTAGCCAGAATGAAAAATTCGCGGCGCATCTTGGCGCATTCTTATCTGGAAATAGTATAATAATTCATCTGGAAACAGTATAAATCCACCAAACAGAACGCCCCTTTCCGGCAGAGATGCTTCGGAAAGGGGCGCTTTTGAGTGCGGTCAGCTGCGCGGAATCCCGTCAGAGAAGTCCTCACGGCGCTTCCTGCGGCGATGCACGCGGAAGATGATGAACAGCGCAATGGTTGGAATCAGAAGAATCACGACGACGGGAATCACCGTTTCCGGCACAATCGGAATGCCAGTTTGCCCCTGTGTCATCGCGACAATCTCCTCATATGTCAGCGGCATGTTCGAGCGGCGCGCGACGCTGCGGCTGGCGACAAGGTTGAATGTAATTGGCGTGCCATCGTCGCTGACGTAGGTCATTGTGCCCATAATCTCGCCCGCGCTGACGGGTGCGGCAAAATCGCGCGTGTAGGAGACGGTAACGAGGTCGCGCAGGTTTTCGGACAGGTAGTCGATGCGCTTCTTCGTCGTACTGAGTTCCGCAAGGGCGGCCTGCGTGGCATCCTGCGGCTGGCATAGGAGCGTCAGCTGCCCCTGATTCGGGTCGTCAATCTCATACGCGCTGGTGTAAATGCTGATGGGGTTCAGGTTGTACAGCTCGGAAATCGTGACGTGCTGATACTGGCTGAAGCCGTACGCCATCAGCTTCTTCGTGTCCGTCCAGACACCGTACTGGCTGGAGTACATGACCACGGAAATCAGGTCAACGCCGTTGAGTGACGCCGAACCGACGTAGCAGTAGCCCGCCAACGACGTCGAGCCGGACTTAATGCCCGTCATCGGCGCGTAATAGTAGCGGTTGTCCGTCTTGTTGTACTGCGGCAGCATGATGCGGTGGCGGGTCGTCAGCGTGCGCGAACGCTGCTTGTTCGTCGCCGCCATCTTGTACTCGGTCGTTTTCGCAATCGTGCGGAAGGTGTCGTTCTGCATGGCGTAGCGCGCCAGCGTCGCCAAGTCGCGCGCAGTCGTGTAGTGGTTGTCGTCGTGCAGGCCGTGCGGGTTCATGAAGTGCGTGCTGTTCATGCCGAGGTCGTGCGCGGTCTGGTTCATCAGCGCGACGAACGTGCTTTCGTTCCCGGCGACGGCCTCCGCAATCGCCACGGCACCGTCGTTGCCCGAACGAATCAGCGTGCCGAAGAGCAAATCCTGCATCGTCAGCTCTTCGCCTTCCTGCAGGCTGATGACGGTCGCTTCCGAGTCGATGGCACGCATGGCGGCGGCAGAACCGTTGTAGCTGACCGTCACCTTGTCGTCAGGGTTGCTGTTGAGGATGCCCAGCAGCACGGTCATAATCTTTGTCGTCGAAGCGGGGTACATGGTCAAATCGGCATTTTTCTCGAAGATGACTTCCCCCGTGCTCTGCTCGATGAGAATAGCGGATGTGCAGTACAGCTGGTCGGCTTCGAGCAGCTCCGGGTGCGTCTCATCATACGGGTTCGCGTTGGGGTCGAGGGTGGGGTTCGGCATTTCTGCCACGGCGCTGATGGTCAGCAGCCCAAGTGTGAGCAGGAGACAAATCAGCCGGCGAAACGTTAGCATCAGGCGCAATCGTCCTTTCTGCACAGCAAAGCCATGCGAGAGTACAAATATCTATTCTATTATAGCATTTTGCGCCCCGGATGGCAAGGGGCAAAAAAGGCTGCCCGCCCCCAAAGACGGACAGCCCATGTGATTGTTACACATTCCAGAACCGAAGCGTGCTCGTCACCGCACCAGACATGTCCGGAATGACGAACGGCACCGTTCCCGGATAGCCAATCAGCTGAAGTACCAGAATCAGCACGCCCAGAATCGCCACATACAGCGCGAACCAGTTCAGGCTGACACGGCTGATGAGACTGAGCATGAAGCGGATGGCGATATAGCCGCTGACTGCCGCCACGAGGATGCCCACCAGCGTCGGCACGAGCGTCAAATCCTGCACCCAACCCTCTTCGATTGCGGTTTTGCCGTCGATGATGAGTGCGCCGACAATCGCGGGGGCGCTCATCATGAAGGAGAACTTCGCCGCGCTCTTGCGGTTCAGACCGGAGAGCAGACCGCCCGCCAGCGTCGAGCCGCTGCGGGAAACGCCCGGCAGCAGCGCCACACCCTGCATACAGCCCATGATGATGGCGTGCTTGAAGTTCGGCTGGTCGGCGTACTGCTTGCGGTGTGCGCTCAGTGTTTCCGCCAGCAGGAGGAAGAAACCCGTCAGCAGGAAGCTCGCACCGAGGAACCAGCCCGTCTCGCAGGAAGTGATGAAATCATCAAACACAACCTTGAACAGCAGCGTCGGCAGGGAAGCGATGAAGAGCAGCAGCAGTGTCTTGGACTTGAAGGGGTTCTTCAGAATCGCCCACCAGTCCTTCCAGAACACGATGAGAACCGGAATCAGCGTGCCAACATGCAGGAGGATGTCCAGCATATGGTAGGCGCCTGTTTCATCAATCGTGAAGCCCATCAGGATGCGGCTGAGCAGCAGATGCCCACTGGAGGAAATCGGAAGAAACTCGCCAAGCCCCTGCACAAGGCCGAGAATGGCAGCTTGCAGAATATTCATCGGGGAAGCACTCCTTTCGGATGACCGAAATTATCGTCCACGAATCAGTATACCATACTTACCGCCATTTGTCAGCCTTTTGCAGGAAATTTTACAGGGAAGGCAGGCGAATTACACCCGCATCCACTGCACGCCTTCTTTGTTGTCCTTGACGACAATGCCCATATCCTTCAAAATGTCGCGGATGCGGTCGGATTCCGCCCAGTTCTTGTCCTTTCGCGCCTGATAGCGGCTCAGCAGCAGTTCACGGACGGTGCTCTGCTCTTCGTCGGTGGCGTCTGCCGGGGCAATGATGACGTATTCGCCGTCGCCGTGCACTTCGCTCGTCGCCTTCTGCGCGTCGCGGATGACCGCTGCCTTTTCCAGCAGGCTGAGTGACAGCACCGCGTCAAAGTCGCCCACCAGCGCCAGCTTCTCATCGTCGGACAGGTCTTTTGCCTTCAGCACGTCATACAGGCGCGTTACGGCCAGCGAGGTATTCAGGTCGGCATCCAGCGCCTGACGGAACTTCTCCTGATATGGCTTCATTTTCTCCGCATCCACCGGCGTACCCGCGGGAATCAGCGACGCAATGCGTCCCAGCAGCTTCGTGTACGCGGCGGCAGCGTTGCCCATGTTCTCCCAAGTGAACATCTGGCTCTGCCGATAGTGGCTCTGCAGGCAGAACAGGCGGTACACCAGCGGGTCATAGCCCTTGTCCTGCAAAAGAGACACGGTCAGGAATTCGCCCTTCGATTTGCTCATCTTGCCGCCCGTGGTGTTCAGGTGATGCACATGGAACCACGTTTTGCACCACTCGTGACCGAGGTAGCTTTCGCTCTGGGCGATTTCGTTGGTGTGGTGGGGGAAGGCGTTGTCGATGCCGCCGCAGTGCAGGTCAAGATATTCACCGAGGTGCTTTTTGCTGATGCACGAGCACTCGATGTGCCAGCCGGGATAGCCCACGCCCCACGGCGAATCCCACTTCAGCGCCTGATCCTCGAACTTCGACTTTGTGAACCACAGCACGAAGTCCGCCTTGTTGAGCTTGTTCGTGTCCTCATCTACGTCGTCGCGCACGCCGACTTCGAGGTCTTCCTCGTTGTGGTCGTTAAAGACGTAGTACTTTTCCAGCTTGCTGGTGTCAAAGTAGATGTTGCCGCCTGCGTGATAAGCGTAGCCTTTCTCCAGCAGCACGGTAATCATGTCGATGTAGTCGGGGATGCAGTTCGTTGCGGGCTCAACCACGTCGGGGCGCTTGATGTTGAGCTTCTGGCAGTCAGAGAAGAACGCATCGGTGTAGAACTTCGCGATTTCCATGACCGTCTTGTGCTCACGGCGCGCGCCCTTGAGCATCTTGTCCTCGCCCGTGTCGGCGTCGCTGGAAAGATGGCCGACGTCGGTGATGTTCATTACGCGCTTGACGTCGTAGCCCTCATAGCGCAGCGCCTTTTCGAGCATGTCCTCCATAATATAGGTGCGCAGGTTGCCGATATGCGCGAAATGATAGACCGTCGGGCCGCAGGTGTACATGGACACCTTGTTGCCGAAGCGCGGCACAAACGGCTCTTTGCGGTGGGTGAGCGAATTATACAGAATCATCAGATTCCACTCCTTTTACTGTGCAGCTTCTTCCTGCTTTACAAAGGTGAAGCCGTAGAAATCAAATTGACTGCCGGGGAGGAACACGAACGCGACGGAACACACGCCTGGTAGCACGTTCACGTCGAAGCACTGCACGCCGCGTTCCGTTCCGCTGAACTGCGCCAGCGAGGTCAGCTGTTCGCCCTCCTGATTGGTGAAGCGAATCGTGACGGGGTTCGTCGAAAGCGGCGTCTGTCCATCCAAGCGGAGTTCTGCATGGGTGGATGCACCGAAATCCATGTTCTCCCAGACAAGCGACACGTTGTTGCCGATGCTCGTGACGGCACTGCCGCTGCGGGTGAAGCTGTCGCCGTAGACTGTGTCGGCGTCTTGCGCCGTCTGCGGCAGCCACGCGCGGCTCTGCTTCTCGAACGAGAAGCCTTTCAGGTGAATCTTGCTCGTCAGCGAGAAACACAGCGTGTGCACGCCCGTCAGACGTTCCGGCAGGTGGTATGTTTCGCTCTGGTAGACGTTCCAGATGCTCGGCTTCTGGTAGGGTAGGACTGCAATCAGCCGTCCGCCGTCCGCCGGGTCGCCGTCCCAGAGCTTGATTTCGTACAGGTTGCTGTCCAGCGCGAAAACCGGAAGCGTGATAACATCCGAACCAACGTCGCCGAAGTCGATTTTGGTGTAGCCCGCCATGCTTTCGCCGTCGCGCGCGAAGGATATGCCCTGCTCGTTGCCATTGCCGATTTCGCCGGAGGAAAGCGAGTACAGCCCGCCGGAGATAAAGCCGTAGGGATCAAGGAAAGGCTGCCCCAGCCCGGTGATGACAATATCCTGCTGGCTGATAATGCGCGGATGGTCATACCCGTTTGTGCAGGAGGCGCGCAGGTACACCGTGTCGTCGCCCAACGCCGTCACCGTCACCACGTCGCCGTCCACCGAACACGACGCGCAGGGAGAGTCGATGCCCTGACCATTGGTGACGCGGAAGGCAATCGGCTGCTTGTCCGCATCCGCCGGATGAACCGCCACGCGGAAGGAGACCGTCGGATGCTCGCTGCCCAGACGCTTGTCGCCCAGCGGCAGCAGCTCAATGCGGCGAATCGGTTTGTCCGCGGGCATTTCTTCCTGACGGCACAGCACGGCGGAACAGCTGCGCCCCGGCGTTTTGCGCGCCGCGCGGACGGGCAGCGTTAATTCAGCGCCGACCAGCCCCGCACCCGATACGCGGATGTGAATGCTGCCTTCGCCTGCCAGCGCGCCGACAATCGCCAGCAGCTTGCCGCTGAACAGGCGGCGCGTGTTTGTCTTGTAGCCGTCTCGGTCGGTGGAGTCGCCGTTGTCCAGCCCCAGCAGCCGCCCGCAGCCGTCAACATCCACCAGCACGCGATCCACCGCGTTTTCAACGGGGTTGCCGCTTTCGTCCGCAACGGTGATGGTCACGAATGTCATGTCCTCGCCGTCGCCCAGCAGGAAAGCATCCTCCGCGGACAGCACGATATGGTGGCTTTCGCCGGGTGTGCGCTGGATGTCCTCGGCAATCAGATGCCCGTCCGCGTCATACGCGCGCGCGACCAGCTCGCCCGCCTCAAACGGCACTTGCCACGCCGGACGGCAGCGTGTCCAGTCCGTGCGGCTGACTTCCTGCACACCCAGCGAACGCCCGTTGAGCAGCAGTTCGGCTTTCACGCCGTTCGTCATGACCGGCACGTCAATCATTTGACCCGGATTCCAATCCCAGCATACGCCAATGTGCACCATCGGCGCGTTCGTCCACAGGGATTTGAATAAGTACCAGTAGTCTTTCGGGAACACCGCCGTGTCCATCATGCCGAAATAGCACGACCGGGTGTGGTACGGCGTGGGTTCGCCGATGTAGTCAATCCCGCTCCAGAGAAACTGCCCCAGCGAATACGGCGTGTTCAAATCTTCCACGATGCACTTGCGCATGTCCTTCGTGCCCCAGCTGGACGTGGAATTGCCCAGCGCGGAGCATTGCAGATCCTCGTCGGAGAGAATCGACGCTGCCATCGGGAAGTGGTAAATGCCGCGGCTGGACAGCGCCGAAGCTGTCTCACTGCCGTAAATCACCCAGTCCGGATGTTCGGCGTGGTGCGCCTCGTAATACTTTTCGCCGTAGTTGTAGCCTTGCGCGTCTACCAAATCAGCGCATTTCCGCGCACCTTCCCACGGCATGAAGTTGCTGCCGATGGTGATGACGGCATTGCCGCGCGGGTCGTGCAGGCGCACATTCTCGCACAGGTCGCATGTCACCTGCTGAGCGGATTCATCCAGATGCGTGTCCAGAATCTCGTTGCCAATCGACCACATCAGCAGCGACGGATGATTGCGGTCGCGGCGCACCCACGCGGCGACATCCGACGGCATGTCGGTGGGGAAGAAGCGCGCGTAGTCAAACGGCGTTTTGGCACGCAGCCACATATCAAACGCTTCGTCTACCACGAAAATGCCGAGCTCGTCGCATAAGTCCATCACCTGCTTCGCGGGCGGATTGTGGCTTGTGCGCAGGGCATTGACGCCCATTTGCCGCATGGCGCGCAGCTGGCGGCGCATCGCCTTTTCGTGGAATGCCGACCCCAGACAGCCTAAGTCGTGATGCAGGCAGACGCCGTGCAGCTTGACGGGCGTGCCGTTGACCAGCAGTCCGCGATCCGTGGTGAATGTCAGGTCGCGGAAGCCGACGTTCTGCCGGATAACCTGATTGCCCAGCATGGTTTGCAGCGTGTAAACATTCGGCGCGTCCGGCGACCAGAGCTTCGGCGAAAGCACCTGCATGACCGCATTGGCGTGGTCGCCCGCGGCTTCCACCGTCACATCGCACACCGGCACGTCGCCGTCGAGCAGCACATGTGTCAGCACGCCGTTGTCCTTCACGCCGCAAAGCTCCGTGTCAATGGTCATCGTCCAGCTTTCCAGCTCGTGCGTGGTCGTGACGTACACGCCGTCCAGCGGAATATGGCGCTTGGGCAGCACATGCAGCGTCACGTCGCGGTAGATGCCCGCGCCGGAATACCAGCGGCTGTTCGGGCTTTGATGGCGGACATGCACCGCCAGCGTGTTTCTGCCGACGAGCAGCCGGCTGGTCAGGTCCACGTCGAACGCCGTGTAGCCGTAATGATGCGTGCAGACGACGTGCCCGTTGAGCAGCACGTCGCAGTCCATATACACGCCGTCGAACCGCATGAGGACGCACGACGCGCACCAGCTTTCCGGCACGTCCAGCGTGCGCAGATACCACGCATCCGTCGTCTCGTACAGGTCGTTTTCGTTTTCAATCAGAAAATCATGGGGTAAATCGACTGCCTGAAGTGCCGCATTGCTCACATCTTCCAGCGTCGAGCCGAGCGGCAGCTTGCAGAATTGCCAGCCATCGTTGAGCAGCTGTTCCACGGTCATCCCTCCATCGTATGAAGTCAAGGCGGCGCAAAAGTCCGCCCAAATATCTGATGTAGAAATTCGCCTTTTCATCAGAAAAGTCCTGCTGAAAAAAGCTTGAACTGCGCAAAAAGTCATCAAATAGGTGCAAAAATGCAGGTGAAGCATCCGCTCCGCCTGCAAGTAAGTCACACGTCGATGAATTTGCGGAATTCCGGCAGGATACCGATGCCGTCCGGGTAATGCGCGGCAAACTGAGGTACAGCATGACTGGGGAAGCTGTTGCCCTCAATGAACGTCGGGCCGTTCGGCGTGATGGCGACGTCCCACGCGACAAAGCGCATTTGCGGTACTTTCTGCGCGGCGTCAAGGCACATCTTTTTCGCCTCTTCCCAGTAAGGAATCGTAAAGCCGATAATGTCCGTGCCGGTGATGGGGTGCTTGGTGTAGGTGTTGCCCGCCTTGTCCGCGCCGACAGTCAGCAGCTTGCCGCTTTCCAAATCAATGCGCGCAGCCATGCCGCCGCAGTCCACATTGTCCATCACCTTGCCGTTGCCGATGCGCAGGAATGCATAGACGATGCCCTGCTTCTTGTCACCCAGCAGCGTCGCGATGCGGCAGGTGTTGACCGATGTCGGGCACATGCGCGCCATCTCCGGATGCTGCACGACGATTTCTTCCAGAATGCCGATGTTCTTGTCCATCAGCAGCTGGTGGAACGCCTTTGCGCCCCCCTTCCAGTCCTCTGGCGTGAACTTCAGGATGCCCTGACCGCTCGACCCCTCCAGCGGCTTGCCGATGAGGGCGGGGAGCGTCATCATGTCCTCCAGCTTGTCAAGCGGCGTATCCGCGTTAATCAGCAGCCACTTGCGCGGAATCCATTCCTTGAACAGCTCGTTGAACTGCGTCTTGTCATCGAAGAAATGCCAGTATGCCTTGTCGTTCATCCGGCGGACAATGCTGTTGGAAATGCCACGCGTGATGACAGTCTTGCGCTGTTCATCGTTGAGTTTGTACATCTGTGCGATTTTGTAGTCCACATAGCCCGCGTTGTACTTCACAGCACAGCGGAGCATGTCGCACAGCAGCCAAATGCGGGATTTGCCGGAGCGCTCATGCAGCAGCTCGGCGGTTTTCCACATGGCTTTCCAGTCCATCTTGAACAGACGCTTGAAGAAATACGAAAGACGGCTCATGCTGATGCCCCTTTCTTGCTTGCAGAATCAGACACAATCAGACGTTGAAGCGGAACAGCACGATGTCGCCGTCCTTCATCACATAGTCCTTGCCTTCGGAGCGAACCAGCCCCTTTTCCTTGCACGCCGCCATCGAGCCGAGTTCCACCAGCGTGTCGAAAGGCACGATTTCCGCGCGGATGAAGCCCTTCTCGAAGTCAGTGTGAATCTTGCCCGCGGCTTGCGGTGCTTTCGTGCCGTTGACAATCGTCCATGCGCGGCATTCGTCTTCGCCCGCCGTCAGGAAGGAAATCAGCCCCAGCAGCCGATAGCACGCCGTAATCAGCCGATCCAGACCCGACTGCCCGATGCCCAGTCCTTCGATGAATTCCGCCTTTTCGTCGGGACTCATCTGCGCAATTTCCTCTTCAATCGCGGCGGAAATGACGATGATTTCGGCATTCTCGCTCTTCGCGATGGCTTCCACGCGGTCAAGACCCTTGATTTCGCTCTCCGGCTTGCCGAGGTCTTCCTCGGCGATGTTTGCCGCGTAGATGACCGGCTTGGTCGTCAGCAGGAACCAGCCGTCCAGCACTTCTTTCTCCTCGTCGGTCACGGGGCAGGTGCGCGCGGGCTTGCCGGCTTCCAGATGGGCGTAAATCTTGTCCGCCAGCTCGACTTCGATGCCCGCCTTCTTGTCGCCGCCGCGGAAGTTTTTCATCGCCTTGTCCTTGCGGCGCTGCACAGTGTCCATGTCCGCGAAAATCAGCTCGAGGTTGATCGTCTCGATGTCGCGGGCGGGGTCGATCGAGCCATCAACGTGGATGATGTTCTCGTCCTCAAAGCAGCGCACGACGTGGACAATCGCGTCCACCTCGCGGATGTGGCTCAGGAACTTGTTGCCCAGTCCTTCGCCGTGGCTCGCGCCTTTCACAAGACCCGCAATGTCCACAAACTCGATGGTCGTAGGGGTAATCTTCTTCGGGTGATACATTTCGCCCAGCACGTCCAAACGGTGGTCAGGCACCATGACAACGCCCGTGTTCGGCTCGATGGTGCAGAAAGGATAGTTGGCCGCCTGTGCGCCAGCCTGCGTGATGGCATTAAACAGGGTACTTTTGCCGACATTGGGCAAACCGACAACGCCTAATTTCATAATCCGGATTCTCCTTCTGTGATGCTGTGATAGCGTTCTTTATTATAAACGCATTCCAGCAGAAATGCAATTCATTTTGCAAAGAAATTCGCCGATTCGCTGATTTTGCCGCAAACCTTGACGGAAAGTGTGCGTTATGCTATCATACAGGCAGAAGAACGCGCGAAAGGAGCGGAGAAAAAATGTACTACTGCACGAACTGCCATCGGGTGACGCCGGAGAGAGCGGAAAGCTGCCCGTACTGCGATAAATTCGACCGTCTGCGTCCGGCAGAGGAAGCGGACGAGTGCCGCTTGACGGAGCTGGATGCGCTGAACGCCTCGGTGCTGGAAAGTCTGCTCAAAGAGGCGAATGTGCCGTATATTGCCCGCCCGATGATGGGCGCGGGCATCAGCGCGGCGCTCGGCGTAACGCTGGAGAAATTCGTGTTCTTCGTGGCGTACCGCGATTACGCCCGCGCGCAGGAGCAACTTGAAGCCCTGCTTGCGCCGGACGACCACGCGGCGGATGCGGATTTCGCGGACGAGGACGAAGAATCGGAAGACGAGGACGAATAATCTGCATACAAATCGCGGCGACTGGCATTGCTGTCAGCCGCCGCATGTGTTTTTGGGATTGGGGCAACACCGCACAATCGGCGGCGCGTCGGAACTTTATCAGCGAATCTCAATATCCCCCGAAACGCTCCGGATACTGCCCGTCACGGTTCTGCTGCCCCTGCGCCCGGAACGGCGCATCGAAATGTCACCCGAACGGCTGTGGACGTCGATGTTGTTTGTCCCTGTGTCGTCCGGCAGTTCCACGTCAATGTTGCCGGAGGTCGTGCTGCCGTTGATGAGCGACAGCGCGCCCGTGAAGCGCAGGTCTAAGTCGCCCGAAACGCTGCTAAAGTCGCACTGCCGCACCTTCGCTTCCAGCTCCACATCGCCGCTGGTGCTGGCAAATTTCAGATGGTCGTAATCGCCGTGAATCTCCACGTCGCCGCTGACGGTGGAAATCTGCACATTGTTTGCATCAGCTTCAATGTCGATATCGCCGCTGGTGGTGGTGAATGCGCCGTGATTCAGCGGAGCGAACAGTTCGACGCTGATCTCGCCGGATGTGCTGGTCAGGTTCAGGTCGGTGACGTGGATGTCGCGCGCCTCGATGTCGCCGGAGGTCGTCAGGACGCTAATGGGCTTGTCGAAGATGCGCGGGATGCACAGCGTCACGTCGCCAATGCTGCGGGAAACGGTGATGTTCGGCTTGATGCTGGAGAACAGCTTGCCCAGTTCCTGCCCGAAGCGGGAAGCGGTGCTGGCGAAGCTGTTCACCATATCCTCGAAGCTGCCCGACTTCCTGCCGTCATCCGCTTCTGCTGTCTTGCCGCTGAAATCCAGCTTCGTCATGTTCTCTGCGAAACTCTTGGCGTTCTGCTGGAACTCCTTGGCTTTTGCCTCAGCTTCCTGCGCTGCCTGATTGTCGCTCTTCTCGTCGCCGAAGAAGAAGTATTCGCCGTTTGGCTTCTTCACATACAGCCTGCCGTTGGCGAAAGTGCCGCTGACGGAGAAGCTGCTGCGGTTGCGCTTCGGGGCATCGGGGTCGCGGCAGACGCGCAGAACGCCGTCCTCGATGCGGCAGATGGACGCTTTTGCGCCTTCAGCGTCCTCAAAGAGAACGTGTAGGTCGTCGTCCGGCGATTCCTCCAAATGCACATCGTCGCACACCATCGTCATTTCGATGCGCCCAATATCCGCCGGATGGAAAGTGAAATCCGTCTGCTCGCCATCCCCGCCGTCATCGACCGGCACTTCCGCGCTCTTCGGCGCTTCTTCCGCTTCGGGCGCTTCAGACTTCTTCGGGTACTGGCTGATGACATCCTCCATGCCCTTCAAGCTCTCGACGACGGCGGCAATCGCGTCATCGTCGCTCAGCCCGCGGGACGTCATGTCCTGATAGCGCTCTTGGCAGTTGCTCATCGTTTCGTCGTAGAGCGCCTGCACCTCGTCCGTCATTTCCACATCCTGAAAGAGCAGATTCACAATCCGCTCGACCGTTTCGTTACGCATAGTGCTGTTCCTCCTGATTCTCCTGATTTGCGTTCTGCAGCCGCTGCCGGCTGATTTCTTCCCACGAGATGGTATCGCCAATCAAGCGCTCCGCCAGTGAAAAGTCTGAAAACGGCGTTACCCGACGGAATGCGAAAATTTCTTTGCACATAATGTTATCCCTCCAATAGCTGGTCAAGCTGGCGTTTCGTGTCCTCCCACGCCGCCAAATCGCTGATGAGCTTTTCCTGCCCCAGTGCCGTGATGGCGTAGTAGCGGCGGCGCGCGCCGGACGTCTCGCTGCCCCAGTAGGACTGAATCAGCCCGGCGGCCTCCAGCCGGCGGAAAGCGGTGTACAGCGTCGCTTCCTTCAACTCCACCTCGCCGCCGCTGAGCGTCGAAATGGTCTTGTTGATTTGGTAGCCGTAGCTGTCGCCGTGGGAAAGCTGGTGCAGAATAATGGTGTCGGTATAGCCGCGAAGAATATCTGCGGACAATGCCATATGCTTCACCTCCTATGGTTCATCCCTTGTCTTGGTATCTCACCTTGACGAGTATTACTATATCACAATATACTTCTCCTGTCAAGGTATTTTGCGAGAATTATTTTGTTTTTTTGCAGCCTGTAGCCGCTCCTGTTCTTTTGCTGTTTCACCCTTGCGAAAAGGGAAGGCGTGGGGTACAATGGAAGCGTAAAAAAATCTGCGGTGCAAGGAAGCATCAGCGGAAAGGCAAGGAGAGCGTATTATTATGGAAAAGATTCAGATGAAAACGCCGCTGGTGGAGATGGATGGCGACGAAATGACCCGCATCCTGTGGGCAGACATCAAGCAGCTGCTGATTGAGCCGTTCGTGGATTTGAAGACGGAGTATTACGATCTTGGCCTGCCGCACCGCGACGAAACGTGTGATCAGGTGACGATTGACAGCGCCAACGCGACGAAGAAGTACGGCGTCGCGGTCAAGTGCGCGACCATCACTCCGAATGCCCAGCGCGTGACGGAGTACAACCTGCACGAGATGTGGAAGTCGCCCAACGGCACGATTCGCGCTATGCTCGACGGCACGGTCTTCCGCGCGCCGATTCTCGTCAGCGGCGTTCGTCCGACGGTGCGTACTTGGCAGCAGCCGATTACCATCGCCCGTCATGCCTATGGCGACGTCTACCGCAATTCGGAAATTCGCATCCCCGGCGCGGGCAAGGCGGAGCTGGTGTTCACGGGCGCGGATGGGCAGGAGATTCGCCAGACGATTTTCGATTTCAAGGGGCCGGGCGTCGTGCAGGGCATTCATAATCTGGATGCGTCGATTACGTCCTTTGCCCATGCCTGCTTCCAGTACGCGCTGTCGGTCAAGCAGGACTTGTGGTTCTCCACGAAGGATACCATCAGCAAGACCTACGATCACCGCTTCAAGGACATTTTCCAAGAAATTTTCGATGCGCAGTATAAGGAAAAGTTTGAGCAGGCGGGTATTACCTATTTCTATACGCTGATTGATGATGCCGTGGCGCGCGTCGTGCGCAGCAATGGCGGGTTTATCTGGGCGTGCAAGAACTACGATGGCGACGTGATGTCCGACATGGTGGCGACGGCGTTCGGCTCCCTGGCAATGATGACCTCCGTGCTCGTTTCGCCGGACGGCAAGTTTGAGTACGAAGCCGCGCACGGTACAGTCACGCGCCACTACTACAAGTATCTGAAGGGCGAGGAGACGTCGACCAACCCCGTCGCGACGATTTTCGCGTGGTCTGGCGCGCTCCGCAAGCGCGGCGAACTGGATCATCTGCCGGACTTGATGACGTTTGCCGACAAGCTGGAAAAGGCGACCATCGACACCATCGAAAGCGGCGTAATGACCAAAGACCTTGCGCTGCTGTGGGAGGGGACGCCTGCGCAGGCGTTCAACAGCCGCACGTTCCTCGAAGCTATCGCGTCGCGCATGGCGTAAGATGCTGTAGTGACTTTTTGCCCATAGCTTCTTTTGCGGATGCTTTCCTGCTGCTTACGGGAGGCATCCGCTATTTGGTATACGCGGAATGTGATGGTAGGATGAAAAACGTGTCTGTCCCTATCAGCGCTTTGGACATGCCGCTTCACATTCGCAAGGAAAACATGGCAAAAAAGCGCGAATTAGCGTGAAATAGCCATTTTCATGTGCGAATGGAGTGTTGATTTTTGAACAAAAACAGACTATAATGGAATTGTACTGCAAATGGCATTTCAAGGCAGCAACGGATGAGAATCGGCTTATCCGCGAAAGGAGAATCTTCGCAAGATGAAGAAAATCATGCTTGTTTTCGGAACTCGGCCGGAGGGCATCAAGATGTGTCCGCTGGTCAATGAGCTGAAGCGCCGCCCGCAGGTGCAGACAGTTGTCTGCGTCACGGGGCAGCACAAGCAGATGCTTCAGCAGGTGCTGGATGCGTTTTCGGTCGTGCCGGATTACGATTTGGCGATTATGCAGCCGAACCAGACGCTTTTCGATGTTACTACCGCTATCCTGACGCGCATTCAGGCAGTCCTCAATCAGGAAAAGCCTGATTTGACGCTCGTGCATGGTGATACCAGCACGGCATTTGTTACCGCACTGGCGTGCTTCTATCTGCATATTCCGGTTGGACATGTGGAGGCTGGGCTTCGTACCTACAACCTCGAAAGCCCTTTCCCAGAAGAGTTCAACCGGCAAGCAGTTTCACTGATTTGCCGGTATCATTTTGCGCCGACGGAAAAGGCAAAGCAGAACCTGCTGCGCGAGGGCAAAGACGAATCGTCTATCTTCGTGACGGGCAACACCTCCATCGACGCGCTGAAAACCACCGTTCGCGCGGATTACACCCACCCGGAACTGACGTGGGCGAAGGGCAGCCGCCTGATTCTCATCACCGCGCATCGGCGGGAGAACCTTGGCGAAGCCATGCACCATATGTTCCGCGCGATTCGCCGCGTATTGACGGAGCACCCCGATGTCAAGGCGCTCTACCCGATTCACCTGAATCCAGTTGTTCGGCAGGAAGCGGCGGAAGAACTGTCCGGGCTGGAACGTCTGCACATTATCGAGCCGCTGGATGTGCTGGATTTCCACAATATCATCGCGCACAGCACGCTGATTCTGACCGATTCCGGCGGTATTCAGGAGGAAGCGCCTGGTCTTGGCAAGCCTGTTTTGGTCATGCGCGACACGACCGAGCGCCCGGAGGGCGTTGCGGCGGGCACGCTCAAGCTCGTCGGCACGTCGGAAGAGACGATTTACCGCGAGTTTACGCGTCTGCTGGATGACCCGGCGGCTTACGCGGCGATGGCGCACGCCAGCAATCCCTACGGCGATGGACACGCCTGCGAGCGGATTGCGGATATTCTGTGTGAATAAACCGCGCTGGGCGCACATACAATCATCGTCGAAACACGGGGAGGAGCGTTCTTCATGAAAAAACAGTCATACCAACGCATCCTCGCTGTACTGATCAGCCTGATGATTCTGCTGACGGCGGGCATGGCCATCGTCGGCGCCGGACTGCTGCAAACTCGCGAGGATTCGCCGGACATTCTGCCGGAAGCGACGGCTACCGCGGATTCGGATGAGTTGCTGATGGCGTCCGACCTTGCACCCGACCCGGCAAAGTGGTTTCTGCCCTATGACGGAGATTTGACCGACGCGGACGGAAATCCGGTGCGCCTATCCGCCCTGTGCGGACAAACGACCATCCTGCTGTTCTGGTCAAGCTGGTGTCCGGACTGCCAGGTGTACTTGGCGGGCGACTTTGGGGCGGCGGTACAATCTGCACAAGCGGCGGGAGCGCAAGTCGTTCTTGTCTGCCGAGAGGGGATTCGCGGCGACACACGCGAGAAGGCGGAAGCAGAATTGACGGAATGCGGCATTACAGGCATTCCGTTGTACATGGATGCGGACGCGGCGCTCTTTCACACGCTGGGATTGCGGAGCGTGCCGTCTCTGGCGGTTTTCGATTCGCAGGGGCAGCTGCTTCGCGCGACGGCGGATATGCCGAATGCGGATGAAATGGCGCAGCTGCTGGACGCGGCACAGCATCCGGCACAGCAGACACTCGCGTTTCTGAAACGGCTGATGCAGGCGGATGGGGCGATTCCATCCACCTATACGCTGTCCGGCGGCGAGGTTCATCCGGGCGATACCGTGCTTTCCGAGACGATGGGGCAGACCATGCTCTATGCGGCGCAAACGGAGGATGCGGCGTTCTTCTCCGATGCATGGCGTTATGTCCGTGACAAAATGACCGTCGGCGGCTTAACCGTCTGGCGGATTCAGGCAGGCGAAAAAGCGGCGGCTAATGCGTCGCTGGATGATCTGCGCATTCTCCGCGCGCTGATGGAAGCGGATGCGGTATGGGGCGGCTATGAGCGTGAAATCCGCGAACGGGCGGCGGCACTGTACACTGCCTGCGTGGTGGATGATGCGCTGGTCAGCTTTGCGAACGTCGATGGTTCGGGGCATGGCGATAGTGTCACCCTGTGCTATCTGGATGTGCAGACGATGCGCGCCTTATCCGCCTATGATGTCCGATGGACAGCCGTCGCGAACCGCAGCGAAGCCATATTGACTGATTCGCGCGCACTCATGAGCAGCGAACTCCCGCTCTACCGTGCCTCCTATACCCTGGCAAAGGATATGTTCAGCAATGCGGCGGCGCAGATGACCGAAGCGGCGCTGACGATCCTGCACGCGGCGCAAATCAGCGCGGCAGGGGAGCAGACGCTGGATTGGCTGGATGCGCAGCTTGGCGCAGGCGCAATTTATGCGCAGTACGCGTCAAACGGACAGGTCGGCTATGGATTCCGCTATGAAGCGATTGGATCGTATGCCGTCCTGGCACAGGTCGGTGCCGTCAGCGGGCACACGGAGCTTGCGCGGCTGTCGCTGGCGAAACTGGAGAACCGCCGCATTGCGACGGGGACATTCGCGGGCGCTTACGGCAGCATCAAAGGCGAAACATCCTATACATTTGATGAATTGGAAGCTCTTTTTGCGCTCATGGCCATGAAGCCGTAACGCAGGAAAGGAGAGTGCAGTGTGCGCGCGATTGCGTGGCTGATTGTGAAGCTCAGCGGCTTGTTTGTCAAGCTGTACCACCTGATTTTGAACGCCATCCGCCGGTTTGACCGCGCGATGCGCAAGCGCTACCGCCCCAAGCACCTTGCCCTGATGGTGGTGTTGGTGATTGCGGTTACAGCGTCGATTACACTTTTTGTCCCGCCGTATCTGGGGCTGTCCAACGACGGCAGCTTTGCCGCTGTGTTGGCGGATACCGGGCTGTCCCGGCTCGATCCGTCCGACACAAGCGCTTTCTTCAACTATTATGAGCGTGTCTATAATGTCGGCTCGTCCGCGCTTCCGACCGGTACAACGCCGCTAATTCAGCGGATGCTGGTGCGCACGGCGGTCGTCATCGACGAACTGGTGACGCACGACGGGCTGTTTGACATGCGCTTCCTCGCAGCAATCTATCTGCTGATTTACATCCTGCTTCTCATCCCGATGCTCTCCAAGCTGCTGGGACGCGTCAAAGTCTACTCCGAGGGGCTGTTTATCGCGGTTTTTGCTGTGCTAATTTTCGGCGATACCGCCATGATAACCCGCTTTGCCTCTTTTTACACGCAGCCCATTGAGCTGATTTTGATGGTTGCCTTGGCGAACTGCGTCCTGCAGATTCCGGATAGCCTGAACCGCTTTTTGCCGCAGATTGGGCTTTCCGGCACGGTCATCCTGATGATGGCGGTCAACCAGTACTGCGCGCTGATGGGCATCGTCTTTTCTGTTGCGTACTGGATGCTCATGCGTCACAAAGCGGATGCGCTTCATAAGGGGCTGTATTTGCTCCTTGCAGTGCTGCTGTGCGTCGTCAGCGTCATGCAGACGGGCGATATGCTCAACAATCAGACGGTTAACGAGAAGTACGACCAAATGACGCGCGGCGTTCTCTTTGAGGCGACTGACCCGGAAAAAGCACTGGCGCAGTTCGGCATTGAGGCGCGGTATTCCGTGCTGACGGACACGTATTCCACGCAGAGTTACCCCGTTGTGCTGCCGGAAAGCGGCGCGCTGGATGAGGGCTTCCTTGATCAGTACACGACGTCGGACGTGACGCTGTATTACCTGCGCCATCCGATTCAATTGCTGGGGCTGTTTGAGGTCGGCGTGCGCAACGCTTTCTTCACGCGAACGGATTATTCCGGCAACTACGAGCAGTCCAGCGGAATGCCCGCGCGGGCAAAGGCACTGTTCCTCTCTATCTGGTCAACGTTCAAGGAGCGTTCCGCCCCGCAAACGGCGGCGTCGCTGCTCCTGCTGGTCGTCGCCTTCCTCTTCTTCCGCCGTAAAGCGGACGAAAAGCTGGAATCCGGCAGGGAAGCCGCCAGTGTCTACACCATGCTCAGCGTGCTGCTTTTCGCGGCGGTCACTGTCGAGCTGATGACGGTCGTCATCCTCAGCGGCGATAGTCTGCTGCTGCGCCAGAGCTTCTTGATGGGCTGTCTGATTGACCTGCTGGCGATTATGGCGTGCACTGAGGGACTCCACCGACTGAAAATTATTGAAACGGACGGGCAATAAAGGAGGCTGCCATGAAAAACGAAACGCAATCGGCACTGGTAGCGCGGGACGCGGCTATCATTTTGCTGCTGATCTGGGCGTTTATGCAGGCGCTGCTGATGATTTGGGCACCTGCGGATACGCAGACGACGTATTTGCTGCTGCTGTTCCTGATGGATATTGCCGTGCTGTGCGGCTTTATGGATCGCGTCAACACCGGCACGGCGCTTGCGGCGACGATTACCTGCGGCTGGGTGGCGTATAAGCTGTATTCTTTTTATGCCGTGGGCGAAACGGTGTACTTGACAGATTATTTTGTGACTGTACTGCCGCTGCTGGGATCGGGCGCGGCGGCGCTCTTCTCCCGCAGTATGCGCCACGTCAATGCTGAGAACAAGCTGCTGCGCCGTCAGGTGGATGAACAGGTGCTGGTGGACGATGTGACGGAGCTGTACAACCTGCGCGCCATGTATCGCGATGCGCAGATGATGACGGGTTACTGCGTCCGCAACCATCTGCCGATTTCGCTGATGATTATCCAGATGCGCTACGAAAGTGAACTGCACGGGATGCTGTCCCACAGCCGCTATATCCAACTGCGTAAGCGGCTGGCGGAACTGGTGATGGACAGCGTGCGCGTAGAGGATAAGGTCTATTGCATTGACGAACATGGCACGATGGCGATTTTGCTGACCTCCAATGAAGCAAACAGCGCCTATGTTCGCAGCCGTATTATTGCAGCGGTGACGAAGGAGGATGCTTTTGACGGCATTCTGGAGCGCGGGACGCACATGGATCTGCGCTTTGCCTGCAAGGAGTACGACGAGCATTTCGGCAAGGACATGATGGCGTTCAAGAAAGCTGTTGAGAGCGAGCTGGCGTATGATGTGTAAGGCGAAAGCGTGGGTACTGGCGCTGGCGGCGGGGCTGCTGCTTCTGCTGATACCCGCACAGGCGCGCGCGGATGTGACCCGTCTGCTGATTTTGAACGACGAGCAGACAAGTGAGACGAGCGCAGCGGCGACGGACGTCCTGCGGCGATTCGCGCTCTATTCCAGCTGGACATGCACGTTTGCCAGCAGCGAGGATGTGCCGGACACCGATGGGTACACCGCCGTCATCATCTGCACCGACCCGAATTGGGCGCTGAATGCGTCGGTGGCGCTGGCGATTCAGGAGAGCAAACTGCCTGTGTTTGTCATCGGCGCAGGCGGCTTGGCGGAGCTGACGAAAACGCAGGTATATGAAGGTTCACTGACATTGCGCTTGCAGACGCAGGCAAACGCCGCGAACGATATGCTGCTTTCCGGCAATTCGCTTCTGCTGATGAAGAAAAGCGGCGAATCGCTCGGCGGACAGATTTTCGTCGGTGCGCAGGCATTTCCGCTTTGCCAAACGGCGGGAAACATCACCCATTTGGCGTATTTTGACCCGTCGCAGGAAGCACAGTGCGCGTTCCTCTCAACGCTGCTGCAAACGTGGCTGTGGCCCTACAAAAATTCTCCGACTGCGTACGGGCAGTATCTCGTGCTTGACCGCATTTATCCGTTTGCCGACCCGGAGCGGCTGCTGTCGCTGGTGGAGATGCTTGAGACGGAAAATGTGCCGTACGTCCTGTGTGTCATGCCGATTTACGCCAATGCCGATTATCCGGCAATGAAGCGTTTCTGTGAGGTGCTGCGGTATGCGCAGAGCCGCGGCGCGGGCATTGTGATGCACGTTCCGCAGGTGACGCTGGTGAACGTGACGGTGGAGGACTTGCAGAAGAATATCGCCAATGCGTATTCCGCCTATTCGCGCTATGGCGTCTACCCGCTGGCGATTGAAGCGCCGGATGTGTGGCTGATGAGCGAAAAAGGCCAGGATGTTCTGCGCGGCTGGCGAACGGTGTTCCTCTTCCGCTCGGATGAAGCGCTTTTCGGCGAGAAGCAGGCGGAGAACACGGCGCTGCGCGATGGCCACCAAATCGTCGCGCCTGCCTACGCTGACGCGACCGCCTTCACCAACGCCTACGCACAGGCGATTTACCTTGATCCGTCAGAGGATATCGAGACGCTCCGGACGCAGGTCAATCGGCTGAAGAACTCCCGCACAGCGCTCAAGAAGCTTTCAGATGTGGAAGGCATCGTCTATGCGGGCGACCTGTATGTGCATTTTTATCCGGCGGATGGGCTGTATGTCAACGGACAGGCAGCGTCGCTTGCCTATCAGCGCTTCAATTACGATGAGGACTACGTCTACGACCGCGGCTTTGTGCAGTATATGACAGAGCAGATTCAGGCGAGCAACAAGCTGATTCTGGCGTTCGTGGCTGTAGCGTGCACGATTTTCATTGCCGGGATGATTATTTCCCGGCGGACGACGCGGCGGCAGCTGCTGGGCAACCATACGCACGCGAAAGACGAGCAGGAGGGGGTGAATCTGCATGACGGCGGCTGATTATTTGATGCTGATTTCGATGGTCTGCATCTGGGCGCTGATGGCGATTAACGTCTTTCTGTCCGTCGGCGGATTCCTGTATTACCATCAGTGCAGCAAAACGGACGGGCATGTGCCGATTGACGAGTACCCGTTCGTGTCGATAATGGTGCCGGCGCACAACGAGAGCGTCGTCATCCGGCGCACCGTCCGCGCCCTGCTCAACTTCGACTATCCGCACGACCGCTACGAAATCATCGTCATCAACGACAACTCCACTGATGACACCGCAAATGTGCTCAGGCAGATTCAGGCGGCAAATCCCGGCCGCAACCTGATTGTCGTCAATACGGATAACGTTGTCGGCGGGAAAGGGAAGTCTAACGCGCTGAACATCGGCTATTCGGTAGCAAAAGGCAGCGTGTTTGCGATTTACGATGCGGACAACACGCCCGAACCGCAGGCGCTGCGCATTCTGGTGGAGAATCTGATGAGCGATTCGTCGCTGGGCGCGGTCATCGGCAAATTCCGCACACGCAATCGAAATGCTTCGCTGCTCACACGCTTTGTCAACATCGAGACGCTGGCGCACCAGTGCATGAATCAGGCGGGGCGCTGGTTCTACTTCGGACTGTGCACCATTCCGGGCACGAACTTCGTCATGCACCGCCACATCATTGAGGAAATCGGCGGCTGGGATCCGGACGCGCTGTCGGAGGACACGGAAATCAGCTTCCGCATCTACCGCATGGGCTACAAAATCAAACTTGTGCCGCAGGCAGTGACGTGGGAGCAGGAGCCGTTTCGCCTGGGGATTTGGTTCAAGCAGCGTACCCGCTGGGCGATGGGCAACCTGTATGTGCTGATCAACAATTTCAAGTATATCTTTGATCCGTCCGGCGGCAAAATGCGCATGGATGTGCTGTACTACGCGCTGGTTTATATCCTGATGGCATTCACGCTCGTCTGCTCGGACACCATGTTCGTTCTGGGTGTGCTGGGGTACAGCCATGTGTCGCTGGGCGGCTTGTCCACGATGGTGTGGGTGATGGCGTGCGCACTGTTCGAGTGCAACGTCATGCTGACGCTGGCGCAGGAGAAGAATGAGTTCAATCTGCAATCGGCGGCGCTGGTTCTGCTGATGCTGTTTACCTACTCGAAACTGTGGGTGGTTGTCGTCCTCCGCGCCATGTGGATGACGGTGAAGAAAATCGTCAGCAAAACGGATTACACTTGGTATAAGACCGAACGTTCCGCAGACTAATCAGAAGGGATGGACTGAGAACGATGAACACACGCTATTTCACAAGCCGTCTGCTGGCTTTGATGCTCGCAGCGCTGCTGGTTTTCTCCTGCGCTGCGGCGGAGGAAACCGAAATTCCCAGCGGTGTGGTGGACAATTTTGTCCAGAGTGAAATTGAAAAGCAGCAATCCGCCGGTGACGCAACGGCCTTTGAGGCAGGCGCGGCGGCAGGGGAGTATTATGCTGATTTCACCTTCGGCGGCGTGCAGACACTCAGCGGCATTACGACGACGCTGAGCCTGTACGCAAATCTGCCGAAGTACGCCAAGCCCGTCAGCGCCGTGCTGCGCCTGAGCTACACCGCATCCGACCTGATTCTGACGGACATTTCCTCCCTGACGTACTATATGAACGGCACGCCGTTCGGTTCGTCGAAGATTGTCACGCGTTCCGACGGCGCGCAGACCGTGCTGTATGTGAGCGTCCCGGTGGAGCTGCTTACGACGGGCTATAATTTGCTCGAAATTCTCTCGTATGTCCGCCTGACGGACGACGAAGGCTGCCGCGACGACTACAATGGCGCGAACTGGGTCAAAATCGCGGACACGACCTGCCTGCGTATCTACTACGAGATTTCCGACGATGCGGATGAACTGTACATGTACCCATACCCCTTCATTTCGCTGATGAATCCCGACGGCGCGGAGAGTGTGGTTGCCGTCAGCGACGCGGCGGACGAAGCCGAGCTGACCGCCGCCATGATGCTGATGGCGGGCATGGGCAACAATCTGTCTGCCAAAAACGCCATGACGCTGTGCCGCCTGTCGGACGCGAAAAGCGAAAACGTGCTGTATGTGGGACTGAAGAAGAACACGCCGGAGTCTCTGCTGTCTCTGCTGACGCAAAGCGTTCCTGCAACGGGCGCACTGGTGCAGCGCGCGACGGATGGCGACACATCGTATCTGCTGATTGTCGCGGAGGAAGAAGCCGCGCTCAGCGAAGCCGCCGCGCTGCTCAGCGACACATCCCGCGTGGCGCAGCTCCACACATCGCAGACCTACGTTTCCGTCGGCGAAGCGCAGCAGTATGCCCTCGCGTCGGAAACGTCCGGGCTGACGCTTGCGGGGCAGTACACCATTAAGGACATTTCCGGCAACGGCATCAGCTTCTCCGGCCCCTTCACGCAGAAGATGACAATTTATCTGCCCGTCGCGAAGGACTATGTGCTGTCCAGCGAAAGCCGCTTCTCTTTCGACATTCGGTACAGTGAGAATCTGGATTTCGACCGCAGCCTCGTCACGTTCTACTGGGGCACGAACATCCCGCTGTATTCCCACAAGCTGACCAAGGAGGGCGCAACGGGCGAAACGCTGACCTTCTCCGTCCCGGCAGATGCCATCGGGGAGGCAGGCAGCAGCATTACCGTTGTGTTTGACCTCGAAATCAAGGATTTGGACTGCACCGTGCGGTCGATGAACACGCCGTGGGCGTATATCGCGGCAAACTCGTCACTGTACCTGCCGGCGGGCGAAAACACAACGCTGAATCTGGCAAATCTGCCGGCGCCGTTCCAGCGCGCAAGCCGCATGAACAACGTTGTGATGATACTCAGCGATGACGCGACGCAGACGGAATTGACGCTCGCGGGGCGCATCATGGCGATGCTCGGCGCGGGCAGCACGCCCTATGGCTTGCTGAAAGTCATCCGCGCGGAGAATTTCCAAGCAGCCGCCTACGGCAACAGCAACCTGATTGTCGTCGGTCTGTCCGACCGAAACAGCGTCCTCAAGCAGATCAATCCTTACCTGCATTTCCAGTACACGGACGATATGACCAGCCTTGCCGAAAGCACGAAGCTGGTGATGACGACGGATTATGCCCACGAAGCCAGCGTGCTCCAGCTGATGAAATCCCCCTACAACGAGACGATGGCGCTGTTGACTGCTTCCGCAGCGACCGAAGCAGGCTTGCAGAACCTGATGGCGCGCTTGAGCACGGAAAAGAACCGCTGGTCGCTGGGCAAGGAAGCGCTGGTGGTGGACAGCTACGGCGGCGCATCCAGCTATCAGTTCACCGTGTCCACAGCGCTGACGCAGAACGCGGAAAAGCCGTCGTTCGCGGATGTTATCGTGCAGAATCGTGAGCCGATGACACTGCTGCTGGTCGGCATGGGCTGCATGTTGGTGCTGCTGCTTGCTGCGGTGCTGCTGCTCGTGCGTATTCACCACCGCAGAAAGTACGACGATAAGTAACCTGATTTTCGGCGAGGCGGAGGAAGGAGACAAAGGCTCATGCTGTTCAACTCCATCGAATTTCTGCTGTTTTTCCCGGCAGTCGTGCTCTTGTACTACGCGATTCCGGGCAAACTGCGCGTCTTTTGGATTCTTCTGACGTCTTACCTGTTCTACATGAACTGGAATCCGGCGTATGCGCTGCTGCTGCTTTTCTCCACGGCGGTCACGTTCCTTTTCGGCTTGCTGATCGGGAAACGGCGTACCAAGGAGAAAGCAGCGGCAGAGGCAGGACGCCCGATTCACCAGCTTTCCAAGGTCTGGGTCGGCGTGTCTTTCGCTGTCAACCTCGCGATTCTCTTCTTCTACAAGTATTTCGACTTTACCGTCGATAACATCAACGTTATTCGCGGGTGGATGGGTCTTGCGCCTGTCTCACCCGGTTTTGACGTGCTGCTGCCTGTCGGCATCTCGTTCTACATCTTTCAGGCGCTGTCGTATGTCGTTGATGTCTACCGCGGCGACGTGCGCATGGAGACGAATTTCATCAAGTACGCGGCGTTCGTCAGCTTCTTCCCGCAGCTGGTCGCCGGGCCGATTGAGCGTTCGACTAACCTCCTGACGCAGTTCGACACGCCGCATAAGCTGGAATACGATAACGTCCGCGACGGTCTGCTTCGGATGGTGTGGGGCTTCTTCCTCAAAATCGTCATTGCTGACCGCGCCGCGATTCTGGTCAATCAGGTGTTCAATTACTGCAATTACTACGAAGGCCCGACCGTGCTGATTGCGGCGGTTCTTTTCGCGTTTCAGGTTTACGGTGACTTCGCGGGCTATTCCAATATCGCCATCGGCGCGGCGCAGGTCATGGGCTTTAAGCTGATGAAGAACTTTGAGCGCCCGTATCTCGCTGTGTCCGTATCGGACTTCTGGCGGCGCTGGCATATCTCGCTCAGCACATGGTTCCGCGATTACTTATACATTCCGCTGGGCGGCAACCGCAAGGGGACGGTGCGCAAGTACATCAACCAGATGATAGTCATGCTCGTGTCGGGTTTGTGGCACGGCGCGGCGTGGAATTACGTCATCTGGGGTGGCATCAATGGGCTGTATCAGGTGGCGTGCGGCATTACGAAGCCCTTCCGCCGCCGCATCCAGCAGAAAACCGGCGCGCGCACGAACACGCTGAGCTGGCGCATCGGGCAAGTGCTGACGACGTTTGTGCTGATTGACCTGTCATGGATTTTCTTCCGCGCGAACAGCCTCGGTGACGCCATGCACCTCCTGTCGAGCCTCTTCCGCGGCTGGAACACCAATATCTTCTTCGACGGTAGCCTGCTGAAACTGGGGCTTGACCAGACGGAGTGGCTTGTGCTGCTGGGCGCGCTGCTGATTCTGCTGGCGGTCAGCCTGATGCAGGAAAAGGGCGTGTCCGTGCTGGAAGCAGTCAAGCGGCAGCAGCTTTGGTTCCGCTGGCTGATTTACCTCGCGGCGATTTTCGTCGTCCTGCTGACAGGCATCTACGGCCCCGGCTTTGCGGCATCGTCGTTCATCTACTTCCAATTCTGACGAAGGGAGCGCGGAAAGAATGAAAAAGCTGATTCAAAAAGCCGTCAAGGTTCTCGCCTTCCTTCTGGTGTTGGCGCTGTGCTATGGACTGATGGATCAGGTGCTGAAAATCAAGACGGATGACATGGTGTCGATGGTCAAGCTGCGTCAGCTGCCGTCGGACACGGTGGATGTGCTGCTCGTCGGGTCGTCGCATATCGGGACAAATGTTGATAATCAGCAAATTTTCGATGAATATGGTATTTCAAGTTACAATTTGTGGGTTGGCATGCAACCGATCTGGAATACTTACTATTGCTTGAAAGAAGCGCTGTCAGCACAAAGCCCGCAGATTGTGATTGCTGAAGTGTACTTAAGCACGACAACAATGGACTATTCGCCGAAAGAAACGGCAATAAAAAATGTTGAATTGCTGAATTTGGGTATCAACAAAGTTCAAGCTGCTTTCGCATCTTATGAAAAGTGGACAGATGCCGTAGAAGCTTTGTGGGGATTGCCATATTACCATGAACGATATGATGAATTAACCGTCGCAGATTTCGTGCAGGAAAATGATTTGTCGCTTCCTGCGCCGAGACGCCCAGAGGGTGGCGTGGCTATCCTAAAAATGCTGGATTATGCTTCCATTACAGATAAACTTCCGATTACTGAAAAAAACGAACAGTATTTGCGAAAAATTATTGATTTGTGCAAGCAAAAGAACATTACGCTAATATTGATGGCTGCGCCGTTTGAAGCGACAGAAGAAGCTGCTATGCGGCTGAACACTGTTGCAGAAATTGCCAAAGAAGAAGGCGTACCGTTCCTCAACTATGTGAAGGAATGGGATAGCCTTGGGATGGACGCAAACACTGACTTTTACGATGGCGGTCACTTCAATAATCAAGGTATTGTTAAGTTTTCCCGCATTGTGGGACAGTATTTATCACAGAATTATTCTTTGCGTGATTGTAGAAAAATTGAAGGATTTATATGGAATGCTTCGCAGACAACTGCTGATAAAAACAAAGCAGAGTTTATCTTAAGCAATCAATTCTCTGGTGATGGTGTTTCTGAATACTATGATACAAAGATTAAACTCTATGAAAATCGTTATAGTTCATGGACAATATTGACCCAAATTGGTCTGCCCTTGCCAGACACGGATGAAGGGCAAGTCGTTATGGCTTGCTTTGATGAGCAAAATGGCGAGAATTATCGTGGGTTGCTGATTCGCGGTGAAGGCAATGCGCTCCAAGTGATATTGGGGAACAATCGTACATTCATGCTGCCACTTTTGCATGGTGATTCCGCTACGCTTGCTATCACCAAGGACAATGAACGATATTCTATTTATCTAAATGGTGAAAAACTCTATGAGAATGAGCAGCTTCCCTGCGATGCCTATTCCGGCACGCTTCTCCTCGGCTGCGAAGAACTCACTCCCGGCGGGGAGAAGTTCCGCTTCTCGCCCACGCGCGTGCTGAACCTCGAAGTCTATGACAGCGTGCTGACGGAAAGCGAAATCCTTGCGTGGCAGCCGGAAGACCTGCCCGAAGCGCCCAAGCCGCTCGGCATCGGCGTGAAGGACGCGGCGGAAGTCTACACGCTTCCGGAGCAGTTCGTCGGCGGCGACGAAACGTATCGTCAGGCGTCGTATCTCGATACGCAGACACAGCTGTTTGCCTCCACTGCGACGCGCTTCACCCTGCTGACCAGCGTCACGCCGAGTGAAAATCCCGGCAATGGCGTGTTCCTGTCCTGCTTCGACGAGAATGCCAAGAACTATCGCGGCTTGCTGATCCGCCAGCTGGACAACGCGCAGATCAACATCGTTTTCGGTCAGAATGTCGGCGTGACTGTGCCGGGCGAATTTGACCGCGAAATGCATATCGCCATCGTCAAGGACGGCACGAATTACCGCATCTATGCGGACGGTCTGCTCGTCGCCGAAGCCGAATCGCCTGCGGATAGCTATGACGGCACGCTGCTCATCGGCGCCCAGCGCGACGCGGACGGAAATATCTTCCGCATCAGCAAGACGCGGGTGAACCACCTGTCCCTCTATGCAGGTGTGATGGCAGAAGCGGACATTGCGGCCTACGACTTCGCCGACGCGCCGCTGCCGCCGGAACTGGTTGCGGAATCCGCCGCGTACACCATGCCCGGCGCGTTCGTCGGCAACGGCAGTGACCGTGCGCTCGACACGGGCGTGAAGCTCTACGACGTCGCGACGAAGGACTGGACGCTCGACACCGTCATCGACGTGCGCAAGGGCGTGAATAACGGCGTCTACATGTCCTGCTTCAGCGAGGAAACCGGGCATTACCGCGGCTTCATGCTCCGGCAAGACAATGCCGATACGCTCACAGCCTATGTCGGCAATAGCGTCGGCGTCACGGTGGATTTGCCGCAGGGCACGTCGCTGATGCACCTCGTGGTCGTCAAATCCGGCAGTCAGTACACGATTTGGCAGGATGGTCAGCTTGTCCAGCGCGTCGAAAGCGCCTGCGATAACTACGACGCGACGCTCCTCCTTGGCGCACAGCGCGATGCGGACGGAAACCTGTTCCGCTTCTCGAACGCGGGCATCCGGACGCTGAACATTACGGACGGCGCGCTGCCTGACACGGACGCGGCGACGCTTTCCGCCCCTGTGAAGGACAACAGCCGATTCTAACGCATATCGAAAGAGAGGAAGCTTGCGCATGGAACAGACACGACGGGCGAGGCTGACCGGATTGACGGCGGCGCTGCTGACCGTAGCGGCGATTCTGTGGACGCTGTTTGCGTCGCCGTCCATCGGGGTGGTGGCGGATGGCAGCTATGCTTCGGCGGCGGAAGGGCTTGCGCTGCGCTATGCGGAAGAGAGCATCCCGACCGGGCAGCGCGTGGAGGAATTCGCCTATGAGGACACGGCGTATTCCACGTTGCTGTTTGCGTCCCGTACCTCCGTCGGCGCGGCAGTTGCGCTCGTCCGGCTGGCGACACACCCGTTCGGTCTGGGTTTCAGCACGCGCTATTTGGCGGTCGTGTATGCGCTGCTGATGGGCTGGGGCGCGTACCTACTGGCGAACGGGCTGGCGCGGCGGTCGCGCACGGCGGCGATTCTTGCGACGCTCGGACTGCCGCTTGCACTGGCGAATCCCGCTGTCATCGGCTATTTGAACAGCCTGTATGCGGTCGGCGCTTCCATAGCATATTTGCTTCTTTTCCTCGGCGCGACGGTTTATTGCCTGTGCCGGGAAAAGGGATGCGGCGTTCAATGGGCGCTGCTGGTGCTTTTTGCGGCGCAGCTGATGCTGCGTACCATGGCGCAGATGATGGCGCTGCTGCCTGCGGCGGTGCTGGCGGTTGTGCTGTGCGCCGTGCATAGCTGCCCCGGACGGGCAGAACGTCCGCTTCATGCGGCGTGTGTGCTGATTGCGAGCCTGATGTGCATGAGCGGCCTGGTTACAGGCTGGCAGGCGGACGATACGGTACATTCCGCCGCCGCGAACTACCTTGCGGTGTTTCAGGGCTATCTGCCCGCATCGGAGAAGCCGGAGGAGACGCTGGAAGCCCTCGGCTTGCCCGAAAGCTACCTCGCGGACATCGGCAAAAGCTACTATGAACCTTCCGAAAACTTTGTGAACGACCCGCGGGACGAGGAAAATGCCGCCCTGCTGAACGAAAATATTTCGCTGGGGAAACGGGTGAAATTTGCGATTCAGCATCCGGCAGTCGTTCGCACCATGATGGACAAAAACGAAAGCGCTTTGCGGAACGCGGACAGCTGGTATTTGGCGGACGATGCCGGGAATGCCGTTTCGTCACGTTCACCGCTGCATACCGTGCTGGAAACCATTTTCGGGCGTGACCATCACGCCATTTCCCGCTGGTGCTTGATTTGCGCGGCGCTCCTCGTGCTGCTGCTGCCCATTGTGCGGCGGCAGAGCGCATCCGTGATGCTCTGCGCGTTTCTGCTGATGGTACTGCTTGGCACGATTGGCTATCTGCCGCTGACCCTCGTGCTGACGGGCGGCATTGACTTGCTGACCGTGAAGCCGTTGGCGTTCCTGCTGGGCGGTTTGATGGTGCTGATGAGTTTCGCCTCCGGCGCGGTGCTCCTTCGCCGCCTGATGGCGTGGCTGAGCGTGAAGGACGCGAAATTGGCGCTGCCGCCCTGCTCGGCGAGGACATCCGAAGGACTGCTGCCGTATCTCCGTAAAATCCGCGTGACGCAAAAGGGGACGGTTGCCATTGTTGCGCTGGTTTGCGTAGTGCTCTGCTGCTGGCAGCTGCTTCCGGCAGAGCACATCGGCGGCGTGAACAACGGTGACTTCGGGCGTATGATGGAACAAATCGACCTGTACTGGGCACAGCCGCAGCTCGATGATGAATCGACGCAGTTTGAGTGGGGTGTCGTCGAGGATTACTCCTACCGTGAGCCGTTCCATCCGGCGCGCTTGACCTCCATAGACCCCACCTATTCGCTGATTTTCCCGTCGATGCTCGTGCGCTTCATCACCCTGCTGGCGGGCGGCAATTACTCCACGCAGGTGCAGGCGTTCATCCTGCTGGCGCTGGTGATGGCGGCGCTGCTGCTGCTCGTGCACGACCTGTATCCGCTGCTGGGCAAGCTGACGCTTCCGGCGGGGCTGGTTGTTGCGTGTATGCTGCTGGGCGAAAATTACCTCGCATGGTACAACTCGCTCTTCGGCGAAACGATGATTCCCGTCGGCTTGATGCTGACCATTGCCTGTACGGTGCATCTGGCGCTGATGCCGCGTGGCAGCCGGAAAAGCTGGCTGTGGATGATTCTGCTTGCCATCAGCGTGCGATTTCTCTGCACTGCCAAGGCACAGATGGCGCTGGCGCTCCCGGCGGCGATTGTTCTGCTGATTGTCTTTACCGTCTATCATCATCCGCAGACAAAAAAGCCGCTGATTGCGTTTTCGCTGATGGGCGCGCTGCTGTGCGGGCTGGTCAGCTACGACACGCTTGGTGTGTACCGCAAAAATCAGGGGGTGTCCGAAAAGCAGACCATCTGGCAGAGCGTGTTTTACGGCGCGCTGATGATTGCTGACGACCCGGACGCAGCCATGGAAGAACTGGGCATTCCGGCGGAAATGAAGGCGGACATCGGCAAACACGCGTACTATCCGAACAGCGAGTACGTTTATCCCATTGAGTCGGACGAGCTGCAGGAGAAATTTTACGACCATGTGACGACGATGACGCTCGTGCGCTACTATCTGCGCCATCCGAAGGACATGCTGACAATGATGAACCGCGCCGCACAGGAATCCGTCACATTGAGCACGTCGTTCATGACCTACACGGACGCGCTGTACAGCGACAATCGTCCGCTGCACCGCATGAACCTCTGGTGTAATCTGCGCAGCATCTTCGCGGCGCGCGCGTTCTGGGTATATGTGCTGCTCTACGGCACGGCGGGCGTGTTCTGCCTGACGCTGATTTGCCGCAAAAAGACGCAGAAGCAGACAAAGCTGCTGGCGATGCTGTTCCTGTGCGTGATGTTCGTCGGCGTAATGCAATATCCGCTGTCGGTCATCGGCAACGGCTTTGCGGACAACAACAAACAAATGTATACCTTTATGCTCTGCCACGACCTGCTTGTTGTGGCGGCAGGCGTGGTGCTTGTGCGGCGGCTGATTCCGGCGCGGCGCACGGCGGAAAATGCAATCAGGGAGGAAGCAGACCATGAGCCGCAAGAAGAATCTGCTTGATTATCTCGCGCTGACGCTGTTTATCATGTGCATGGGCTTGGCGCTCAGCGCCAGCCTCGAATATGTGACGCGCGCGACGGAGCGGGAATATCTCGGACAGGGAATCTGGGTGCTGAGTATGGCGGGGCTGTCGCTCCTTGCGCTGCTGCTGGGGCGGATTTCGCGCAAGTGCGGGCAGAAGATGCAGCCGCTCCCCAAAAACATCATGATGATTGTGTTCGGCGCGGTGTTGGTGGGTGTTGGCGTGTATTTGCGCCTGTGGGTGATTTGGAACATCCCCGTTGAGCCGGATTCGGACTTTGAGACGTACTACCGCATGGCGAATCACCTATTGAATGATACGCTGATGTCCGCCGAAGGAGCGGTCGACCGCCGCTATATCGCGCTCTACCCGCACACCATCGGCTTCCCGATGCTCATTCTGTGGCCGACGTTTGCTATTTTCGGCGCGTCGGTGCGCAACGCGCTGTACGCAAACCTTGTGTGCAGTGTGATTTCCAGCCTCTTGGCGGGTCATATCGCTCGGCGAATCGCGGGGCGCACGGGCGCGCTGGTGGCGGTGGCGCTGATGAGCCTGTGGCCGTCGCACATCCTGTTCAGCAACATGGTTGCCACCGAACCGTCCTTCACGATGCTGATTCTGCTCGCGGCGGACATGATGACGAGTATTCTTGACCGCCGCAAGGGCAGCCTCTACGATGTTGCGCCTTCTCGGATGCTGGGCGTGATGGCGCTGCTGGGCATCGTGCTGGCGATTGCGGGCGCAATTCGCCCGATGGCGGTCATCCTGCTGGCGGCGTACTGCGTGGCGCAACTGTGCGTCACGGGCGACCCGATGAACGAAATCCGTGTGGAGGGCGCGCGCTACGCCACGAGCCAGCCAATCGTCTGCATTGTGCTGGTGCTGGTGTGCTACCTCGTCACGGGCAGCGTCATCAACCGCGCAATTTCTGACATCATCGGCGAGCAGCCTGCGTCGGGGCTGTACGCGTCCGGTTACAACCTCATGGTCGGCTTGAACACGCAGTCGAATGGCTTGTGGAACGAGACGGACAGCGAATTCTTCGCGCAGGTGTATGACGCTACGAAGTCCGCGACGGGGGCGCATCAGGCGTGTATGGAAGTGGCGGCGCAGCGCATTCAGTCGGAGCCGGAAAACGTGCTGAACCTGATGGTCTACAAGTTCCGCGACCTGTGGCGAACGGATGATTTCGGCATTGACTGGAATCTGCTCTGGACGGAGCAGCAGGGGACGCTGACGCCTGAACTGCGCAGCCTGCTGGAGAGCATCCGTCCCGTTGGGCGCGTGATGTACATGGTGGTGCTCTTGTTCGCAGCGCTGGGCGCAATGGAAGCGTGGCGGCGGCGGCTTGCCCCGAACGCCATGATTCTCATTTGTATGCTCTTCTTCCTTGGCACGGCGCTGAGCCATATGCTGCTGGAAACGCAGGTGCGCTATCATTACAACATGATTCCGTTCCTGATCCTGCTGGCGGCGTGGACAGTTCGCTCGTGGAGCAAGACTGCCGCGGAGAAAGAAGACGTCCGCGTGATTTATATGGATCGCCCCGAAAACGCCGAAGAGAAGAAGGATAACATCCATTTCGACATGGCGAAGGCAATTGCGGAAGGGCACATCCACGTTTCCGTGACCGAGAACGTCGCACGCACGGAAGAAGCATCAAAAATGGAAGATTCGGCGAAAAGTAGTGTGGAAAACACCTAATACTATTTCCAGATTCAACTGCGCCATCTGCTTGCGCCTTTTTCGTTCTGGCGTCCGCTCACTCCATTTAGCGTAGCGCTGCTACGCTGCATTTCGTTCCCGTTAGCCAGAACGAAAAATTCGCCGCGCATCTTGGCGCATTTTCATTTGGAAATAGTATAAAATATTCGCCGTTCTCGTTTCTGGCTATTGCGAAAATTTACGAAAGATGATAAAATAAATTGAACAATGTGTGAAGAAAATTCACCGGCAAGGGTGCGGCACCGCCTTTTATGACAATACAGAGAAGAGGGATTGCAGGTATGACGAATCGCGAACAAAAGCTCCTGCCGTCGGCACGGCAGCTGACCTCCGTGCGTCGGACGTCGAACCTGAATTCCTTGACGGGACTGCCAGAGAGGCTGGACTTCCTGCGTCAGGTGCAGCAGCTGCTGACGGAAAAGAAGCTGAACGGCTGGTGCGTGCTGTCCATCGACATAGAGCATTTCAAACTGTTCAATAACTGGTATGGTCAGGTGCAGGGGGACGAGCTGCTGCACACAATCGGGCATCAGCTGGCGCAGCTTGCGAAGGAGAACGACTATATCGCCGGGTATTTTGGCGGCGATGACTTTTTCCTGTGTATGCCGGATGATGACAAGCGGGCGCAGGCGGTATATGACCTGATTTTCCACTGCATCGAGGATTATCAGCAGCTTGATAGCTTTCTGCCGCTGCTGGGCATCTGCCCGGTAGATGAGCACTCCGACGATATCAGCGTGCTGTGCAACAATGCGCAGATTGCGTCCGGGGCGGTCAGGGGCAAGCTGAATCACCGCATCTGCCGCTTTTCCGAGCAGATTATGCAGCAGCTGGAAAAGCATCAGCGCCTGCTCAGCGACGTGCGCATCGGCATCCAGCGCGGCGAGTTTACGTTTTATCTGCAGCCGAAGTGCAACAGCTTGACAGGCAACATCGTCAGCATGGAGGCGCTTGTCCGCTGGAATCACCCGGAAATGGGGCTTGTGTCGCCAAGCCGCTTCATCCCATTGCTGGAAGAAACCGGGCTGGTGACGGATTTAGACCGCTACATTTGGGAGAGCGTCTGCCGCACAATGAGCGGCTGGATTCGCGGCGGCAAGCATTTCGTGCCGATTTCGGTCAACGTGTCCATCACGGACATGAAGGCAATGGACGTTCCTGCGCACTTCCGCGAGATGGTCAGACGCTATGACCTCAAATCGGAGCTGATTCGCGTGGAAATCACCGAGACGGCGTTCGCGGAGAACAGCAATCTCGTGCGCGAAGCCATCGACCGCCTCCACCAGTACGGATTTACTGTGCTGATGGACGACTTCGGCAGCGGCTATTCGTCGCTCAATATGCTCAAAGATACGAACGTAGATGTGCTGAAGCTGGACATGAAGTTCATCGAGATGAACGTGGAGAACCGGCAGAAGGGCATCCAAATTGTGGATTCTGTTGTCAATATGGCGCACAAGCTGAATATGACGATTATCGCCGAGGGCGTGGAGACGAAGGAACAGGTCGATATGCTCAAAACGATGAACTGCATCTACGGGCAGGGCTACTATTTCTATCGCCCGCTCCCGGTGAAAGATGCCGAGCGCCTGCTGAGCATCATTGTGCCAGAGGATTACCGAGATATTCAGCGTTTCTCCGGCGTATCGCCGATGCCTGCTGTGCCCAGTCAACAGTGGAACACAACGCCGGAGATTGAGCGCGATGTGATTGCGACGCTGGACAGTGCGTATCTGCTGCTTGCACGACTGAACCTCAATACGGGCGAATGCCAGCCGCTCAAGCGTACGCCGCCGCTGCCGGATGCGCAGATGCCGTTTTCGCGCTTCAGCAACGATTTGGTGCGTCAGCGGCTGATTCACCCGGAGGATTTGGACGACTACCAGCGGTTTATGGCGCTGGCACACCTGCAGACGGAGATATTCAGCGGGCGGCGGTACATGGACTTCCGCTTCCGCTTGTCTGATGGCAAGCGCTTCAACTGGGTGGAGCTGTCTGTCCTGACCAGCCGCGGCTACACGCAGCAGGAGCCGTGGACACTGCTGTGCATCCGCCGGACGGACGACATGGTGAACATGGAAGCCGACCGCCACTATCAGCGTGAATTGGAATATTACTGCAACTGCGACGCACTGACGGGACTGTTCAACCGCATGAAGTTTGAGAAGGATGTTTCGCTGCTGAACGAGGAACACCCGGATACCATCGAATGCGTTTACATCGACGTCGTTGGTCTGCACGAAATCAACAACCACTTGGGGCATCAGACAGGCGACAGTATGCTGTGCATGGTGGCAGGCACAGCGCGGAGTTTCTTCCCGAACGACCGGCTTTACCGCATCGGCGGCGATGAGTTCGTCATTCTCTGCTGCAACCGCAAGCATGACGAAGTGCTGCTGGCAGTGGAAAAACTGCGCATGACGCTGCGAGGCGCGGAGTACGAGATTTCCGCTGGTGTGCAGCAAGGCACGGGGCAAGAGAATGTGCAGAACATCGTCAACCGTGCCGAGGATGCTATGCGCCGCGACAAAGAAGCGTACTATCAGCAGAACGGTCAGGAGCGCCGGATGCGCTCACTGAACGAAAAGCTGGAACGCCTGATGCAGGAAAAGCAGGATGCAGACCAGTTCATCCGCGTCATTGCGCCGGAATACATTGCGGTGTACCTCATCAACTTTGCGCAGGATTCCTTCCGCAAAATCCTGATTCCAGATTTCTTCCGCGATATGCTGGACAAGTGCAACGGCTCGTTCCGCCGCGCGATTCTGGAATATATCCGGCTCTATATAGCCCCGGAGGATCAGGAAGAGTTTGAGTCGCTGACATGCGCGCAGATTGTGCGGGAGCGCCTTGCGAGGGAAGGCACAATTGACGAACATTACAAGCGCAGCGACGGTATGCCGATTCACCTGCGGATTATGGCGTGCGACGGACTGAATAAGGAAGAAAGCATCTGGATTTTCGCGAAGGATACGGAGAAAACCTGATTGTAGAAAAAATGCGCATCAGCATGATGAAAACACGGCTGGTGCGTGTTTTTTTACAATTCAGTGATTGCAGTTTGCGCGAAAATGCTGTATAATGTTTGATGGTAAATAATAATGAGGAAAGTATTTGGAGGAACGAACTGTGCCACTCAAGCCTGTTTTTGATAAAGCGCCGCTGACGATGCTGACCAGTCAGCCCCTGCGCGCCGGTCAGGTGCGCGTGAACCTGCCTGCCTTGACGCGTCTGTATGCGCAAGTGGAAAATCGCCGTGAGCCGCTGCTGCTGGAAGGCGCGTTCCGTCTGGCGTGCCTTGTGAAGGCGGATGCCATGCAGTCGCCCGCCGTCAAGGCGATTCGGGAAGCCGCCGCCGCTCAGCGGGAGGATGGCTCTTTTGCGCTGACGATTGAGGACTCGGTGTATGTCCTGCGCGCGGTGTGGGCGCTGTATGAAGCGGAAGCGAAGAAGGAAGATTTGACAGTGCTGCTGCGCTGGTTCCAGTGGGCGGCGAAGCAGTGGGACGACATTGCGGCGGACGAGTACGTCCGCGCGTTCCCGGCGGATCTGCTCGAACTGCTGGAAAAGGTCTACCGCATCACGGGCATTCCTGCCATGCTCAAACTTGCCCGCACCCTGTCCGCCAGTACGATGAACTGGAGCAGTGTCCTGACCGCGACGCCGATTCAGACGCCCGTGAGCAAAGCTGTTTCGGCTGAAGAACTGGATGCAGGTCTGAAGAAGGAAAACGGTGATTTGGAGGGCTACTACACCCGTCTGGCACTGACGACGAATGCGGCGGCTCTGGCGGATGGCGCTCGTGCGGCGCTGGCGCGCGGCTGGCTCAACGGCTCGGCGACGGAGATGAACGCCGCAAAGACGGGCTGGGAGAAAATCAGCCGCTATCACGGCGCCATCTGCGGCGGCTTGACCGCGAACCCGATGCTTGCGGGCGGCAATCCCAGCACGGGCATTTTCAATGATACCTTGGGCGCATGGGCGGAAGCGTTTGTGTGCGCAGGCATGGGCGCGCACGCGGTTTGGGCGTGGGATGAACTGGAACGGCTGGTGTTCAATGCGCTGCCGGCGTGCGTGGAGGAAACACGCGTGCAGCTGGTGCAGCACGTCAACTCGCTGGCGGCGCAGGAGACCCAGCAGGGAAGTTTCGCCCTGACGCTCGGACGCCTTGCGCGCGGCTATGCGCTGGCGATTCAGTCCGCCGTGACCGCATGGGTGGACGGCTTCGCGGTCAATATGCTCATTCCCGGCAAATACGCCGTCTGCGACAATAAGATGGTGCTGACTATTGACGCGCAGGGCGAGCGCTACGCCATCAAGATGCACATGAAGAACGATCAGAAAGCGTTTTTCCACATGCGGCTTCCGGCGTGGGCCTCGTCGTCCGAAATCCTCGTCAACGGTGCGCCGACGGCGGAATACCGCTTGGTGGACGGCTGCATCGGCATCGAGCGCGTTTGGCACGACGGGGACGAAATCGTCGCCGTGCTGGAGCAGCCCGTCATGCGGCACAGCAGCGTCTATCATCAGGCAACGTACCTCACGCGTGGCCCGCAGGTGTTGGCACTCTCGGCGGACGGCGATTGGGCATATGCGCTGTGCGGCAATGGCAAAGTGACCGAAAGCGGCGTGACCGCCCCATTTGCGCCGATTGCGTGGAAGAAAGGAAACAATGCCCCGGTGGATGTGCCGGTGCTGCCGGAACTGACGGGCGACATTCGTGCGCTGCCGCTGAAGCCGTATGCGGATACGCCGGTGCGCATTGCGCTCTTCCCGCGGGGGGATAAGGCATGACGAGCATCCGCCTTGCCCCGATGGCAGGCATTACAGACTGGCCGTTCCGCGTTCTGTGCTTTGAGCAGGGCTGCGATGTGGCGACGACGGAGATGGTCAGCGCGATGGGCTACCTCTACGCGCCGCGCAACCATCCTGCGACCGTTTCCCTGATTGAGCGCCGGGACAGCGAGGGCAAGCTGCTTGTGCAGATTTTCGGCAAAGAGGCGGATTTGATGGCGCGCGCGGCGGAAGAGCTGTCCGCCATGGGGCGCTTCGACGGCGTGGACGTGAACATGGGCTGTCCGGCGCATAAGGTCGCTGCATCCGGCGAGGGAAGCGGGCTGATGCGCACGCCGGAAAACGCAGAAAAAATCCTCCGTGCGGTCTGCAAGGCGAGCCATCTGCCTGTGTCGGTCAAGATGCGCCTTGGCTGGGACGATGAGCATATCAACGTCGTGGACATGGCGAAAATGGCGGAGGACTGCGGCGTGTGTGAGATTGCCGTGCACGGTCGGACGCGGATGCAGCAGTACAGCGGTCACGCGGACTGGACGTATGTGCGCAAGGTAAAGGAAGCCGTGCATGTGCCGGTGATTGGCAACGGCGACATCTTCACGGCGGACGACGCTGCCCGCCACTTGGAGGAAAGCGGTGTGGACGGACTGCTGATTGGGCGCGGCGCGCTGGGCAATCCATGGCTGTTCCGTCAGGTGAAGCAGCGGCTGTCTGGCGAAGAAGTGACCGCGCCGACCGTTCAGGAGCGCGTGGAAACCGCCCTGCGCCACTATGACATGCTGCTGCAATGGAAGCCGGAACGCGTGGCGGTGAATGAAATGCGCAAGCATGTCGGCTGGTATGTCAGCGGAATGCGCGGCGCGGCACAGCTGCGGGCGTCTATCAATCTGGTTGAAGACCCGAACGAAGCAAAAGATATGCTCCGCGCCTTCGCGGAAAGCGCGGAATAATCACCCGCCGTAATGAAAGGAACGTGAAGATTCATGCGGAAACTGCACTCGCTGATATCGCTCCTGCTGGTGCTGCTGATGCTTGCACCCTGTGCACTGGCAGATGCGCCGCTGCTGCAAGCCGCGTCGGACTGGAATTTGGCGGATACGCCCCTGTCGGTTACGCTGTCCATCAGCCTTCAAGCACATGCGCCTTTTGATGAGACGCGCACGGCGATGCTTGACCGTGTGCTTGCGCCGCTGTCGCTGAATTTGTATGCGACGGACGGCGAAAGCGGCGTTTCCGTGCTGATGAATGGCAACGAGCTGCTGACGATGGCGCAGAAGGGCGACGCAGTGCAGTTCTCCTGTATGCCGAACGTTTCCTATGCGTCGCTGGACGGGAATGCGCTGGAACTGTTGCTCGGCACGTCTTCAAATTCCATCGACCTGCGCGCTGTTGACGGTACGTTTGAGAAGTGGATTGACGACGGCTGGGTGCTGTCAAACGCGATTCTGGAGCCTTTCGCGGAGTACGGCAAACGCAAGAGCGTCAAGACGACCATCAAGGACATGGGGCTGGCGCGCTCCTGCACGGATTATACCTTCTCCAAGTCGAAGCTGGAGGAAATGCAGCAGACGCTTTTGTCCCTCTGCCCGGAAGGCGATTTGCATGACCTGATTGCGTCGCTGACCTTCTCCGGCACGCAAAAACTGCGCGTCTATCGCACAGAGGACGAAGTGCCGCTGCGTGTGGAGTACAACGGCGTCTGCGGCGTGGACGGCAAGCTGCGCACGGTCAAGCTCGTCTGGCGCACAAAGCGAGAGAACGGCGAAACACGCGATGAAATCACGCTGACGTCCCCCGCAAAGAGCGGCACGGACAAGAACACGCTGGATTTTGAGCGTATTATGACATTTTCCAGCGGCAAAATCACCATGCAGGGCACTTGCTCCTACAAGGTGACGGCGAGCAAGCAGACGACGCAGACCGAGGTCACGTTTGACTTGACGAACCGCTTGGAGAATGACAGCGACAACGTGAGCGGCAGCGTGGCTATCAAGCGGCAGCTGCCGGACGAAGATTACGCCACGAAGCGCACCATCACGCCGAATGTCGTCCTGTCCGGAAACGCGGAAGCGCCGGAGATCAGCGGGACAATCGGCTATCAGGAAGAAAAGCGCTACGGCACGACTGAAGAATGCGTGATTACGCTGCGTGCGGCACGCGCAAGCGAATCCCTGTGGAAGGACACCGCGGCGACGATGGAACTGTCCACGCTCAGTGCGGAGACACTGCAAAATCTGCGCAGCCAGCTCAGCGGCGCAATTGCGACTGCTATCGTCCGCCCGCTGATTCAGGTTCTCAGCGCGGAGGACGCGGCGTTCTTCTTCTACGAAATGTCGGATGAGGACGTTCAGACCATTCGGCAGGCGGCAGAATCCGCCGTCGAAATCGAATGACACCCGATAAGGAGGGTAAACCCATGCTGAAACGAATCCTGTCTGTCCTGCTCTGCGCGGCGCTGCTGCTTGGCGGCACGGCGCTTGCTGCCAAAGAGGATGACTATACGCTGCCGGAACTGCTCTACCAGCAGTTTGCCGTGCAGGATTACCCCATTCGAGGCTCGGTTGCGGTCACGGCGTCCGGCACGGCGTCGTGGCTGGATTTCCTGCTGCCGTTGACGGCTTCGACGCTGCATGTGCGCCTGCTGAACCTGGAGGACAGCGACGATTTCCAGTATCAAGTGTTTTCGCAGGATGACAGCGGCAGCCAGCAAGGCTTGACGCAGCTGTACCGCGTGGGCGACACGCTCTACTTGCGCACGGATGTGCTGCCAGATGTACTGCTGTCTATGCCGATGACGGAATCAGCGAAAAGCAATCCATCGTTCTACTCTGTGCTGGCGGAGATGATGGCGCAGCCCGATATCCTCTGGGAAAGCATGTGGCAGCCGGCGCTGGAGGAATATCTGAACGAACTGGAGCTGTGGCTGGCGGATTACGCCGCTGAACCCGACACGATGACTGAAAACGGCGAGCTTGTCATGCGCGTCAGCTATGTGATTCCAGCGGATGACGTGAAAGAACAAACGAAGCTGATGTGGAAGCAAGCGCTCTATGACGAGACGCTGCTGACGCTTTTGCGCCCGATGATGACGGAGGAGCAGCAGGCGGCCTACCTCAATCCCGCGCTGGGCTACTTCTACGATGCCTGCATTGACGCCCTGCCGCTGTCGGGCGATTTGCGCCTGTCACGCAAGTTCTCCGCGCGTGGCGATACGCTGTCCGTGGCGGTGGCGCTGCCCCTGCCGCAGAATGCGTGGGGCTACACGACGCTGACCTTCCGGCAGGAGGGCAGCACGACTGCGCTTGTGCTGAACAGCGCGACGCAGACGCTGACATTCAGCATGGCGTCGGCGGACGGCAACCAGAACGCAATTACGGGCAGCATCAGCAGTGTACCCGCCGCGTTCGTAACGGACGCAAAGACGCTGCAGGCGAAATTCACCCTGACCAGCCAGCATTCCGAAACGCAGGACAGCGACGGCACACGCCATGATGACAGTGCGTGGACGCTGACCATCGAGCCGGACACCGACGGCGCGGAAGCGGAGGATTTGGTGACGTTTGAGCCGATTACGGCGGAGCTTTCCCTCCAATACAGCACCGAAAGCAGGGAAGGCGCGCCGATTCAGCTGCGCGTGATTGCCGCGCTGCACATGGCGGAAGCGGACGTCGGCGTGAAGATGGCATTGCGCACAACGAGCCGCTGGAACGCGCTGACCCTGCCGACGCAAGGCGCGGAGGACGTGACGCGCATGGATACCATGCGCGCTGTGCAGCTGCTGACGACGGCATCGGACAACCTGACGCGGCTGATTACAGGCGGCAGTGCGCCGGCAGCTACGACCGCGCCGGAATTGCCCACACCCGAACCGAACACGACACCCGTCCCATCGCTGACGGAAGAATAATCAGCAAAATCGCCGCAGTGCATCACAAACTGCGGCGATTTTTGTCGGAAAAGGAGGAATACGCATGCGGAATACGCGCGCACTTCAATGGGTTGCCATCATCCTCGCGGTTTTGTTTGCGCTGTCGCTGCTGCCGGTGGTGGCGGTCGCGTTCTACAATCACCCGCGCGCGGACGACTACACCTACGGCGCGGTGCTGCGCAAGGTCATTGACGCAGGACAGGGGCTGCCGGAGGCTGTCGCAGCTATTGCCGCCTACGTCCGGAGCACCTACGCGCGCTGGCAGGGGTCGTTCAGCGCGGTGGTGCTGTTCACGCTTCAGCCGGGTGTGTTTTCCGACAATGCCTATTGGCTGACGACCGCCCTGACGCTCCTGCCGCTGCTGCTTGGTACGGGGATGCTCCTGCGTCAGCTGGGGAAGATGCTCCATGCGCCGCGCACAACGGTTGTGCTGGTTTTCTTGTCGCTCATGACGCTGAGCATCCAGCTTGTGCCGGATTTGAACCAGACGTTCTACTGGTTCAACGGCGGATGCTACTACACGTTCTATTACGCGCTTTCGCTGATGCTGCTGACGGGCACCCTGCGGATTTGCACCGACGGAAAGTGCCGCGCCGGGCGGACTGTGCTGTGCATGGCGCTCGCGTTCTTTATCGGCGGCGGCAACTACACGACCATCCTCGTTACGCTGATTCTGCTGATGCTCCTGCTTCTTGCGCTACTTGTGCGGAAAAAAACCGCTTGGCGGCAGATATTGCTCGTCATGGTCGCGCTGCTGACTGCGTTCGCTATCAACACCGCCGCACCCGGCAACCGCGTCCGTGCAGCGACCATCCCGCGCTCGATGGATGCGGTTCCCGCGATTCTCTACTCCTTCGACCGGGCGTGGGTGCGCGTGTCGGGCTGGTTTGGCTGGCCGCAGGGAATTGCCATTGCGCTTTTTGCCCTGCTGATGTGGGATTTCGTCGGGCAGTGTGGGCTGAAATTCCGCTTTCCGCTGCTGAAAAGCGCGCTGGCGTATGCTATCTTTTCGGCGCAAATGACGCCGTCGCTTTTTGCAATGGCGAATGTCGGGCCGGGGCGGCAAATTGACATCTACTACTATGCGTATGGCTGGCTGCTGCTTTGCTGGACGTTCCTCTGGGTCGGCTGGCTGCGGAACAGCCGCATCGGCACGAAAATCGACGCGGCACTTTCGCATCTGACGCGCCATTCCGCCGGAATCGTCGGCATATTGTCGCTTGCGCTGGTGCTGACGCTGCCGTCCGCGCATCCGACAGCGGGTGCAAGTCCGACGAGCGTTGCAGCGGCGAAAGCGCTCATCAGTGGCGAGGCGCAGACGTATCATCAGCAGTACACCGAAATCCTCCAAACGCTGCGTCAGCCCGGCGAGATTTGCGAAATCCCGGATGTTGCGGTCTGCCCGGCGTTCCTGAACCCGCTGGGGCTGGCGGACGAGGGGCAGTCGGGTTACTGGGTGAATCAGGCGCTGGCAAACTATTTCGGGCATCAGCAGGTTATCCGCATTGAACAAACGCCATAAAGAAAGGGGACTGCCCGCGATGGACAGCCCCCATTTTTATGCCTGTGGGAAAATGCGCTTGTTAACGAAGAAAAACACCACCGCGGAAATTGTGCCGTTGAAGAAGAGCGTGCCGAGCGTGTACACCCAATCCGGCACGAACTTCGCCGCTACCGCGACCCAGACGCAGTTAATCGAGTTCACCAGGCAAGTAATCACGATGAACGCAAGCGCATACAGCAGCACCTGCCGCGCAAGATGCCCTTTGGCGCGGAAAACGTACTTGCGCTGAAGCGGAAAGTTCACGCATTCGCCAAGCACCATCGCCGTCATGTACGCGCACAGGTAAGGCAGCCCGCCATGCGCCGTGTCGTAGCCGAAGATATTCCAGCGGAAGGTTTCGCTCAGCAGCGTCATTTCGATGCCGGGCCAGCCGAAGTCGCGCATTGGCAGAAAAGCGAATGCGCGCGGCAGAAAGAGCAGCAGCACATATTTCAGCACTGTCACGATGCCGGAGACAATCAGGTACAGCCCGCCCTCGCGCAGCCAAGCCGGGCAGCGGGATGAATGCGGCTGGCTTGTGTCCGCCATGAAAAGCCTCCTCAGCGATAGATTTTCCGCTCGTGAACGTCCTCAATGCCGGAAAGACGGTGGAAGAACGTGTTGATGATGTCGCGCCATTCACGGGCGTTGTGCAGCTGCCGCCCGATGCGCTCATCTACTAAAGCACGGTCAAAATCGGGCAGCGGCAGCGCTTTCAGGATGCTCGCGGCGCGCTCCACCCATTCATAGCCCTCAAAATGGTCGTCGTAAATCCGCTGGATCAGCGTCCGCCCGTCGCGCATCTTGAAGGTGTACGGCAAGCGGTGGAAGAAGAGCAGCAGCTCGTCCGGGCAGGTCTGTGTGGATTCAAAGCGGCGGCGCAGTGCTTCCGGGTATTGCAGAACATAGCCTGTGCCGTCCGCCGTGCGGTCGATGCCGATGGCGTTGCGGTCGGCCTTGTGGTAAGTGCCCCACGCCTGATACTCGTATCCGTCGGGACTCGGCCCGTAATGCTGGTTCGGCGTGACCATCCAGCAGATGCCCAGCGGCGCGGTGTACTGCTCATAAGCGTGGCGGCTGCCGAGCAGCACATCCGCCAGCGCGTTCTCATCATCCGGCGCAAAACGATAGGTGAGGCGAATCCAGCGGTGGATGATATCGTCCGGCTGGCAGGCATCAGGATCCCACGCCAGCGCGCCATATGCAAAGAAATTCAGCGCCGCGAAGGGATGCCCGGTCATGCACGCGTCATTGCCGAGGTTCGACACCGCTGCCATCGCCATGATGCTGTTGCGCGGCATGTCCGCAAAGAGCTCCTGCCACATTACCGGCATGGCGAAAATGTCAATCTGCTGACCGGTGTACTCCTGCGCCAGCTGCCATTCCAGCGCCAGATTCGTTTTGGGCATTGCCAGCAGGGTCGGGGAAATCGGCTCGCGGACTTGGAAGTCGAACGGCCCGTTCTTGACCTGCAGAATCACGTTGTCGTCGAACTGCCCATCCAGATAGACGTAATGCTCATACGCTGCCTTCGGACGGTCGGTCTTTTCGTCGCGCCAGTCCTGCTGACAGTTGTAGACGAAACAGCGCCAGACCAGCATTCCGCCGAACGGTTTGAGCGCCCGCGCCAGCATGTTTGCGCCTTCCGCGTGGTTGCGCCCGTAGGTGAACGGCCCCGGACGATGTTCGCTGTCCGCCTTGACGAGGAAGCCCGCCAGATCGGGAATCGCGGCGTACACCACTTCCGCCTGATGCTTCCACCACGCCTGCACGCGTTCATCCAGCGGGTCAGCCGTCGGGATGCCGTGGCGCATCGGCTGTGAATAGTCGATGGAAACCATCAGCCGCACGCCGAACGGGCGGAAAATCGCCGCCAGCTTCGCCAGATCCGGCAGATCGTCCTCAATCAGCAGCTGCGCCGGGTTGTGCACGTTGACGTTGTTGATGCACAGCACGTTCAGCCCGACGGACGCCATCATACGCCCCAGCTGCCGCATCCGCGCGGGGTCGTAGGTCAGCTTGCCGCCCTGGAAGAACAGACTGCGCCCGGAATATCCGCGCTCAACGTTGCCGTCGGCGTTGTCCCAGCAGTTAATCATGCGCAGCGCGTACTGTGGCGCAGAGGAGTGATCCTCCGGCAATGCCGAACCCGACGCGAGCGCCATCAGCAGCCAGTAAGTGCCATACAGCAGCCCGGTTTTGCCACCGAAAATCGTCACGTCGTCGCCTTTGCGCACGGCATGGAACCCTTCGCCCAGCGAATCATCCTCGGCAAGCGAAACGTGCAGATTCGGGGAGAGCGTCGGCAGTGCCTGCGCAAGCTCGAACGCGGCGACTTCGCGTGGGGACGCAAAATCGGCGGGAACATCAGCCGGTAAAAACGGAAGCCAAGAAAGCCATTGATTTGCCATAAACAGGATACCTCCTGTGACGTATTTTACTAAAAGTATAGCATATCTCGCCGACTTGCACAACCCAAAACCAGAAAAGGGGAAGAAATTTGGCGAAAAGTTGACTGGGTGACAGGAAAAACACAACTGTGCGTCGAATTGTGCAAAAAACGCCGTTTTTTCAGGCGGCAAGATGGAAAGGATGAGCCGAAAATGGCCTTTACGGTTCACGCGGTGATGCCGGGAGTGTGGCATATTGTGGACTGCATGGGCGTCTGCATGACGCTGCTGGAGGGCGAAAACGCCGCCATGCTGGTTGACACGGGCTATGGCATTGAGGATGTGGCGGACTTCATGCACCACATGACGGATTTACCGCTGACGGTGTTCCTGACGCACAACCACCATGACCACGCGATGGGGGCACGCTGCTTCCCGGAAACGTACATGCTGGAAGCGGACATGGCGGACTGGCGCATGTTCACGAACGACGAAATGCGCCGCCGGGTGCTGACGCAGGCAATCGGGAAGAACCTGACGGTGGATGAAAAAACGTTTCTCGCGGGCGAAATTCCACTGCCGAAGGTGATGAAGCCCGGTGTGATTGACTTGGGCGGATTAACAGCGGAAATCATCGAAGCGCCGGGGCACACGCCCGGTTCGGCGGTGGTGTATGTGCCGGAGCGGAAGCTGCTGCTGTCCGGCGACGACTGGAACCCCTGCACATGGCTCTTCTTCCCGCAGGCGCTGGGGCTTCGGGAGTACCGCAGCAACATGCGTGGCATCCAGCAGCTGCCGTTTGAGAAAGTCCTCTGTCCGCACCGGGAGGCGCTCTATGACCGCTGGATGTTCGACGACTTCTTCAACGCCTTGACGGATGGCAACCTCCGCGCGGCGGAACCGGTCAATATCGCGCCGTATGAGCAGATTGATACCTGTCAGGCGACGCTGCCGCATGATCAAGTGCTCGTATTCGACTGGGAAAAATCAGGACTGTAAGGAGAAAAAACACCATGAAACAGGATTCCATCCGCATAGCGGCGGATAGTCAGGCGAAGTTCAACAACAACACAGCGTTCTGCATCGGTACAGGTCGCATGGGGCTGGCATTGCAGCAGGAGTATCAGCAGCAGCTGGCAATGGCGCAGGCGGAATGCGCGTTCACACACATCCGCGGTCACGGGCTGTTCAGCGACGACATGGCGATTTACCAGCCGTATCAGGATGCGGAAGGAAATTGGCACGAGGGCTACAATTTCACCTACCTTGACCGCGTGATGGATGATTACCGCGCACAGGGCTTGAAGCCGTTCCTTGAATTGGGCTTCATGCCGGAAAAGATGGCAAGCGGCACGCAGACCATCTTCTATTGGAAGGGCAACGTTACGCCGCCGCAGGACGACGCAAAGTGGACGGCGATGGTTCAGGCGACGCTTGCACATTTGGCGGAGCGCTACGGGAAAGACGAAGTGTCCACTTGGCCGTGTGAAGTGTGGAACGAGCCGAACCTGTCGGGTTTCTGGGAAAATGCGGATGAAGAGAAGTATCATCACCTGTATGCGGTGACGGCGAAGGCAGTTAAGGAAGTGCTGCCGGACATGCGCGTCGGCGGCCCGGCGATCTGCGGCGGCGCGACGTCGCAGGACTGGGTGCGCAATTTCCTGCGATTCTGCGAGGAGAATCAGCTGCCGTTGGATTTCGTGTCGCGCCACGCCTACATGGGCGAAACGCCGGAACACCGCGGGCGCTATCTCTACCATACAATGCGCACGGTGGACAGCCTCCTCGCTGAAATGCAGGAGACGCGCGACATTATCGACAGCTTCCCGGAATACCGCGGGATGGAGATGCACATCACCGAGTTCAACACGTCGTACAACCCGTTCTGCCCGATTCATGACACGAACCTGAATGCGGCGTACATGGCGGGTGTGCTGGCGCGGATGGGCGATGTGGCGGCGTCGTATTCCTACTGGACGTTCGGGGATGTGTTCGAGGAGCAGGGCGTGCCGCCGATGCCCTTCCACGGTGGATTCGGCTTGATTGCCAACGGGCAGATTGCCAAGCCGACACTGTGGAGCTTCGCGTTCTTCTCCCATCTGCACGGAACGCCGGTGCACCGCGACGAACACAGCGTGATTGTCCGCAAGGACGACGGCTCGTATGAAGGCGTGCTGTGGAATCTCTGCCGCACCGATCGCGACGAGCTGACCGTGACGATTGCCCTGCCTGCGGGCGGCGAACAGACGCTGACGACAGAGACGGTGGATGAAGTGACGTGCAATCCGCTGAAGGTATGGCACGATTTAGGAGAACCGCGTTCGCTGTCGGAAAATCAGCTGCGTCTTTTGCGTCAGGCGGGTCAGCCGGCGGCGGATACGGCGGTGCTTGCGGCGGAAAACGGCGAATGTACGCTGCAAATGACCTTGCGGCAGAACGCCGTCGTGCGCTTTACGCTGTCCGCCAGAAATCAGCAGGGCGATTATGGATACGACTACACTTGGTATCAGCAGCACAGCTGAAATTTGCCCTTGACAACCATGCCTAAATGACGCTATAATATCCTCTGCAATGATGGAAAGAGTACCGGGGATGGATGCGCAAAGAGAGCTGCGGCAGGTGAGAAGCAGCCGGGACATCTGCGGGAACATGGCTCCGGAGCATCACGCGCCTGAACGCCTTTGGGGTGAAGTAGGGTGCGGCGGGTCGCGCCGTTATCCGCAGGATGAGTGATAAATCAGGGTGGCAACGCGGAAAATTCTCCGCCCCTCGGCAAAAAATGCGGGAGGGGCGGTTTTTTATCGTTTCTCTCAAACAGCAATTGGAGGAATGAACTCATGTGTGAATCGTGTAAGAAGCCGTTTTACATCACTACACCCATTTACTACCCCAGCAGCAACCTGCACATCGGTCACGCCTACTGCTCCACGGCGGCGGACTCGATGGCGCGCTTCAAGAAGCTGACGGGCTATGACGTCTATTTCCTGACCGGCACGGACGAGCATGGTCAGAAGATTGAGCGCAAGGCGAAGGAACAGGGCGTCACGCCGAAGGAATATGTGGACAAGATTGTCGCGGGCATCAAGGATCTGTGGAAGCTGATGGACATTGATTACAGCGATTTCATCCGCACGACCGACGACCGCCACGTCAAGTGCGTGCAGAAGATTTTCAAGCAGCTGTACGATCAGGGCGACATCTACAAGTCTGAATACGAGGGCTGGTACTGCACGCCCTGCGAATCTTTCTGGACGGAATTGCAGCTCAAGGACGGCTGCTGCCCGGACTGCGGTCGCCCGGTGGAAAAGACGCGTGAAGAATCCTACTTCTTCCGCCTGCAGAAGTACGCCGAATGGCTGATTCAGTACATCGAGGAGCATCCGGACTTCATCCAGCCCGCCAGCCGCGCCAACGAGATGCTGAACAACTTCCTCCGTCCGGGGCTGGAAGACCTGTGCGTCAGCCGCACGTCCATCAAGTGGGGCATCCCGGTCACGTTCGACGAGAAGCACACGGTGTACGTCTGGATTGACGCGCTGAGCAACTACATTTCCGCGCTGGGCTACGGCACGGACAATGACGCGCTGTTCCAGAAGTACTGGCCGGCGGATGTCCATCTGGTCGGCAAGGAAATTGTCCGCTTCCATACCATTATCTGGCCGATTATGCTCCACGCGCTGGGGCTGCCGCTGCCCAAGCAGGTGTTCGGTCATGGCTGGCTGGTCATCAATGGCAAGAAGATGGGCAAGAGCGTCGGCAACGTCGTTGACCCGGTCGTGCTGTGCAACCGCTATTCCTCCGATGCTGTACGCTATTTCCTCATGCGCGAAATGCCCTTCGGCTCGGACGGCGAATTCACGCTCAAAGCCATGCTGACGCGCATCAATTCCGACCTTGCGAATGACCTTGGCAACCTTGTCTCCCGCACGGTCGCGATGATTGAGAAGTACTTTGGCGGCACGGTTCCCGCCATCGACGCGGTGGATGAAGCTGTTGACAAGCCCATCTGGGACGAGGCGGAGCAGCTCTCTGGCAAGGTGGAGAACTACGTCAATGCCTTCCAGTTCTCCAACGCGCTGGTGGAAACATGGAAGCTCATCAGCGATTGCAACAAGTATATCGACATGACGCAACCGTGGGTGCTGGGCCGCAGCGAAGAAGGTCAGCCGCGTCTGAAGACGGTGCTGTACACGCTGGCAGAGTGCGTCCGCCGCGTCGCCGTGATGATTGGCTTCGTTATGCCGCGCACGCCGGAACGCATTTTCGAGCAGCTGGGCGTGACCGACGACGCGCTCAAGACGTGGAATTCCGTTTGCAAGCCGTTTGCCGTACTGCCGGAAGGTCTGACGGTGCATAAGGGCGCGGCGCTGTTCCCACGTCTGGACATCCAGAAGGAAATCGAACGCGACGCACCCGCCGAAGAGCCGAAGAAGGAAGAAAAGAAGCCTGCCGCCAAGCCTGAAAAGAAGGCGGAGAAGAAGCACGAAACGCCTGATTTCCCGGCGGAAATCGCTTTCGATGATTTCTGCAAGTGCAAGATGCAGGTGGCGCGCGTGCTGTCCTGCGAGAAGGTGGAGAAGAGCAACAAGCTCCTGCAATTCCGCCTCTCCTTCGGCAAGGACGGCGAACGCACGATTCTCTCCGGCATCGCGAAGTATTACAAGCCCGAAGACCTCGTCGGCAAGCAGGTCGTGGCGGTCGTGAATCTCGCGCCGCGTAAGATTGCGGGCATCGAAAGTCAGGGCATGATTCTCTCCGCTGTCGATGACGAGGATAATCTGCGCCTGATGAGCGTCGGCGAGGGCGTGGAGGACGGTGCAATCATCGGATGATGGCGCTGTTTGACTCTCATTGCCACGTCGATGAGCCGAAGTTCGACGACGACCGGGAGGACGTCCTGACCCGCATGGCGGAAGCGGGCGTCACCCGGTACGCCGTGATTGGCTCGGACATGGCGACCTCCCGGCACAGCGCGGATTTCGCAGCGGCACATCCGGGCTGCTATGCCGCCATCGGCATCCATCCGCACGAGGCGAAAGGCTTCGTGGAGGATGATTTGCAGCGCTTGGCGGACTGGTCGAAGGAAGAGAAAGTCGTCGCCATTGGCGAAATCGGGCTGGATTACTACTATGACCTGTCACCGCGCGAAACGCAGATGACGGTCTGCGAGGCGCAGATGGAACTGGCGTGGGAATTATCGCTGCCCGTGGCGTACCACATCCGCGATGCGCATCAGGACATGCTGGACATCATGAAGCGCCACAGGAAGCATCTGACCGGCGGCATCATTCACTGCTTTTCCGGCAGCTGGGAGATTGCGAAGGAGTACCTGAAACTGGGGTACTTCATCAGCTTTGCGGGGCCTGTGACCTTCAAGAAAGCGCCGAAATTGCAGGAAGCCGCGGTGAATGTGCCGCTTGACCGCATCCTGATTGAGACGGACAGCCCGTACCTTTCGCCCGAACCCGTCCGCGGCCGCCGAAATGAGCCGACGAACGTGCGCTATGTGGCGGAGAAAATTGCCGCGCTGCGCGAAATTCCGCTGGAAGCGTTCGCACAGATCACGATGCAGAACGCGCTGAATGCCTACAGCATTAAGGAATGAGTCCATTTGGCTGCTCCGAGCGAATACGGGGCAGCCTTTTTCTTTCCGCGTCAGGTTGCATCATGCGGGGAATCATGATATAATGGGATGGACTGCTGATGATGGGGAGGTTTGCCCATGCTGGCTTGTGTGTGCCTGAATCCTTCGTTTGACCGCACGGTGTCGCTCTGTTCCTTCACGGCGGGCGATGTGAACCGTGTCCTGTCCGCGCGGCAGGATGTGGGCGGCAAGGGCATCAACGTCGCCATTACTGCGCGCCGGCTGGGTATTGCGTCCTGCGTCCTCGGCTGTGCGGGCAAAAACGGCATTGACGCGGTTCGCCGCAAACTGGACGGCGAGCAGGTGACGCATGTTTTCCTGCCCGTGGACGGCGACGTGCGCACGAACATGAAGATTGTCCCGCAGGACGGCACGGGCGTGACGGAGCTGAACGAACCCGGCGCGCCGGTCAACGCGGCGAACCAGCGGGCGTTTTCGGACTTGCTGACGGAAAAGACAGTTGCGGGGCAGTATGTCGTCCTGACAGGGTCGCTGCCGCCGGAATGTCCGCCGGAGTATTACCGCGACCTGATGCTCTCCCTGCCGGAGCGCCTGTTTGTGCTGGATGTGAGCGGCGCGGCGCTGATGGCGGGGCTGGCGGCGCGTCCGTTCCTCGTCAAGCCGAACCGAAGTGAACTGCAAGCCGCCATGAACCGTCCGCTGCCGACGATGGCGGATGTGCATCAGGCGGCGCTGGAGCTGCTTGAGATGGGCGCGCAGAATGTGCTCGTGAGCCTCGGAAGCGAGGGTGCATTGTGGGTATCGGAACGCGGCGCCATGGTCGCCCCAGCGATTCCGGTTCGGGTGCAGTCCACCGTTGGTGCGGGCGACGCAATGGTCGGCGGTGTGATGGCTGGCTTGGAGAAAACAGGGGACGTTCGCCGTGCGCTGGCGTATGGCGCGGCGGCGGGCTGTGCGTCGGTAATGACCGAGGGGACGCAGCTGATTCGCCCCGATGATTTTGCTGCCCTGCTTCCGCAGGTGCAGATACAGGATGTGTAAGGATGCTGTTTCGCAGAGTGCGTGCTGAGTTTTCCGATGGCGTGATTGACTTGCTGCCCTTGCGGCTCTATCCGCCGGAAAAAGAAATGGGATTCGGCCGCGTGTATGACTATATGATTGTGCCGCACGGGACGCACCGGGAAGTTGGACGCATCTCCCTGCGGATGGGGGAAAGCCCCTGTGTGTACTATTTCGGGCATATTGGCTATCATGTTGACCCGCCGTATCGCGGCAATCACTACGCGCGCCGCGCCTGTGCGCTCTTGCGCCCGCTGATTGCCCTGCACGGCAAGAGCAGTGTCGTCATCACGACCGACCCGGACAACTGGGCGAGCCGCAAGACGTGCCTGGGGCTGGGCTGCACGCTGGAAAGAACCGTGGCTGTGCCGCAGGAAATCCGCGACCGCTGGGAAATCAGCGCCGTCAAGTGCCGATACATTTGGCGAATCGACGGCTGAAAAGGAGATGCGTTTTGTGGAAATGACGCTTCAGGGCGTCCGCGTCCATTATGAAATCAGCGGCCACAGCGAAAGAAAAGTGGTGCTGCTGCATGGCTGGGGCTGCTCGGAAAAGCTGATGGCGGGGGTTAGCGATGCGCTCACGCCGGACATGACCGTGCTTCGGGTAGATTTTCCGGCGCATGGCGAAAGCGGATTTCCGCCGCAGCCGTGGGGTGTGCCGGATTTCGCCGCGAATCTGCTGGAACTGCTGATGAAGCTCGACTTCCTGCCGTGCAGCGTGATTGCGCATTCCTTCGGCGGACGCGTGGCGATTGAGCTCGCTGCCGACCATCCGGAGCGTTTTGAAAAGCTGATTATGACAGGCGCGGCGGGCATACGGCCGAAGCTATCCAGCGAAAAGAGCAAAAAGTCGCAGCGGTATCAGCGGCTGAAAAAGCTCGTCGGTATAGCGAAAAGGACGCACCTCTTCGGCAGCTTGCCGGACAAGTGGCAGGAAAATCTCGTGCAGAAGTACGGCTCGCGGGATTACGCCGCCCTGTCGCCGGAAATGCGCAAGACGTTCGTCAAGGTCGTTGGTTATGACCAGAGCGCGCTGCTTTCGCATATCAAGAACCCGACGCTGCTCATCTGGGGCGACCGCGACACGGAAACGCCGCTGTGGATGGGGCAGCAGATGGAAAAGGAAATTGCCGACAGCGGTCTGGTGGTGCTGGAAGGCGGCACGCATTTCGCATATCTGGAGCAGGCGACGCGCTTTCAGACGATTGTGCGTCAGTTTCTGCTGAACTGATTTGGATGGGGCAGGAGTGAATCAGGTGATTAACTTTCTGAAATGGCTTCCGGCGCTGGCAACCGCCTTGGCGATGCTGCTGGCACAACGGAGCCTGATGCATGATTTCCAGCTGGAAAGCTACCAATTTCCCGGCTATTTCCGGACGCTGCGGCGCAATTGGAAGCGCGCGCTGCTGCCCGGCGTCACGCTGGCGGCGTACTTGACGCTGCTGTATTTGGCGTACCGGAGCATTGACCGGATGCTGGACATGAGCGTCGGCAAAATTCTGCTGGCGCTGGTGAATGCTGCGCTGGCGGTCGCGGGCGGCTGGTGGTGCCGGTCGATTTTCCAGCAGAAGAAGGCGAAAAAGCCGTTTGTCGTCACGATGCGCGTCAAGCGGACGTACATTGTCATGGGCGTTGTCTATACGCTGCTCTGCACGCCGATTGCGCTGCTGACGAAGGTGTACTTCTGCGGGCTGCTGCCGCTGCTGCTGCCGCTCTGGGTGGCGCTGGGTGGATTGCTGGCGTGGCCGATTGAGAAGCTCGTGAGCGAAATGTATTTCCGCGACGCGCAGAAGAAGCTGGCGGCGCGCCCGGACATCATCAAAATCGGCATTACCGGCAGCTACGGCAAGACGAGCGTCAAGTTCATTCTCGGCACGATTCTGCAGGAGAAGTATCAGACACTGATTACGCCGAGCAGCTTCAATACGCCAATGGGCGTGACGAAAATCATCCGTGAGCGCCTGACGCCTGCGACGCAGGTGTTTGTGGCGGAAATGGGCGCTCGGCACGTCGGGGATATCAAGGAACTGTGTCGACTGGTGCATCCGCGTTACGGCGTGCTGACGAGCGTCGGTCCGCAGCATTTGGATACCTTCCATACCTTGGAACGCATCAAAAATACGAAATATGAATTGATGGACGCTGTTCCGGCGGATGGCTGCTGCTTTTTCCCGGATGACGGCGCAATCTGCCGCGAACTCTATGACCGAACGGAGAAAGAAAAGCGCCTCTGCTGCCTGCATTACAGCCCGGACGCGGACGTGTGGGCAACGGATGTGACGGTTTCCCCGATGGGCAGCCGATTCGTCCTGCATACGTCGGCGGAGGAAATTGCGTGCGAAACGCGCCTACTGGGGGAACACAACATCCAGAACATCCTGCTTGCCGCGACGGTTGCGCTCCATCTGGGGCTGACCATGCGGCAAGTAGCACGCGGCATCAGCAAACTGCAGCCAGTGGAGCACCGTTTGCAGCTGATTCCGTCGCCGGGCATCACCATCATCGACGATGCGTTCAATTCTAACCCGAAGGGCGCGGAAGCGGCAGTGAAGGTACTGGGGGCGTTCCAAGCGCGGCGCATCATCATTACCCCCGGTATGGTCGAATTGGGCGGACAGGAAGCGGCGTTCAACCGCGAATTTGGGCGGAAAATCTGCGGCAACGCGGATATCGCCATTCTCGTGGGCAAGAAGCACACACAGCCGATTGCTGAAGGGCTGCTCGCAGCGGGCTTCCCGCAGGGAAATCTGCACGTCGTCGCCAGCCTCGACGAAGCGACGGCGCTCCTGCGGCAGATTGGGCGTCCCGGCGACATTGCAATGTTTGAAAACGATCTTCCGGATCACTATTCTGAAACGTAAGGAAGCTCTGCCGAATCAATCAGAGATTCCGTAAAGGCAAGGAGATTTTTGTTATGGCAAAGGTTCAGCTTGGTGTGATTTTCGGTTCCCGCAGCTGTGAGCGCGAGGTATCCATCATCAGCGCGGTGCAGCTGATGAACCATGTGGACAGCGAGAAGTACGACGTCATCCCGGTGTATATCGGCGAAAACGGCGTCTGGTATACGGGGAATGCGCTCCGCCGCATTGAGACGTACACGCCCTTTGACCCGAACAAAGCGGGCATCGAAGCCGTTGCGCTGGACGTGACGGCGGGTTCGGGCGCGCTGCTGGCGAACCGTCCCGGCAAGGGGCTGTTCTCTCATCCAACGCAGGTCGTGGTGGCGCGGCTGGAAGTTTGCGTTATCGTCATGCATGGGCTGAACGGCGAGGACGGAACGCTGCAAGGGATGCTGGAACTGGCAAATCTGCCGTACACGTCCACGGGCGTGGCAGGCAGCGCCATCGGCATGGACAAAATCATGATGAAGCAGTTCTTCCGCGGCGCGGGGACGCTGCCGTGTCTGCCGGATTGCTGGTTCACACGCGCCATGTATCAGCAGGACAAAAACGCCGTGCTGGACAAGGTGGAGAAGGAACTGGGCTATCCTGTGTTCGTCAAGCCCGCGAACCTTGGCTCTTCCATCGGTGTCAGCCGTGCGGATGACCGCGAAGGGCTGATGGACAGCCTTGAACTGGCGTTTGAGTATGACCGCCGCGTGCTGGTTGAGAAGGGGCTGGATCACCCGATTGAGCTGAACTGCTCCGTACTGGGCTATGATGGCGACGTGGAGGCCAGCCCGATTGAGATGCCGCTGTCGGGTCAGCAGTTCCTCGATTTCAAGGAGAAGTATCTTGCCAATGGCGGCTCGAAGGGCATGGCGAGCCTGCACCGCGTGCTGCCCGCGCCGATTGAGGATAGCCTGCGCGATAAGATTCAGGCCATGTCCTGCGATATTTTCCGGATGCTGGACTGCAAGGGCGTTGTGCGCATCGATTACATGTTTGACCGTGCGTCCGAGCAGGTGTACATCACTGAAATCAACACGATTCCCGGCTCGCTGGCATTCTACCTGTGGGAGAACAAGGGCGTGAAGTATTCGCAGCTGATTGACCGCATGGTGGACTGCGCGCGCAAGGCGAACGAAGACCGCAACATGCGCAATTATGCTTATTCCTCCGACATTTTGAAGGGCGTTTCGCTCGGCGGCACGAAGGGCGCAAAGGGGAGCAAGGGCAGCAAATTCTAATACTATTTCCTGCATTCACCTGCGCCATCTGCTTGCGCCTTTTCCCCGTTGGCGTCCGCTCATTCCACTTAGCGTAGCGCTGCTACGCTGCGTTTCATTCGCGTTAGCCAACGTGAAAAATTCGCGGCGCATCTTGGCGCATTCTCATTTGGAAATAGTATCAATCAACACAAATGCAAAATCCATGAAGGAGGGAAAATGCTTGCGATTGGAGGATATCAAGTCGCCGCAGGACATTAAAGGTTTGTCCTATGCGGAGATGAACGATCTTGCCGCGCAGATTCGCACAGAACTGGTCACGACCATTTCCAAGCGCGGCGGGCATTTGGCGAGCAATCTGGGCGTGGTAGAATTAACGATGGCGATTCACCGTGTGTTCAACATGCCGGAGGACAAAATCGTCTTCGATGTGGGGCATCAAAGTTATGTCCATAAGCTGCTGACGGGGCGCTACCGCACGTTCTGTACCCTGCGCTCCTTCGGCGGCATGTCCGGTTTTCCGAAGCGCTCCGAAAGCGAATATGATGTGTTCGAGACGGGTCATGCCTCTACCGCGCTGTCCGCAGCGCTGGGGCTGGCGCGCGCCCGCGATTTGCAGGGGCAGCATCACCATGTGCTGGCGCTGGTAGGCGATGGCGCAATGACCGGCGGCATGTGCTATGAGGCGCTCAACGACGCGGGTGACAGTCATACGCGTATGATTGTCATCCTGAATGACAACGAAATGTCGATTGCGCCGAACGTTGGGGCGCTTTCGCAGCACCTGACGGATCTGCGCGTCTCCAGCGGGTGGACAAGCACGAAGCGGGTCATCCGCAAAGGCTTGTCCTGCCTGCCCGTAGTCGGAAAACCGCTTCAGCACTTTTTATCGTGGGCAAAAAAGAGCGTCAAGTCCATGTTCGTGCGCGAAAATCAAGAGGGATTCTTCAATAGCCTTGGCTTCCATTATTTCGGCCCGATTAACGGGCATGACCTCAAGGCACTGGAGCACACATTGGAGGCCGTCAAACAGTTGGATGAGCCGGTTGTCGTGCATGTGCTCACAAAAAAAGGCTATGGATACAGCGCGGCGGAGGACAAGCCGGAACGCTTCCATGGCACGCCGCCGTTCTATGTGGAAACCGGTACGGCGCGCAAGAAGGGAACACTGCCGTCCTATAGGCAGGTAATGGCGGAAACGCTGTCTGAAATGGCGAAAACGGATGAAAAAATTGTTGCGATTACCGCCGCTATGCCGTCGGGTACGGGCTTGTCGTACTTTGCGGAGCGTTTTCCGCGCCGCATGATGGACGTCGGCATTGCGGAGGAACATGCCGTCACGATGGCAGCTGGGCTGGCAGCGGGCGGCATGAAGCCATACTTCGCGGTCTACGCGTCGTTCTTCCAACGGTCGTTTGACCAGATGATACATGACGTGTGTATGCCGAAACTGAACGTGACGCTGCTGCTTGACCGTGCGGGGCTGGTCGGCGAGGATGGCGCGACGCACCACGGCGTGTGGGATTTAGCGTCAATGCTGCCTGTGCCGAACATGGTGATTCTGGCACCGCGAGACCTGAATGAGCTGCGCGTCATGATGCGCTGGACGCAGGAGAACGAATCCCCCTGTGCCATTCGCTATGGGCGTGAATCCGTCGATTTGTCGGCGCGCTACCCGGCGCAGGATAAGCCGTTCCGCATCGGTGAATGGGAGCTGATGGAGCAGGGGGAGGATGTGGCGCTGCTGGCTGTCGGCTCGATGGTGGCGGAAGCGATTGAAGTCCGCGACCTGCTGGAAAAGCGCGGCATTCACGCGGCGCTGGTGAACTGCCGGAGTGTGAAGCCGATGGACGAGAAAATGCTGTGTCAGCTGGCGAATCGCCCAATCGTCACGATGGAGGAGCATGTGCTGACGGGCGGCTTTGGCAGCGTGGTCTGCGCGTTCCTGTCCGGCGAAGGGCTGCCCGCGCCGATGCTGTCCTTCGGCATCCCGGATACCTTCGTGCAGCATGGACGGCGTGATCAGCTGCTGAAATACTTGGGATTGACGCCGGAACTGATGACCCAGCGCATCGTCATTGCGCTGAAGAATGGAGAAAAGCATCAATGAGCGAAAAGCAACGGGCTGATGTGGCGCTGGTGGAACGCGGGCTTTGCGAAAGCCGCACGAAGGCGCAGGTCAGCATCATGGCGGGCGAGGTGTACGTCGGCACGCGCCGCATCGACAAGGCGTCGGAACTGATTAAGCCGGAGGACGAGCTGGAAATCCGCGGCAAGTCGAACCCCTACGCCAGCCGCGGAGGTCTCAAGCTGGAAAAGGCGATTACGTCCTTTCAGGCGGATCTGCGCGGCAAGGTGTGCATGGACATCGGCGCGGCGACCGGCGGCTTCACGGACGTCTGCCTGCAAAACGGCGCGGCGCATGTCTATGCGATTGACGTGGGCTACGGGCAGTTCTCGTGGAAGCTGCGCAACGACCCGCGCGTGACGCTCTATGAGCGGACGAATGCGCGCCTGCTGACGCCGGACATGCTGCCGCTGCACCCGACTGTTACGGTGATGGATGTGTCCTTCATCAGCATTCGCCTGATTTTGCCTGTTGCGGCGCAGCTGATGGGCGAGGAGGGCGTGTTCTATACGCTGATTAAGCCGCAGTTCGAGGCGGGACGTGACCGCATCGGCAAGAAAGGCGTCATCCACGACCCGAAGGTGCATGAGGACGTGCTGCGGGAGATTGTGGAATTCGCGCCGAGCATCGGCTGGCAGGTGCAGCAGCTTGATTATTCGCCGATTAAGGGACCGGAGGGCAACATTGAGTTCTTGGGCAAAATCACCGTCCGGACGCAGGAAGCTGAGCCGATGACGCCGGAAATCATCCACGAGCTGGTAAAAAAGGCGCATCAGGAGCTAAAGGGGTCTTCACACAAGTAATACGATTCCCTGCATTCACCTGCGCCATCTGCGTGCGCATTCTCATTTGGAAATGGTATCAAAATTTCTGTATATGCTTGCATGAATATTCATCTTGTGTTATAATGGGGATACTTCGGGTGCTGTTTGTGAAAAAAACGGCAGACTGAATCAGGATGGAGGGAACGGCGTGCGACTTGGCATCGTCATTCATGGTCATCGGCCGGATGCAATGGCAGCGGCGCATCATGCAGTGGCACAGCTTGCGTCCTGCGGCGCGCAGGTGCTGGTGGAAGATGAGGTGCTGGCAGCGTTTGCGTCGGGCAGCGTGACTTCGCTGAATGCGCCGGATGCGCGGGCGGATGTGATTCTGTCGCTGGGCGGCGACGGCACGCTGCTTCGCGGCGCACAGTATGCGCTTTCGTGGGATGCGGCGCTGCTCGGCGTGAACCTGGGGCGCGTCGGATTTTTGGCGGAAGGCGAGGCAGACGCCCTGCCGAGGCTGTTGGACAAGGTCATCCGCGGCGACTACGAGACAGAGCGCCGCGCAGTGCTGTCTGTGCAGATGAATGGGCAAAGCTGGTACGCCATCAACGACGTGGTGATGAGCCGCGGCGGCTATGCGCGGCTGATTACGGTTACGGCGCTGGTGGATGGCGCACTCGCCGGGCATTACATTGCCGATGGGCTTGTTGTCGCCACGCCGACGGGGTCAACCGGCTATTCGCTCTCCGCTGGCGGCCCGATTATTTCCCCGAAAGTGGATTGCATGGTGCTCACGCCGATTTGTGCCCACAGTTTGCAGCATCGTCCGACCGTTGTGCAGGGCAGCGCACAGATTCGCCTGCTATTGGGGTCGGATGCGCCGCAGAGCGCCTGCCTGCAAGTCGATGGGCAGACGTACGCGCAGCTGGATGACGGTGCGGTGGTCGAAATCAGTCGTGCCGATCGAACGCTGCAGCTCATCCGCACGAGTGACCAGCCGTTCTTCAACCTTGTCCGCGAAAAGCTGACGGAATGGACCCGATAACACAAAATGTAAAGGCAGGTGCTGCGGAAATATGAAAACCGTTCGACAAGTGGCAATCCTCGATATCATCGAAAAACAGGAAATTGAAACGCAGGAGGAACTCGCCAGCGCCCTGAATGCGCGGGGCATCCGCGTGACGCAGGCGACCGTATCCCGCGACATTAAGGAATTGCGGCTGCTGAAAGTGCTGACCCCCTCCGGCAAGTACAAATACGCAACGGGCGATCAGGCGGACAACAATCTGACCGACCGTTTCATTCGGATGCTGGCGGAATCGCTGCTGTCTGTCTCGTCGGCGAACAACCTGATTGTGGTGAAAACCTTGTCGGGTTCGGCGAACGTCGCGGCGGAAGCGCTGGACAGTATGCACTGGCCGGAGGTGCTGGGGACGCTGGCAGGCGACAACACGGTGCTGCTGATTATCCGCTCGAACGAGGAGACGATCACTGTCACCAGCCGCATCCGGGAAATGATGAAATAACGGCAATGGTTATCCCCGGCACGGAAAAGGAGTATCCATCATGATTCTATCCATGCGAATGCGGAATATCGCGCTGATTGAGGAACTGAGTCTGGAATTCGGCGAAGGGCTGCACGTTATGACCGGCGAAACCGGCGCGGGCAAATCCATCGTCGTGGACGCGGTCAATCTGGTGCTGGGCGGACGCGCCGCGCGGGAACTCATCCGCACGGGAACGGACAAGGCGTGGGTCGAAGCGGTGTTCGATGCCAGCGGCAATGTGGAAGTCGCAAAATGGGCGCAGGCGCAGGAACTTGATGATTTTGACGGCACGGTAACGCTCTACCGCGAAATCACGCGCTCCGGGCGCAACCTCTGCCGCGTCTGCGGGGTGGTGATGCCGCTGTCCGCGCTCAAAGACATCGCCGTGTTGCTGATGGACGTGCATGGGCAGCACGAGGCGCAGTTCCTGATGAACTCGCAGTATCACCTGCTGTTTCTGGATGCTGCGGGCGGCGACGATTATCAGGCACTGCTCAGCCGCGTGGACGCGGCGTATCAGGCGTTCATCACCAACCATCGGCAGTACGCGCGCTTGGTCAAGGAGAATGAGAAGAAGCAGTACCGCATGGAATCGCTGAAAAAGTCGCTGGAGGAATTGGAAAAAGCGCGGTTGAAGCTGGGCGAGGAAGAAACGCTGGCAGCGGAAAAAGAGCGCTTCCGGCATTCAGAGAAGATTGCGACAGCGGTTGCGGCGGCGCATCGGGCGATTTCAGCGAACGATGACAGCGAGACGGTACTTTCGCGCGTGAAGGAAGCGGCGGATGCGCTTCGGTCGCTGGCGGCGTTCGGCGAAAACTACGTCAGTCTGGCGCAGCGGTGCGATTCGGCGTACTATGAGCTGGAGGAAATCGGCTACGAACTGGCGGATCTGACTGAAAAAGGGGAGTTCGACCCCGTTCGGGCGGAAAAAGTTGAGACACGGCTGGATTTGATTCGGCGCATGGAACGCAAGTACGGCGAAACGGTGGCGGAAGTCCTTTCGCAGCAGCAGAAGATGCAGGAGGAATACGACAATTACGTTTCGCTGGATGAACAGGTTGCCAAAACGGGCGCGGAACACAAGCGCTTGTTGGCGCAGTATCGGCAGCTCGCGCGTCAGCTGACGGAGGCGCGGCACGGGCTGGCGAATGAGTTTGAGAAGAACATGATGGCGCAGCTGAAAGACCTCGGCATGGGCAACACCATCTTCCAAGTGTCGTTCGCGATTCGCCCGGAAGGGAAGATTTTCATGCCGCAGTCGGTCGGCGACGACGTGATTGAGTTTATGATTTCCCCGAACCCCGGCGAACCGCTGAAGCCGCTGTCAAAAATCGCGTCGGGCGGCGAATTGTCGCGCCTGATGCTGGCGATTAAGAGCCTCGAAGCTGAAAAAGGCGGCGTCGGCACGATGGTGTTCGACGAAATCGACACGGGCATCAGCGGACGGATGGCGCAGGTCGTCGCGGAGAAGATGGCGCTGATCGCGCGCAAGCGGCAGGTTATCTGCGTGACGCACCTGCCGCAGATTGCAGCGATGGCGGCACACCAGTTTCTTGTGGAGAAGCGTGTGGAAGGGGAGCGGACGAATACGAGTGTTCGCCTGCTTTCACCCAAGGAACGAATCAGCGAAGTCGCGCGGATGCTCGGCGGCGCGGACGGCAGCGAGGGCAGTGCCATGAGTCACGCAGCGCACATGCTCTATGTGGCGGGAAATCTGCCGGAAGAAGATATTAGTCATAGCTAATGGTGAAATTGACTAAAAAACTTTGGCTGACATTTGTCAAACTTTTCACTGTACCAAATGCCTTGTTATATGATATAATAGATTTCGTGTGATTGTGTCCTGTTCAGACGGATTCCGTCTGAATATGTGTTTTCTGCTGTCACGGCAGGGGATGCGAAAGGATTTGGAAAGGGGTTTTCTCTGTGTTTGTCAAACACATGTTTCCCGGCGGAACGCATCCGCATGAGGGCGTAAACGGCAAGGCCGTCAACAGCGGCAACGCCATTCGTGAGCTGCCCGCGCCTGCGCGCGTGGTGATTCCGCTCTCGCAGCATATCGGTGCGCCCTGCAAGCCCATCGTGCAGAAGGGTGATTTGGTGCTGGCGGGTCAGAAGATTGGCGAAGCGGGCGGCTTTGTGTCCGCACCGGTGCATTCGTCCGTCTCCGGCAAGGTCGTCGGCATTGAGCCGGTCGAGCTGGCGAATGGTTCGACGGTTTCCGCCGTCATCATCGAGAATGACTTCCAGAACAACTGGGTGGAACTGCATCCGGCGGAGCATCCGGAAACGCTGACCGCGCAGGAATTGCAGACCATCGTCCGCGAAGCCGGCATCGTCGGCATGGGCGGCGCGACGTTCCCCACGCAGGTCAAGATAACGCCCCCGAAGGGCAAGACGATTGAGAAGCTTGTCATCAACGGCGCGGAGTGCGAACCGTACCTGACGGCTGACCATCGCCTGATGCTGGAAAAGCCCGCGGAAATCATCGACGGCATCCACCTGATGATGCTCGCGCTGGACGTGAAGGAAGCGCACGTCGGCGTGGAGAACAACAAGATGGACGCGGTGGAAGCGCTCCGTGCCGCGGCGAAGAACGTCGAAGGCATCACAATTCATGATTTGCCCGTCCGCTATCCGCAGGGCGGTGAAAAGCAGCTGGTGTATGCCCTGACGCGCCGCAAGGTGCCGACCGGCGGTCTGCCGCTGGATGTCGGCTGCGTGGTCAGCAACGTCGGCACGGTGTATGCCATTCAGCAGGCGATTCGCGAGGGCCGCCCGCTCGTGCAGCGCGTGACGACCGTTGGCGGGCTGGTCAACAACCCCGGCAACTTCCTCGTTAGCGTCGGTACGCCGATCGACACGCTGCTGGAAGCCTGCGGTGGAATGCAGTCCGGCGCACGGATGCTCATCAGCGGTGGCCCGATGATGGGTATGGCGATTACCCGCACGGATATCCCGGTCACGAAGGGCACGTCCGGCGTGCTTGTGTTGGGCGAAGAAGCCGTTGACCCGGTGGAATCCGCCTGTATCAACTGCGGCCGCTGCCTGCGCGCCTGCCCGATGCAGCTGATGCCGACGCTGCTTGACCGCTGCGTCCGCGCCGACCGCTATGACGAAGCCGAAAAGTACGGCATCATGAACTGTATCGAATGCGGTGCGTGCACCTTCGTCTGCCCCGCCAAGCGCCTGCTTACGCAGTCCTGCCGTCAGGGCAAAAAGGTGATTACGACCCGCAAGAAGGCGGAAGCCGCGAAGAAAGCCGCGGTAGAAGCTGCAAAGAAGGCTGCTGAAGAGCAGTCCAAGAAGGAGGCATAACACCATGCAGAATAATCTTGTGATGACCTCCTCGCCCCACCTGCGCGACCATAGCAGCACGCAGCGCATCATGCAGGAGGTTTGTCTGGCGCTGCTGCCGGCTGGCATTGCGGGCGTTATCATCTTCGGCTGGAGCGCGCTGATGCTCATCTGCGTGTCCGTGGCAACCTGTGTTCTATCTGAATTTGTGTGGGAAAAGCTGACGAAGCGGACGGTGACGATTGGCGACTGGAGCGCCGTCGTGACGGGTCTGCTGCTGGCGTACAACCTCCCGGCGAACGCGCCGTGGTGGCTGGCGGTGGTCGGCGGCGTGATTGCCATCGTCCTCGTCAAGCAAATGTTCGGCGGCATCGGCAGCAACTTCATGAACCCGGCGCTGACCGCGCGTGCGATTCTGTTCGTCAGCTGGTCTGCGCTGATGAGCAGCTATCCGCAGTCCAACTTCGCCGTGGATGCGACGACCTCCGCAACGCCCCTCGGCTTGCTGAGCAAGGGCGTTTCCGGCGTGAACTTTATGGATCTGCTGCTGGGCAACTGCGGCGGCGTGCTGGGCGAAACCTGCAAGCTGGCGATTCTCGTCGGCGGCATTTACCTGTGCGTCCGCAAGATTGCTGACTGGCGCATCCCGGTGTCCTTCATCGCGACCGTGTTCGTCTGCTACCTGATTAAGGATGGCGCTGAAATGGCGATTTATCAGGTGTTTGCGGGCGGCTTGATGCTCGGCGCGTTCTTCATGGCGACTGACTATGCGACCAGCCCGGTGACGGTGCCCGGCCGCGTCATCATGGGCATTGGCTGCGGTCTGCTGCTGTTCATCATCCGTGCCTACGCGAACTACCCCGAAGGCTGCTCCTTCGCGATTCTGTTCATGAACGTCTGCACGCCCCTGATTGACCGCTTCACCGCGCCGCATCCGTTTGGGGAGGTGAAAAAGCATGGCTAATCAGAAGAAAACCTTCATGAGTGTCCTGCTGAACGGCCTGATTTGGGAGAATCCGACGTTTGTGCTGATGCTGGGCATGTGCCCGACGCTGGCCATCACCACGTCCGGCATGAACGGCATCGGCATGGGTCTGGCGGTTACGGCTGTGCTGATTTTCTCGAATCTGTTCATCAGCCTGCTGCGCAACATCATCCCGGACAGCGTGCGCATTCCGGCGTACATCATCATCATCGCGTCCTTCGTGACGATGATTGACATGCTGCTTAAGGCATTCCTGCCGGATTTGTCGCAGGCGCTGGGCATGTTTATCCCGCTGATTGTCGTCAACTGCATCATCTTTGCCCGTGCGGAGTCCTTCGCGTCAAAGAATCCGCCGGTGCTGAGCATTGCGGACGGCCTGGGTATGGGGCTGGGCTTTACCTTTGCCATCACGCTGCTGTCCGTCATCCGTGAGCTGCTGGGCAACGGCACGTTCTTTGGTCTGCAGGTGATGCCCGCCAGCTATCAGCCGATGGGCATCATGACGCAGGTTCCCGGCGGCTTCATCACGCTGGGGCTGCTGCTGATTCTGGTCAATGCACTGTCGAATAAGTCGAAAAAGAAGGGGGCGGCAGCATGAGCAACATTTGGGCGAATCTGCTGACGATTCTTGTCGGCGGTCTGCTGGTCAATAACTTTGTCATGAACCGCTTCCTCGGCTGCTGTCCGTTCCTCGGCGTTTCCAAGCAGTACGACACGGCAAAGGGCATGTCGATGGCGGTTATCTTCGTCATGACGCTCGCCAGCTTCATCACTTGGTTCGTGCAGCACCTGATTCTGGTGCCGCTGCATCTGGAATACATGCAGACGATTGCGTTCATTCTCGTCATTGCCGTGCTGGTCGGCATTGTGGAAATGGCGCTGAAGAAGATTTCCCCCTCGCTGTATCAGTCGCTGGGCGTGTACCTGCCGCTCATCACCACCAACTGCGCGGTGCTGGGCGTGGCGATTTTGAACGTGGATAATGGCTACAACCTGCTGGAAAGCACGTTCAACGGCTTCTGCGCGGCGGCAGGCTTCGGTCTTGCGATGATTCTCTTCTCCTGCATCCGCGAGCGTCTGGCGCTGGCGAACATGCCCAAGTGGATGAACGGCTTCCCCGGCGCGCTGATTACGGCGGGTCTGATGGCGATTGCGTTCATGGGCTTCGGCGGCTTAATCGGCTGAGGAGGGAAGGCGGATGACGGTTGTGAATATCCTCATTGCGGCGGTTGTGCTGGGCCTGATGGGGTTGCTCTTCGGTCTGCTGCTGATGGGCACGGAGAAGGCCTTTGCCATTCCGGCGGATGAAAAGCGTGACGCTGTGCGCGCTGCGCTTCCGGGCGCGAACTGCGGCGCCTGCGGCTATCCCGGCTGCGACGGCTGTGCGGATGCGATTGCTTGTGGCAAAGCGCCCGTGAACGCCTGCCCGGTCGGCGGCAAGCCCGTTGCAGACAAGATTTCCGCGATTATGGGTAATGCGGAAGCAGCAGACGCCGTTCGCAAGGTCGCCAGCGTAATCTGCCAAGGTGATTCCGAGCATTGCAAGGAGAAGTTTGAGTACCGCGGCATTCAGGACTGCGTGGCTGCATCCGTCGTCAATGACGGCAACAAGGCTTGCAAGTTCGCGTGCCTTGGTCTGGGCACCTGCGCGCGCGTCTGCCCGTTCGACGCGATTCATGTTGACCCGGTGAAGAAGATTGCCGTGGTGGACGACGAGAAGTGTGTCGCGTGCGGCAAGTGCGTGGCGATTTGCCCTAAGGGTGTGCTGAGTCTGCGTCCGGTGACGGAGGATGTGACGGTTCGCTGCCGCAACACTGAACCCGCCAAGAAGGTGCTGTCTGCCTGCTCGACTGGCTGTATTCACTGCGGCAAGTGCTTCCGCTCCTGCCCGCATGGTGCGATTACGATGACGAACGGTCTGCCGGTCATCGATCAGAGCAAGTGCCAGCACTGCATGGCGTGTGCGGATGCTTGCCCGACGAAGGCAATGTGGGCGAACTTCGACAAGCGGAAGGTTTCCGCGTAATTTGAGATTAGAAAAGGACGTGCTGCTGCGAAAGGCTGGCACGTCCTTTTTGATGTGTTGCAATGCGCCTAAAGAGGGGATTGCAGGGGAGTGTGGCTATGGTTGCAAGCCCGGCTGGTCGGTCGCGCCCAATCGGCGCGACAATGTGGAGATGGTCGAGATTGCGGCTTGGGAGCGCTCCAGCGGGAGCACGAAGTTACGACCGCTGCGCTGAAAGCGCTTCGCTGTTCAGCGTCGGGCAGCGGAGTTGACTTCGCTATCATACTTCTTCCGCGTGTTGCTCTTTTATTCACCACGCAAAATATTCGGAAGCGAAAGCGTCCATGCCGGTGTCCCATCCACCTCAAACAGCGCCTGATTCTCCCATGCGCATCCACCGAACCATGCGCCCGCGTCCTGCGGGTCATACCCACCGGCATAGCTGCTCGCCCAGCCCGAACCGAACTGTTCCCACAGCTTACTCTGTTCTTCCCAGCTATTTCCCGGCACCGGAATCCACGCCGGTTCCCAGTAGCAGACGCCGAGTGCGCCCGCCTGCACAGCCGTTTCCACCGTCTCGCGGAAATCCGCCGCCTGACCGTCGCGGGAAATATCCTGCTTCATGTCGCACCACTCATTCGGGACGCTGTTCGGGTGTGTATCGAGGTTATTCGTTGTGAACGGGTAGGATGTTTCGGCGATGAAGACGTCTTTTCCGAAATTATCGCGCACATCCGCCATCAGTTCTGACAAATTCTCCAGCGAACCATGCCAATAGCTGTAATAACTGTACGCCATTACGTCAAAATCAACCGGCGTATCGCCCTCGCAGACCTCGCGGATGTACTTCTTTGCGTCCGATTGACTGACGTTGGTGAAATGCACTGCCACCAACGCATCGGGCAGGGTTGCGCGGACAGCGGCGCTTCCGGCGTTCATCAGCTGATTGCGCCCATTTGTGCTCCATTCGCCCGCCATGCCGCCGTTAATCTCGTTGCCGACCTGCACCATCCAGATGTCCACGCCCGTCGCGGCAATCTGCGTCAGCGCATCCACCGTGAAGGCGTAGAGCGCGCTGCACTTCTGCGTTAAATCCATCGTGACCCATACCTTCGGGGACATTTGCTTTGCAGGGTCAGCCCAGAAGTCACTGTAATGGAAGTCAACGATGAGCGAAAGCCCGGCTTCCTTGCATCGGCGGGCGATTTCCACCGCGTTCGCCACGCCGCAGTTGCCGCCGCCGTAGCCTCTGCCGTCCTCGTCGAATGGGTCGTTCCAAACGCGGACGCGCACAGTGTTCCAACCTGCTTTCTTCAGCAGGACGAACAAGTCTGTCGGCTCGCCGTCGCGGTTGCGGTACACAACGCCGCTGTTTTCCTCGCTCAGCACGGTGGAAACATCCGCGCCAAATTTGAAAGATGCAGGGATGGCATCATCCTCCGCGAACGCCAAATGTGGCAAAAGCAGGACAACAGACAACAAACAAGCGAGTAGCCTCTTCACAATAACGCCTCCTTCTCACGAACAAAAACAGCAAATTCACGACGAAGTGATGCTTTCATTATATCAAAAAGGGTGTCTTGCGTCAAGAAAATAGAGAAACGTTGATTTTTGAAAGCAGCATGTAAATACTATCATGCTCGAAAATGCCCAAATTCCCGCTGAAAATGTGAACAGCATCTTGCAAAAAGCAACGAAAAATAGTATAATCAAATAGGATAGCCAGCAGAATGTGTTTGCGATGGAGGAAGGGCACGGTGTTTTCCGTGGCTAATTTCAGGCAAATGTTTTCTGCGCGGAAGTTTCTTCCGCAGTATGTAAAAAAGGAGTGTTTCCAATGGCGAAGAAGTATGTGTACCTCTTCAAGGAAGGCAACGCCAACATGCGTGAGCTGCTGGGCGGCAAGGGCGCGAACCTCGCTGAGATGACGAACCTCGGTATGCCCGTGCCTCAGGGCTTCACCGTCACCACCGAAGCCTGCACCCGGTATTATACCGACGGCAAGGTGATTGGTGACGATATCGTCGAGCAGATTTATGCTGCTCTGGCGGAGACCGAAAAGGTGGCCGGCAAGAAGTTCGGCGACGACAAGGATCCTTTCCTTGTTTCTGTCCGCTCCGGCGCTCGTGCCTCCATGCCCGGCATGATGGATACCATTCTGAATCTGGGCCTGACGGACGTGTCTGTTGTGGGTCTGGCGAACCTGACCAACAACCCGCATTTCGCCTATGACGCGTATCGCCGTTTCATCGCCATGTTCTCTGACGTGGTTATGGAAATCCCGAAGAACGAATTTGAAGCGGTTCTGGACGAATTCAAGGAGAAGAAGGGCGTCAAGTACGACCGCGACCTCTCCGCGGATGACCTGAAGGAAGTCGTCGTTCGTTTCAAGGAAATCTACAAGAAGCACATGGGCGTGGACTTCCCGCAGGACCCCAAGGTTCAGCTGATGGAAGCCGTCAAGGCCGTGTTCCGTTCTTGGGACAACCCGCGTGCCATCTACTATCGCCGCATGAACGATATTCCGGGCGACTGGGGCACTGCCGTCAACGTGCAGTCCATGGTCTTCGGCAACATGGGCGAAACCTCCGGCACGGGCGTTGCCTTCACGCGCAACCCCTCCACGGGCGAGAAGAAGCTGTACGGTGAGTACCTGCTGAACGCTCAGGGCGAGGACGTCGTGGCTGGTATCCGTACCCCCGAACCCATCTCCCACCTGCAGGAGCAGATGCCCGATGTGTACCAGCAGTTTGTGGACATCGCCACCAAGCTGGAAGCGCACTATCGCGACATGCAGGACATGGAATACACCATTGAACGCGGAAAGCTGTACATGCTGCAGACCCGTAACGGCAAGCGTACCGCGGCGGCTGCGCTGAAGATCGCTGTTGATCTGGTGGATGAAGGCGTGCTGAGCGAAGAAGAAGCCGTGCTGAAGGTGGAGCCCAAGCAGCTCGACACCCTGCTGCACCCGAACTTCGACGCTGCGGCAGTGAAGAAGGCGCCCGTCATTGCGAAGGGTCTGCCGGCTTCCCCTGGCGCTGCCACCGGCGGCATCTACTTCACCGCTGACGAAGCGGCTGAACACGGCAAGAACAAGGAAAAGGTTATCCTCGTTCGCCGCGAAACCACGCCTGAGGACATCGAAGGCATGGACTTCTCTCAGGGCATCCTGACCGTCTTCGGCGGCATGACCTCTCACGCGGCGGTTGTCGCTCGCGGCATGGGTCGCGCGGCTGTCGTCGGCTGCGGCGCGCTGAAGATTGACGAAGAAGCAAAGACCCTGACCGTTGGCGACAAGGTGTACCACGAGGGTGACTTCATCTCCCTCGACGGCTCTACCGGCAACGTCTACGATGGCCAGATTGCGACGGTTGAAGCGTCCATCTCCGGCGAGTTTGCTCGCTTCATGGGCTGGGCTGACGCTGCCCGCCGTCTGCGCGTCCGCACCAATGCGGATACCCCGCGCGACACCAAGCAGGCTGTCAAGTTCGGTGCGGAAGGTATCGGCCTGTGCCGTACCGAGCACATGTTCTTCGAGGCGGATCGTATCGCGGCTGTCCGTGAAATGATCCTGGCCGACACGAAGGAACAGCGCGAAAAGGCGCTGGCGAAGATTCTGCCGATGCAGCAGGGTGACTTCGAAGCGATGTACAAGGCGCTGGAAGGCAAGCCCATGACGGTTCGTTACCTCGATCCGCCGCTGCATGAGTTCGTGCCGCATGTTGACATGAAGGAAGAAATCGACGAGCTGGCCAAGAACCTTGGCATCACCTCCGAGGAAGTCATCCACAAGATCAACGCGCTGCATGAGTCCAACCCGATGATGGGTCACCGTGGCTGCCGTCTGGCCGTCACCTATCCGGAAATCGCGGAAATGCAGACCCGCGCGGTTCTGCAGGCGGCTATCGATGTGACCCGCGAATGCGGCTACAACATTGTGCCCGAAATCATGATTCCGCTGGTCGGTTCCAAGAAGGAACTGGCGTTTGTCAAGTCCATCGTCGACGAGACCGCCAAGAAGGTCTTTGAGGAACAGGGCATGACGCTGGAATACCACGTCGGCACCATGATCGAAATCCCGCGCGCGGCTGTCACCGCTGACGAGATTGCTGAAGAAGCGGAATTCTTCTCCTTCGGCACGAACGACCTGACCCAGATGACGTTCGGCTTCTCCCGTGACGACGCTGGCAAGTTCCTCGGCGCCTACTACGACAACAAGATTTTCGAGAGCGATCCCTTCGCTCGTCTGGACACGGACGGCGTTGGCAAGCTGGTGCAGATGGCTGCGAAGCTGGGCCGTCAGACCCGTCCGAACCTGAAGCTGGGCATCTGCGGCGAACACGGCGGCGATCCGAGCTCCGTGATGTTCTGCCACAAGGTTGGCCTGAACTACGTTTCCTGCTCGCCTTTCCGTGTGCCGATTGCGCGTCTGGCTGCTGCTCATGCCGCAATCCTCGAAAAGATGGGCAAGTAAGACGTTTGGCGCTGCAAAGCGCATAACGGCTGACAATACGCATCTCTGGTGGTTTCCGTCCCTGTCAAAAGGGATGGAAGCCACCTTTTTTGCGTACAACAAAAGGCGCGCTGGAGAAATTTGCTCTCATCCAGTGCGCCCAAAACCGCTTATTCTTCCGTCATGCAGTCCACAAAACTCGTCACGGTTGACCAGTACAGGTTGAATGCTGCGCCGTATGTGTCATCATCGAAGCTATCCGCCGATGTGCCGCCGACAACCGTGATGGTGTATCCGTACAGCACGCAGACGAAAATGCAGTACATGTTGCCGTCCTGCCCTTTGCCGCCCGCACAGAACGGGGTCAGTGCAGCGTAATCATCGTCCTCGTCATACGCTACCAAACCCGGGTTGCCGCCTGTGTACATGGATTGATAGTAGTCAATCATTGCTTGCAGATTCTCTTCCGGCAGGCTGATGGTTACATAATCCTCCAGCGTTTCGTCGTAGTTGATGGCGACGGCGTAGCTGACATCATTACGCCCATTGTAAGCGAGGCGCAGGTCAATCGTCGTTTCGCCCACGTTACAGCTGGTGACACTCAGCACGTCAGGGAGTGCCAGCGTCATGCCGATGTCGTCGATGGTGTATGGGTTTGTCGTTGCGTAATCCTCCGCAAAGGCGAAAGAAAAAAGCAGGCAAAGCGCGCAGAGCAAGGAAATCAGTCGTTTCATGAAATGAGCCTCCTTTTATAATTCAAAGTTGATGAAATCAGACAGTTGAATTTCACCGTAAATGTCGGTCAGGCAGAAGCAGTAGAGGTAGGTCGCGTCGCTGCCCTCGAGCGAGTAGAAACCGAAGTCGATGGAACCGTCTTTGCCTGCCACAATCGGGTCGCCATCCATTGTCATTTCCTGCAATTCGCCGTCCTCATCCTCATATAGCACGTTGTAAATCGGTGTCACCACGTCCCCCTCGGTCAGGGGAGTGCTGCCGCGAACGGGGAGTCCGGCATCGTCGTACCCCTGCGTGAAGCCGACAATCGTCCAGCCACTGCTGTAGCTCCGCCGTATCACCAACAGATACCCCTCGACATCGTTGCAGCGGACGGGAATCACACTTCGGCGCATTCCGCCATTGACAAGCTGGTCGTACATCATCACAATTTGGTCATCCAGCATCGGCCAAGTACCGTCGAATTGGCTGATGATTTCGCCGCTTTCCCAGTCAATGGCGGCGTTCTGCATTGCACCCATTTCGATGTAGAACGTATCCTCGTCGTCGCTGCCATCCAAGTACAGCAAGCCCTCGACCATGCTCAAGTTGTTCAGCTCGTCCTGACTGAGCATCATGCTGCACATATAGGCGGAATCATCGTCCATGTCCAGCCAATCGTCCATGGCAGAATCGTCCGGTATGAGGCTGCCGGTGAAGAACGCGTCGTTCATGGATGTGAACGTTGGCACAACGTCAGGTAAATCCACCGCATCTGTTTCCACCGCAAGAGGCGTTTCGCTTGTGGTGAACGTACTGGCGGGGGAGAAAAACGCGTCTGTCAGGTTGCCGGTGAACACGCTGCTGGTCGTGACCTGCTGCGGAACCTGCGCGCTGAAGACGTAATTGCCGCCACTGCGAAGCTCCGCATAGCCGCGCGTGAACTCCGTCATGCGCGGAATTGTCTCCTGACAGCCGTCGCCCTCGTAGCTTCCGGACGGGAAATAGACGCTCATGCCCGTCAGGTAGTCGAATTTCCGCGTGCCGACGTTGTAGCGCACGACGCGCTCGTAGGCGGTTTGCAGGACGTCTGCGGTCTGCGGCGCAATGGTACGCGTGCCGTCAATCAGCGCCATCATATCCACCATGTCGGATGTTGCGCTGTCAAAATCGCCAAAGGCATACATGCGCTGGCGGGCACGGCTGAAGGTAGACAATTGCCCAGCGTCCAGCGCCTGCGAGAGATACGATGCGTATGTCTCCATTGTGCTGACAAGATAATCCATTGCCGGCAAGTAGAGGACGCTCATGCTGAGATAATCATCAGGGTTTTCGCCCAGGCAGGCTTCCATGTACGCATCCGCAATCGCAACGCCGATGCCCTGCGCGTCAAGGACCGGATTTTCGCCCAGCGCATTCAGCCACGCGTAATTCCAGCCGAGCGACGGCTCCAGTTCTTCGCTGGCGACCATGAAATCAGCGTAATACTGCATGTGCGCAGCCGCTTCGTAGGTTGCCATCAAGCAGGCATCGAAGCCGATGAGATCCAGATGAAAATCGAGATTGGCTTCTGTAAAGTTGTACAGCGCGTCGTTGATTTCGTGAATTGTCAACCCATCGTAATCCGCTGTTTCGTCGAAGCAGACGCCGCTCGTCGATCCGCCGCCGTGATTCCAGAAGATCAGCATGTAGCGATCGGCGGGGTAGGTGGAAGTTGCCCAAGTCAGGTAATCCTCCAGCGTGTTCTGCGCGCCCATGCTTTGCCATGCGCAGACTTCAACGTCGGAAAAATCGTAGTCCGCAATCGTAAAGCGGTTGATGCGGTTCGCACGCAGACGGCTGTCGTCCCACTGGCTCGCGCCGCCTGCCTGCACGACGACTGTCACGTTGTCCGGAATGTCCGCCGCGCACATCTCGTACAGGTCGTTCACACAGTCACTCTGCAAATCCGTGCCGCACATGTACATCAGGACAGTCATCGTGGGGGTGTCCGCGCACGCCGCCGGAAGTCCAAGCAGCAGCAAACTGCCAAGCAGCAGCGCAAGAAGTTGGTGTTTCATCGGATGATTCGCCTCTTTTCTTGTTTTCTGGCAAAATCCCATTATTTCTATTCTACTGCTGCAAATTCCCGTTGTCAACCGCGATTCGCGCAACATAAAACGCTCCTGACGCGTGTTCAGGAGCGTTTTGCTAAGGCAGCACCGCACAGCTCAGCGGTGCTGCTGGCGTGTCTTTTCCGCTATCTGCGCATGCAATTTCCTCGATTTGCATCCAGTAAACCTTCAAAATTTGCATTTACATCTGACGAAAAATCCATTCGCCAGCTGACTACCTCATTTGTGCGGTGTTACCTTAAATATGGCGATTTATTCTGCCGACGACGCGGCGTGAATCTCCTCCAGGAAGCGGGTAATCGGCAGATGCTGTGGGCACGCACGTTCGCACTTGCGGCAGTGGATGCACTGCGACGCATCCGCATGATCCGCCTGAATCTGGGCGTATCCAGCCTTGAAGGAGCTGTCCGCGCGGAGCATGGCGGCGTCGTAGCCTTGGAAAATGCGCGGAATCTGTACGCCCATCGGGCAGGGCTGGCAGTATTTGCAGCCCGTGCAGCGCGTTTTCGTCCGCGCAAGGTACGTTGCTTTGACCTTCTGGTAGAGCGCAAGTTCCTCGTCAGTCAGCGTCGGGCGCTTCGCCATGTCGAAAATGCGCAGATTATCCGTCACCTGCTCCCATGTGCTCATGCCGCTGAGAATCGTGATGACTTCAGGCATGGCGTACAGGTAGCGGAAGCCCCATTCGACCGGACTGCGCTGCACGGCATACGCGTCGTAAACTGCTTTCACATCCACCGGGGGATTCGCAAGCAGACCACCGCGCAGGGGTTCCATGACGACGACACCCACGCCGCGCCGACCCGCTTCGCGGATGCCCTCAAGCGTCGCCTGGTTCTCGTCGTCGAGGATGTTCATCTGCACCTGACACATGCCCCACTGATCCCAGTCGTGCAGGATGCGCAGGAACGCTTTCGCGTCGTCGTGGAAGGAGAAGCCGGGATAGCGCACTTTGCCCTGCGCAATGGCGTCTGCATAGAAGCGTTTGTAGTCCAGCTTCTGCATCAAGTCCATACGTTCATTGTTCATTGCGTGGAAAATGTAAAAGTCCACATACGGCGTGTCAAGCTTTTTCAGCTGCTCGTCGAGGAACTTCATCATGTCCTCATGCGTCTTGACGAGCCAGACGGGAAGTTTTGTCGTCAGGATGACCTTCTCGCGGTAGCCGTCCTTGAGCGCCTTACCGATGACAATCTCGCTTTCGCCGCCGTGGTAGGGGTACGCCGTGTCGATGTAGCGAACGCCGTTGTCGATGGCGTGGCGAATCATGCGAATCGCTTCGGATTCGTCAATTTTGCCGTCCGGTGTTGTTGGAAAGCGCATACAGCCGAAGCCGAGCATGGAGCTTTCCCGGTTGATGGTCGGAAACATGGTGTTCAGCACGTGTTTTCGCTCCCTTACTTAGAGATATGGTATTATATCCGAAAGCCTGCCGAAAACCAGGTCAGGCTTTACATCCGATGTGTCTACATCGCTGCGTTTTGCTTCGCCAGAGAGGACAAGAATGCCCGTCATGCCGTGATTCACGCCGGTCGCAACATCTGTGTAGAGCCGGTCACCCACCATCGCCATCTCGTGCAGCGCAAAGCCGGTGCGCGCAAGGGCTTCATCCACAATACCGCGGTTCGGCTTGCCAATCACCACGTCTGCCCAGCGCCCAGTGCTGGCGTGAATCAGTGCCATAAACGCGCCAAGGTCGGGGATGAACCCATGCTCGGTCGGGCAGTTGAAATCAGGATGCGTCGCGATATACGGCTTGCCCGTGCGGATGAGGTCGCAGACGCGGCAGAGCTTGCCGTAATCGAGCGTTGTGTCAAACGCCGCCAGCACATAATCCGCGTCGTCCGAATCGCATAAGCGCAGCCCCATCGCCGTCAATTCCGCCCGAAGCACGGGATTCCCCAGCAGATAGCCGGTTTTGCCCGGAAAGTGTGTCAGGCAGTACCGCGCCGCCGCCTGCCCGGATGTAATCACGTCGCGATACGCCGCCGGAACGCCCATCCGCGCCAACTTTTCGGCATACGTCGAGGCGGAGCGGCTGGAGTTGTTCGTCAGGAAGCGCGCGGTGCGCCCCGTTTTCTCCAGCGCGTCCAGAAATTCCAGTCCGCCGGGAATGATGCGGTCGCCCAGATAGAACGTACCATCCATGTCCAGCAGAAAGCAGCGGATGCCAGACAGCTTCGCGCGAATCGTCTCGTCGGTCATGCGCTCACCCTCCGCGAATCAGATTTCCTGCAATTTCAGCACGCCCTCAAGGTTCATCATCTTAACGGCAGCGTTGTAGGCTTCCTTGACCATGCTGATGAGGTATCTTTCATCCTGACAGGGAATGTACTTCGTCGCAATGCAGACCGCCAGCCCATGAATGAACAGCCATGTGCGCTCAAAGAAGCGCAGGGCGGTTTCGTCGTCCAGCGGCGTTTCCTTCTTGATGATGTTGAACACAAGGTCAAAATTCGTCTGGTCGCTGTACTCTCCCTCGCTGACGCGGTCGCGCATGAACAGCAGCTTGAACAGCTCCGGTTCGTCGCGGCCGTAGAGCAGATACGTCGTGCAGAGCTGGATATATGGCGAGTCGGACTGCGCCATATCCGCCTCCGCGTGTGCCTGAAACTGGCGCGCGACGTAGAGAATCAGCTCCCGGTGCAAATCCTCCATGTTGGTGAACAGGCGGAAAATCGGCTGTGTTGAGCCGCCGAGTTCCTTGGCAATCGCGCGGGCGTTGAGGGCTTCCATGCCTTCGCGGCGCATAAGCTGGCAGGCAGCATGGAGAACAGCATCACGGGTGAATCGAACTGTAGGCGGCATAATCGTCAATCTCCTTGATTATTTGGTATATTTGGCATAGGAACTGTAAAATCTCCGGCTGGAATCAATCTGCGTCAGCTGGCGGTTCTTCGTCACATTCAGCACCAGCGCAATGCCGCCGATGTTCGTGACCATGTTTGAACCGCCATAGGAGAGGAACGGCAGGGGAATGCCGGTAATCGGCAGCCGCCCCAGCGTCATACCGATGTTCTCGAAAACGTGGAAGAGCAGAATGCCAATCACGCCGATGATGATGAGCATACCCTGCCGGTCGTAGGTGTAGCGCGCGAGGTAGAGCATCCGCAGAATAATCGCCAGATACCACAGCATGATGATGCTGCAGCCGGCAAAGCCGAACGCTTCCCCGATGGTGGCGAAAATGAAGTCCGTCCAGTCGGCGGGGACGTAGTTCAGCTGACTCATCGAGCCATCGACGAATGTGCCGATGCCCGTCAAGCCGCCCGCGCCGATGGTCATCTGCGACTGGCGCATCTGGTACGCGTCACCCTGCGGGGACAAATCAGGATTCAGGAATGCGACAATACGCGCCAGACGGTAGTCATCGCTGCCCGTGGCGACCATGAAGCCGTACAGCGCCAGAACGAGCAGAATCGCGACGACAGCCATCGTAATCAGCAGCCGCCAGCGGACGTTGGCGAACAGCAGCATACACGCGAACGCAAACACCACAACGATAGCGGAACCTGTTTCGCCGGAGAAGAGAACGATTGCGCACGGCACGAGGAGCATTGCCATGATTTCGATGAAGTCGCGGAAGGTGCTCATTGGATGCTCCGATTGGCTCAGGCGCTGCGCCAGCATCAGAATCATTGCCAGTTTGATGAACTCGGACGGCTGAATCGTCATGTCCCAGATGATGTCCAGCCATGCCTTCACGCCTTCAGCGCGGTTGAAAACCCACACGACAAGTACCAGCACGGTTGTGCCGATGTACATGGCGCGCGTGAAGCGGCGAATCAGGTGGTAGGGGCAGAGGATAATCAGCGTCATGACCAGCGGCGCAAGCACCAGCACGAAGAAGCACTGGCGGAGCGTCGAGGAGGATTCCAAAATGTGTTCCAAGAGGTTCGTGGCGGTGGAGTTGATGGAGTACGTCGCCACACAGACGGCGTAGATGCCAAAAAAGCACATCGCAAACACCATCAGAATCAGCGGCACATCCACATGCGCGCGCGAACGGCGGCTGGCATTAGCGAACATGCTTCTCATCTCCTTTTTTGCGGCGCTGGAACAGGCGCTGGAAGAGTGTACGCTTCTGCCCGTATTCCGGCAGCGGCACGTCCTCGTCCGTCGTCATGCGCAGGGCGATGCGGGCAATGGCATTGCGCCCCTCGCTTTCGCCCTCCATCACGCTCTGATGATGCAGCAGCGCGCGGTAAATTTCCGCATCCTCCGGAATTTCGCCAAGCAGCGGCATGTCCAGCGTCAGCGCGACAGTCTGTGCGGCGTACATTTCGCCCCGGCGGATGTAGTCGGGATTCAGGCGGTTGACAATCACGCGCTGCGCCGTCAGCCCCTTTTTGCGCAGGACGCTCGCTGTTCGCTCCGCGTTGCGGATGCATACATCGTCCGGCGTGCAGACCAGCACGCACTCGTTGATTTCATTGCTCAGCAGGCCGCGCAGGCTGCGCTCAATGCCTGCCGGCGCATCAATGAGAACGTGGTCGAAATTGCTTTTGAGCGTCCGCAGAATTTTGCGGAATGCCTTGGCTTCCAGCTCCTTCGCGCGGGCGAACTGGCTGGCGGGCAGGAGAGACAAATTCGGCAGCGCGTCCGGCTTCGGCACAACAAGCGCATCATCCACCGGGCAAATGCCGTTCGCAACATCCAGAATATCATATACAATGCAATCCTGCACGCCCAGCAGCACATCCTGATCGCGCAGGCCGATATCCGCATCCACAATGCAGACGCGCTGACCATTGCGCGCAATTTCCATGCCGAGGCAGGCGGAGAGGGTGCTTTTGCCCACTCCGCCTTTGCCGGAAGCAATAATCCAAGCTGTACCCATGTATTTGTGCAAGCCCTCCTTATGGCGCAAGGCTGTTGCCAATCGGCAGGTCATAGTCCACATCACTCTTGTCCCATTCCGGGAAAATCCAGTTCAGGAAGTCCTTCGCAGCGTAGGAACACATGGCGCCGGAATACCCGTGCGGCACATAGACGACGATGGCGACTTTCGGGTTGTCCAGCGGAGCAAAGCAGACGAACCAGCCGTTGTTTTCAAGGTCAATCTGGTTGACCTGCGCCGTTCCTGTTTTTGCACCCATCTCGTCTTTCCATTTCTGCTTGAAGTCACTCCAATAGCGCTTAGCAGTACCGGTATCGTCCGTAACGCCCTTCATCCCTTTGTGGATGAGGTTGAAGTATCCGTTTGTGTCGTTCAGGTCGTTGATCAGCACCGGGTCGCGGCGGGAAAGTACTTCGCCTTCCGGAGAGATGATGGAATCGACGATGGAGACGTTGTAGACCTTGCCGCCGTTGGCAACTGCCGTGACGTAGCGCGCGACGGCAATCGGCGTAACCGTTGTGACCGACTGTCCGATGGCGGTCAGAATCGTCTGCGAACCGCCCCACTTAATATCGTTGATGTAGTTGTAGGTGTCCGTAATGACGGAGTTGGAATACACCATCGAGCGGGGCATGTTCAGCTCTTCCATCAGGATGGTGCGCATGTTCTCCACCCACGAGGATTCGGGGTATGCCACCGCCATGTCCATCAGGCGCTTGGCGCAGGAGGACAGGCGCTCATCGTCGTATTCCATGCCGCGCGATTCACCGCACTTCTTCAGGTGCGACTTGATGGAGTTGAAAACGATAATCGGGCGAGAAGTGTCCTGCGACGATTCGCCCACCGGCTTTGTCGGGTCATACAGCGTGTTCTGACTGCCGACGACGCTGCGGACTTCGCCGGGCAGGTCAATGCCGGTTTTGCTCGTCAGCCCGAACGCGGCAGCATACTGATATAGGCGGGTTTCGCCCAGACGGCTGCCGCACTCATAGAAGAAGTAGTTGCAGGAGTGCTCCAACCCTCCCACAATCGTCTGGTAGTAGTGCTGGCTGCGGTAGCCCTCGGAAATCCAGCACTTCGGAGCGGTGGACAAGTCGGAGTTGTAGGCGGTGTAGTAGCCCATGTCCGAAATCATCTCGTCCGGCTTCAATACGCCGGAGTCCAGCGCACCGAAGCCCGTCACCATCTTGAAAATCGAGCCGGGGGTTGCGCGCGAGCCGATGGCGTAGTTCAGCATCAGGTTACGGTCATCGGACAGAATTGCGCGCGCCTCGTCGCCGCCTGCAACCAGCGCGTTCAGGTCGTAGGTGGGGTAGTTCGCCATGGCCAGCACACGCGCCTGCATGTCCAGCACAAGCATCACGCCGTGCTCTGCCAGTTCCAGCGGGTAATGCTCCCAGTCGTAGGTGGCAATCAGTGTGCGGTTATCTTCCAGCCACTTGCTGGAGACCATCAAATCCTCCTGCTTGTCGCGGATGCGGGCGACGTTGGAGGCAATCGCGCGCTCCGCCACGGTCTGGTAGTTCACATCCAGCGTCAGCTTGACGTTGTTGCCGTCCGACGGCTCTGTGTAGGAGATTTCACGCACGATTTTCGACCAGTTGTTGCGTTCGACGACGCGGCTGCCCTTGCGCAGGGAGCTGTTCTGCGTCAGCCAATCCTCCATCGACGATTCAATGCCGTCGCGCCCGATGGTGTCGTTGTAGCTGTACCCTTTTGCCTGCAGCGTCAGCCACATCGTGCGCGAAGGAATCTTGCCGATATAGCCGATGACCTGCGCTGCCAGCGTCTGCTTGGGGTAGACACGCTGTGTGCTTTCGGAGATGTCCATGCCGGGCAGCATCATCGACTTCGTTTCAATCTCCGTCACCGTCTCGAAGGGAACGTTCTTCGCAATCGTAATCGGCAGGGAGTTGTACAGGTTCATCTGCATTTCGGAAAAGACAGCCATGACTTTGAGCATCGTGTCCTCATCAACGATGATGCAGGGTACATAGCCGCTGTCGTCGCCGCGCTTTTCGATGTACGCCGCGCGGACTTCCTCTTCCTCTTCGGCGGAGTTGACCATGCGGTAGCGGTGCTTGAGCGTTACCAGGCAGTCCTCCGGCGTGGGGTAGCTCTTCGCGGTCACATAGTTGTTGGAGCGCCATTGGCTTTCGCGTGTCTGCAGCGTCGCATCGGACACGCCCGAACCGAAATTGAACTCCCATTCTCCTGTCTCTTCGCTGCGCTGAATGACATAGCTGAATGCCAGCTTGCCGCCGTTGCGTTCAATAATTTTTAACGTGTCAATAATTGACTGCGTATACGTCTTGTAAACGCTGGAGGAGCTTTCGCTGGCGTCTTTATAGAAGGTAACATTGTAGACCATTTCGTCCGTGGCGAGAATCACGGAGTTCGCGTCGGTGATATTCCCGCGCTTGCCGGTCAGAGGAATCGTCTTTAAGCGGGTGGATTCCGTTTTTGTGGAATATCCCTCGCTGCTCTTCAGCTGCAAATTCACCAGACCGGCAAACAGATAGGCAAACATCAGGATAAGGATAATCACAAAGACCAGAAAGCGACCCTTCACCTGTTCCGGCGCGTTGCCGTGATCTTGCTGATATTGGTTCACAATTCAGCCTCCTTTCACAGGGAAAAATAACATAATTCACCCGGCTGACCCGAAATCAGCCTTTCGCCATTGCTTTGGATACCGGCGCGCCGAAGCCGAGCAGCCGACGCAGCGGCCACATCAGCACAACCGCGGTCAGCGTCGTCATCAGCGCATCGGTGAGCGCACGGGTGAAGAAAGCGCTTGTCAGTTCCGCGCTGCTCATTGCGATATAGATGATGCTTACGGCCTCATACAGCAGCGCCGCGCACAGGGCGCACAGGGGCGTGCGCAGATAAACACTGAGGTTGCGCCCCCGGCGGTGGTTCGACATGTCGTACTGCAATCTGGCGGCACTCTTGTCGGTGAAGAACAGCGACATCAGCATCGCGCAGATTGGGTAGAACACGAGGTTGAGCAGCTTCACACCCGGCACCATCGTTTCCAGCAGAATGCCGTACACCGCGCCGACCCAGAACGCCTTATAGCGCGGATAGCCGACAATCACTACCGATAAAATCACCAGCGGCAGATTGATGCTGACCGTCGTGTCCAGCTGCGTCATCACCGTGACATGGAAAAGGTAGCCGATGAAAACAACCAGAAGCAGGCGGATTTGCCGCCAAAACACGTTGCGCACGGCTTATTCCTCCCAGTCAAGGTCGCCCGGATTGAGCGTCCGGACAGGCGTCGGGCTTGGCGTGGGTGTCGGCGACGGGGTTGCCGTCGGGTTGAGCAGCGTCGAGTTGTACTCATAGACCGTTCCGCGCGGCGTGGGCACAGGCGACGGCGTAGGCGAGGGCGACGGCGTCGGGCTGGCGGTCGGGCTTGGTGTCACGGACGGCACTTCCGTCGGGGTCGCCGTTGCGCCGAACATGAGCGTCGAGCCGATTTTCAGCGTCGGATAGGGGCGAGCTGTCACCAGCGGAACGTACTCGTTGTATACTGCCGTGGAGTCGCGTCCTTCGATGGCTTCCGCTTCCGGCTTGTAACGCAGGATGATGACGTACTCCAAGTGCTGGAAGTCCGCCTGCGGTTCAATGACGACGTACTGTTTGTTGCCTTCCATGCCGCGGGTGGATTCGCGCACCGTGCCAATCGGGATGCCTTTGGGGAAGGAGAAGCCCACGCCGGAAGTGACCACTTGATCACCCGGACGCGGCAGGGAATCATCCGGCAGGTAGTACATGCGGCAGAGCGCCGTGCCGTCCACGCCGAGCGTACCGCTGACGATGCCCTGATCGCGGCTTGACTGAATCATGCCGGCAATCGAAGCGTCGGAGTCGATAATCGTGCGGACGGTGCAGGACGTGTCGTACACGGTTTCGGTGAAACCGACGAGTGCGCCGGAAATTGTGACCGCCATGTACGGCTCCACCCCGTCGCGGCTGCCCTTGTTGACCGTGAACACGGAGAAATAGGTGCCCTGTTCGCGGGCAATCACCTGCGCCGTCAGCGGATTCATGTTCGCGTTAGTGACAATTTCCTCCTGCATGTTCGTGAACTGCGACAGCTGCTTTTCCAGCTCTGCGTTGCGGGCGACGACGGAGGCCAGCTCCATGTTTTCCGCTACGACGCGGTTATACTCCGCCTCCCAGTTCGAGCGCAGGCGCACCATGTAGAAGTAATCCGAAATGCTTTGCACGATGCCGGAGAACCACGTCTGCACCGGGGTGACGGCAGAGGAAATGGCGTTTTCCGGCAGCGTCAGCAGGGAAGAATCTTGGTACATCGTGCGGGACAACGCCATGATGCCAATAATGCCCAGCAGTATCACGCTGACCGTCCACACCAGAATCGTGCGCAGAACAGGATGCCCCTTTTTCTTCTTGCCGCGCTTTTTCTCGTCTGCCGCGCGGCTCTTCTGCCCGTAGCCGCGGTCGATTTGCGCGTCGCTGCCCGCTTCGGGTGCTTCTTCCGGCGGCGTCTCCTTTTCCGGCGCGTACTCAGCTTCCAGATTATCCTCCATGTAAAACTCCATGGTCGGACGTGCCGGACGGCGACCGCGGTCAATGCCCTCATCATCCTGCTCGCTGTGGGCGCTGTTCAGCCCAATCATGCGGATGCCCGTGGAATTGTAGCCCTCCGTCGGCGGCGCGTTGTCCTCCTCCGGCGGCAGGTCGGGCACTTCGTCTTCCTCCGGCTCGTCACCCGTGGGAAGTCCCGCTGTCACGCTGTCCAAATCGTCATCAAAATAGAAACCGTCGCGGCTGGCAGGGGTTTCACCGCGGTTTTTGCCGTTCTTCTGATTCGCCATGACGAATCGATCACCTCAGTTCCTTCAAAGAATAGGGGAATCCGCTCATCAGTTCAATTGCGGCATGCGTCCCTGCTGGGCGAGCAGCGCAAGATTCTCGACGATGTAGCCCAGCCCCAGCACCGTGCAGTCGCCGGGGTCTTTCGCCAGAATGACCTGTATGTTCAATTCATTGGCGATGTACTGATCCAACGCATACAGCTGCGCAGCGCGGCCGGTGAGATAAATGCCGTTCTTCATGATATCGGATGCCAGCTCTGGCGGGGTGCGCTCCAAGACCCACTTGATAGCGGTCAGAATCGCCCGGCATGGCTCGCGAACCGCGCCGTACGCCTGCTGCGCGGTATAGTCGATTTCCAGCGCGCTGGGGGAGAGCAGGTCGCGCCCGCGGATGCGCACACTCGACCCGTTCTCCTGCGGCAGGGCGGAAGCAAGGTCAAGTTTTACATCCTCAGCTGTCTTTGCGCCAATCAGCATCTTAAACTCATGTTTAATATGGTTGACGATGGCTTCATCCATTTTCACGCCGCCGACGGGGATGGACTGGCTGACGACCAGACCGCCCAGCGACACGACCGCAACCTCCGTCGTTCCACCGCCGACATCCACCACCATGCAGCCTTCCGGCTCAAAGACGGACAAGCCTGCGCCAATCGCCGCCGCCAAAGGCTTTTCAATCAGGTAGACCTTCTTCAGCCCGCACGCGCGAACCGCCGCCGTCAGCGCTTTGCGGTTCACTTCGTCAATTTCCGACGGAATGGACATGACCAGCCGCGGCTTGACGAGGTTGCTTTCGCCAACTGCCTTGCTGATGAAAGCACGCAGCAGCAGCACCGTTGCGTCGTAATTGGCAATCATGCCGTTGCGGATGGGGTGAATGGCGATTTCCGCGTCACTGGTGCGCCCATACATGCGCTGTGCTTCCTCGCCGACGGCAATCGGCTTCTTGTCGCCGCGCCGCGAAATCACCAGCGTCGGTTCGCTGATGACGATGCCCTCGTTCTTCACATAGACAACTGTATTGCAGGTTCCAAGGTCAAGCCCAATGTCTGGCGCTTTGAAGTGCATATCTGTACCATCCCTCAATCAAATTCATCATCCGGCGTCAGGCGCGCCAGCAGTGCAGTCCGCATTCGTCCAGCAGTTCGCGCACGGTGTGCATCGGCAGGCCAATCACGTTGCTGTACGAGCCTTCGAGCTTGTCAATCCACAGCCCGGCAATGCCCTGCACCGCGTATGCGCCCGCCTTGTCCATCGGTTCGCCCGTGGCGATATAGCGGCGGATTTCCTCCTCCGTCATCGGGCAGAAATGCACCTGCGTCCCCACGACCCGCTGATGAACCATGCCCTGCGCATCCACGGCGCACACGCCTGTGTACACCTGATGCCACTGCCCGGACAGCAGGGACAGCATCTGGAACGCTTCCTCCTCGGAGTGCGGCTTGCCCAATGCCTTCCCATCCACCGCCACCAGCGTATCCGCCGACAGCACCACGCAGCCCGGATGCGCCGCAGCGCCCGCAAGCCCCTTGCGGCGGCTGATTTCCTGCACCGCTTCTTCCGGCGGCAAGGCGCAGCTTTCGTCCACCTCCGGCGCATCCACTACATACGGCAGCCCCGTCAGCGAAAGCAGTTCCCGGCGGCGCGGCGACCCCGACGCCAGAATAAGCGCGGCATGATTCATACCATCAGTCCTCCTGAAATTTCAAAGCATCAGCGAAGGGTTTCGCGAATGCTTAAAACAATCCATCCTGTATTATAGCACATTTCCGCCTATAATGAAAGGATTTTCGCAATTTTCACCGTCTTTTCATATTTCGCGGGCAAACGCGCAAAATAAAAAGGCGGAATGCGCGGCACGAATGCCGGATTCCGCCGGAAAGGATGAAGAAAATTACATCTTGCTGATTTTGTTAAAGTCCACGCGCGATTTCAAGACTGTCAGCAGCACCATGCCGACGAAAACAGAGCCGAACTCGCCCAAGGCAATCAGACCAATCTGAATCAGCAGCGGGAACTCGTGCGAAAGCGCCCAAACCATCGTGCCGACGATCAGGCCGTTCGCCACAACGGGGCAGGCTGCCGCCAGAATGGGCTTGTTGCGCAGCTTGTAAGTGCCGTAAGCCGCCAGCAGCGTCGTCAGAGAACCGAATACAATGTCGAAAATCGACGGCGACGGGTTGAAGATGTTTGCAATCAGGCAGCCCACGAACAGGCCGGGAATCGACTGCGGCAGCACCATCGGCAGCACCGTGAACGCTTCGGAGAGACGGAGCTGAACAGGCCCATACGAGATAAGCGCAAGCAGCAGCGTCAGCGCGGCGTAGAGCGCGGCGATGATGGCAGAGAGACAGAGGGAACGGGTGGTCAGCAGCTTCTTAAACATAGAAGCACTCCTTTCTTTGCAGGGCTGCGCACATGCGTGGGCGAATCCCTGTCCCGGCGCTGTCGGAAAGGAAGTCCGATGCGCTCCGGTGCGCGGTTTCCGCGCAAGAAAATACTATATCATATTTTTCCCTGAATCGCAAGCGGAAAATCGGGCAGAATGTACTCTGCGCCCGCCGGTGCGGGTGACAAATTTTCAGGGAGGTTGACTGATATGTCCCATAAGAACAACCAGTGCATCCATTGTTCCGTCGAAAGCTGCCAGCATCATGAGCAGGACGGTGTCTGCGGTCTGATGGACGTTCAGATTGCGCCGAAGGAATGCTGCTGCAACGGGAAAGCGGACGAAAGCTTGTGCTCGTCGTACAAGTGCCGCTGGTAACGGACAGGCGGGAAATCTTCCGAGGGGGATCGTGTCGCGCACAAGGCGGCGCGGTCTCCTTTGGCGTATTTAAAGAAGGGGGAATGGCGCATGAACGGTGATTTACGGGAAAATTGCCGTCTGCTGGATGAAAAGCTGCATCGGGCGGTCAATCCGGACATGCACGTCCGCTTCTTCCGCACGTTTTCACGCGACGCGGCGGTGTACTATGTGGACGGGCTGATTTCCACCGACTTCATGCAGCACTATTTGCTTTTTCCCCTGCAAAATGCGACGGAAACGGCATCATCCGGCGAAATCGCTGGCTGCATCCGGCAGCGCGTCGCCTTGTGCGAAGTCGAAGCGTTTTTTGATGTGCGGGAAATCGTCGCGCAGCTGGTGTCGGGTCACGCGGTCGTATTGGCAGACGGTATGGATGGCGCGCTGAGCTTCGATGTGCGCGGGGCGGTTCGCCGCGGGATTTCGCCGCCGCTGACCGAAAGCGTCGTGAGGGGACCGCATCAGGGGTTCAACGAGTCCATCCGCGACAGCATTACCCTGCTTCGCCGCATTCTGCCTACGCCGGAGCTGATTGGCGAAATGCGGCAGATTGGCGATGCGATTCCGGTCAGCCTGTGCGTGATGTACCTGCAAAACGCGGTGGATGAAAGCAGTCTGTCCCGCTTGAAGGCACGGCTGGAGGAGGTACATATTGACCATGTGCTGTCCATCGGCGCGCTGGAGCAATTGCTGGAGGATCACCCGTTTTCGCTCCTGCCGCAGTGCGTGATGACCGAGCGCCCCGACCGTGCCGCGTCAATGCTGCTGGAAGGGCAGATTGTGCTGCTGCTGGATGGTTCGCCGCAGGTGCTGGTGCTGCCCGCAAGTCTCCTCCATCTGCTGCATACGCCGGATGATACGTCCTCGCGCTGGCTGTACGGCACGTTCATGCGGCTGATTCGCCTACTGGGACTGCTCTGCGCGCTGATGCTGCCCGCGCTGTTCGTGGCGTTCGTCACGTTCCATCCGCAGGCGCTTCCGGCGGCGCTGCTCACGTCGATTCTGGAAAGTCAGGCGGAAGTGCCGCTGTCTGTGCCGTTGGAAATGCTGCTGATGCTTATCATGTTCAACCTCGTCGGGGAAGCCAGCATCCGCGTGCCGTCGCTAACAGGTTCAACGCTCGGCACGGTCAGTGGCTTGATCCTGGGGCAGGCCGCGGTCGAAGCGAAACTTGTGCATCCGCTGCTGATTATTGTCGTTGCGGTGTCCAGCCTTGGGTCGTATGCCGTGCCGGATTATTCGCTTGGGCTGGCGGTGCGCATCGGGCAGCTGCTCCTGCTTGCGGCGGGCAGCATCTTCGGCGTTTACGGCATCGTGCTGTTCATGACGGCGCTCTGCGTCCGTCTGTGCAGCCTGACGAGCCTTGGCGCACCCTTCGCCGCTCCGCTTTCGCCGCCGCGTGCACATAATCCCGATTTGCTGACGCGCCATCCGCTTTGGCAGCAGCGCTGGCGGACATGGCTGGGCAGCGCCGAGAACAATATGCGCTCACGCGGCAGAATGCGTGGCTGGGACAGGAGAGGACAATAATGCAGCGAATCCAGAAGCGCCGCGCCGGGCAGCGGCAGACGCAGAATGCGCTGATTGGGCTGCTGTCCGCCGTGTCGATGACGCGCATTGGCCTGACGCAGCTGCTGCCCCTCTGCGGGAGCGCCGCGTGGTGGCTTTCTGCCGCGTGTATGCTGCCGGGGTTGTGCGTCTACGGCGGTTTTCGGCTGCTCCTGCGCCACACGCACACGCAGACGCTGACCGATTGTGCCCGAAAGCTGCTGGGGAATTTCGGCGGCGTCCTGGTTATGCTCACTCTGACCCTCCCACTCCTGCTGGACGGCATTGCGTCCCTCACAGCGCTCATCACATTCTTCACCGAGGGCATCGGTGCGCGCGGCTCGCAGTTCACGCTGACGCTGCTGACGGCGTCAGTGATGCTGATTGCCCTGAACCGCGACGGACTGCCGCGAGGCGTCTACCTGCTCCGCCACGTGCTGCTTGTCGCCGCCGGGATTATCGCCATCAACGCGCTGCTCGACGCGCACCCGGACGGCATCGTGCCGCTCTTGGGCGAAGGCGTGCCGCCGCTGAAGAACGGATTTCGCAGTTCGTGGGGGATGAGCTGGATGCTGCTTCTGCTGCTGGAATTTCCGGCGGAAGAGGGGACAAGGGGCACCCCAGCCATGTTCGTTGCGCTGCTGCCCTGCCCCGTGATTCTGCTCCTGCTGTCCCTCTCGATTCCGCCGGAACTGACCGTGCCGGGGCGCAGTCTTGCCAGCAGACTTGCGCTGCCGACGCTGTTTTTGCAGCCCGCCGTCCGAACGCTTGCGCAGTGTCTGTTGATGATGACGCTTTTTCTGAGCATTGCGGGCAGTGCGCAGCTGGCGGCGCGCTTCCTGACATCATCGTGCCAGAAGCCGAAAAAGTGGGTTCCTTATGCGCTGATTGGCTTGCTGACGCTGACGCAGCTATTCGACATCAGCCGACTTTGGCGCGTCCTGACCGCCCTCACGGCATGGTCGCTTGCGCCGGGGGTGCTGCTGCTTCTGGTGCTGACCATCGCCTGGCTTTGCAGGAGGGAAAAAGCATGAAACGCGCGCTTTGTCTGCTGCTGATCTGCCTTTTCTGTACGGGCTGCTCGGCGCTCCCGCCGGAGGAACGCGCCTTCTGCGTCGCCCTGCTGGTTGATGGCGGCGCGCAGGAATGCACCGTCCGCGTGCGCATCCCGACCTACCAGCAGAACGGCGGCTATCAGACACTTTCCGCAACTGGCGCTACGCTGACCGACGCGCTCCGAACACTTGAATCCGCCGCGCCGATGCGCCTGCACTGGGGGCAGCTGCGTCTGATTGTGCTTTCGCGCGCATGGACGGCGGAAATTCCGATTGTGCGGACACTCAGCGACTTGTCCGGCGTGGAGAATCTGCGCCTGCACGCTTCCGTCGCCGTGACCGAGGAGGATACGACGGCGCTGGCGGAAAAGCTCGTTCCGGAGAACGGTACGCGCCTCAGCAAGTCCATCGATGTGATGGTGCAGGCGCGGCACGAGCAGGGCGTCATCCCGACGTGCGCCGCGTCGATGCTGCTTCGCTTCGGCAGCCGTCAATCACCCGTACTTTGCGGCGCAGAAAGCACGGCGGAAGGCCTCCTGCTCAGCGGCGCGTGGCTGACGGATGCGGACGGGCTTGTCCGCGACTTTCTGCCGCCGGAGGAAACGCAGATTCTGCTGCTGATGCAGGGAGAACTGACCCGGACGCAGCTGCTTCTGCCCGAACACGCGATTCACCTGACGGAAGCGAGCACGAGCATCCGCCTAACGGAGAATACCGCAGTCTGCCGCGTGAACCTACGCTACGACCGCGCCGACCTGACCCCGCAGGCCGTGTCCGCCGAAACCGCACAAGCGTGTTTGGATGTGCTGAACCGCCTGCAAGCGGCTGGCTGTGATGCGCTTGGCTTAGGGCGCAAAGCCATCTGGTCAGCATGGAGCATGTCGGACTGGCGTAACAGCGATTTCCCGGCGCGGCTGCAAAATCTCCGCTGGACGGTGGAGGTTCGCAGTGAACCCGCAGCATAATCTATCAGCAAAACGGGTATAAAAAACGCGGCTTCCTGTTATTCGCAGAAAGTCGCGTTTTCGTCTGTCAAGGCTTTGCGCCACGCGTCCGTCAGCTTCGGCAGCGTCCAAACCGCGTTTGCCGGGCTGGTAGAGGGGAGGACGAGCGCCGGAATGCCCATTATCGGCTGCAAGTGCCGCGCGTAGAGCGTTCCCGTCAGCTTGCCGTTGCACAGGACGCGCGTGATGTGCGCCCGGTCGGTAATCCGCGCAATGTCCACCGGCACCGCCTCGCGCACGGACGCATCCGCCGAACCGTCGATTTCGCAGTTCGCGATCACATCCCACAGCGCCAGCTGATGCCGGAGCAGCAGGGAAGTCTTCTCTGCGATGCTCTCCGGCGCATCCTCCGCATACACCGCCGCCAGCATCCGCCAGAATCGGTTCTGCGGATGCCCATAATAGAAGCCGTTTTCGCGGCTCTTGACGGACGGAAAGCTGCCCAGAATCAGCGTCCGGCAGTTTTCATCCACCACCGGGGCAAAGGGATGCGTGACCATCAGTCTTCCAGCACAATACGGGGATTGTCCTTGCTCGGACGGTACATCACGAAGCGGCGGCCGATGCACTGCACCGGTTCGGCTTCCAGCGCGGCACACAGTTCCGTCACTGCCTCACGCGCGGTCAGCGGGCAGCCCTGCTGCACGGCGCACTTGATAAGTTCGCGGGCCTCCAGCGCATCACTGGCCTGCTTAATCGTGCCGGGGACGACGCCGTCCTTGCCGATGTAGAGAATGGTTTCCATGGTGTTCGCCATGCCGCGAAGCATAGCGCGCTGTTTGCTGTTCATATTGTTTGCTTTCTCCTGTTATTCCACAAAGTCAAATTCCATATCGATGATGCGAACCGTGTCGCCTTCCTGTGCGCCCGCCTTGCGCAGCGCGTCAATGACGCCCCACTTGCGCAGCGTGCGGTGGAACCAGCTCATGGATTCTTCGTCATCGAAGTTTACCGAGTCAATCAGGCGCTGCATGGACGAGCCGACGACCTCGAACACCGCGCCGTCGCGGACAATCTCGAACGTGCCGGGCTTGACGGAGTCGTCGTAGCTGACTTCCTCCTCGAAATGCACAATCGGGGGGAGCGCTTCCAGCATGTCGCCCGTTTTGTCCAGCAGCGCGTCAAAGCCCTGATGCGTCGCCGCGGACACGACAAACACGGGGTAATCCAAGCCGAGTTCTGCCAAGTGCGCCTTCAAGCGGACGACATTTTCTTCCGAATCCGGCAGGTCAGACTTGTTGCACACCACAATTTGCGGACGTTCCGCCAGCTCGCCGTAGTTCGCCAGCTCGTGGTTGATCTGGTCGAAATCCTCCACTGGGTCGCGGCCTTCGCTGCCCGCAATATCCAGCACATGCAGCAGCAGACGGGTGCGCTCAACGTGACGCAGGAAATCATGCCCCAGGCCTGCGCCGTCCGCTGCGCCCTCAATCAGACCCGGAATATCCGCCAGCACAATGTCCTTGCCGTGGCGGCGGACGATGCCCAGATTCGGCGTCAGCGTCGTGAAGTGGTAGTTGCCGATCTTCGGCTTCGCGCTCGTCACGACGGACAGAATCGTCGATTTGCCGACGTTCGGATAGCCCACAAGACCCACGTCCGCAATCGTTTTGAGTTCCAGCAGAAAGGTGTGGACTTCCGTCTTAATGCCAGGCTTGGCGAAGTTCGGCGCTTGCCGGGTCGGGGTCGCAAAGTGGCGGTTGCCCCAGCCGCCGCGGCCGCCGTGCAGAATCGTGCGCGTTTCGCCCGCTGTGTCCATATCTGCAACCACCGCGCCGGATTCCGCCTCGCGGATGACTGTCCCGACAGGTACTTTGATGATGAGATCTTCACCGCGCTTGCCCGTGCAGTTGCCTGCCGCGCCGTCCACGCCGTTTTCCGCCGTGTATTTGCTCTTGAAGCGGAAGTCCAGCAGCGTGTGCATGTTTAGGTCAGCGTAAAAGCAGACATTGCCGCCGTTGCCGCCGTCTCCGCCGTCCGGCCCGCCGTTCAGGACGAATTTTTCCCGGTGGAACGACATGCTGCCGTTGCCGCCGTTGCCTGCCTTGCAGGTGATTTTTACATGGTCTACGAAATTGCCCATAGTTCCTCCAAGTTTAGGATTCCCATTGATTGCTTAATTGCGCAGAGAGTTTAATTGCGCAGAGAGTTTAATTGCGCAGAGAGTGCAGCGGGGCAGGGATGCGTCCACCGCGCGCAACGAATTCTTCATTGCCATAGGGGTTGACCGGCATCACCGGTGCGAAGCCCAGCAGTCCGCCGAACTCCACCGTGTCGCCCGCTTTCTTGCCAACGGCCGGAATCACGCGCACCGCCGTGGTCTTGTTGTTGACCATGCCGATGGCGGCTTCATCCGCGATAATGCCGGAAATTGCCGCCGCACTGGTGTCGCCTGGAATAGCAATCATGTCAAGCCCCACGGAGCACACGCACGTCATGGCTTCGAGCTTTTCCAGCGTCAGCGCGCCCACCGACGCCGCTTCAATCATGCCAATATCCTCGCTGACCGGGATAAACGCGCCGCTCAGCCCGCCGACGTGGTTCGACGCCATCACGCCGCCCTTCTTCACGGCGTCGTTGAGCAGCGCCAGCGCCGCCGTCGTGCCGGGCGCGCCCGCCATTTCCAGTCCCATTTCCGTCAGCACATGCGCCACGGAGTCACCGCGCGCAGGAGTTGGGGCAAGGGATAGGTCAACAATGCCGAAGGGAATATTCAGCCGCTGCGACGCTTCCTGCGCCACCAGCTGACCCACGCGGGTAATCTTGAACGCCGTCTTCTTGATGGTTTCCGCTACCACGTCAAAAGGCTGCCCCTTGACGCTTTCCAGCGCGCGCTTGACCACGCCCGGCCCGGACACGCCGACGTTGATGGCGCATTCCGGCTCGCCCACACCGCAGAAAGCACCCGCCATAAACGGGTTATCCTCCACTGCGTTGCAGAAAACGACCAGCTTTGCGCAGCCAAGCCCGTCCGTATCCGCCGTCAGCGCCGCCGTCTTTTTGATAATTTCGCCCATTTCGCGCACGGCGTTCATGTTGATGCCCGCGCGGGTGCTGCCGACGTTGACAGAGGAGCAAAGACGCTCGGTCGTGGAGAGCACTTCGGGGATGGAAACCAGCAGCCGCTCGTCCGCCAGCGTTGCGCCCTTGTGCATCAGGGCAGAGTAGCCGCCCAGGAAGTTCACGCCCATTTCCTTTGCCGCGCGGTCAAGCGCCTTGGCAATCGGGCGCGGGTCGCCCTGACAGATCAGGCTCACCGGGGTTACGGAAATGCGTTTGTTGACAATCGGAATGCCCAGTTCGCGCTCAATGGCTTCACCCGTGCGCACAAGGTCTTTGGCGACGCGGCAGATTTTATCGTACACGCGCTGTGCGCAGGCTTCCGGGGACGGATGAGAGCAGTCCAGCAGATTGATGCCCAGCGTAATGGTGCGGATATCAAAGTTCTGCTCCTGAATCATCGCCATCGTTTGGAGGATTTCGCCCGTTTCAATCATCCCTCAAGTCCTCCTGCCTTAAATGCGGTGCATCGCGTCGAAAATATCCATGCGCTGGAGGTGGATATTCAGGTGCATTTCCTCGCGGATGGGCTGGAACGCCTCATCCACGGCGGCAAACTCCATCTGAGCGCCGTCAAGGTCAACGACCATCATCATCGTGAAGCATCCTGACAAGATGGTCTGCGTGATGTCCAGAATGTTGATGTTGAGTTCAGACAGCTTGGTCGCGACGCGGGCGATAATACCGGTAGTATCCTGTCCGGTGACAGAAATCAAGGCCTTGGTCATGCGTAGTATCCTCCCTTTCAGCGGCTTCTATGCAGCCGGTGCGCGTTCGTCCATACGAAAAAACAGCGGGTGTGCGCAGGCATACCCACGCATAACAATAGCAGGAAACCGCCCGAATGTCAAGCAAAACATGATGAAATCACACGCACGCGAAGTTTATAATTTGGTGCAACAGGGTGAAAGCCTTGTTGCACGCATTATTATACGGAAAAGAGAAGGGAGGCGACGAGTTGAAGCGGGCATACAGATACCTGACCTTCGAGGATCGGAAGCAGATCGAAAGGCTATGGAGTGAGGGAGCAACGCCCAAGGAGATCGCCTGTACGCTGGGAGTTCACTTTACTACGGTATATGATGAACTCAAGCGGGGAGATACAGGACAAGTGTATGCTGATTTCCGCAATGTCTATGATGCCAGCCTTGCTCAGCAGACAGTGAAGGACAGCTTGAAGCGGAAAGGGCGGCATCGGCAGGCTGTATAAACGGGGGTAATGGGTTTGAGCGTACACTTTGATGAAAAGTGGCTGCGGGCGTATTGCCAGAGAACAGGACAACAGCTTCCAGAGGAAATGCGGGAAGCACAGGGCAAAGGGAAGAGCGCAGAACGCAAGAACGCGGTTCAGGCGACCGGCAGCAAGTACGGAAACTGCAAAACGGAGCTGGATGGAAGAAAGTTCGACAGCAGGCATGAAGCAGAAGTGTATCGTCAACTGAGCCTTGCGGCAAGGGCTGGCGATTACTGCGCGGTGCTGTGTCAGGTTCCGTTTCATCTGCCGGGCGGCGTGAAGTACATCGCTGATTTTGTGACGCTGGAACTGGACGGCTCTTTTACCGTATGGGATGCCAAAAGCTCGGCAACGGCGCGGGATAAAGTCTATCGTCTGAAAAAGCGGCAGATGCGAGAATGCCTGCACATTGAGATACGGGAGGTTTGAAGCGTGAACGAGCTGGACGAAATGCTGAACCAGCATTGGAGCAACAGCGCCTGCATGGGCTACGCGATTATCGCTATGGAATCGCTGGGCTATCCGCCTGAAAAGATTCAGAAAGCAGTACTCGAAATGGATGCGGCTATGGATGCTTTCGACCTTGAAGAAGCCATGCGGCGCTATAACAACAGCCCCTATTGAGAAATCGAAACTCATTACATATTGGAGGTTTGAACTATGAACTGCTTAGAGAAAAAGGCGAGCGAGAAGTTTGAACAGGAAGCGTTGAGCTTTTACATCGCGCTGGCAAACGCTTTTCGACCCGAAGAAACCCAGGAGGAAGTTCCGCGGATTCATCTTCAACCCGAAGACGACTTTGCAGAAACGGTCTGCGCGATGCTGACGGGAATGCAAGTCTTGTGTGAGAATGCGTCAAGCGAGCTTCATGCGGATGATCTGATTGGGTTTACCCATATTTTGAACCGTCTTGCCATTCAGCACTATTTTCTTCAGCATGACGATAAAGACGAGCAATAGAATGACCGGCACTTCTTCAAAGGAGGAACATTTCAGATGCTGATCGGCGAAATTCACTTCCTTCCGCCTGTTCCGGGGACATGCCCACTCTGCGGTGCGAAGCACGAGAAAGGGACGCCGCACGACGAAAGGAGCGCTTATTATCGTATGCGCTACCGCAGAAAGCATGGCTACTGGCCGGAAGAAGCGCCGGAAAGAGCAGCGTCCGAGGAGGACGAGGCGCATTGAGTGAGTGGATCAGCGTAGAAAGCAGGCTTCCGACGCAGGAGGATGCAGACGAGCAGAACTGTGTGCTGGTGTATCACCTACTTCAAGGGGTTATGGTGATGGGCTGGCATCGCGTAAACGAAAACAGCTACTGCACCCATTGGATGCGTCCGCCGATGCCGCCGAAGGAAGCGGCGCGGATGCTGGCGGAGCGGGACAGAGCGCTGAACCAGAGATACGGAACAGGACTTGGCATTTGAAATGAAAAAGACAGCCCATCACTCGCAAAAGCATGGCTGTCTTCTCACAAACATCAACTCAACATTGCAGGCAATGCGGCTGACTTCATGCTTATTGTAGCATGGGCATTCCTCAAAAGCAAGCGTTGAGCTGAAATACACAGCAAAACGGAGGAAAGAACATGGATGAAATCACGACGCGGGAAGAAAATCTGCCCGCAACGCTGGACAGTTACGCACAGCAGGGGCGGATGTTTCTATTCAATGCGGCGCAGAACCTGATTCAATTTGGTCGAGTGCTGATTGAAGCGAAGCCGCTTGTCCCTCGCGGACAGTTTGAAGGCTGGGTGAAGAACAACTTCGGCATCAGCGAACGAACCGCGCAGGGATACATGGCGGTATACCGGCGCTTTGGCGTGAAGGAGCAGTACCGCAACGTACAGTTCAGCAAATTGCAGGAGATGCTTGCGCTGCCCGAAGGAACGGAAGAGCAGTTTTCCGCCGATCACAATCTTGACGACATGAGCGCCCGTGAGATCAAGCGCGCTGTTCAACAGGCCAAAGCGGAAGCGCAGGCGGAAATCGAGAAAGAGCGGACAGCCCGCGAAGCGGCGGAAGCGAAAATTCGGGAGATGGAAAGCCGGGAGCCGGAGCTTCCCGACGACGTTATTGCGGAGCTGGGCGAAAAGGACCGCACCATTCAGGAATACAAAGCCGAGCTGGAAAGAGTAGGCAGGACGCAGCAGGAGCTGATCGACCAGAGGAACGCCGCGAACCGGGAGCTTGCCGACGCGAAGCGCGATCTGCAAGAAACGGAAGACATGCTGACGGAAAGCCAGCAGGAGTACAACCGTATGCAGACGGAGCTGCTGAATGCGCAGAGCGCCATTGCCAAAGGCGACGCGGAAAGGAACATCAGCCAGCAGCTGACAGCAGAGGACTTCGCATCGGCAGTACGGCAGTTTGTATCCAGTGTGGCACAGATGCCGTATATGGGAACGACATTTGCAACGATGGACAATCAGGAAATCCGGCAGTACGACGAGTTTTTGCAGACGGTGGAGGACTGGGCGAAGCGCGCGCGCAAAGCCCTGAACACGATTGATTGCGAGGTGCTTATTGATGGGCAATGAGATGATCGACCCGCGCAGGGAGCTTTCTCAGACGGAAGAAGAGCGTGAACGCACCCAGCTTGGGCAGATGATTCAGGAGGTTCTTTCCCCTGTGCTGGAAGCGATGGCGAAGTTCATGCAGAACAACACCGAAGCACTGGAACGGCTGAGCGCGGCGCAGAAGATGCAGAGCGACCGCATGGAAGCACTGGAACGCCAGATTCGATTGAATACGCTGGTGACACCGGCGCAGGTGAGATATATCAACGACGCAATCCGCAAACATGCCCGCGAGCTGCTGCTCAAGCCGGAGCTGAGCGACGACGCGAAGGCGGTCAAGTCGCTTTCCGCTTCCATCCGCAAGAGCATCACAACGAGATACGGCGTTGCTGCGCTTTATGAGATTCCCCGGCATGAATACAGCGTCGTCATGCAGCAGATTGACACATGGAACGACATGCTGCTGATGCGCGACGTAATCAAGGCGGCGAGGAAGCGCCGCGAGGAGGAGAAGCCATGAAGATTCAGGTCATCCGCCCCAACATCGAAAAATACCGCATCCGCATGGAACGCGGCGACAAGGAATATCGGAAGTGCATGTGGGCAGACATTCTGATCGACCACGATGCTTATTCCATCACAGCGCAGACAGACTGCGGCGACTTTTCCCATCGCTGGCCCGCCACGCCGCAGACAGAGAGCTTCCAGGCACTCTGCCTGCGGATGCTGGGCGACGAAGATTATCTGCTCGGCAAGTTTTCTGCCCGGACGGAGTTCAGCCTTGAAGAAAGCAAGCTGCTCTTTATCGACCTCAACCGGGAGGACGAAGAGCGGATTCAGGCTGTTCAGCGCATGAAAGACTGCGACGAAGAGGAATTTGTCAGGCAGCTGGAAGCACTCGGCGCGGAAGAGGCGTGGGAGTATATCGTCAGGGAATACCCGACGGAGGCTGTAACCTTTGTTCGGCTGCTCAGAAAAGTCGTTCTGCCGGAGATGAAGAAAAGCGGATGCGCAGCAAAACCGAACAGAACCGTAACCAATGGAACTGACATAGACGAAAACAGAGAAACCGCACCGTCCGCTTTTCTCTTTGAAATGAGAAACCATACGGTCTGATTTTCTCGAAGGGAGAACCACATGAGCGTAAACTACCTGATCGAGATTAACGCGCTTGATGATTGGGAGCTGACGCATCCTCTCTCTGCAACGGCTTACAAGGTTATGCGCAAGCTATTATACTTGGCAAACAAAGAGCGGTTCCCGGAGAAGATCACAGTAGCCAACACCGTGTTGATGTCGTTGGTCGGATGCTCGGAAGACAGCTTGATCAAAGCGAGAAACCAACTGATACAAGCCGGACTGCTCACCTACAAAGGGCAGAAGAAGGCGACGCCGCTGTATATGATCTGCTATTTCAGCCATAACCCTGTTTATAACCCGAAAATACAGAGTATGGAAGCGGGAATTAAACAGGGATATATGCAGGGATACGAACAGGGTTTAGAGCAGGAAAACAAGCAGGGAACTATTATAAACGAAAAAGAGAAGAAGGATGAAGAAGAAAACGCGCTGAGCTACTTGCAGAAGTGCGGGATCGCCCTGGGCGGATCGCAGTACGAGGATGTTCGGGATTTTTACGAGCAGGGCATCACCGACGATATGCTGCGCTTCGCGGCGGACGAAGCGATAGACCACGGCGCGGTGAACTTCGCCTACATCCGGCGGGTCGTCAACAGCTGGATATGCGCCGGGATTCACACGCTGGAGGGAGCGAAAGCGCGGCAGGAGCAATACCGCAGGGAGCAGGACGCGGCAAAGACAGCAAAGCAGGCACGCGGAAACGCCGCGCCACAGCCCGCGCCGCCCGCGCCAAGGTTCTTTACGGAAAGGTGGGACGAGTATGATTACGCCGCTGGACATTGCGGGTAATGCCGCGCTGTACTCGGACAAAGCGGAATCCTGTGTGCTGGGCGGCATCGTTCACCGCGTCGAAACCGGGCAGGAGAGCCTGCTCTACGCGGTAAGCGAGGATGATTTCTGGCTGCCCAGCCACCGAAAGGTATACCGCTGCATCCGCTCTTTGAGCGAGAAAAAGCAGCCGATTGACCTGATCACGCTGGACGCAGAGCTGACACGGCTTTACCCCAGGGAGAGCGGCGGCGAGGACTTGCAGGCGCTGCTTCGCGCGGTGACAGAAGGGGTGCTGTATTACAACACCGAGCGATACATCGAGATCGTCAAGGAAGCGGCGGCAAGGCGGAAGCTGCTTGCGCTGTCAGAACAGATCGCCACGTCGGTCATGGCTCCCGGTGAGGACTTGACGGCGCTGATTGACCGGGTACGGGCAGAGCTGCGCGACATGGTGCAGACCCGAACGACATGGCGGACCATGACGGATGTGATCGTCGCAACCTTTGAAGACATCGAAAGGCGGCAGAAGGGCGAGATCGTAGGCATCAAGACGGGCGTTGCGGACATCGACCGGGCGACGGGCGGATTCTTCCCCGGCGAGCTGGCAGTCATCGGCGCGCGCCCTGCCGTCGGCAAAAGCGCTTTTGGACTGCAAATCGCTATCGACGCGGCGAGCAACGGACACAAGGTCTGCTTTGTGAGCTGTGAAATGATTGATGCGCAGTTTGGACAGCGGCTGATCTCCAACACGACCAGCATTGACGGCATGAAGCTGCGAAATGCAAGGCTTTCCGCAGACGATTGGGAAATGATTGCCAAAGCCATGGGCGAGTATTCCGCCCTGCCTATCAGCTACACGTTCGGCTCCAAGACGATTGAAGACCTGCGAAGCGACATCCAGCGGAAAGTCGATCTGGACGAATGCGACCTGGTGGTGATCGACTACCTGCAACTGCTGAAAACGAAAAAGCGGTTTGAAATGGAGCATGAGCGCGTCGGATACATCAGCCATGCGCTCAAGGAAATGACGACCGATTTCAAAATCCCCATCGTTGCGCTGGCACAGGCAAAGCGGCAGAACAACAACGGGCGGGCGCGCTGCCCGGTGCTGGATGACCTGAGAGCATCGGGCGACATCGAACAGGACGCGGACACGGTGATCTTCCTGCACAGACCGGACGACGACAGCGACCCGGCAATCGACAGACGCGACAGACCGTATGTTCAGCAGCTGTTTGACGCGGGGATGCAATACATCACCTTTTCCGTCGCCAAGCAGCGGCAGGGACAGACGGGCATGATCGGCGCGGTATTCGACCCGGCGCACATGCGGTATATCTCCATGGACCGCATCAGGCAGGGATGACAGGGGACGGCGGTGGTGACTGCATCATGAACAGCGAAAGAAAACTGCTTGCCGCAATCCGCGCACGGTGCATGGATTGCAGCGGGCATTGCAAGAAAGAAGTGGAACACTGCCTGATCCCGGAATGCGCGCTGTATCCCTATCGAATGGGCAAGATGCCGGAAGAAACGGAATCGAAGGAAGCGCAGATAAACGGACAGGTCAGCATATTTGACGAGACATGCACAGGAGGGCGGTAAGGTGGAAAAACTGACAACGCAGTTTTCCAGAGGCATCTTGAACTGCTGCGGCTGTAAGTGGCTGGATCGCTACAAGAAGGATGGAAACGGCTATTGTTGCATGGTTGAGCTTAGTTCGCAGAAACATGACGCGCATTGCAAAATACGCTATCCAGAAAAAGAGCGTTGCGAACTTTATGAGGCAGGTGATTTTGCAACGCGATACGAGGGAAAGACCCAATTCCGGGGGTTAGCGCCTTTAAGCAGATTTTGAAGGACTGCGTGAAGTGTAAATGTTTAATGAGGTGGCAGTGAGATGGAGAGACTGGCAACAAAAATCCGGCAGAAACTGTGCCGCCATACGAGGCTTGAATTTAGCGCATGGCGTCACGAAGACGGGAAATGGTTTATTTACGGAACATGCGTACACTGCGGGCTGGCGCTGAAAGGCGTGAGCTTCACTGACCGATGTGCAGAACTTTTGATAGAGATTATGGAGCGTGAGAAAGAAAATGCAGGAAGCCGGGAATACCAACAGGATCATACCGCGCGATGAAGTGCTTGAAGCAAACCGCTCCCTATGGATGGAAAACAAAGGACATCCTGCAATCTTTGCACGGGTGATCATCTGGAACCAGAGGGGAAACGTGGCGCTTCAAAGCATCAAGGGGAATGGCGAGTTTCTATGGTGGGGCATGAAGATGAACGAGTATGGAAAAACGTGGAGATGCTGGGCAGACAAACCGACGCAGGAGGAAGCAGCGGACATGCCATGGGCATAACAACGCACAGGAGGCTGACACCATGAGCAACAGAGCAGACAGAAGGCGGGCGCAGAGGAATGCGCAGAAGGAAGAACAGCTGGCAAAGCAGGCTGCCGCGCGGCAGTTTGAAAAGGACGTCAAGCGCGACGGCGTTTTTGACGCAAAGGCTGCATGGCAGAATCCCCACTACATGCGGGAAGTGATCGCCATGCGGAAGAGCGAGCGCGACGGATGGAACAGGAACGGCATCACCAAAGCCGACCTCGACCGGGAATACCAGCGCGGCTACAAAGCGGCGCAGAAAGAGATGGCGGCTTTCTACGGGAAATACTTCTTCGCATCGGTCGCCGTTGCGCTGCATCGGGATTTCAAGTTCGGCAAAGAGCGGATTCGCCGGGTGCTGGACGCAATGTACGAGATCATGACGTGGGAGATCACGACATGCGACATTTTGAAGCGATGCCAGGATGAAACAGGAATCGAAATCAGATTTGAAGACATTGGAGGAATTTGAAGCATGGAAAGGGAAGCCCCGACGCTGGGGAGCCTGTTTGACGGCAGCGGCGGTTTTCCATTGGCGGGCGTCATGAGTGGCGCTGTACCTGTATGGGCGTCTGAAATAGAGCCTTACCCGATAGCCGTTACGAGGTCGCGCTTTCCGCAGATGATCCATCTGGGCAATGTGACCGAGATCGACGGAAGCAGGATACCGCCTGTTGACATCATCACATTCGGCTCGCCCTGCCAGGACATGTCAATCGCCGGGAAGCGGGCGGGGATGAAGCACGAGAGCAGGGGCGATGAAGGCACGACGCGGAGCGGGCTGTTTTATGAAGCGGTCCGCATCATACGGGAGATGAGGGAGGAAACACATGGACGGTATCCAACTTTCGCTGTTTGGGAGAATGTTCCCGGAGCTTTCTCCTCAAACCGGGGAGAGGACTTCCGATGCGTCCTTGAAGAACTTGCAAAAATCTGCGAAACGGGGGGTATTCAGTACCTCGACCTGCGGGCGGAAAATGGAAACCCGCCGGAGAGATCATGGGCGACGGGTTCAGCATCGCATGGCGGATGCTTGACGCTCAGTATTGGGGCGTCCCCCAGCGCCGGAGTAGAATCTACCTTGTGGCAGATTTTAGAGGCAGACGCGCCGGAAAAATATTATTTGAGCGCGAAAGCCTGCGCGGGTGTGCTGCGGCGGGCGGAACGGAGAGGGAAAACGCTGCCGAAGATGCTGCGGGAAGCGCTGGAAGAAGCGGTGGCGCTCGGTGCCTGAATCCATGGGACTGCCAGAGCAAGCGCATTTATCAGCCGGACGGGGTATATCCGACGCTTCCGGCGATGGGTGACGGAGCAAGAAACAATCAGGCGGTCGTCTATGCGTTGCAGGGCAACGGCATTGACAGAGCGGACAGCGCCGGATGCAACGGGCGCGGATGGCGGGAAAATATATGCTATACGCTGAACACCATCGACCGACCGGCAATCTGCTTCAAAGCCGGGCAGGGCGCATGGGCGCGGTCACTCGGAGCATCTGAAACGGTATCGCCGACGCTTGGAAGCGAACCGGGGAGCAACAGCATTCCGGCGGTCTGCTATGATGCGCGCGGAAACGGAGATGGCATACACAGCCCGACGCTGACGGGCGACCACGAAAACCGCATTACGGATTACACGACGATCTGCGTCATGGCGCACGGGCAGAGCAACGCCGAGATTACGGAAAACATTTCGCCGACGATTACCTGCAACCATGAGCAGCCCATCGCCGCCTACGGCGTAGACTGCCGGAACGGAGCGCTGGACAAGGAAAAAACGCATACGCTTCAAGCCAAAACCAGCGGCGGGCAAAGCCTGAACTGCACACCCAGCGTTTTGATCGGCGGAAAGCCGCCGCGCAAATACATCATTCGTCGGCTGACGCCGCTTGAATGCAACCGACTGCAAGGCTTTCCCGACGGATGGGGGAAGCTCGAACACAAGGCGGGCATGAGTGAGGAAGAAGCGGCGTTCTGGGAAAACGTGCGCAGGACCTGCGCAGAGGTGGGCGGAAAGCCGTACCGCCCCTGCGCAAACCGAGCGGCGCTGCTCAAATGGTACAACAAACTTCACACGGACAGCGCGGAATACCGCATGTGGGGCAACGGCATCGCGCTGCCCAACGCCTATTTTGTCATCAGCGGATGCGCGGAGGAACTTTTGATTTTGAAAGAAGGAGCAGAAGACAAATGAATCAGGTCGTATTGATCGGCAATCTGGCAAACAACCCGGAGGTCAGAAAAACGCCGAACGGCGTCAGCACCTGCATGTTTCGGCTGGCGGTGCAGCGCAGATACAAAAATCCGCAGACGGGAAAGGTGGACGCGGATTTTCTGACGATCATTGCATGGCGGCAGCTGGCGGAGCTTTGCGGCAGGTATCTGACAAAGGGCAGAAAGTGCGCGGTTACAGGCTCAATCCAGACGCGGAGCTATGCCGCACAGGACGGAAGCAAGCGCTATGTGACAGAAATCGTCGCGGACAGCGTGGAGTTTCTCGGCGGCAGGAACGAAACGGGCGCGGACGAAAGCGGCGCGGCAGGCGAAGCGCCGCCGGATGCGGGCTTCACGCCGGCCGACATCAGCGACGACGAACTCCCCTTCTAAGGCGTATTTTTTAGAAACACACCCTAAGGCAAAAGCGCAGACGTCTGCGCTTTTGCATCCAGAACACCATAGACGGAGGACGAACCGATGGACAGAGAAACGGAACAAAGGAGCATCAGGAACCGCGACATTCCGCTGCTGCAAAACGTATACGCCATGATGCAGGAAATCGTCTCGCTGGAACATCGGCGCATGTGGCAGCGGGAGAGGATGAACAACATCACGCAGCATCTGACCGGGATGCCCGGAAGCGGCGGAACGCCAAAGGGCATTGACGAAGCGTTTGCCGCCATTTCCGAGCTGGAAGAGGAACACAAGAACCTTGTGAAGCAGTATGCGCGGGAGCTGAAACGGGCAGAGCGCATCATCAACGCGATTGAAAGCGGGAGTATGCGTGCGTTCGTGTCGATGATGTATCTGGACAACATACCCGGAAACGAGGTGCGGCAGAAGCTCAACCTGACGCGCTGGGGATTCGAGCGGGCGAAGGAAGCCGTGGAGCAGGCGGAGGACATGGCGCACGTCGCATGGCACGAACGCTACATCCTCGGCGACGGAAACAGAGCGGAAAATTTTCAATAAAGCCTAAAACCTGTTGAAACGACATCGCATCTGTGCTAAGATGCTAATGTCGGTAGACTATGAAAAAGAGCATGGAGCGGACAGCCGGAACGGGCTGCCCGCTTTTTGTATGCCCAGAAAGGGGAAACGGATGGCGAGGGGCTATGTGACGAGCATTTACATCGACACCAGCGACGTGCAAAGCAAAGTCGATCTATTGCGGCGGAATCTGAGCGAGGAGAAAACGAACCAGATTCTCTTCTGGACATGCGACAAGACGAGCAAAAAGGTCAAGAAGATTCTGAAAAAGGATCTGCCGATGGATTACCACGCGAAGCCCGCATGGATCACCTCTGCCGTCGGCAAGCCGAAGATGGGCAGCAGCGCGGGCATCAACTGCATCATTCCGCTCAAGGGCGTTCGCGGAACCATCGGCGGCAAGCAATTCTCCGCAAAGGGCGGCGCGCACGGTTGGAAATCTGTTGGACGCAAGTACCGCATCCGCGCCAAGATCGTCAAGAGCGGCGAAAGCACGCTGCCGCCGACGCTGGCGGATCAGGGCGGCAATCCGCCGTTCAGAAACTATTCCGCGCCCACGCTGCACAACGCCGCCTTTACCCGGACGACGGACGCGCGGCTGCCCATCGTGCCGGTCTCCGGGCTTGCCGTGCCGCAGATGCCGCTGAACCTGAGCCGGGAGCGGGTGGAGGACGACATTCTTGCGGCGCTGAGCGACCAGCTTGATTACTACGTCAACAGGTACATTTTCTCATGAGCAACACAGCGTTCACCAAGAAAGAGCTGGCGAGCTTCGCCGGGTACACCTACCGCCGCTTATACGACATCGACATGGCGCTGCCGGAGGACAAGAAGCTCTTTATCAAAAGCGAGAACGGCAAATACGACATCGCGCTGTTTATCCAGCGGTGGGTTGACTACAACGTGAACAAGGGCGCATCGCAGGAGGAGAAGACGCTTGACGAGGTGCGCGCCATTCACGAGCAGATCAAGACGCAGAAGACGGAGCTGGAAGTCGCCAGGATGCGCGGCGAGCTGGTCAGCGTGGAAGACGTACGGCGGCTGTGGGGCGGAATCGCCAGCACGGTCATGCAGAACATGATCCGCCTGCCCAGCAAGATTGCGCCGCAGGTCATCATGATGGACAACCCGGATGTGATCGGCGGCATCATCGACAAGGAAGTGCGCGACGTGCTTTGCGCCATTGCCGACACGCCCGTGCCGGACGAAACAAGCGGCGAGGAAGCGGACGAAGAGAAAGAGGAGCAGCCATGAAGCTATCGGAGCTGGTCAGAAGGACGTATGAGATGTTCAGACCGCCCAGAAGCCAGACGGTATCCGAATGGGCGGACGAAAACAGGGTCCTCGTATCGGAATCATCCAGCGAGCCGGGACCGTGGCGGACAGACCGCGCGCCGTATCAGCGGGAGATCATGGACGCTTTCACACAGCCGGGAATCCATGAGATCGCAATCATGGCGAGCGCGCAGGTCGGCAAGAGTGAGATCGAACTGAACATGATGGGGCGGGCAATCGACATTGATCCCGGTCCCATTTTGTATGTGCAGCCGACGGACAGCGTGGCGGAGGACTATTCCAAGCGGCGCATTGCGCCGATGATCAACGCCTGCCCGACGCTGAGGGACAAGGTGAACAAAGCGAAGAGCCGGGACAGCAGCAACACCATCACCATGAAGACGTTTCCGGGCGGCAGCCTTTCCATCATCGGCGCGAACAGCCCGTCCGACCTGGCGAGCAAGCCGGTGCGGTATATCTTTCTGGACGAGATCGACCGCTTTCCGCCGAGCGCGGGAACGGAGGGCGACCCCATTGAACTGGCGGAGCGACGGACGGAGACCTACCGCCACAACCGCAAGATCGTCAAGACCAGCACACCGACCATCAAGGGGAAAAGCAAGATCGAGAAGGCTTATATGAACGGGACACAGGAAGAATGGCACACGCAATGCCCGCATTGCCAGAATTACAGCTACATCCGATTTGACGACGTGCGGTTTGACAAGGAAGCCTTCCGAGATGAAAACGGGGAAACGGGCTATATCGTATCCGGCGCGCGCTGGCGCTGCCCGATCTGCCAGCGGGAAACGCCGGAACACGAGGTCAAGCGCTGCCCCGCCAAGTGGATCGTCAAAAACCCGAAGGCCATCGGCAACGGCATCCGCTCTTTCCGGCTGAACGCCTTCATGTCGCCATGGTCGGACTGGAAAGCGATTGCGCTTGCCTTTCTGAAAGCCAAGGACGACCCGGAGCTTTTGAAGGTGTTTCACAACACGATGCTGGGCGAAAGCTGGGAGATGAGAGACAGGAGCGGCGTGCCGGAGGCGCTGCACGCACGGCGCGAACACTACAACGCGGAGATACCGACCGGCGTTCTGGTGCTGACGATGGGCATTGACACGCAGGACAACCGCCTTGAATACGAGGTGGTGGGCTGGGACAGGAACGAAGAGAGCTGGGGCATCTCGCGCGGGGTGATTCCCGGAAGGGCGGACAGCCCCGGCGTATGGGAAGAGGTCGATGCGCTGCTTGACCGGGAATGGAAGCTGAAAAACGGCATGGTGATGCGCGTGCTGGCGACGTTCATGGATTCAGGCGGACACTTCACGCAGGACGTTTACCGGGAATGCGCCAGACGCGCCAGTCGCCGGATATGGCCCATCAAGGGCGAAGGCGGCGAGGGGAAAGCCTATGTGCGCCAAATGAAAAGCGGAACGGGGTACAGGGGCGCGGTCGGATTTCTGATCGGCGTAGACAGCGGGAAGGAAGCGATTCTGTATGCGTCGGGGCTGACGGAGCCGGGACCCCGGTACATGCACTTTCCCATCGACTATCAGCGCGGATATGACCTTGACTATTTCCGTGGGCTGATCAGCGAAAAGCAGGTCATCCACCGGCGGAACGGGCAGAACGTGATCGTATGGGAAAAGACCTATGAACGCAACGAACCGCTTGACTGCCGCAATTACGCTCGGGCGGCATACCGCTTTTTCCATTGGAACTTTGACAAGGTGGAAAAGCTGCTGCGCGGGGAGAGCGAGGAAGCAGCCCCGGCGCGCAGGGAAACGGCAAAGCGCAAGACGCGCCGCGTGGTTTCAAAAGGGATTCAGCTATAAGGAGTGAAAGCGAATGGCAATCACGACCGCCTACACGCTCAGCGAAGCGAAGGAGATGCTGGCGCTGTGGAAAGGCTGCGAAAAGACGCTGGCAGACGGACAGGCGAAAGCCTATAAGATCGGCACACGCGAATTTACGGCGCTCGACCTGCCGGAGATCGCGGCGCGGATCAACTACTTTTCCAACGTCGTTGAAGCGCTGAGCGGCACGGTCAGGACAAAGCGGGTCGTCCGCGTTGTGCCGCGCGACCTGTGAGGAAGACGAGATGGCAAAGAAGGAACCGAATTTCAAAGAGCGCGTTCTCTTCCTGTTTTCGCCCAAAGCAGGCAACAAAGCCTATGCGGAGCGCATGAAGCGGGAAGCGCCGAAGGCGGACGAAGGACCGCGGCAGGCGGCGAGCGGATACGGCGCGCACGGCGCAAGCCCGACGCTGAACAGCATGGTCGGCTGGCTGGTAAACGGCGGCGCGGCGGAGGACGACATCGACCTGCACGGCAGCCTGCTGCGCCAGCGGGCGCGCGACCTTTACGCAGGCGGCGGACTGGCGAGGAGCGGCCCGGCGGCGCTGACGACCTCGGTCGTCGGATGGGGCATTCAGCCCAAGCCGAAGATTGACGGGCAGCTGCTGGGCATGACGGACGCAGAGTGCGACGAATGGGAGCGCAACACGCTGCGCGAGTTCAAACTTTGGGCAGAAAACCCGATGTGCGACGCGGAGCGGAGCAAGGACTTTTACACCATGCAGCAGCTGGCTTTCCGAAGCGAGCTGATGAGCGGCGACGTATTTGTGCTGTTCGGGATGAAGGCAAACGCGCGAACGCCGTACCAGACGGTGATCCGCATTCTGGAAGCGGACAGAATCTCCACGCCGGACACGGACGGCGACAGCGAAAGCACGGAAACAGAGGGCGGCGGGCGAATCGTAGACGGCGTTGAAATCAACAGCGAGGGCGAGGTCATCCGCTACCACATCGCCAACCGGCATCCTCTGCTTGAAAACGTGACGCAGACGCTGAGCTGGCAGGCAATCGACGTATTCGGCAAGGAAACGGGCAGCCCCAACATCCTGCACATCATGACGCACGAGCGCCCGGAGCAGAGGCGGGGGATTCCCTTCTGCGCGGCGCAGATCGAGCAGATCAAACAGCTTGACCGCTACATCACCAGCGAGCTTGCCGCCAACGTGGTTTCTTCCATGCTGACGGCATTTATCGTATCCAGCGAGGACGACGGCAAGGCGGGCATGGAGGATGCGGTCAACGACGAAGAAAAAGTGACCGACGACGAATACAAGATTGAGCTTGCGCCGGGCGCAATCTACGACCTGCCACCGGGAAAGACCATCAAGGAGGTCAACCCGATACGCAGCAACAGCGCGTTTGAATCGTTCATTTCCACGCTGGAAACCATCATCGGCGCGAGCATGGAAATCCCCAAAGAAGTTTTGACCAAGAAATACGAGAGCAACTACACGGCGGCGCGCGGCGCGCTGCTGGATTTCTGGCGGACGGTGCGGGTTTACCGAACGGCGTTCAACAACAGTTTCAACCAGCCCATCTACGAGCAATGGCTTTCGGAGGCGGTCGCGCTGGGGCGCATCGACGCGCCGGGATTCTTCGACGACCCGGCTGTGCGGCAGGCATGGTGCGGCTGCATCTGGATGGGCGCGAGCATGGGGCATGTCGATCCGCTGAAAGAAGTGAACGCCGCTGAAAAGCGCATCCAGCTGAACATCAGCACGGAGGAGCAGGAAGCCAGCGAATACAACGGCAACGACTGGAACGCCAACGTGCGACAGCGCAGGAAGGAAATCAGCGCGCTTGACACGGCGGAAGAGGAAAGCGAGGGGGACGAGGATGCCCAGGAATGAAGCGTTTGCTTTTCGATACGACCTGAGAATGGCGGCGGAGAGCGAGGAAGCGGAGATTCTGCTGTACGGCGAGATCGTACAGTACAAATACCGGGAGGACGACCCGGACATGACGGCGCGGGACTTTGACAAGCTGCTCAAGGAAGCCAAAGCCAGCGGCGCAAAGAAGCTGCGGCTGAGGATCAATTCGCCGGGCGGTTCCGTCTGGCAGGCGGTCGCCATGCGCAGCATGCTGATGAACAGCGCGTTTGAAACCATCGCCATTGACATCGAGGGGCTGTGCGCAAGCGCGGCGACGCTGTTCACCTGTCTGCCCGGCGTACACGTTCGGATCGCGGAGGGCAGCGAGTTCATGATCCACAACCCATACGTCATTGCGTGGGGAACGGCGAGCGAGCTTGAAAGCATGGCGGAGCGGATGCACAAGACCGAAACGGAGCAGCACGCGCTGTTCGCCAAGCGATGCGGCAGGACGGAGCAGGAGATCAAGGACTGGATGGACGCGGAAACCTGGATGACCGCGCGGGAAGCGGTCGCAAACGGCTTCTGCGACGAGGTGCTGGAAGCGGGAGAGATCGCCGCCTGCGTGACGCCGGAGGCGATGCGCATGATGCGGCAGATGTACAGGCATGTACCGCAGGAGATCGGCGAGAAACAAAGCGGCAGCAACGCGGAGCCGGAAGTTGCCACCGGGGACGCGGCTGAACATAAAGAGCAGGAGGACAAGCAGAGCATGGAAATCAAGGACATTACGGAGCAGCAGCTCCGCGAGGAAAACGCGGGCGTATACGACGCGGTGATGCAGGCGGGCGCGGCGGCGGAGCGGGAACGCATTTCGGCTATCGACGACATGACGCCGGCCGGATACGAGCAGATGGCGCAGGAGGCCAAGCAGAACGGAACAAGCGCAGAGGACTACTGCAAGATGATCGTCAAGGCGCAGCGCGAAAAGGGCGCGGGCTATCTGGCGAGCCGCCAGAAGGAAACCGCCCCCGCCGAAAAGATCAAGGGCGAGGCGAGCAACGACCACAAGGCGACGGAGGACGACGAAATGAAGGCATACGCCAAGGAAATCGCCCAGTACGCCAAGGACATGCGCATGGAAGCCACGGGCGGTATGTACTGATTTCATCAAGAAGAGGAGGACGAAACAATGAGCCTTTACCAGACTATCGGGACGAGCAGCCCGACGTATCTGCTGGCAGACCCGGAGGGCGCAAGCCTGATGGCAATCCCCTGCGAGGCGGGGAACGGGACGATTCCGCGCGGCACGGTGATGTACCGCAAGGCAAGCGGCATGTGGGCGCCCGCGGCGGCGGCGAACGCCATCATTACCAACCAGCTGGCAGTGCTGAACGAGGACGTGGACACGACGGCGGATGCGAAGATCGCCGAGGACGCGAGCGCATACCGCGCAGGACGGCTGCTGACCAGCCGCGTGAAGCTGGCAGGCGGCGCGGCGCTGACCGCCGCCGTCATTCTGGTGCTGCGCGAGCAGGGCATTTTCCTTGACCAGATGGCGGACGACGCGCCGGAATTTGCGAACAGCAAGGATTGAAAGGAGTAAAACGAGATGGCGATTGATATTTACAGCACGCGCGCACAGCTTGCGGCGCTTGAGCTGATGCCGCGCGAATACACGTTCCTCTACGACACCTTCTGCGCCGACATGGGCGCGGTGGAGGACGACAAGGCGATTTACGATTTCAAGAAGGGCAGCCGCCAGATGGCTCCCGTGGTGCATCCGGGAACGGGCGGCGTGGTCATGGGGCGCGACGGCTTTGAAACCCGCGAGATCGGATTCTGCACGGTTGCGCCGGAGCGCATCATCACCAACCCCGACTTGCAGGGCCGCGCCTTCGGCGAAAAGGTTTTGGGCGCGATGACCCCGGAGCAGCGCGAAAAGAAGATGCTCGCCAGAGACCTGACGGAAATGCGCCAGGCGGTGCAGCGCCGCCGCGAATGGATGGCGCGCAGCGTGATCCTCACCGGCAGCCTTTCCGTCTTCCGCTACACGAACGAGGGGCGGGACATGAAGACGACGCTGTTTGCCGACTACGGCTTCACGAACAAATACACCCCGGCGACGGCATGGAATCAGGCGGCGGCAAAGATCGACTACGACATGCACAAAATTTACGACCTGATTTACGATGGGCTGGGCATCGTCGATGTGATGGTGATGGCTCCCGACGTGGCGGAATCGATGATGAGCAACAGCAGCTACATCAAGACTTTCGACGGGCGCAACATCGACATGGGCGAGATCAACACCAAGTACCGCGGGCAGGGCGTCCGATTCATCGGCTGGAACAGCGACGGCGTGGAGATGTATTCCTTCTCTGGCAAGTTCATCGACGACGACGGACAGGTGAAGCCCATCCTGCCGGGCGGCACGCTGATTGCGGGCGGCAGAGGGATGCTCAAGTGTCTGCACGGCCCGGTGACGCAGGTCGAAGAACCCGGCCCGAACGCCAAGCACGTCACCTACATCAAGAAGGAAGCGCCGCTGCGCTACGGCTCGGTTGACGGCAACGCCATCAAGAACCGCCTGACGAGCTGCCCGACCATCGTTCCCTTCAACGTGGACGGCTGGTGTGTGGCAAACGTGCTGTAAAGGAGGAGCCATGCGGTACATTGCGCTTCACTACATCGCGCTTTCTTCCGGGCAGATGGTCACGCCCGGAGAAATTTTTGAAGCCGAGTTTGACGAAGAAACGCTTCGCCGCCTGACGAGCCGCCAGGCGATCCGCCCCTGCCAGAGCCTGAACATTACGCCGTCTGCGCCCGCCGAGGAAGAGGACGCGGAAGCGCCGGAAGAGCAGGCGGAGGGCGAGCCGGACGAGGAGGAGAACGAACGGGAGGACGATTCCGACGCCGCGCCTGAGATCGACGCGGCGGACGGGATCGCGCCTTCCGCGCCCGCGCAGGCGAACAAAGCGCCGAAGAAGACCGGCACGAGGAGGAAAACAAAATGAAGATCACGATGACGAAGACCGGCGAAACGCTGGAGGTCAACGACAGCTACGGCGCGCGCCTGATCGAGCAGGGCAGAGCCGTGATGAGCAGAGAGCCGAAGGAAAAGGAGAAGCCCGCAAAGAAGACGGGCGACGCCTGATGGCGCTGTGCGACCGCATCCAGCGGGACATTTCGCGCGTATTTCTCAACCACGACCACTTTGCAACGTGGCACACCTGGAACGGCAAGCGCTTTCAATGCGTAACGGACGATGAAGCCGCGCTGAAACGGAAGAACAACAACGTGGTCGATCTGAGCTGGGACAACAACACGACGGAAACCCTGCTGTATGTGCGCAAGGAAGAATTTCCGGGGCGGATCATGCCAAACGAACACGGCTTCTTTGACAACCGCCCCATGAAAATCTTGCAGGTCAACGAGGATATGGGCATGGTCACGATTGCGCTGGTATCCTTTGACCCGAAGGCGGTGGGCGGCGTATGAGGACGCGGCAGAGGCTCAGCGCGCTCAAGCAATGGACCTATGAGCGGCTGTGCCAGGGGCGGATGATGAAAGCCCCGGCAGAGGGCATGGACATTACGCAGATCGTGCGGCAGGAGCCGCAGGTCTTTCTGGCATGGCAGCCGACGCGCCCGGATATGACGGGCCTGCTCAGCACAGACCCGCTGTCCGTCTGCCCCGGCATCCTCATCATGCCGGGCGCATCGTATGCCAAATACGTTGAGGAAAAGCGATTTGACCGATACAACAACGTCCGCAGAGGACAGGAGCTGGGACAGGGGCTGACGGTCAACATCCTGTTCAGCGTTTACGAGCCGGGCGTTCGCTTGCCCGGATTCATCGAAAGCGCGGGCAGACCCGAAGGGCTGGACATGAGCAAGATCATCGAAGGGACGGAAGAGGGGCTTTTCACGCTGACGGACTGGATGGACGACTGCCTGAGCGCGCTGATCGCGGAGAAATCCATTCCGCATTCCGACTTATTCCTGGACGAAGCGAATCTGGCTTATTCGCTGTACACCGACCAGAACTTTGTCGTGGACAAGCGCCCGCTCTACTACGGCTTCATCACGGCGAAATTCAACTGCTACGCCGACGACCGAGCCAATCCGATGATCGACGACTATCTCAAATAAACCGGCAGGACGCCGGAGAAAAACAGGAGGACATGAAACATGGCAGACAGTTATCTGCACGGCGCCTATGGTCAGCAGCAGGCCGTAGGCAGCCGCGTCGCCACGAAATCGCAAAATGCCATCGTCTACATCGGCACAGCGCCGGTGCATACCCTTGAGGGCGGCGGCGCAAACGTCAACAAGCCGGTTTTGGTGGAGAACATTGCCGAGGCGCGCAAGTATTTCGGCTATTCGGACAACCTGGCAGACTACACGCTCTGCGAAGCGATGAAGGTTCACTTCGAGCAGGGCGGCGTGGGACCGCTGGTCTTTATCAATGTTCTTGACCCGGCGAAGCACGTTACGGCCGACAAGAAGAGCAAGAGCCTGACGCCCGAAAACGGCCGCGTCGTCATCGCGGGCGCGGAGAAAATCGTGCTGGACACGCTGAGCGTGAAAGCCGGTTCCACCGCGAAGAAGAAGGACGAGGATTACACGCTGCGCTACGACAGCGGCAAGAAGACGCTGACTCTGGCGGAAGCGGCCGACGGCGCGCTGGGAACCAGCGCACTGACGATTGAGTACAAGGAGATCGACCCGAGCGCCGTCACCGCAGAGGATGTGATCGGCGAAAGCGACGGCGCAGGTCTGAACACGGGCGTATTCGCCATCAAGAACGTTTACCAGCAGACGGGCTACATTCCCTCGTTCCTGCTGGCTCCGGGATTTTCTTCCATCCCCGCCGTTCACAGCGCGATGGCGCAGAACAGCCGGAAGATCAACGGACATTGGGATGCCTACATGTTCGTTGACCTGCCGCTGGTCAGCGGCGCAACGCCGGTCACACTCGCCAGCGCGAAGACCTTCAAGAAGGCGAACGGCTACACCAAGGAAAACGAAACGGTCTACTTCCCGATGGCGCAGGGAACGGACGGAATCAAGTACCACCTTTCCGTACTGGCGGCGGCGAACTTTCAGGCGCTGCTGGCGGCACAGGACGGCATTCCCTACAAGACCGCGAGCAACACGGACTGCGGCATTATCGAAAACCTGTACATGGGTGAGGACAACGCGGGGCGCGTATATGACGACGCGCTGATCAACGAAGCACTGTGCAAGAACGGCATCGCATCCGCCGCCTATGTGGGCGGGCGCTGGTGCATCTGGGGATGCCACAGCGCGGACTACGACCAGGAGAGCGGCGACCAGATCAACGTATCGGAAACGAACCGCATGATGCTTTACTACATCAGCAACGATTTCCAGCACCGCCGGACGCTCGACGTGGATAAGCCGTTGACCGCCAACGACATTGCCAGCATCGTTGCCGAGGAGCAGACGCGGCTTGACGCGCTGACCAAGATCGGCGCGCTGACCTATGGCGAAGCCCACCTGAACGCGGACGCAGACGCCAAGAGCGACATCATGAACGGCGACTATTCGTTCACCTTCAACGTGACGACCACGCCGCTTGCCAAGTCGCTGACGGCGATTGTGAACTGGACGGAGGACGGCTTTACGACCTACTTTGAGAACTTCGGCGACTAAGGAGGAAACGCAACATGCCTCAGAAAGTATACAACAACGTGGAAGGACACCGGCTGATTGACAACAGCCGCGTGGCGGAGGATGTGACGAGCGTCGGACTGCCGACCATCACGCACCCGACCACGACGATTTCCGCCAGCGGCATGGCCATGGACGTGGACATGCCGAACACGACGCACCTTGACGCGATGGAGTTCAGCGTTTCGCACAACAACGGCGTCAACTGCGAATACCTTGCCGACCCCGGCAAGCATTTCCTTGAAACGCGCGTTGTGCGCCAGCGCTACAACGTGGCGGCGGGCGAGATCGAACACGAGAGCGTCAAATACCGGGTGACGGGCGTACACAAGAGTACGGAGAAGGGCAACATCGAAACGGGCAACCCCTATGGCAGCACCGAGAAATATTCGATTCTGCGGTACGAGGAGGAAGTGAACGGCAAGATCACGACCCTGGTTGACGCGATGGCAGGCATTATCAAATACAACGGCAAGGACTGCACGAACGTCGTTGAAAACCTGCTGAATTAAGGAAACGGAAAAGCGCAGACGTCTGCGCTTTTGAAAGGCGGGCGGCTCTTCCCTGAAAGCGGGGAGGAACCGCCCGCTTCATTTGAAAACGGAAAGGAAAAGAAAAATGAGCGAGACAATCCAAAAGGATGCGCAGGAAGCGAAGAAGGACGGCGCACAGGACGCGGTTACAGACAAGACCCTTTTCGACCCGGAAGTACAGCTGCAAAAATTCAGCAGGGGTAAAATCAGGCTGGCGACGCCGATTCTGGCGAGCGACAAGGACGTGACCGAGCTGATCTACGACTTTGCGGCGCTGACTGGGCGGGAGCTGGTGGCGGCGCTCGACAAGGGCGGCGCGGTCGGCATGAACGCTTTCAGGATCACCGACACGCAGGCGTTTGAACTCTTTGCAGCGGCAGCCGGAAAAGCGACGGCGGGCATCGACGCGACGGACATCCGCGAGCGCATGGGCGCTGTGGACAGCGTAAAGGCGGTGCAGCTGGCAACGGTTTTTTTCAGCGCCGCGAACCGGGCGGGAAACAGGCGTATCTCGAATGTGTGATCGACACGGCGCTGGCCTGCCACACATCCGTCACGGATTTGATGGACATGACGCCGGGACAGCTTGAGGACATACGGCTTGCGCTGCGCGCGGTGCTGAACAAGCAGAAAACGGCGAAGTAACCACAAAGGGAGAGAAGCGGCAATTCTCTCCCTTTTCCTTTTACGGGAGGGAAGACCGATGCGGCTCATCTACCAGGGGAAGGACATCACGGACAGCGTGGACATTGTATCCGCCGTGCATCGGGACGTATCGGACGGGCGGTGCGACTGCCTGGAGCTGACGCTTGACCATGCGGCAGCGTGGTATGGCTGGGGACCCCAAACAGACGACACGATTCTTCTGACTGAAAACGGATACAGCACGGGGACGCTCTACCTGAACACGATTGTGCCGGAGGGAGACAGTTTCCGCATCCTTGCGACGGCAGGAAAGAGCGGCACGCGGCGCAAAGCGTGGGCAAGCTACGCGGACAAAACGCTTGAGGACATCTTCAAGCAATGCGCGGCGGAGAGCGGCATGGAGAGCCGACTATACGGAGTTGAAGGAAAGCTGGCATATCCGTACCTGATCAGGAAGAACGAGGGATGCGCGGCGTTTCTGCTGCGGCTGGCGCACCGGGAGGGCGCGGTGCTGAAAACGGTATCCGGGCGATACACAGCGATCAGCGTTCAGGCGGCGCAGGAGCTGGCGGCAGGCGCGGTCATTACGCTTACGGCGAAGCAGCAGGGCGTGACCTACACGCGGCGGGAGAACACAAAATACGCCAGCCTGACGGTCAAAACGCCTTACGCATCCGCAACGGCGTATGACGAGGGCGCGGCGCAGGGCGAGAGCGTCATCCTCAATAACCTGCCCGCCATGGACAACGCGGCGGCAGGACGATGGGCGAGAGGGCTTTTGCTGATGCACAACAGGCGCGCCGAAACGCTGAGTATTGAAAGCGAGTTCAACGCGGGCTTTACCGCGATGGCGCGCATCGACATTGAGAGCGGCACAGACATGCGGGGCGAATGGATGGTTGACGAGGTGGAACACGACTTCATCAACCGAAAAAGCCGCGCATGGCTTTACCGATGCAGCAAAACGGTGGTATGAGCATGGGAATGTTTGACAGCAACGGATACATTCACGGCAGGCTGCCGGGCAGCCAGACGACGGAGACGGTCAAAGAGCGGAACAAGGTCGGCAGGCTCAGCCGGAAGCGGCTGATTGCCAGCTATCTATGCCACGGGGAGAAGAGCGCCTGCGTGGTCAAAGGGACATGCAGCGTGCTTGAAAGCTGCCGATACGGGCAGAGATACCTTGAACTTTCGAGGGCGAACCATGGAAAATGAATACGGCGCTGTCATCGAGCGCGGAGAGATCATTGAAAGCGAAAACAACCTGTACGTCGTGCGCTCGCTGACGCGGAGCGGCGTTACCACGCCGCCGATGCGCGCGGCGGACGGGACGATATACCGCAACGGGGATCGGGTTTACTTTTTTATGTTTGACGACGGAAACGGAAGAATCATCGCGGGCCTGTAACGCTTACGCCCGCACGGAGGCGGAGGAAGCAGCATGGCAGGCAAGGAACTCAGAGCGAACATCGTTCTTGGCGGACGAACAGACCCGTCGCTTGCGCACGTCGGCGCACAGCTGGAAATGCTGGGCAACAAGGTCAACCAGATCAGCAGCAGGCTGATCGACTTCGGCAAGGAGAACGTTCAGACCTACGTCGATTATGAAGACGCGATGCTGGACGCGCAGGTTGCGCTATCGACCCAGTACACCACCACAAGCGAGCTGGGCAAGGTGATGGAGCAGCTGGACAAATCGGCAATGGCGTGGGCGGCTTCTTCCCGATTCACGACGGACGACGTGGCAAACGCCATCTCCAACGCGGCGCACGCGGGATGGAACCTTGAGCAGATTTTAGGCGGCGTACCGGCGGCGATGAACATTTCGCTGGCGGGCGGCATGAATCTGGCGCAAGGGCTTGAATACCTGGTGGACATCACCAACGCGGCGGGACTGCAATTCGACGAGCTGGGACAGCTGACGGACTACTGGGCATACGCCGCGAACTCGTCTTCCACGACGATTCCCGAAATGGGCGAAGCCATGCAGAAGATGGGCGCGACGCTGCAATTCGTCAAGGGCGACATGGCAGGGCTGACGACCATGCTGGCGGTGCTTGCCGACAACGGAACGAAGGGTTCCGAAGCGGGAACGCTTCTGCGCAACAGCATGATCCGCTTGATCGCGCCGACGAAGAAGGCTGCCGAAGCCATGGATTCGCTGGAGCTATCCGAGGAAGACCTTGAAGACGTTTACAGCGACACGGAAGGGCTGGAAGAGGCGGTCGGGCTGCTCAAGGAAGCGGGATTCAACGCCTATGATTCCAAGGGCAACCTGAAAAACTTCCTGACCATCTGGAAGGATCTTCAAAAAGCGACGGCGGGGATGACGGAGGAAGAGCGCAACCAGGTTCTTTCCGCCGTATTCCCGACGAGAACCATCACGGGCGCGCTGGCGCTGCTGGAAGCGGCGGGCAAGGACTGGGACGGGCTGTATCAATCCATCCTCGACCACGCGGAGGGCTACGCGGACCGCGCGCGGGACACGATGGAAAGCGGACTGGGCGGCAGCCTGCGCGGGCTGGAAGCCGCCTGGGACGTTTTGGAAGCCAAGGTGGGCAAGGAGCTTTCCAGCCCGGTGGAGGGCATTACGGATTCCATCACGGACTTCATCAACGCCATCAACGGACTGGACGACGCGCGTTTCTCCATGCTGGTATCGGGACTTGAGGGCATTGCGGTCGCAGGGCCGGCGCTGATCACCGCAGGCGGCGCGCTCAAGCTCATCAGCTCGCTGGGCGCGGGCGGCGGCATCGCGCTGGCGGCTGTTGCACTGCTGGCATTCGGGGCGGCGGTCAGCAGCCTGAACGAATCCATTTACGCGGACAAATTTGGCGACCTTGAGCTGGACAAGGACGGCATCGGGCAATACCTTGATAGCCTGGGCGCGTCGTTCCAGACGGCGGAAGCGGACATCAGCAAATACAACACGGCGGTCGAAACGGCGGTCAGCGACTATTCCACGGCGAGCGGGACCTTCAAGGAATCGCTTTTGACCACAATGCTGACGGGCGCGACGCTCAGCGAGCAGGACATTGAAACGCTGAACGGGCTGGGCGAGCAGATGCGGCAGGCGATGATCGCCGGTATCGACGGCAGTTACAGCGCGGCGGAAGAAACGCTGGCGCAGTACGCAGGCGACACGGCGGAAAACGTCGCCGCAGACGACAGCCTGTGGTCGAATATCATGGACACGCTGAACTACGGTTACGAAAACGCCGTAGCGCAGGCGGAGGGGCTGAGCCAGCAGCTCAGAGAAGCGATGACAGCCGCCTTCAAGGACGGCAAGCTGACCAGCGAGGAGATCGACAACATTCAATCCATCATCGACCAGCAGAACGAACTGCTGGCGATACAGACGGATGCGCGGAACGCGACCGAACGCCAAAAGCTGCTGCGGCAGGCGCAGACGCTGGGACTGAGCGGGCTTTCCGAGCTTTCGGGCATGGCACAGGCTCAGCGGGACGCGGAGCTGGCGACGCTTGAGGATAACTACTGGCAGACTTACTACCAAACCCAGCTGGGCGGACAGATGAAAATCCGGGACGGGGTGATGATCACAGACCCTGGGACCCATGAAAAAAGACTTTATACGCAGGCAGACCTTGACAAAGAGCTGGAAGACCTGTATTCGGGCGACGCGAACAACCCCTACGACGGATACGAAGGGCAGCGCCACGCGGCGGAAGCCAGCACGGACAGGTTTCTGCTGGACTTGTGGAACAGCACGATTCTGGGCAGCGAGCTGAAAGACACCTGGAACGGTTTGGGTGAGCTGGCGGACAGTTACATCGCCATGGGCGCGCTGACGAGCGACGACCTGAACGCCTACACGAGCGGCTACGACAGCGTGGACAGGAGCGACACGGCGCGCTATGTCAGCGAGCTGATGCAGGCGCTGGGCGGCTATGCCACGGTGCAGGAGCGGGCGGACTATTACGCGGCGACGGGCGACCTTGAGAGCGCAAACGCTTTCAGCCGACTGCTGGCGATGTACACGCTGGCGGACGCGCAGACGCCGGGCATGACGACGCTGGAGCAGCCGAAGCAATACGCGCAAACGCCGTACTCGGTCGAGGACGCGCGGGCGCAGAATGAAGCGCTGCGCGAGCGGGACGGCATGACGGATTTGGCGTGGGACTACCTTGCCGACGCGATGAAATCCGGGTATACGTTTGACTTTGAAAACCTGATGAGCGGAAACGTGACCGACACAGGCTTTCAGAGCGGCATTCAGAGCATCACGGAGCGGCTGGGCGAGGTATACGACCTGGCGGCGGTCGAAGTGCCGGAAGCCTTCAGCGGCGGCATCCGCGACTATGCGGCGGCGTGGCGGCTGATGTTCGACGAGAGCATCAACGCGGAGGATTACCGCCTGCCGGTCGAGCCGCAGGTGGACACGGAGCAGGTGGAGCAGCAGCTGGGCGAGATGAAGGTGCCGGTGGAGATTCAGCCCAGACAGGCGGGAGAAGGGCTGAGCGACCTTGAAGGGCAGGGCGTTGAAGTCAGCGTAGACGGCGACACAACGGAGCTGACGGCAACCATCAACGCGGAAGACGGAAAGAATCTGCTCGAATACGTCAGCGGCGACGCGACCGAGCTGAGCATGACCATTTACGACCAGGACGGACAGACGCTCACGGAGAACGTGACGGGCGACGCAAGCGAGCTGGAGGACATCATCGCCAGCTACAACGGGCGGATCATCACGGTGCAGCTCCACGCACGGAACACGACCAGCAAGGACGACAAAAACGACAAGAAGAAATACGCCGAGGGCGGACGGGCGACGGAAGCATCCATCTTCGGCGAGGCGGGACCCGAATGGGCCATCCCCGAAGAACACAGCCGGCGGACGGCACAGCTGCTCAACAGCGCCAGAGAAGCCAGCGGCTTCACCTGGGATGAGCTGCTTTCCCGAAACGGCGGACTGAACGCAGGCGGCGGGGGCAGCCGGACGCTGGTCTATTCCCCGACGATTTACGCCAACGACGCAGCGGGCGTGGAAGCCAAGCTGAGCGAGGACAAAGCGCGGCTTGAAAAAATGCTGCGCGAAAAGGACATGCGCGACGACATAGAGGTTTATGCGTAAAGCAAAAGCGCAGACGTCTGCGCTTTTGACGCGACCGAAGGAGGCGGAAAGCCGTGGAGATGAGCGGCTACGAATACCACTGCGCGGGCGGAGAAACATTTGACAGCGCGGCGCTTGAAATCTACGGCGATGAAAAATACGCCGCCGAGCTGCTGTGCGCCAACCCCGCATACAGCGGGAAGAGCGTCTTTTCCGGCGGCGAGATTTTGGAAATCCCCGTCGTGGAAGGGACGGAGGAAACGGAGGGCGGCTATCTGCCCGCCGCAGCGCCGTGGAAGGAGTGACGCGGGATGGCGGTTATCGGGCAATACGGCGGATGGACATTTGAAATCCGGGCGAACTATATGCGCCCGTTCAAGGATTTTCAAATCGTGAGCGAATGCGAAACGGAAGACAAGACGGCGGACGCGCAGAAATATGTATCCGCCAAGAACGGAAAGCCCATTCAGATTACGACGACGGTCACGCTGAACGCCTATCTGGGCGTGAACGTGCGCGGGGACGCCATCGGGCTGATCGACGCGGCGCAGCGGTCATATCAGGGATACTTTTACATTCAGAGCAAGAAGCTCTTTCCGTTCATGCTGATGCTGACGAGGGCATCCATCAAGAACTTCGTGCTTTCCCCAAACGGGCAATGGATCGCCTGCGACATTGACCTGACGCTCAAGCAATCCAGCAAGGACTGGATTAACGGCGCGCCCGCATCAAGCGGAGGGAGCGGCTCGGGCGGCGGAAGCTCAGGCGGCGGGAGCAGCAGTTCCGGGAGCAAAAAGGCGTCGGTGAAGCAGAAAAGCACCATCGCCAGTAGCATTGCCAAAGGCGTTGCAAGCGTGGTGAGCAAGGTCAACAGCGCGCTTAAAACGACCAGCACCGCCAAGCGGGTCAGCAGCGTCATCAAAAAGACAACCGTCGTCAAGAAAGCGTCGCCCGCCAAGAAGATCATCCGGCGCAAGAAATAACGGGAGGAGCGGAAAACATGGCGCAGTACACCATCACCAACCAGCCGACGCCCGTTGACTTTGAATGCAATAACGACATTTTGGAGCGGACGCTTCAAAACTGCAAGAACCTGCTGATGACGCGCATGGGCGAGATTCCCTACGACCGATACCGGGGATTTGACCAGACGCTTTACGAGCTGCCGATACAGGAAATGAACGAGGCGCTTGTGCCTGAGCTTGACCGGCTGATGATGTGGGAGCCGGACGCGGAGGTCGTTGAGGCGGAAGCCAGGATCGACGAAAACGGCGAATGCCTGATCACGATGACGGTTGAAATCAACCTTGAAGAAAGCTGACGGGAGGCGAAAGAAGATGGACAACACGGAGATTCACTACCTGAGCTATGACCCGGACGAAATCTACAAGGAAATGCAGAAGGCGTTCATCGAAGCCGGAGGAGACGTGCTTTACCCCGGCGACGAAAAGGAAATGACGCTCAGGGCGGTTCAGAGCGTCATGGTTCAGGCATTTGCGGGTGTTGACAACGCGCTGAGAATGGCGACGCTGCGCTATGCGCAGGGCTACTATCTGGACATGTACGGAGAAAAGCGGAACTGCACCCGCATTCAGGCGGCAGCCGCCAAAGCGACGGCAGAGATCACGTTCAAGGCATCCGGCATTTCCAAAACGATTGCGGCGGGAACGGCGCTGACGGCGGACGGCGAACACATGTACACGCTCGACGAGGACGTAGCGCAGAGCGGCTATGCTCAGGTGATCCGGGCGGGCATTACGGCGCTGGACGCGGGAAGCGTCGGCAACGGACTGACCGAGGGGACGCAGATGCAGTTCATGATTCCGCAGGAGGCGGTGGAAAGCGTTTACTGCACAGGCGACGCGAAAGGCGGGCAGGAGAAAGAGGACGACGAAACCTACCGCGAGCGAATCCGCAAATTCGGGCTGGCGGAAATCACGACGGGACCGCAGATTCAATACGAAAGCGCGGCGATGGACGTGACCAGCGAGATTCTGGACGCGCGGGCAAGCAATCTGGGCGCGGGCAGGGTCGGCGTGGCGCTGCTGCTGAAAAGCTCGACGGGCGCAGGCGCCATTCTTGAAAGCGTGAAGGCGGCGCTGAATGCGCAGAGCGTCCGCCCGCTGACCGACGAGGTGAGCGTTTACGAGGCGGTCAGCATTCCCTACACACTGAACGTGCAATACCGAGCGGAGAGCAGCACGAACCTTGCCGCAAGCCTGGCGGCGGTCATCCGCGAATACCAGGCGTGGCAGGATGAAACCATCGGGCGGGCATTTAACCCGGACAGGCTGATGGCGGAGCTGTATCAGGCGGGCGCGATCCGCGTGATGTGGGGCGAGGGAAGCGCGTTCAACGGCGATGGGGAAGTGACCTACACCGAGATTCAGGCGAACGAGCGATGCAGGGGAACCATCACCCTGGCGGCGCTTTAAGGCGGTGGAAACATGCTGACATTTGACATTGCGCATCTGTTTCCGCGCTTTTTGCTGAACGACAAAAACGGATACGCCATGGCGAAAGCGATTGAGCGCGCCATGCAAATCTTCTGCGAGAAGCTGCAAACCGGCGTAGACACGGTGCTGGACATCGAAAAAATGCCGGAGTGGAGGCTCGATGAAATGGCGTGGGAAATGGCCTGCCTGTACGACTACGAAGCCGACGTGGAGAGCAAGCGGGCATGGATTCGGGACGCGGTTCCCATCTTCGCCAGTTTCGGAACGGTGGAGGCGCTATACAACGTGCTGGCAGGCTATTTCGACGCGGTGGAGGTCGAGGAAAACTGGCAGTACGGCGCGCCGCCCTATCATTTCCGCATCACAGTCAGCGGCAAATGGACCGACCGAAACGAAGCATGGGCAATCTCGGCGGTAGACAAAGCCAAGAACGTGCGCAGCATCCTTGACGACATCGCCGTGGGCAGCACGGGACGGCTGCTGATCGGCACGGAAACGCAATACCGGCGCTTTCCCTACGGGATGACAGGAACGGAACGCATGACTGGTACGCGCCCGACGGAAAGCACCCTCGGCAGGATACAGACGGCGGAAATCCGCGTGGCGGCGGAGGACGCGGACGGATACCGCTACCCCTACACGCCGGTCGGAACGACGCCGCAGGAGAACATCGCCGCAGCAGGCGGCGAAGGACAGACCATGATAACGGGCGAAGCGGATGGAAGCCTTTACGCCTACCCGCAGACGGGCGAGACCGTCAAGGCAGGAACCATCCCCCAGGAAAACACGGTCGGCGCAGCGGAACATGTTCAGACCCGAACACAATCCGACGGCACAGCGACCGTCTTTTCATACCGCGCGGCGAGCGGCAACACGCCATGCGGAAGCAACGAACCATTTTAGGAGGTGATATTCGGTGCTGACAGATACAGCGCTCCAATCCATGCGCAATCATCTGAAAAACGCCATCGCCTACGCGATGTACAAGGTCGGCGAAAGCTATTACCGGGCGGAGATTCAGGACGCATCGCTGCTGGCAGACGGGCGCATTGCGATTACCTTCATCATCGACCATACCATTGCGGGAAACGTGACGGTAACGGAGGTGCAGCTCTACGACCACAACGGGCAGCTGTGGGCGAGCAAGAGCGAGAGCATCACGCGGTCGGCGGTACAGGAGGGCATTCTGTACCGATTCCGCTTTTCGGTGACGGAAGGATGAGGAGGTGAAGGAATATGGCATACAAACGCACAAAATGGCAGGATCACGTTGTCGAGCGGCCGAGAACCTACACCAAGGTCACAAACGGCGACGGGAGCGAAACCTACACGCCCGCGCCGGGCGAAGTGTTGCAGCAGGGAACGCCGCAGAGCGCGCTCAATTTCAACAACCTTGAAGAAGGACTGCTGCACCTTTCGGTCGCCTTTGACATGCTGCAAAGCATCACGCAGGCGCAGATTCGGGAAAAAGACGAACGCATTGCGGCGCTGGAGGAAAAGGCCGCCGCGCTTGCGGCGGAGAGCAGCCTTGAAGGAGGCGGAGCATGAGTTACAGCGTACTGACCAGCACGCACGGGACGAGCGTGCGCAGCAGCGAAGGACGGCGCGAAATCCTTGTGGACAGCGCAGCCGACCTGCCCAGCCTGCCCGACGACACCGCGCCGGGAAGCGTCGCATATACGGCTGATTTCAGCGGCATGTGGATGAAGGACAACGCCGGAAAATGGCAGGAGATCGGGGGCGGCGGCTGATGGACATGGTTGCCTTCGGCGCGGCGCTCGCGCAGATCAACAAACGCATTACGGCGGCAAACACGGCGGCACAGGAGGCGGCGAAAGCCGCGCAGAGCGCCAAGGACGCGGCAAGCCTTGCGAACGCCGCCGCCAAGCTCGCCAGCGCCGCCGCAGAATCGGCAAAGCTCTGGACGGAGCTGCTGACCGAGTACACCCCTGCGCAGAATTTCTTCATCGCCACAACGCAGGCGCGCGTGAGGAAGAACGAGGAAGACATTGCGGCGCTTAAAACCAAAACGTCGGCGCTGACCTGACGCGCCGGGAAAGGATGACACATGGACGAAGAAATGAACATCCCTCTGACGGACGAGGAGATCGCCCGGCAGGAAGCGGAGCGCGCCGAGCGGGAGGAAAAGGAGCTTGCCCCATACCGCGCGGCGGCAAAGCAGCGGCACGAGAGCGCGGAGATCATCGCGGAGCATGACAACCTGATGGCGGACATGCTCTACGAAATGACGATGAACGAATTTGGCGAGGAGGTGTAATCGTGGCATATAAGCTGATGAAGCGCATCATCACGCGCGGGGGCTATGACCGGGACGAAGTGATGACCAAGCTCGACGCTTTTCTGGCTGCCGACCGCATCACGGCGGAGCAGTACAAGGAGCTTACGGCGATGATGGACAAGTGAGCAAAGCACTTGACCGCATCGCCCTTTTCTTTGCCGAAAGGCAGTACCGACACGACCTTATGCGATTGGAGGAAAACGCAATGACTTACAAGCTGATGAAGCGCATCATTACCAAGGGCGGCTATGACGAAGAAAAGACCAAGCAGAAGCTGGACGTCTTTCTGATGGCAGACCGCATCACGACTGAGGAATATCAGGAGCTGATGGAACTGATTGGCGGTGGCGCAAATGACTAATTCGCCGCTGGAATTTCTGGCTTCCCAGTACGGGAACGTCGTCAAATACGACGCGAGCGGCAACCCCAGCATCTTCGTGAAGTTTCCCAAAATGAAATCTTCCGACCTGGACGCGAGCCTGCCGGAACACACGCACCCGGCGTTCATCATCGGCGGCGTGGAGCAGGACTACATCCTCATCGGCAAATACAAGGCGGCGTCGCTGACGGGCAGCGGCAGCGACAACGGAACGCTGTACAGCCTGCCGAACATGCCGCCCGCGCACAGCCGAAACGCCGACCAGTTTCTCAGCCAGCTTCGCGCTTTTGGAAACGGCGTGAGCGGTATGACGGTCGCAGACCGAGGCTTCCTGCTGCTTCTGGCACAGAAGAACGGATGGAATCCGGGTGGCAACAGCGACTACGGGCATTGCTACAAGGACGGGACGCGGTACGAGCTGGGCAAGGCGGTCAAGGTCGGCGACAAGCGCGGCTATCGCGGATGGCTTTACGAATGCCTGACCGCCCATACGACCGCCGTCGAGCTGTACCCCGACATTTCGCCGCTGTACTGGAAGAAGCTCAAGCAGATCGGTGGCACGGAAGCCTACCCGACGATGCACGACAGCGGGCAGAACAACATGATTCTGACCCTTAACGGAAGCGGTCCTATGGACTGGTATCTGGACGGAACACCGGGCAGCGTATGCGACATCGTAGGCAACTGCTTTGAGCAGGATTACGGCTACCGCATCGTAGACGGCGAACTGCAAATCCTTGAAAACAACAACGCAGCAGACCCGGAAGCCGACCTTTCTGCTTCTTCTGCCGCATGGAAAGCCATTCTGCCGAACAGCGCGGACGACGGCTATACGCTGGTCGCGCCCGGCACGGAAGGAACGCTGCACTGGACGTGGGCGAACGGAAAAATCACGCTGGACACGGCAATGCCGACGCTTGACAGCGAATATCGCGGCACGAACTTCAAAGACCTTGCCGTGAACAGCGCGAACCTGCCCTACATCCCGACCATCGTGCGCGAGCTGGGGCTTTTCCCGACGAGCGGCAGCACGACAAAGGGTTATTACTATATCCAGTTCGCAACGGGCGAGCGCTTCCCCCGGCGCGGCGGCAACTACCTCAGCGGCGGCGTCATCGGTTTGGGCTACGAGAATTGCTACTACCCGCGCTCTTACGCGAGCAGGTACTATGGCGCGCGCCCTCGCTCCCTCTGAAAACCTGAATACTGACAACTGGAACCCTGAGGGGACGCGCGGCAGCGCGTCTCCTCGTTCTCTTTGGAGGAAAATATGGCTGTTGATTTTGCGAACATCGGTCCGACATGCCAGAAGATCGAAGACATGATCGCCTATGCGCGCCCGATCATCGGGCGATGGCCTGTCTTTTACCGCTACACGCTTGGCGAGGACATCTACCAGCAAATGATTCTGCTTCTGCGGCTGGCAACCAAGGCACGGCTGAGGCACTACAACAAGACGACCTTGCAGGAGCTGGACACGGAGAAGGAAATCCTGAAAACCCTTATCCGGCTGGCGAACGGAACCGAGTACAGCGACAAAAACGGCGGCAGGCGGAAGCTGCTTTCCGACCACAGCTACGGCGTATGGTCGGAGAAGATGTTCGAGATCGGCAGGCTGATTGGCGGCTGGATTGCCAGCGTGACCAAAGAGAAGGACAGCAAAAACGACTGATGCGCAGGCGGAAACGTCTGCGTTATCACAGGGAACGTTCCGAGATTTGGGCTTGACCTTTTTATAGTCCGGTGGTTCAGCGCTTCCCCCGGCGCGGCGGCAACTACAACAACGGCGGCAACATCGGTTTGGGCTACGAGAATTGCAACAACCCGCGCTCTAACGCGAACAGGAACTATGGCGCGCGCCCTCGCTCCCGACGACAGAAAAAGCGCTGCACGGCTATGCACCGGCAGCCGACAAACAGGACGGGAGGGGTTCGTTCCCTTCCGGGCGGCAAAATGCCCGGTCAATGAAAAGCCGACGGCGGCATGGAGGGAAGCTCCCCTGCGGTCAGCATCGCTGCGAAGCGCCCGGAAGGGCGGACGGCAAGGATTGCGCGCAGCTTATCCGGCAGGCGGACATTGCCTGACGGAGAGAAAGACAATCTGAGCCGCGCGGAAACGCCACGCGCAGCATGAACGGAGGCGGTTTCTACACGAGAAAGCTGCAAAATCAGAAAGACCGCATCTGTTCTTTTGAAAACTTACTCGCCGCATACCGCGAAGCCGAGAAGGACAAACGGTATCGCAGCGAGGTCATTGTATTCCGCTTCAACCTCGAAGAAAACCTGCTTTCCATCCAGAAGGAACTGCTCGAAGGCACTTACAAGGTCGGGAATTACCGGGAATTTTACGTTCACTACCCGAAAGCGCGGCTGGTCATGGCGCTGGGCTTCCGGGACAGGATTGTGCAATGGGCAATTTACCGGCAGATCAATCCGTTTTGCGACAAGCGGTTCATTCAGCACAGCTACGGATGCAGGACGGGCAAAGGAACGCTGGCGGCGGCGCAATGCCTGCTGAGCTGGGTTCAGCTCGTCAGCCGCAAGCCGGACGCGCGGGACTGGGTGATTCTCAAGGGCGACGTCAGCAAGTATTTTTACCGCGTCGATCACGCGACGCTCCTTGAAATTTATGCGTTGATTACCGATGACCCTTGGTTCATTTGGCTTGTCGGAACCATCATCAACAATCCAGACCTTCCATTTGGACTTCCAGAAGGGGCATCCATTTCGGATTGTCCGCGAGAAAAGCGGCTGTTTGATGTCGGCATGCCGATAGGCAACTTGACCAGCCAAGAATCCGCAAATATCTACCTTGATTTACTCGACCAGTATGTCAAGCACGTTCTGCGCCAGCATTTCTATCTGCGGTATATGGATGATTTTATTGTGCTGTGCCGCAGAAACGAGGTTCAGACGATATACGCCGACATTGAAAGGTTTCTGCGCGAAGCGCTCAAGCTGACCATCAGCCCGAAGAGCAAAATCATTCCCGCCTTACAGCCGGTTGAATTTGTCGGGTATCTGGTATCGCCGCACGGAGTGCGGCTGAGAAAGAAAACGAGCAGGCACATCAAATGGTCGCTTCGCAGCATTGAACGCGCGTATGCGGAAGGGCGCATCGGTCTTGACCGGGCGCTGGCGACGATAGAAAGCTACTTTGGGATGACGGAGCATTGCAGCGGATACAACCTGCGGAGATGGATCGCAGATCACATTGCTTTACAGAGAAAGGAGCCGGATATGAAACTGCCGGACGCCACAGCGCCGCCCGATGAAACGGGCAGGCGCTTTTATGACATTCTGCCGCAGGAGGACGGAACGGTTGACGTTTACCTGAACCCCGACGTCACGACGTACACGGACGGCGCGGCGCGCGAATACGACGTGGCGGTGCGCGTCATTCGGGGCGTGATTCCCTGGGACGGCATGGAAGAGGACATAGGCGCCCGCTATGAGGCGTGGTGCGAAAGCGCGGAGGTGATTCACCTGTGATCAGCATTTGGCATCTGCTATGGATTGTTCCGCTGAGCGGAATGATCGGCATGATCTTACCGGCGCTCTGCTCATTCAACGAGCGGGACGAACGAAAATAAAACCGCCCCAAAGGAGGAAAAGACATGGACATGGAAGCCAGAAAGCTCGTGCCGCTTACGAACGAGCATTTTGCCGCCTTTCTTGAAAACATGCTGGGCGCGCCTTACTGGTACGGAACGTGCATGTACAAATGCACGGAGGCGCTGAGAGCGAGAAAGGCGCGGCAGTATCCCAGCCATTACAGCGAGAAGCGCACGGCGCAGTACAAGCGCGACATCGAAGAAAAAAAGGTCTGCGCGGACTGCATCGGCGCGGCAAAGGGATACGCATGGACGGACGGCGGGCAGGGCGTAATTGAAGCCATCGGCACGGACGCGGCGATTGCGAACCGATACGGCTCGAACAAATGCCCGGACAAGGGCGCAAACGGCATGTTTGCCTACGCCAAGAGCAAGGGCATGGCATGGGGAACCATCGACACCATCCCGGAGATCGTCGGTCTTGCGGTGACGACGGCGGGACACGTCGGCTATTACATCGGCGGCGGATACGTCATCGAATTTAAGGGCTTTGCCTACGGAAGCGTCAAGACCGAACTGAAAAAGGGCAAATGGACGCACTGGTACATGCTGCCATTCCTTGACTACGGCACGGCGGACGTCACGCCGAGCGAACAGCCGGACGCGGGAGAAAATCAGGACGCGACCTACACGCTGGGCAGCCGCCTGCTCAAGAAGGGCAGCCAGGGCGAGGACGTGCGCGAATTGCAGCGCATTCTGCTCGAACTGGGCTATGCGCTGGGCAGCTACGGAGAAGGCGGCGACGGCGTGGACGGCAAGTTTGGCGCGGCGACGGAAAAGGCTGTGCGCGCTTTCCAGCGAAACCAGCAGATCGCCGTGGACGGTAAATACGGCAGCGTGACCCACGCGGCGCTGATGGGCGCGCTGGCAGACCAGGACGCGATGAACACCGACGACGCGCAGGACGAAAACGAAACGCCGGAGGGCAAGACGCTGCGCATCACGGCGGACGGCGTGAACGTGCGCACGGGCCCGGACAAGGCGTTCAAGATCATCACCCGCGTCAACCGCGGCGAACGGTTTGAATACGTCGCCACGGCGGAGAAGCAGGGCTGGTATGCGGCGCTGATCGGCGGTAAGGTCGGCTGGGTATGCGGCGAATACGCCGAAGTTGAGGAGGCGTGACCATGCCAGAGAACATGACCATGGAAGGGCTGATGCTCACGGTCGGCATCATTCTGGCAGCGATGAACCTTTACAACGTCTTTGCGACGGCGCGAAAGAACGCGCGGGAGGAGAAGAAGCGGCAGGCTGAGCCGACCGTTACGCTGGAAGGCGAGATCACCGGCATCAACAAGAAACTGGGCACGGACAAGCTGCGGCTCGACGAACACGAAAAACGGCTTGCCGACCTGAGAAACGGACTGATGGCAAGCTGCGCAGGGGTGCAGGCACTGCTTGAACACGAACTGCACAACGGAAACGCCGACGAGATGCAGTTGGCCAGCAAAGAAATCAACACCTGGCTGCGCGAGCGCCCCTGAAAAGCGCAGACGTCTGCGCTTTTGAACACGACACAAGCGGCGAACGCCGCCTGAAAATAACGACGAGGAGGACAACATGATGATTTCCATTTCCGACGTGATCCTGATTTCCCTTTTCATTGAAGCCATTGTGGGCGCGCTCAAGCCCCTGTGGTCGAAGGACGGCGAGAAGCTGTCCGTTTCCGAGTATGTTTCCATGGGCATGGGCATTCTGCTGGCAGTCAGCTGCAAGATCAACATGCTGGCGTATGTGGTGGAGCTGAGCTACCCGGTATGGGTGGAATACGTCTTTTACGCGCTGACGGGCATCGCCATCGGGCGCGGCACGAACTTCCTGTACGACCTGTGGAACAAGCTCAAGGAATGGCAGACGGGAAAACTGGAAACGGCAAGTGTTCTGAGCGCTTCCATCGGCGAAGCACAGGAGCTTCATACCGCACAGGCGCAGGAGGAAGAAATCGACCTGGATATTACGCATTGGAATCTTGAATGGCTCAAGAGCTTCTGCGAATGCAATGACATGGACACGACCGGCTGCGAGAACCGCAAGGACTACATCGACGCGATTGAGCGGGCTTTTTCTGAGAATCAGGAGAAGTAAGCGAGCGGGCTGAAACCAGACAGGCATAACGGCACCCGGCAGGACGCGGTTTCTGCCGGGTGATTTCTTTTTCGGGCAATGAGTTTGACATATTCGGGAGGAGTGAAAACACATGAGGTTGAGCAAAGCGAAACGAGCGGCAAGGACAGCGCACAGCGCTCCGCAGACGCGAAGCCCGCGTCCGAACGCAGAGAAGGGGGCGGACCGGCTATGAATACAGTACAGCCCATACGGGACGAAGAAGCGCTGCGGCGCTGCTTTGAAATTGCGCGGGCGCATGACCGGGAGAAGCGGCAGGGCGAAACGAACTGGGAGCTGCTGCTTGCCGTAGGCTTTTCGACGAGCCTGCGAATCAGCGATATTTCGCGGATGCGGGTGCGCGACATTGCAGGCACGGAGCGGGTGCAGGTCAAGGCGAAGAAAACGGGAAAAGTCACGAACATTTACGTCAACAGAGAAGCACGGAAGAGGATTGAGCGGCTGCTCAAAGGGCGGGAGCCGAACGAGCTTGTCTTTGCATCGCGGCAGAAAGATCCGGAAACGGGAATGCCCCGCGCCATTACGCGGCAGAGAGCCTACCAGATCATCAACCACATTGCGCGCATGGCGGGAATACAGGACAGAATCGGATGCCACACGCTGCGCAAGACCTTCGGATACCGATACTACAAAGAAACGGGCGACGTGGTGAGCTTGCAGCGGATTTTATGCCATTCATCCAGCAGGGAAACGCTTCTGTACATCGGCGTGATTCAGGAGGAGATCGACAATTCGCTCAGGGGGTTCAAGACGGTATGGTGAAGAAATACAAAACGATTTACGCCGATCCACCATGGATGGAACGGGGCGGAGGGAAAATCAAGCGCGGCGCAGACAGACATTATCCGCTGATGCGGACGGAGGAAATCAAGGCGCTGCCGGTCAGCGAGCTTGCCGACACGGAGGGATGTCACCTGTACCTTTGGACGACGAACAATTTTCTGCCGGATGCGCTGGAGGTGGTCAGGAAGTGGGGCTTTCGATACGTCAGCATCATCACCTGGATGAAGGACAGGCAGGGACTGGGGCAATACTATCGCGGAATGACGGAGCATTGCATCTTTGCGCGGACGGAAAAGAGCCTGCCGTATAAACTGCTGGATGGCAAACGTCAGCAGGGCGTGACGGGTTTCTACGCGGCGAAGGGCGCGCACAGCGTCAAGCCGGAAGAGATGCGGCGGATGATTGAAAAGGTTAGCTATGCGCCGCGCATAGAGCTGTTCGCCAGAGAAAAGCACGAAGGATGGGATGTGTGGGGGAATGAGGTGGAGGGCGCCGACTTCACAGAAAATGTGTCTTTCAAATAGGAATACGATTGGGAGGAAAGCGGTATGGCTCTTGTAGAACATGATATTTGGGGAAGCAGACGTGACAAAGTTAAACTTGCCATAGACAGAATTAAAACCTTTGCGCCAGATGAAGGATACTTCGTTGCATTCAGCGGTGGGAAAGATTCGGTCGTCATTAAAGTGCTATGCGAGCTTGCAGGCGTACCTTATGAAGCACATTACAGCGTTACAACCGTTGATCCGCCGGAACTGGTTCGCTTTATTCGCAAAGCATATCCAGATGTGATATTTGACAGACCTGAAATGTCCATGCGTCAGCTCATTATTTATAAGCAGATTCCGCCGACCCGTTTGATGCGGTATTGCTGCGAATATTTGAAAGAAAGCCATGGCAAAGGACGGATCACCATGACGGGCGTTCGCTGGGCAGAGAGCCGGAACAGACGGAATAACCAGGGTACAGTCACCATGTTCGACGGAAAAACAGCGGCGATAGCGGCTGATGAAAATGGCGCGGTCTTTGAGAATACCCGGCACGGCGGCATTATTCTCAACGATGATAATGATGAAGCGCGGCGTACTGTGGAGCAATGCTATCGAACCGGGAAAGTGCTGGTCAATCCCATCATCGACTGGACAGACGATGATATATGGGAATTTATAAGGGCATACCATGTGCCGTATTGTTCGCTGTATGATGAAGGATGCAAGCGTTTAGGCTGTATTGGCTGTCCGCTTGGTGGATATGCTTCACAGAAAAAGGAATTTGAACGATGGCCCGCTTATCGCAGGCTGTATATCCATGCGTTTGACGACATGCTGACGGCAAGAAAGAGAAGTGGAAAAAACAATCATCACAGTTTGTGGAAGGACGGAGAAGGCGTATTCCGATGGTGGATAGGCGAAGGAAAGACGAATGACTCGAATCAAATGACATTTGACGAGCTTTTATAATCAATTTCAGCCGGGAGAAAATGCCCCGGCTTTTTTCTTATGCCCTGAAAAGCGCAGACGTCTGCGATTTTTGACGATTGGGTTGCTTTGCAATTACAATATTTTTTCAACTTGATTGACGCGAAAAATGCGGATTGATATAATAAAAGCAGGTTCGCACCCATACGCATAATAAATAAGTGATGCTGATAGGAGGAAGATTGCGAATGGACTTGAACGAATTGATCGCCGGTTTTTCTACAACTCCCTTTCTCTTTGTTGGTTCCGGCTTCTCAAGAAGATATTACAACTTGCCGGATTGGTCTACATTGTTACGCATCTTTGCCCAGAGACTAAGCGACGATGGGTTTATTTATAATAGCTACTTGAGCAGGGCGCGGACAGAACAGAAAAACCAGAGCTTTGAATTACCTCGTACAGCAGAGCTCATCATGAAGGACTTTGACGAGCGATGGTTTGCAGATCCTTCATTCCGACGTTTGGATGCGGCGCATCTGAAGTATGTAGAACAGCAGCAATCTCCATTTAAGGTGGAAATTGCACAGTACATTGAAGAAAATTCAAGAGCTGTTCCTGAAATGCAGAATGAGTTGGAACTGCTTAAACGTGTATCATCCAAGAGCATAGCAGGCATAATTACGACAAATTATGATTGCCTGTTGGAATCCGAAACAGATGAATACAGAACGTATGTAGGACAAGAGGAACTTGTATTCTCTCCTATACAAGGATGGGCGGAAATATACAAGATTCATGGCTCGATAACAAATCCAGAAAGTATCGTTATAACAGAAAGTGATTACATTTCTTTTGAAGAGAACTGCCCATATCTTGCATCAAAATTGATGACGATATTCATGGAATACCCAATCATTTTTATGGGCTATTCGCTGAGCGATCCTAATGTTCGGATGATTCTCGAATCACTTGTCAAGTGTTTGTCTCCTCAAAATCTGAATAAACTGCAAAATCGTTTCGTGTATGTGGAATGGGAGAAAGATCGGGATGACGTTCTGATCTCTGATGCAGCCATAGCTATTGGAGATAAAACGATACGAATGACGAGGATCGTAACAGATAATTTCTCTGCGGTATTTCGTTCTTTAGAGGGAAAACGAGCCACTTTGCCTGTCAAAGTTTTTCGGTTATTCAAGCAGGAGTTTTATACCTATGCTTTAACAAACCAGCCAACAGCAACCTTGCGTGTGGCAGGCATAGACGATCAACGGGTTCAAAATGACGAATTGGTGCTTGCAATAGGAAAAGCATCGTCATTTGGTTTAAGAGGTCTTCGTGGACTTACGGCAGAAGAATGGTATCGTCACATTGTACTGCATGATATTGTGGAATTTACTGCGGATGATATTCTTGACATTGCATACCCGGCATTGAGCTTGTCGAATGGCAAACTGCCGCTGAATATGCTATTACATGAGGCGAAGAAATCACACGATAATATTGATAACGAAAAGATCGTTCACAATTTTAGGGATGCGTTAAATTCTGCCATCATAAAAAGCAGAGAAAGAAAAAAGATACCGCATCGAAGTGTAAATGGGATTCTAAGCGATAATGAACATGATTTAAGGAAAGCCATGGACTGCATTGCACATTTGCAAGAAAATGAAATAGACATAGGGGAACTCGAAGCGTTCTTAGCGGAGCGATTTAAGACGAAAGATTATTATAAGAGTATATCCGGCAACGAGAAGTCAGCACTCAATCGCCTTGTCAGAATTTTTGATTGGATGAAATATGGTAAATAAAAAAAGCCCCCCAGATCAGTGAATATCAGATATTCACAAAATCTGGGGGGCTTTTCTCGGAATCCTTATGTTGTAATAATCTTTTGACTACACAACCAGAGCCAGAATACAATAAGCCACAGAATCATGCGAACATGACGCATCTGACTAAAGTACTCTAACCTCCTTGCTCTGGATGCGTCCCCATTATACTGCATAGCGTGCATGTTGTCAAGTGAGTTTAACATAATGGCACATGGTTAAACTCAGCCCAAAAGAGCAGACGAAAAACAGCGGTAAAAAATAAGAAGCGATTCTCCACAGGCGAGTTTAACACAATCTCCTATTATGTCAAACTCAGAAAGGAAAAACAGGGCATTATCCACAGAGGATTGTTGATAAACTGTGGAAAGCGGAAAAGCAGAAAAAGACCGCGCGCCTTATGGCAGGCGCACGGCTCAAAATGGTTTTGCGGCGTTGTCAGCGCGCGTATTCGCACTGAAGCAGCATGGGATAGGGCTTTGGGTAATTGCGCGTTCCCTGCAAGAGAACGAAGTGGTTCAGATAGGCTATATCGTCCGGCGAAAGGCTTTCCACGTCTTCCGCGCCGTCGAATTTGACGAGAAACAGGTTGCCGCAGAGCTGCGCGTTGCCCATGTTGTCTATGGCGCTGATCTTCGGATGGTCGGCGAAGAGAGATTCATCATCGCAAATGACGGTGAAGCGTCTGCCGTGCGAAACGCCGATGCAGCGTTCCGTCATGTCGATGTTGCGGCAGCCGAGCGCCTGACGGAAAGCGTTCAGGCTATGCTCAAGCGTCTTTACGGATACGGTTTCATTCTGCACGTCGATGAACAGCCCGGTGATCTGCCGGGGCTGTTGCAGGGACTGCGCGAAAAGGTCCAGAGAATCAAAATGCTGTGCCATGTGGGAAAACCTCCTTCAAAATATCTCATGCTTATTTGGATTGATATATCCTTGATTGATACATGTGTACTGAATGAACAGTGCAAGCGACTGTTCCGCCGTCAGCGTAAGCAGGGCGTCATAGCCGCCGAACGCCTTGAACTGCGCATAGGTCATGACGTGTTCGCTCAGCTCTTCAAGGCGGCGCATCTGCCCGGTTTCTGCCCACGTCTGCCGAAATGCTTTTGCGGCGTTGCGCGCCTGCCGAATGATCTGCGCCTGCGCTTCGTCGGGCAGCGGGATATAGAGCTTATAAGCGCCGCATGGGGCAATATGGGCGACGGTTTGATAGTCGCCGCCGCACATGCGGTTTCGGTTATAAACGGTGATCCCATTTCCAAGGCATCCGAATCCAAGGTCATACGTTTTCATGGTGAAAATCCTTTCTGCCGCCGTATCGGGCGGCACGTCGTCGTTTTAATCGGCGGGCAGCATGGCGGCGAAATCATCCAGCGACATGCCCTGGACCTTCTGCGGGGCGGGCAGAGCGTCTTTGCCGAAGGTGCGCGTAAACCATTCCTGCCAGGTGATCGTTTTGATATGCCATTTGGCGGCGCGCTCAAGCTGATACTGCCCGGCGTCTTCGCCGACGACGAGCAGGGTGCAGCGGGTATTGATCTTCGGAAATGCCCGGCCGCCCAGGCGCTGGGTATGAAGCATCATAGCGCGGCGTTCCAGCTTTGGGCAGCTTCCCGTAAACGCTACGGTTTCGCCTGCGAAGGGCTGGGCAGGGTCTGAAAGGATTTCGGGGCGCTGCGCTGTCTGCGTGGCGGGCGGCTGTTTCGCCGCTGTGCGCGTCTTCTTTGCCTTTGCCGGGAACGGCTTGCGGGGCTGGGCGTCTGCCCTGCGCCGGTTTGCGGCGCGGTATGCGCTGAGCGTTTCCGCGCGCCGCCTTTGAGAAGCGGCGCGGGAAGCGTTGAACCAGGCGATCAGCGCGAAAGGAAGGGCGGGGAGAAGAAAGACAAGGGCGGCAAAGAGAACATAGGAATCATAGGATTTCATGGCGTGATCCTCCTGCTGAGCGGTGGTTGAAATGGTCAGACGGCAACGGCTTCGGCGAAGTCGTCCAGGGTGAAGCGGCGAACGGTGAAATGCGCGGCGAAATCATCCAGCGTTTCGCGGCTGTACTGACGCTGCATCTGTTCGGCAATCTGAGAAACGACGGCGCGGGCTTCGGTCTGCGCCTCTTCCTTCGTGTATCCGTCTTTGATCTTGCGGCGCAAAATGACTTTTTCGCATTCCTCAAAGAAGATTTGACGGGCGGCAGGGCTTGCGAAACGCACAAGCGCCTTGTGGACCTGCTTTGAATCGACCTTGCGGGCGTTCAGCAGGTCACGGCAGACGGCGCGCCATTGCGCCGCCCGGATGGTCAGGAACGGTTCGCGGCCCGTCTTCGCCGCGTCCTGGGCGGTGTATTCGTCCAGGTCGTATTCGGTGAAGCAGTCGCCGAACGGGTTTTCGTACTGGATGGTCAGCGTCTGACGGTGAGCGGTTGCGAAAAGAACACGAATAGCCATGGCAGCAATCTCCTTTCGATTCATCAGGCGGCGTTGAACTGTTCGGTCAGCGCGACGGCGGCGCGGTACGCCTTGAAGGTCAGTTTCTTGTTGTAGGTGCCGTAAGTCGGGGAATAATAGAATCCGGCGGCTTTCGCGGCTTCGATCATGCGGCTGTCTGCGTCGGCGGCGAAACGAATCTGCGTCCGCTGGGCTTCGCCGTTGAAGAAAATGGAATAGCCCGCTCCGTCAAGCCGCGTTCCGATGAACGACTTTTTGGGAACAGCGCCGCGCGCCTGCTTCGGATCGCGCGCCGGTTTTTCTTCGGCAGCGTCTGGTGCTTCGTTGTCGTTCAGGTCGATATGGCGTTCAGCAACGACGACGTTTCCGGTGCTGGTCACGGTTGCCCGATACCCGGCGGGAATACCCGCGGGCTGATCAGCGGCGTTCTGTTCGGCTTCTTCGGCCGGCGCGGATTCGCTGGAAACGGCGGCGATGATGGCGGCGTGGCGGGGATCGTCGGCGGAAACGGAAATAACCGCGTCCTTGTCGGCGTCGTCTGCGTCCAGCGTGACGAAAATGGTCACGCTCTTGTCTTCATGAACGACGTATTCAGCGGGGAACGTATGCCCGTTGACGGTCAGGGTTTCGGCGGTGAATGTAAAAATGTTCTTCATGGTGTTGACCTCCTGAAAATGATTTTGCGGCGTTGTTGGTTATCCGCGACGCCTTGCGGCGTTTCGGGCAGGGGACCGCCCTGCCCATCGTCAGGCGGAAATGGTTTTGCGGCGTTATTCGTCCTTCGGCTGATTCAGAATCAGGCGGACGGCTTTTTCGGCGCGGGCGGCGGCGGAAACGATGAACCGCTTGTCGTCTTTCAGCACGGACAGCCAGCTTTGAATATACGCGGCGGAATTGCGGAAGCTGGAAACGCTTTCCATGCCGATTTCGTGAAGGATCGTCGCCGCGCCAATTTCGGCGACAAGCTCTTCTTTGCTGTACTCCTGCCCGCCGAAATGACTTTCAACGTCGCCCAGTTTCAAACGGTTCAGGCGCGAAGGGTGGCCGGTGCTATGCGTCGCTTCGTGAAACAGGGTCGAATAGTATTCCGGCGTCTGCCGGAACTGTTCGCGCAGCGGCATGGAAATCTTGTCGGCGTAGGGCGCATAATACGCGCCGTCCTGCTTGATGGATTCAAAGCGAACATGTTCACGGGCGATATAGCTTTCAAAAATGGTTTCGGCCCGTTCGTTCTTGTCGGCGGACTTGACCGCTTCGGGCGTTGGGTACTTCGGCGTTATGCCGTCGCAATCCGAAATGTGAAACACGTTGAAATAGCGCAGGACGGGCAGACCTTCGGTGACGGTTTTGCCGTCTGCATCCTTGACGGGCTTGCCGTCTTCGTCGGTCTTCTCCTTCGGGATCACCTTCCAGAAGACGACCATCTTCGCCTTCGCGCCCTTCTTGACGCTGCCGCCTTCCTGCTTGCACTGGTTGAAGGTGACATATTCGCCCGGTTCGCCCAGCAAAAGCTGGTTGATCAGGGAATACGGTTTGCCGGTCGCGTGGCTGATCGCGCCGGACGAAATGCCGGACCAGGGCTTTTCCCAGGGGATCACGCCTTGCTCAAGCATGGCGGTAATTCTGTCGGTGATTTCGCTGTAAATGTCAAATTTCATGGTGTTGGCCTCCATTCGCAAAATGCTTGCATCGCTTGAATTCTGCCTGCTTTTTGTGATAAAATGGGGGCAGGGGTTAAGCAGGAGTTTGCCCCTGCCCTGGACTGGGCTGCCGCCTATGCGATCTGGACGCTGGGCGGCTTTTTGTTACCCGTTCTTGCGCTGCCTGATGGCTTCAATGGCGGCATCCAGGTTTTCCGCTTCGCGCAGAATCTCCAGGATTTCCAGCCGTTCAGCCTTGAGCAACGACGCTTTGAACTCTTGCAGCTCAACCGCGTTCATGCCTTCGCTGACCTCCTGCATGTTGTCCACCTCCTGCAATGGTTTCGCCGGTGGGCTGTCGCCCTGCCGACGCTGAAAGCATAGCACAAAAAACCGGCCCGAAACGGAGCGCACCCCGTCGAAGACCGGTTTTCGAGCATCATACCCCCTACGGGGGTAAATTTTGCAAAAAAAAAAATTTTCGAGAGGCCCAACGCGCGCGTGGGCGTTATTTGTTCCCGAAGTCTGCCGCCGAAAAATGGGCGGTCCCATGACGTGACAACAGGGCGGTAAAATCCAACAAGACGGCAGGCGGATTAAAGCGGCGGCGATATAGCGCCGCCATGCTGCCGACACGAAGCAGGGGGAACGGCGCTGGACGTGGCGAAAAGCTGGGCAATGCCGACAAGCTGCGCTATGTGTGCGACGCGCCGCCATAGGTTTGCCGAAATGTTTTTCAAGGAGTTTGGCAGGGCTTCACGCTTTACGCTCGGCTGTTTGCCGCAACGACGAAGACGCGAAACGGTTGAGCCGAAGGGCTGAACGCTATGCCGCGCGCGATGAAGTTGCGGCAAGGTCGAAGACGAAGCGGCGGCAATGGCTGCCCAGATGTTGCCGATCAGCGCGGCAGATGGCGAAGCGATGCAGAAAGCAGGGCAGGCGGCGGCAATGCTGCCCAGGCTGCGGCAGACGATGAACCCGGCAAGGGCGGCGCGATACGATGCAGGACGGCGGCAAGCTGCCCAGCTCAGGAGCTGGACACGATGGGCAAGGCGTGGGGCGGCGATGAAGCGGCATAGCCTGTCACGGCAGAGGCTTCATCATCACGCGGGCGCGCCTGACGCGCCCCATGATGCAATTCCCGTAGGGAATTGCTCTTATTCGCGCGCGTAGGTACTGTGACGGGCGGCGGGAAGAGGTGCGGTCGCGGCGAGCCCGCCTTTTCGTTAGTTTACATATTTCATATAGGAGTTCATTCACTTGGCGGGCCGGCTGGTACAGCAGCTTTTCGCGCGCGCGCGAATCATTGAAAGCATAAAAAAGAAGAATCCACAAGATGCAGATTCTTGAACAAAAGCGAAAATGAAATTGAAAGAGCAGAAGACTTCATACGCGGGAGAACGCTATATTACAATTTATTAGTCTTTGTTTAGGATAGTTTAACACTTTTGTAACACGGGAGGGGGGGTAAAGTGTTATACTTTTTATGTGCAATGTAATATTACAAAATTGCAGCACATGAGGAGTAATACCATGAAACACATTCTTTCTATCATTGCAATTCTGTTTCTCACGATGACCTGTACTGCTTGCTTTGCAGAAAGCGACGAAGAAGTTGCTTTGACAACTGAGAACGAAATTCTATTTTCAAATATACCGTGGGGATGCGATTATAAAACATTTGAAGATATTTTGATTAAGCAGGGAGCAAAGTTTACATCTGAGCATGAAGTGCTTGGCGATGGAAAGAAGTATTCATATTCGTTCGGTATAAGTGGTTTTAGTGGCGCGAATTACAGTGATGTAAAAACCGACTACTATACCTTGAAAAATACTGAGCAGAAGAAATCTCCGTGGGGTGATATGTACACACAGTATAATCCTGTAATCAATGTTGCAGGGTATCAGGTGTACATGATCACAGCTTGCTTTTTTGCTGATACAGATGAGCTATATACGATAAGAATAGAAATGTCGAAAACCACAAAGAACGGAGAAAGCGTTTCTGCGTCAAGTATGTTTGATGATATGAACAGAAAACTCACAAGCATATATGGAACACCTTATCAGGATAGCTTTGAATCAAGGGGAACGCTGGGCGGAAAAGATACCATCATTACTTATGCGTGGCTTGGCGGAGAGAAAACGGGGCTTGAATTGGCGTGGTCCAGTACAAAGGGCAGTCTGCGAGGAGCACTTGACAAAGATAGCATAACTTTAAGATATGGAAGAACAGATTCAGACGAAGCTATGCGCTTGCGTAGAGAAAAGCAGCAAGGCGCACAAGTTGATAAGGAACAGCAAGCGATAGATGCCGTAGCCGATGATATGTCAGGACTGTAATGATGGCGGAGGCATACTGTCATGAACGATACTACGATAGTGGTATACCTCATTTTGTTACCTCTTGCTTTAATTATCTTTGCTTTTGTCAATTCCAAAACACATTCAAGAGGCATGAATGATGATGATTGGAAGCAGGTTGAGCGAAGTCATAAAGAATGGGATCGCGTTACCTGGGCAGAGAAAACATCCACTGCACAAAAACATCTTGATAAAATGGAAGCCGACTATGAAATGGCGGTAGCTTCTGGAACGTCTGAAAAGGCACTTGCAATTATGCGTGATAATCTGCGAGAATCAAGAGAAGATGTAGAGCAACGCAAAAAAGATAAATGGGAAGAAAAAGCGGATAAGGTACTTTCTGATTTTGCAGATGAATACGAACAAGTGATTTCGTGTGAAGAATGTACCTTTTCGGAATTGGAGCAGGTAATTAAATCAAGAAACAGGTGTGTGAATCTCTGGTATAAATACTGGGATACATTGAGAGATTGTGACGTTACAGTTTATCCGAAGCAATATATGCGGGACTATTTGGGAAACGACTATGATCCGTGTATGGAGAGCAGTGAAGCGCTAAAAAAGAAGCTGGACGAACATGTGAATATAATCCGTCCAGAGTATCAGCGAAAAAAGAAATTGCTGAATGCTATTCTCAAGGAGATTGAGAATGAGGACATGGTTATGCGAGTAGCCTTGCTGAAAAGAAGTTTCTCCAATGCAACAGAGAAGGAAGTTGCCTGCTGTTATCGGGCGCTGGTTGCTGGTGGTAAGGTGGTTGAAATAAAAATTGGCAATCGCTGGTTTGCAATGCTGTCAGACAAGGAAAAGAAAAAGCTCTGCGGGAAGAATCCCACAGAGCCGAAAGCGTGACAAAGCGCCGCGCTTTGTTATGCACAGGAGGCCAACACCACTTGTTCTCGCAATGCACGTTGGTATCATATCACAAGGTCGCTGAAATGTAAAGCGGGTGGATTGCAAATATCATTGTGTTATTGCATTTTGGGTTCTTATGCGGTATACTGGGCATCGAGGTGATTTGAATGCCGACCGCAAAAACGAAAGCTGTTCGAAAATACAATGCGAAGGCTTATGACCGAATCGGAATTGTCGTGCCGAAAGGTCAACGGGAAGTAATCGCAAAACATGCCAAGTTACATGGCATGACGACTAATAACTTCATAGTCACGCTTATTAAAGAACAGCTTGAAAAAGATAATGCAGAATAGCAATCACCCGCGTCATGACGTATGGCGCGGGTGATTTTTATATATACAGATATAGGAGGATGCACCATGAGAATTTACAAGCAGCTTACATTTACTGACCGACTGCGTATTGAAAAGATGCTGAAAGAAAAGAAGTCCAAGAGAGAAATTGCAGATGTGCTTCGCGTACATTTTACGACGATATACCGTGAAATCAAGCGCGGACAGTATGAACACCTGAACTCGGATTACACTACCGAGCTTCGATACAGCCCGGATATTGCACAGAAACGGTATGAAGAATCTTTGCGAGCTAAAGGTCCTGGATTGAAAATTGGAAAGGATCATGAGCTGGCGACATTCCTTGAAGAAATGATTGCTGACAAACACTATTCTCCTGATGCTGCGCTTGGAGAGATTAAGCGCAGAGGTTTGAAATTCTCGACGACTATTTGCAGAGTGACACTGTACAGCTATATTGACAAGGGCGTGTTTTTAAGGCTTACCAATAAGGACCTGCCTCGGCAAGGAGAGAAAAAAGAAAAGCACAGGGAAGTTCGTGCAGCACGTCCGCCGCGCGGTGAGAGCATAGAGAAAAGACCGAACGAAGTCAATGATCGCTCGGTCTTTGGACATTGGGAAGGTGATTCGGTCGTAGGTAGAAAGGGAAGCAAGAAGACGCTCTTTTGCCTTACAGAAAGAGTGACGAGGAAAGAACTTGTATTCCACTTGCCGGATAAAACTGCCGCAAGTGTCGTTCGGGCGCTGGATACACTGGAACACAAGTTCGGTGATCTGTTTCCAAGACTATTTAAGTCCATAACATTTGACAATGGTTGCGAGTTTTCGGACTGCGCCGGAATTGAACGATCCTCCCTGCGAGAAGGAGAGCAGAGGACGAAAGCCTACTACTGCCACCCTTATAGTTCCTATGAACGGGGAAGCAATGAAAATCAAAACGGAATGCTTCGCCGCCCCTTCCCGAAAGGAACCAGCTTTGACGAGGTTACATCTGAGCAAGTAGCCGCCGCAGAAGACTGGCTGAACAATTACCCGCGGGCTATATTCGACTACAAATCTTCTAACGATTTGTTTCAGGAATGCTTATGCACGTTGAGCTGAATATTTTTTTTCGCTTTTTTTAGCTTTTGATATTGACATTCGCCTGAAATCACACGCAAATCCGCCTTTTTTCGCAGAAATTAGGCGGGATGACTTGATTATTCGGGGGCAGATAGCGTATAATAGACGCGGAATTGGATTCTTAGGAGAGATGAGTGATTATGAACACGCCACAGATTCAGGATTTTGCGGGCAAACGCATCCATATGATTGGCATTGGCGGCTCCAGTATGTCCGGTTTGGCTCAAATGCTTCAGCATTTGGGGTATCAGGTGACAGGCTCGGATCAGAATGACGGGTATCTGATGAACGACGTGCGGCAGGCGGGCGCGAAAGTAACCATCGGCCACCGCGCGGAGAATGTCCACGGCGCGGATTTGGTGGTCTATACCGCGGCGATTCCGCTGACGAACCCCGAACGTGCCGAAGCGGAGCGGCTGCATATTCCGTCGATGGAACGCGCGGAGCTGCTGGGACAGCTGATGCGCCACTATGCGCGCGCCATCGGCATCTGCGGTGCGCACGGCAAGACGACGACGACCTCCATGCTTTCGGAAATTCTCGTCGAGTGCGGGCTTGACCCGTCAGTGCATATCGGCGGCAAGCTCGATGCCATCGGCGGGTCAACCCGCATTGGTCACAGCGATATTTTCGCTGCCGAAGCGTGTGAATTCAACCGCTCGTTCCTGCATATGCATCCGACGATGGCGGTTGTGCTGAATATCGACGCGGATCACTTGGACTGCTACAAGGACATCGACGAGATTGAGGAGACGTTCGGGCAGTTTTTGCACTTGCTGCCGGATAACGGCGTTGCTATCGGCAAGGGGACGGATGAGCGCGTGGTTCGCCAGCTTTCGCGCCTCAACTGCCGGACAATTACCTTCGGGCTGACGGCGGATTGCGACGTGCATCCTGCCGCGCTGACGGAAGATGATAACGGCTATTATACATTCGACCTCTGCGTGCAGGGGAACATCTTGGCGCACGTCAAGATGGACGTGCCGGGGCGCTTCAATGTCGAAAATGGGCTGGCGGCGCTCACTGCGGCGTGGGTGCTGGGCGCGGATATGACGAAGGCGGCGGAGAGCTTGGCGCGCTTCACCGGGGCGCATCGGCGATTTGAACTGACGGGGCTGCTCAACGGCGCGGAGATGTTCCACGACTATGGGCATAATCCGGCGGAAATGCGCAATGCCGTCGCTATCGCCCGCAAGCGCTGCAAGGGGACGCTTTACGCCGTTATGCAGCCGCACACGTTTGACCGCGTGAAGCACCTCTTCAATGACTACCTGACGTGCACCGAAGCGGCGGACGTGACCGTTGTCATGGATATTTTCAGCGCGCGTGAAAAGCGGGAGAATTACCCTGATTTGGACAGCGGCAAGCTGGTCGCCGGAATGCAGGCGCACGGGCTGAACGCCGTATGGACACCGTCGTTTGACGATACCGAGGCGTACCTGCGCGCACACTTAAAGCCGGGCGATTTGGCAATTACGATGGGCTGCGGCGATGTCAATCTGCTGAACGAGCAGATTGAGCAGCATGAGAAAAGTGGACGATAAGCCCATAAATCAGCGGCAAAACGGCGCAAATTCCGGTTTGCCCCTTTTCTTTATCGTGTTCCTATGCTATAATAAAAGGCAGTCTGCCGCCCAAAGCGGGAGCATTTTGCTGTGTTTAAGGAAGGTGAGCTGCATATGCAGCAGTATCCTGTTCGGACAATTGATTTGGAAGCGCTGCGGGAGAATGTGCGTCTATTGCGCTCCACGCTGCCGGAAAAAACGAAACTGATGGCCGTGGTTAAGGCGGATGCTTATGGGCATGGCATTGCAAAGGTCGCCCGTGCCGCGCTGGAAGCGGGTGCAAGTGCCTTAGCGGTTGCCCGCACGGATGAAGGCGCGGCGCTGCGTCAGGCGGGCGTAACCGCGCCGGTGCTGGTGCTGGGCGCATCCTCTGATGAAGAAATTGCCGAGGGCGTCCGCAACGAACTGACGCTGACCGTCTGCACGCCGGAAATGGTTGATACGCTCGAATCCTGCGCGAAGGACAGCGGCTTGACGGGGCTGATGCACCTGAAAATCGACACGGGCATGGGGCGCATTGGCGTGCGCACGGAAGAGGAAATCCGCGCGATTCTCGCCCGTCTGCAAGTCAGCCCGCATGTCCGCTTGACGGGGGCATTCACGCACTTTGCGGATGCCGATGGCAGCGATATGGCATATACGCGGATGCAGTTTGAGCGCTTTCAGCAGCTGTTGACGCTCCTGCCGGACGGTATTGTGCGCCACTGTGCCAACTCCGCCGCCATTCATCGTTGCCCGGAAGCCGCGCTGGACATGGTGCGCGCGGGTATCTCGATGTACGGTCATCCGCCGGTGGAAACGGATTTGCCCCTCCGCCCGGTCATGACATGGCGGACGCAGGTGACGTTCGTCAAGACCGTTCAGCCGGGCGACAAAATCAGCTACGGCTGCACATTTACGGCGGAAAAGCCGATGCGCATTGCGACGGTAGCCTGCGGTTACGGCGACGGTTATCACCGCAACGCTTCCAGCCGAGCGCAGGTGATTCTGCACGGGCAGCGCGCGCGGGTCGTCGGGCGTATCTGCATGGATCAAATGATGGTGGATGTGACCGACATTCCGAACGTCAAGGCGGGCGACGAAGTGACCCTGATGGGCTCGGACGGCGCGGAGACCATCACGCCGGATGAACTCGGCTCTTGGTCGGACACGATTGGCTACGAGGTGCTGCTGGCGGCGACGGAGCGCGTTCGCCGCGTCTGGCTGCACGAGCACGAATGAGTGCGGAAAAGGCGGCGCTGCGAAAAGCGATTCGCGCGCGGTATCCCGGCAAAAATCAGCGGGATGCGGAAAGCGCAAGGCTCTGCGCCGTGATTGCGCAAAGCGACCTGTTCCGCCGCGCAAATGTCGTTGCCGGGTATGTGCCGATGGCGCGGGAGGCTGATATCATGCCGCTTTTGCGCCTGACACTGGATTTGGGCAAAACGCTGCTGCCGAGGGTGGAAGGCGCGCGGCAGATGACCATGCGGCAAATTCGCGATTTGTCAGCGCTGATTCCGGGCGCCTATGGTATTCCTGAGCCGCCAGAAAGCGCCCCGATTCTATTGCCGGATGCGATTGACCTGCTGTTGACACCGCTGGAAGGCATTGCCCTGGACGGTACGCGGCTGGGCAAGGGCGGCGGCTACTATGACGGGCTGCTGCCGCTGAAAAACGGCATCGCGCTGGGCTGCGCCCTGCCGTGGCAATGGGTGGATGACATTCCGCGCGAAAGCTGGGATATTCCGCTGGGTGCCTGTGTGGACGGGGAGGAGATTCGGTACTTCAGCGGCGGGAAGAATCCGTCGAAATCATGAAAGGTGAGGAAATACCATGTCGGAAACGAAAAAGAAAACCGCTGCCCCCAAACCTGTCAGCAAAAAGCCGTATTTGACGGGCACGCCGCTGGATTCGTCCTGCATCGGCGGTGCGCTGCGCTTCTTCCTGTATCTGCTGATGATGGCAATTGCGTTCCTGTTTCTGGGCGCGGTGCTGAGCTTTGACAGCTTTACGCTCCGCCTCATCATCAATCTGGCGGTCGTTCTGCTGATGCTGACGGTTATGTTCCAGTCTGGCGCAGCGGCGGGCAGCGTTGCGGTCAACGCGGGTGAACTGGCGTATCAGCGCAAGGAGTCGAACCGAATGCTCAATGACGCGGAAATCCGCGCGTGCTATCATCCGCTCAAAGGCTTCCTGACGGCGCTGATTGGCTCGCTTCCGCTGCTGATTGCCGCGACCGTGCTGGCTTGCACGACGCAGCGCCAAATGACGAGCATCGGCGCGCTGCCGACGTGGGTCAGCAGCATGATGGACAATGTCGATAACGGCGCGGCGCTGGCAGTGTACGCGCAGGACGGCGGCGTCGCGGGCATGACGATTCTGCGCATGGTGATTCGCACTTGCATCCTGCCCGCCGTCAACATTGTCGGTGCGACGAACAGCGACGCAATGCTGCGCTTGGAGCAGTTCAGCCCGCTGCTGTGCTGCCTGCCGATGATTGCCTACGGGCTGGGCTATCCGCAGGGCGTCCGCATCCGCACGCAGGTGCAGGCGGACATTGCTGCCGGCAAGCGCAAGGCGCGCAAGAAGGCGAATAAGGAGCGCAAGCAGCGCGCCGCACAGAACGGCCCGGAGCAGCTGAATTAAGTGGAGGAAACCCACATGCGAATCATCGCCGGAACAGCCCACGGCACAGTCATTGACGCGCCGCTGGGGAGAGATACACGTCCAACGCTCGACCGTGTTCGTGAAAATGTGTTCAATATCCTTCAGCAGCAGGTGCGGGGTGCGCGGGTGCTGGATTTGTTCTCAGGCAGCGGCGCAATGGCGTTTGAGGCGGTCAGCCGGGGGGCTGCATCCGCCGTGCTGGTGGATGTGGACAAAAAGGCGCATCAGGTGGAGGAAGCGAATTGCCGCAAGCTGCGGATGGACGACCGCTGCCGCCTGCTGCTGATGGATTGGCAAGCCGCCGTATCGCAGCTCCAGCACGCGGACGACTGTTTCAACCTTGTGTTTCTTGATCCGCCGTATGCCATGCACGACCTCTGCGGCGTGATGAATGCGCTCAAGCCGCTGCTGGCGGAAGATGCCATCATTCTGGTCGAGCATGAGGCAAAGACGTTCCCATCCACCCCTGATGGCTTTGATCTGTACGACAGCCGCAAGTACGGCATTGCGGGCGTGAGCTTTTTCCGCCTGATTCATACGGAGGAATTGTAAATGGAACGCATTTGCGTTTATCCCGGCAGCTTTGACCCGGTTACGCTGGGTCACGAGGATGTTATCCGCCGTGCCGCGAAGCTGTTCGACCGCCTGATTGTCGCCGTGATGCACAATCCGCAGAAAACAGGCTGCTTCCCCGTGCAGGAGCGAATGGCGCTGCTGGAAAAGCTCACGCGTGATTTGCCGAACGTGACCATCGACTGCTGGGATGGGCTGCTGGTGGACTATGTGCGCACGCATCAGGCAAGCGTTGTTGTCCGCGGGCTTCGTGCCGTCAGCGACTTCGAGTCTGAGCTGACGATGGCGCAGATCAACAGTCATCTGCTGCCGGGCATGGAGACGATTTTCCTGATGACGCGCCCGGAACATTCGTGCATTTCATCCTCTGCCGTCCGGGAAGCCGCCGCGTTCGGCGCGGACATCCGCGAATTTGTCCCGGCGTGCATTGCCGAGGATGTGACCACGCACTTTCATCGCGCACAGAAGTGACTCAATACACCCGCTTGAGCGAAAGCAGGAGAGGAGCAGACGATATGCTGAACAACTCGCAGGGTTCTCAGGGAAACAATGACCTTCAAACCGCTCAGAACGCAATTGCCATCCTGATTGACCAGATCAGCAAGGCGCGTGGAGTTGGGCGGACAATCGTTATCGACAAAAACTGGCTCAACAACCAACTTAGTGCTTTGCAGAACAGTCTGCCTGCCGCCGTGCATCAGGCGCAGGCGGTGCTAAAGGAGAAGGAGACCACCCTGTCCCGTGCGCAGCAAGAAGCGGAGATGCAGCGGCAGACCGCGGCTGATGATGCGCAGCGCCTGAAGGCACAGGCGGAGAAAGAAGCCGCCGCCGCGCGCGCCGAGGGCGAAAAGGCGCGCGCCGATGCGCAGAAGGATGCAGAAGCCGCCAAGCAGGAAGCCGAGCGGATTCGCGCCGGCGCAGCGTCTCAGGCGAATGCGGATGCCCGCGCGATTATCGACAAAGCAAATAACGAAGCGCGGAATATCATCTACAAGGCGCAGCAGGACGCCAATCGCCTTGTGCAGGCGGATGCCGTCCGTCAGCAGGCGGAGAAGGAAGCTGAAACGCTCCGTTCGCAGGCGAGCGAGGATATCGCCAAGCGGCAGGCGGACTGCCAGCAGTACATTGCGGGTCAGCTTGCGAATCTGGACAGCTATATGACGCAGATGCTGCAAAACGTTCGCAATGCGCGCAGTCAGGTGCGCGGACAGTAACGGTTTTCCATGGAAAGCAAATTTTCTTGCAGGTGTTACAATCAATTCACCAGAAATTCATGCAGACTTCATATTCCTGCACTAAGATACTCTTGCAAGCGGCGGAAAGCCACCATCCACCGATTGCAATCTCCTTTTTCCAGGCATTTTCCCCAAAGGGAAATGCCGAACCTCCCTATCCTCCATACGAAGCAAAGCCCGCCAATGCTGTGAAGCGTCGGCGGGCTTTGTGATTGGGCGCATAAATTTTCCGAGGCACGGAAATGCTTCTCCGCATAGGGAGGCGTGAAGCGATGCGGAAAAAGCAGGTGCTGCAGCTGCTGACAATGCTGACGGCGACCGCCGCCGTGTGCGCGGGACTCTTCCTGCGCCATCAGCCAATGGAAGTGGCGGCAGTGCGCGTGGAGAAGGGGAACATTTGCCGTACGGTCGGTGTCGCAGGGACGGTCTGCTATACGCAGGAAACGCCCGTCACGGCAATGGTCAGCGGCATGGTGGACGCGCTGTATGTAATCGAGGGGGAGCGCGTGACGCAGGGGCAGGCGCTGGCGCGAATCAGCGGCGGTACGGCGCAGGAACAGGCGGTGCTGGCGCTGATGACGCATTTGGATGACGACGGGCGCAGTGCCCTGATGCAGACGCTGGCAGAGGGCAGTGTCCTGCGCGCGCCTGTCAGCGGGATTGTGCAGCGCGTGGCGACGGCAGCGTATGCGCCCGTGCAGGCGGGGAGCATCCCCATGACGATTGCAGCGGGCGCGCCGGAAATCGTCTGCCTGTGCGTTCCGGCGGATGCGGAAGATGTGCGCGTTGGGCAGCTGGCAGACATCAGCACAAATGGCAAGCATTGCGGCTATGCGACGGTTGCGAGCATCAAGCCGATGATTGCGGAAAACTCTTCCGCCTATCGCCTGATTTTGACGCCGCGGGACGGGCTGACCCTCAGCCCCGGCATAGAGGTGGAAGCGCAGATTACCGCCGAATATCATGCGCAAGTCACGACGCTGCCGCTCAGTGCCATTACCCCTGACGAAACGGTCTGGTGGATTGCTGATGGCATTTGCACAGAAATTCCCGTGCAAATCGTGCAGACGGACGAAAATAGCGCGTGGGTCAGTCTGCCGGAAGGAATCAGCGTGGTGAACGGCGAATTTGACCGCTGTCAGCAAGGCGTTCGCGTCCGGATTGCGGAGGGTACGCCGTGACGCTGCGGGACGCGCTGGATTTTGCGCTGACCAGCCTGCGCGGAAATCTGGCGAAATCACTGCTGACGGTGCTGGGGCTGGGTGTCGGCGTTGGCGCGGTGCTGACAGTGCTTTCGCTGGGCGACGCGGGCGAAATCCGCGTGGAGGAAGAAATCGCACGCTTGGGTGTGGACAAAGTATGGTTCTGCGCGGAAAATCCGGCGTATCCGCTGACGGAGGATTGCCGCGCCATCGCCGCTTCTACGGGCGCGGATGTTTGCCTTGGCGCATCGACGATGGACGCGGTGTCGCTCGGCGGACAAACCGTCTATGCGCAGATTGCCGGATATGACGATGGCTTAGAAACGGTGCATCACCCCAGCAGCGTGCAGGGACGCATGTTCACCGTGCGCGAGTACAGCGGTGAAAGGGTCGCCCTGCTTGACGAGACGCTGGTGGGGCGCTTGAACGCGGCGGTGGGGGATTTCATCAACTGCGGCGGGCGGCGCTACTGCATCGTCGGTGTCGTCGCGGGGATGCCCGCACAGAGTGCGTCACTGGGCAGTGGAATGCTCCTTCTGCCGCTGCAAACGTGGCAGGATGCCTATGCGCTTGCCCCAACAGAACTGGCGCTGGCCGTCCCGAAGGGCGAAAAGGCGGGGGAACTGGCTGAGGATGTTTTGTCGAAGCTGCACAATCTGCCGGGGAAATATCTCTCCGTAACGCTGGAAAACGAGATTGACGCTGCAAAGTCGGTCGTGCGGATTTTCGTGATGGTACTGGCGTGCGTGGCGTTCGTGTGTGTTGCAACGGGCGCCATCGGCGTGATGAACGTGCTGTTGATTTCCGTACGGGAGCGGCGGCGCGAAATCGGACTGCTCAAGGCAATTGGCGCAACGTCGCGGCAGGTGGCGCTGCTGTTTCTATTGGAAGCGGCGGCGTATGCAGCGCTGGGCGGGCTGCTGGGGATTCTCCTCGGCTTGGGGATGACGGCGCTCTTCGGCGCGCTGATTGGCTTAATGCCGCAGGTGAAGCTGCTGCACATGGGACTGCTGCTGGCGGGTGCGGCGGTGCTGGGGCTGAGCTTCGGCGTGATTCCCGCGGCAAAAGCGGCAGGACTTCCTCCAGCGCAGGCACTTAGAACCGAGTGATTTTTTGGGCAACTTGTCTACAAAAAGCGGTTCTTTTCAACCATGAGAGACATTCTGCACAAGGAATTGCGCAAAGAATTGGCAATCCGGCCTATTTACGATTTGGCGAAAAACAGGTATAATATCGACAGTGGCCAAGCAAGAGGAACCATTCGCAAGTGTGGTGCTGGCCAACCGGATTACGAATTTTCGTGAGGAGGAATTCATTATGGCAAGTGTATCCCTGCAGCACATCTACAAGGTGTACGCCGGCGGCGTGACGGCTGTCAGCGACTTCAACCTCGACATCAAGGACAAGGAATTTATCGTTCTGGTCGGCCCGTCCGGCTGCGGCAAGTCCACCACCCTGCGCATGGTCGCCGGTCTGGAAGAAATCTCCGACGGAGAACTGTATATCGGCGACAAGCTGGTTAACGACGTTGCTCCGAAGGATCGCGATATCGCGATGGTGTTCCAGAACTACGCGCTGTATCCGCACATGACCGTGTTCGACAACATGGCGTTCGGCCTGAAGCTGCGCAAGACCCCCAAGGACGAAATCAAGCGCCGCGTGGAAGAAGCTGCCCGCGTTCTGGGCATTGACCACCTGCTGAACCGTAAGCCGAAGGCTCTGTCCGGCGGCCAGCGTCAGCGTGTTGCTCTGGGCCGTGCTATCGTCCGTGAGCCGAAGGTCTTCCTGTTCGACGAACCGCTGTCCAACCTGGACGCTAAGCTGCGCGTGCAGATGCGTACCGAAATCACCAAGCTGCATCAGCGCCTGCAGACCACCTTCATCTACGTTACCCATGACCAGACCGAAGCTATGACGATGGCTTCCCGTATCGTGGTCATGAAGGACGGCGTTGTGCAGCAGGTGGATACGCCCCAGAACCTGTACGACTTCCCGGCGAACGAGTTTGTCGCAGGCTTCATCGGCTCTCCGCAGATGAACTTCTTCGATGTGCGCCTCAAGCGCGAAAACAACGAAGTTGTTGCGTACTTTGGCGACAACAAGATCGTTGTGCCGCAGGGCAAGGTTTCTAAGTTTGTTGATGAGTCCTATGTGGGCCGCGAAGTTGTCATGGGCATCCGTCCGGAAAACATCCATGACGATGAAATGTTCCTCGCCAACGCTGCCGATGCGGCCATCGACGTGAAGGTCGAAGTGACTGAAAAGATGGGCTCTGAAACCTACCTGTACCTGACCACCACCGGCAAGGAAGGCAACATCATCGCTCGCGTCAACCCGCGCACGACGTCCATCGCTGGCGCTGAAATCAAGGTGGCGTTCGATGTGAACCACCTGCACTTCTTCGACAAGGAAACCGCCCGCACTATTCTGGTGTCCGATGCTGTTCCCGCGCCGACCAAGACCAATCTGACGAAGTAATTCACTTCACACAGAATTTTCAGGAAGCACTTTCTCCGTAATGGGGAGGGTGCTTCCTTCTTTTTCATCGGCAGAACGTTTGTTTTTGTGCTAAATTCACAAAAAATTTTCGCTTTTCAGCAAAATTCGCTTTTCTCCTGCGCGAAAGTGTGCTATACTGAAATAGGATATTCGGATACAAGCGCCGCGTGGGATGGCGGCGCGAAAGGGGCGTATACCTTTGATGAACAAACGTTTGCAGGAGCAGGTTGACAACGTGCTGAATCGCCTGAGTGTACCCATCACGATTCTGGATGCGGATTCGGACAGACTGCCGGACGGGATGCCGCTATCTACGCTTCGACTGACTGAGGGCGAAGCGCGCGCCATGCTGGGCAGCCTGTATATGGCGGTGCCGTCGCTGCATATCGTGCTGACTTGCGCCGAGCAGCAGCCCGGTGCGCGCGATGTGCTGCAGCTGGCGGCGATGTTGATTGCCGCGCTCGACCACTCCGGCGAAAATCGCACCGAGAGCAGCAGCGACGTGTATTGCCGCGCGCTCCGGGGCGACCTGATGGGCAGCGAGCTGGAGGCGCTCAGCCACGAGCATCAGCTGCCGCAGGAGATGGATCGCACGGTCATGCTCTTCCACATCGTGCAGACCGAAAACGAGTGCGCCTATGACCTGCTGCGGGACATTACGCCGGTGCAGGACAAGGATGTGCTGCTGAACATGGATCGTCACACCGTTGTGCTGATTAAGGAAATGACGGATGTGGAGACGATTGACGACCTGCACCAGTTTGCACAGGCGCTGCAAGAGACGCTGATGGGCGAGACGGCGCACCAGATGACCGTCGGCATCGGCAAAATGCGCCGCACCATCGACGAATTGCGCGACAGCTACAACGAAGCGCGCCGTGCTATTGAAGTCGGACGCATCTTCAAGCCGGAAGAGAGCATTTATATTTACAGCCGCCTGATTCTGGAGCGCTTCCTGATGGAGCTGCCGCAGGACATCAGCGCTTATTATCACGGGCTGCTCTTCAACCGCAAGAATCAGCGCCTGTTTAACGAGGAAATGCTCTACACGATCGAAATTTTCTTCAAGAAGGACTTGAATCTGTCCGACACGGCGCGTCAGCTCTATATTCACCGCAACACACTGGTGTATCGGCTGGACAAGGTGCAGCGGCAGACAGGGCTGGATTTGCGCTCCTTCGACGATGCCATCACCTTCAAAATCCTGATGGAATTGAAGAAAGTCAGCGGCGACAAAGCGCCCCGGAAATAAACGATAAGGAGGATTTTTCCCATGAAAAAGAAACTTGCGCTCGTGCTGTCTCTTGTCCTGTGCTGCGCGATGCTCAGCGGCTGCACGACGCTCACCGCTCTGATGGGCAAGCAGATGGCGAATGCCGCCACCGACGATACCAGCGGCGACACCGTCACGATTTCCCGCGAGGAGTATGAGAAGTACAAGCAGTTTGACAAGCTGCTGGAACTGATGGACATCGTGGATGAAGGGTACTTCGAGGACTACGACAAGCAGAGTTTGCTTGACGGCGCGGCGGACGGCCTGCTCTCCGGGCTGGGTGATCCGTACACCTTCTACTACACACCCGAAGAGTACGCCAAGCTCTGGGAGGATGACGAAGGTGAATATGCGGGTGTCGGCATCCAGATTTCCACGTCCTACCTGACGGGAATCTGCACCATCAGCCGCGTGTTCGACAACGGCCCGGCACATGAGGCAGGCGTCCGCAAGGGCGATATCCTCTATAAGGTGGAGGATTTGTATGTCAATTCCAGCACCATTAACGATGCGGTAGATATCATGCGTGGCACGCCGGGCACGGATGTGCACGTCACGTTCCTGCGTGGTACGGAAGAAATGGCGTACACGCTCACGCGCGCGAACATTAACGTCAACCGCATTGATTCCATGATGCTGACTGACGAAATCGGCTACATTTATCTCTACGACTTTGCAGGCGACTGCGCTGAAAAGTTTGAGACCACCGTTAATAAAATGGTGGAGAACGGCACAAAGGGCTTGATTATCGACCTGCGCGACAACCCCGGTGGCTGGGTGAACGACGCGCAGAGCATCGCCGATATCTTCCTTGACAAGGGGACGCTGTGCTATTTGCAGTACAAGAGCGGCGAACGCTACTACTACCGCACGAAGGACGGCAAGGTGGAGATGCAGCTGGTGATTCTTGTCAACGAGAACAGCGCATCGTCCTCCGAAATCCTCACCGGTGCACTGCGTGACCGTGCAAATGCGACCGTTGTTGGCAAAAAGACCTACGGCAAGGGCATTGTGCAGTCGGTTGTGCCGCTCTCCGACGGTTCTGGAATGCAGATTACCGTTGCGCAGTACTACACGCCCAACGGCTATGCGGTGCACAAGCAGGGCATCACGCCGGACGTGGAAGTGGACGGAGACAACGGCATGTACGAGTTGGGTGACCTGACCGACGCACAGCTTGCAAAAGCGCTGGAGGTCATGCAGGAAAAACTCGCGGAAAAGAAATAATCACCAAAAGCCGGGGGAGCACGAACGCTGTCCCGGCTTTTTGCATACGAAAAAAGCGCTGGAACGTACATTCCAACGCCTTTTTTGCGTTTGAGAGACGATTAGTCCTCGTCCTCGTCAGCATTCTGTTCTTGGAAAATTTCAAAGACGGCGTTCAGCACGTCCTCGTCCTCCACACCGGAGTAGGTTTCTTCATCGCCTTCACGAATGACCTTGAGAATCACCACTTCGTCCTGCTCGTCGTCATCCTCAATTTCTTCATCGTCCAGCGGAATCATCACCATGTAGTCGTCGTTGTTGTACTCGACCACGTCCAGCAGCAGGAACTCCACATCGTTGCCGTTTTCATCGGTCAGCGTGATGATGTCCTCGTCCTGAATTTCGCTCATCGTCAGCCTCCTGCGTCACTCCGCGTCGGTGAACATGCTGTCGTCGCCCTCGTCGCCGTCGGCGAAGTTGTAGTCGTCGGCGAACATCTGCTTAAATTCCTCGAAGATGGCATCGGTGATGCTGTCATCCTCTTCCGGAACAAATTCTTCCGTTTCGTCATCGACGATTTCAGAGCGGAGAATTACGACCTCGTCGTCATTTTCATCCTGCGGGACCAGCACCACATACTCGTTGTCGCCATGTTCCATGCGGGCGGCGATGTCATAGAGATATTCCGTGCCGTCCTCGTCGGTCATCACGACCACGTCCAGATCATCTTCATCCTGCACGTCCTGCGGATTCAGTTCAGGGGTGTTGGGGGTATCAGTCATGATAGCTGCCTCCTTCAATTGCACTTAGGAACCTCCCACATTGTAGCACATCGGGCGCGCTTGTGCAAGCGTTTCCGGCGTTGACAGGCGGAAAATTTTATGATATTATCGGGAAAACGCGGAAAGGAAGATTGGCGAATGATACCAGCGGCGATTCAGGCGCTTCTGCCCCAACAGCCGGGCGAAGAGAACCGCATCGGGCATTCGGGCGCGCAGGTCGTGATGTATGAGGACTGTGTGCTGAAAGTGCAGCCGGACACGGGAAATGCGGCGAATGAGGGCATCATGCTGCGGTTTTTGAAGGGGCGGCTGCCCGTGCCGGAGGTGCTGGCGGAGGCGGTGCAGGGTGAAATGCGCTATCTGCTGATGACGCGCCTTCGCGGGCGGATGCTCTGCGACGAAACGTTTCTGGACAATCAGCCGCTGCTGGCGCGCCGGATGGCGGATGCGGCGGAGATGCTCTGGAATGTCGACATTGCGGGCTGTCCCTGCTCCTATGTGCTGAACGACGTCCTGCAAAAGGCGGAAGCGGACATTGCCGCTGGGCGCGTTACCATTGACACCGCAAATCAGCCGGAAACATACGGCGCAGGTGGATTTGCATCGCCGGAAGCGCTGCTGGCGTGGCTGAAAACGAACCGTCCGCCGGAAACGCTTGTGCTGTCCCACGGCGACTTCTGTTTGCCGAACATCCTCGCGGACGAAAAGGGGATTGTCGGCTTCCTTGATTTGGGGCAGGCGGGCTGTGCCGACCGATGGCGCGACCTCGACCAAGGCTTATGGAGCATGTGGGCGAATACGACCGGGCTTTTTGGCGGAAGGGCGCGCACGTTCGAGCGAAACGCCCTCTTTTCCTCGCTGAATCTCCCCCTTGATGAGGAAAAACTGCGCTACTACTCGCTTTTGAGCGAACTTTGCCCCTGAAAAAACGCCGCTCACTGCCATTGTCAAGCAGTGAACGGCGTTTCGTCGTCAGCGGATAACAAGTTCCATCGGGTAGTGGTCAGAACCGCGGATTCTGGGGTGTGCGTTCGCATCGACTATGCGCTCCACCATGCGTTCGGACACAAGAAAGTAATCCAACCCGCCCGCGCGAATGCCCTTGCGATAGGCGAATGCACCGGGCGCGGTGTCCGGATGAACGTGGCGATAGGCATCAACGAAGCCGCTTTGCAGAAGCGCCGCCATCCCGCTGCGTTCCTCGCGCGTGAAGCCCGGAACGTGCATTCCCTGCGACTTTCCGGCTAAATCCGCATCGTTGTAGGCGGCATTCAAGTCCCCGCAGAGAATGACGGGTTTCTGCGCATCAAGCGCCTGCAAATGACGAAGCAGCGCGTCATTCCACGCGACACGCTCTGGCAGGCGGCTCAAATCCGCCGCAACGTTCGGCGCGTAGGCGTTCATAAGGTAAAAGTCACCCAAATCCGCCGTAATCACACGCCCTTGCGTATCCGTTTCATCCTCGCACAAGCCGAAGCGAGAGGATACAGGCGTTCGCAGTGTCAGCACCGCTGTGCCGGAATAGCCGGGGCGGTCGGCGTAATTCCAAATGCCTGTAAAACCCGGCAAATCCAGCTCACCTTGACCAGCCTGCAACTTCGTCTCCTGCAGGCAGTAAACATCCGCGTCCAGCCGCGCGAAAGCATCCAGCAGCGTCCGGTTCATCAGCGACCGAAAGCCGTTGATATTCCACGAAATCAGCTTCATTTCTGCTCCTTACCGGTATCCCAGCGCGTCCCACTCCGGCGGGTCGGTGCTGTCGCGCCCGGTGTAGCATTCCGGGAAAAGTGCTGCCGTCGAGTACGGCTCATCCGCCGCGTACAGGTGCGAAAGGTCGCCCGACTGCATACAGCGGAACACGACCTCGCCCTTCACGCGCTCTTCCGTCACCAGCGTGGTCACGCTGGACGGCTGCGTGCAGAAGCCGTGCCACAGCAGCATCGGCGACACGCCCAGCAAGTGCCCGATGCACGCCATCATGATGCCGAAGTGGCAGAACAGCACAATCGTGTCCGGCTGGTTGTTGTCGCAGCGGTACAGATGTCCGTCGCGAATCATACCGTAGCGCGCCAGCAGCGCATCCATGCCCGCCTGCGTTTCACGCCAAATCGCATCGACCGTGCCGACGCGGAACAGTTCATCCTCCGTCCAGTGATTCACGTCGTACAGCAGCGGATGCCCCTGCCACAGCCGCGGCTTGTAGTCCCACGGAATCCGCTCTGCGCCCGTTTCCGGGTCAATGCTCCGCCCGCGGAACTCCGCCAGCCACGGCAGCGTTTCCGCCGTGCGGTGCGTGCGCTCCAAGGTGTACCGCGCGGTTTCCTGCGCACGCCCCAGCGGGGAGGCGTAGAAGTCCCGCACGTCGAGTTTTGCCAGCCGAAGCGACAGCAGCTGCGCCTCCCGATGCCCTTTCAGGGTTAGCGAATCGTGCTTGTAGTCCGGTTCAGCATGGCGGACAAACATCAGTTTCATAGTTTCTATCCTCAGTCAAAAATCTGGAAGATGCCGCATTTGAGGTACTGCGTTTCCGGCGCGGCAGGTAGAATCGGATGGTCGCGCCCCTGCGTGCGGTACTCGACCTGTCGCAGCTGCACATGCGCATCATGCGCCGCGTCGCGGACAATCTGCATGAACGCATCCGGCAGAATGTGCTGCGAGCAGGAGCAGGTAATCAGGTAGCCGCCGGGCTTGACCATCTTCATTGCGCGCAGGTTGATTTCCTTGTAGCCGCGCGTCGCCGCTTCGATGGCGCTGCGCGTCTTGGTGAACGCGGGCGGGTCGAGAATCACCACGTCATACTTGACGCCCGCGCGGCTCTGCTCCGCCAGCAGGTCAAACGCATTCGCTTCGACGAAGTGGACGACATTCTCCAGCCCGTTCAGGCGCGCATTTTCCGTCGCGAATTCGCAGGCGAAAGCGGAAATATCCACGCCCGTGACTTCCTTCGCGCCATAATGCCCCGCATGAAGCGCGAAACTGCCCGTGTGCGTGAAGCAGTCCAGTACGGTCTTTCCCTTGACGAACGGTGCAATCGCGGCGCGGTTCTCCTTCTGGTCGAGGAAGAAGCCCGTCTTCTGCCCTTCCTTGACATCCACCCAGAAGTGTACGCAGTTCTCCACCATCTCCACGCGGTCGGGAACTGTGCCGTACATCACGCCTGTCAGCTGCTCCAAGCCCTCCAAGCGGCGAACCGGCACGTCGCTGCGTTCATAGATGCCCTGTGGATGCACTTCTTCCACCAGCGCGTCCACTACATCCTGCTTGAAGCGCTCCATGCCCAGCGCCAGGCATTGCAGCACCAGCACATCGCCGAAGCTGTCCACAATCAGCGCGGGCAGGCGGTCGCTCTCCGCGAAAATCAATCGGCAGGAGCGCAAGTCCGCGAACGTGCGCCGGTAATCGACAGCTTCCTTGACACGGCGGAAGATGAACGCGCGGTCAATCGGCTCGTCGTGCAGGCTCATGATGCGCAGGGAAATCTGGCTCTGCGGATTGTAAAACGCCTTCGCCAGAAATTTGCCCTTGCTGGAATATACCGATACGATGTCGCCGGGGGTGAAATCGCCCTCGACGCGCGCAATATCGCTGCGGAACACCCACGGATGTCCGCCGTAGACCCGTTTTTCTTTGCCGGGGATGAGAATCGCATTGGCCATATGCCAGCCTCCTTATGCCTGATGCGCCGCCGCTGCGCCGATGAACGCCGCGAACAGCGGATGCGCCTTGTTGGGGCGGGAAAGGAACTCCGGATGATAAATTGTGCCGATATAGAACGGATGCGCCGGAATCTCGAATACCTCCGGGTAATTTCCGTCCGCGCTGAAGCCGACGAAATCCACGCCGACCTCGTGCAGCGGCGCAAGGAACGCATCATCCACCTCGTAACGGTTGCCGTGGCGTTCGTGCACCATCGTCAGACCGTAGATGGCCGCGGTGCGGCTGCCCTCGGTCAGCACGACATCCATGCCGCCCATGCGCGCATTCTGCCGGCCGTCGTTCTCGTCCACGCGGTCGCGCGGAATCGCCACCACCGCCGGGTTCGCCAGCCGATTGACTTCCGTCGAGTTCGCGTCCGGCAGCGACAAAAGCGACCGAACTGCTTCCACCACGCCAAGCTGCATTCCGTAGCCAATCATCAGGCAGGGGATACCCTTCGTGCGCGCGAAGTTCGCCGCCGCCATCATCCCCTCCGCGCCACGGTGCCCGAAGCCGCCGGGGAGGATGATGCCGTGATAGCTGCCCAGCCGTTCCGCGGCGTTCGCTTCCGTCAGCTCGTCCGAGGAGATATAGTCCACATACACCGCCGCGAGGTTTGCGATGCCTGCATGGACAAGCGCTTCGTGCACAGACAGGTATGCATCATGCACGGCAACGTACTTGCCGACCAGCGCGATATGCACTTCCTGCGTCGGCGCGTCATATCGGGCGACCATGTTCGTCCACTCGGTCAAATCCGCCGGGGGATTGTCAAGCTTCAGCGTTTTCAGCACCATGCCCGCCAACCCCTCTTTTTCCAGATTCAGCGGCACTTCAAACAGCGTGGACGCATCCCGGTTCTGCACGACGTTGCCCACCGGCACATTGCAGAACAGCGCGATTTTGTCCTTTGCGGACTGGCTGATGTTCACCTCTGTGCGGCAGACAATAACATCCGGCTGAATGCCGATGGCGCGCAGGGCCTTGACAGAGTGCTGCGTCGGCTTCGTTTTCATTTCGCCCGCAACGGACAAATACGGCATCAGCGCCACATGGATGAAGCAGGTGTTGCCAGCGCCCAGCTCCCATTTCAACTGACGAATCGCCTCCAGATACGGGGAGGCCTCAATATCGCCCGCCACGCCGCCGATCTCGATAATCGCAATATCCGCGCCGGAGTTTTCCGCCGCCGTGATGATGCGGTGCTTGATTTCATTCGTCACATGCGGCACGACCGTAATCGTCGCGCCGTGGTATTCGCCGCGCAGCTCGCGCTCCACCAGGGCAGTGTGAATCTTGCCGGTGGTGATGCTCGCTTCGCCCTTGAGCGACTCGTCGATAAAGCGCTCGTAGTGCCCTAAGTCAAGGTCAGCCGCCACGCCGTCCTCCGTAATGAAATTTTCGCCATGCTGCAAAGGGGACAGCAGCGCCGGATTGAAGTTATAGTAGGTGTCGCACTTCTGCATCGCGACCTTGTAGCCGCGCGCCTTCAGCAGCCGCCCCAGGGATGCCGCCGTTGTGCCCTTGCCCAGCGAGGAAACAACGCCGCCGGTCACAAATACATATTTCATCATCAAAATTCAACTCCTTTTCGGTCGCTTCGATAAAGAAACCGTCCTGTTCATTGTAGGTGTTTCGCGCTTTTCTGTCAAGGGGGAAGGTCGATTTCCACTCTTTCATTTTTCGGGCGGATGTGCTACAATAATTACAGATAATCGAAAGGGGAGACGCTCGTGATTCCTTTCCCGGAGTATCCGCGTCCGGCGCTGCGCCGAGACAGCTTCCTGAATCTCAATGGTTTGTGGTCGTACGCCATTACGGCGGATGAAGCCCTGCCCCATGCGTGGGACGGCGAAATCCTCGTGCCGTATTCGCCGGAGACGGCAGCTTCGGGCGTTCGGCGGACGCTTCAGCCGAATCAGTGGCTGCACTATCAGCGCATGTTTACGCCGCCGGACGGGGCTGGCGGGCGCGTGCTGCTGCATTTCGGCGCGGTGGACAATGACTGCGTGATTCTCGTCAATCATCGGGAGGTCGGGCGGCACAGCGGCGGCTACTGGCCGTTTTCGCTGGACATCACCGACTACTTGCAGGACGGCGAAAATACGCTGCATGTCGCCGTGCAGGATGCGTCCGACTGCGGCATTCAGGCGCGCGGCAAGCAGAAACTGACCCCCGGCGGCATGTTTTATCCCGCGCAGAGCGGCATTTGGCAGACCGCCTGGATGGAGCGTGTGCCGGACTGCTATGTGCAGGAGCTGACGATTACGCCGGACGTGCCGACGCGCACGGTTCGTTTTGCTGTCTCTGTCAGTTCCGACTGCCTTGTGTCCTTTCGCGTGACCGCAGACGGCAGGGAAGTCGCCTTGGCGCAGAACACGGCGGTTCATCATCAGGCGAGTGTTGCCCTGAAACTGCCGGAAGAGGCGCTGCACTGCTGGTCGCCGGGCGACCCGTTCCTCTACGATGTGGAAATTTCGCTGCCGGAAGAAACGGCGACAAGCTACTTCGCCATGCGGCAGTGGACGTGTCAGCCGGATGCGCGCGGCATTCCTCGCTTCTGCCTGAACGGTCAGACGATTCTGCTCAACGGGCTGTTGGATCAGGGCTACTGGGTGGATGGGCTGTACACGCCGCCGTCGGACGAAGCAGTGGTGAACGAATTGCAGCGCGTGAAGGCACTGGGCTTCAACCTCCTGCGCAAGCACGCGAAAATCGAGCCGCAGCGCTGGTATTATCACTGTGACCGGCTGGGGCTGATTGTCTGGCAGGATTTTGTCAGCGGCGGCACACCCATGAAGTCGTGGTATGTGACGTACTTGGCGAACGCGCTGCTGCCGATTCTGCGGCATTTCCCAGATGTCGGGCTGTTCCGGCATCTGCTGTCGCGCCCAAATGAAGCAAGCCGGACGCTTTTCCTCCGCGAAATGTCGGACACGGTGAATACGCTGTACCATCATCCGTGCATTGCGCTGTGGGTGCCCTTCAACGAGGGCTGGGGGCAGTTCAATGCACGTCAGGTGACGGAAATTCTCCGCCGGATGGATGCGACGCGCCTGATTGACCAAGCGAGCGGCTGGTTTGACCAAGGCGGCGGCGACGTGTACTCCATGCACAACTATTTCTATCCGCTGAAAGTGCGGAAGCATCGGCGCGTAACGGCGCTGACGGAGTACGGCGGCATTGCGTACCCGATGCCCGGCCACTGTACGCACGAGAAGTCGTATGGCTATGGCACAGCGGAAAGTCGGGAGAATTTAACCGCGCGCTATCGCCAATTGCAGCTGGAAACGGTGCTGCCGCAGCTGCAAAAGGGGCTGTCCGCGCTGGTGTACACGCAGGTCAGCGACGTGGAGGAGGAAATCAACGGCATTTTCACCTATGATCGCGAGGAGGTCAAGCCGGACGAAACCGCTGTTCGGGAAATCAACGCCGCATTGGCGGCGGAGTTTGCCCGCTGCACCCGCAAAAAACCATAAACGCAAAAAATCGCCGCACCGGATTGATTTTCCGATACGGCGATTGCTTTATGTGATTAGGCATCCAGATGCTTGTCCGTGTCATCCGCGTTTTCCAATGATTTCGGTGCGCCATCCGCCGCCTCATACGGCTGGACGGTATCCTGCTTCTGCTTTTTGCGGCGGTCGCCCAGCACAATCGGGTATGCGCCCAGCGCGCCAAACAGCATCCCCACCGCGAGACTCTTTGTTATTTCGGTGTGAATTTCGTCGTTCGTCTGCATCATTTCCAGCACATAGTCCAATTCGTTCGGGTAGAGCTTCTTGAAATGGGCAAGCTTAAACGAGTTCATTTCTTCTTCAGCTTCCTTGATGCTCTGCACACCGACAACAGCGACTGTTCCCACCGTGCCGACGCAAATCGACAGAATCAGCATTACGATAATCGTGATGACTTTCGCCTTGCCGGGACGCCCGTGCAGCAGATCATAGCCCTTGCCCGCCAAGAATGCCGTCAGCCACGCGACGATGCTTGCGACGTACCCCCATACGCCGACCAGCACCCACAGCGCCGTACCGATGAGCGCACCCAAGAGGGCGCCGAGAATGCCGGTCAGCAGATTGCCCTGCTTCTCCTCGTAAATCGACTCCTGATTTTCCACCGTGTTTACCTCCCTTTCGCGTTTTCCACAAGATGTTCTCATTATATCGGGGAACGGCTTCCGTGTCAAGTGTCAATCCGCCTGCAGCACCTGCGCCAGCGCCTCCTTCGTGATGTCCCAGCGGAAGCCGCGCCGCGCCAGCATCGCCGCAATGCGCTGATACGTCTTGCGCGGATCCTCGTCGGACTTCGCGCGCGCCGCTGCTTTTTCCGCCAGTGCAATTGCGTCCGCCAGCTGGGCATCCTCGCCAATCGCGGATAGGGCTTCCTCTGCCTCATCCGCATCAATACCCTTGCGCCGCAGTTCTTGCGCAATGCGGCTGCGTCCCAGCTTGCGTCCTGAACGCGCCTCGACCCATTGCCGCGCAAAATCCGCATCGTTGAGCAAATGCTCACGCTCTAATTTATACAGCACCATCTCCACCGTGCAGGGACGATAGCCGACCCGAAGCAGCTTCTGCTCAATTTCGTGCTTGCTGTGCGCCCGCGCCGCAAGGCAGGCAACCGCCCGATCCAGCGCATGGCGATATTGCCGCACCATCAGCCAATTGTCGTATTCTTCCAGATTGATGGGCTGACCCTCCGTCAGCGGCCGCTCGCGGAAGAGAGACAGCGGTACGACAATCGTCTCCTGCTCACTGATGACAATCTGCATTTTGCCGCGCTGACGGGTGATACGCGTGATTATGTCCATGATGGCATCTCCTGTTTCAGCGCCCATTGCAGCACATCGCGGTTGACCAGCCCCAGCCGCCCTGTTCGTGCCTCGCTCGCGCCGCCGTTGAGGAACACGACGGCGCGTCCCGTTTCTTCCTCGATGAACGCGCCGTCCACGCAGCCATACGCAAATCCTTGATGCCCCAGCAGTTGTCGCGGCGAAATCTCCGGGCGATTGAGGATGACCAGCCCCAGCCCGTAGGTGCGCGTCGGGGTTGCGGACTGCCGGCGCGTCATTTCCTGCATGAGGCTTTCGCCGATAAGACGTGTTTCGTCCATTGTGCCGCGCTGATGAATGAGCGTCAGCATCTGCAAAACAGACCGACCGTCGGTATACATTGCTCCTGCCGTATGCCCGTAATGGCATAGCGGATTCGGCTTTTGCAGCGGATGACGCCCCAGCGCCGTCACGCGAAGCTCCTGACCCGCGCGATAAGGCAGCACGCGCGTAATCGGCATGATTTCCGCCTCGTTCAGCATAGAAGCATCGAGCGTCGCGCGCATGTGCAGTGGATGGAACAGCATTTCCTGAAACAGCGGCTCAATACACAGCCCCGTCTGCTGTTCCAGAATGCATCCCAGCAGCCCAAAGCCGAAGTTGGAATAAATCAGCTGCTGACCGGGCGCGCAGGCGCGAATCTCCGGCTGACGCAGCAGTTCCGTGTACGGCTTGCCCTCTTTCAGGCAATCGTCCAGTATCGGCAGGTCACGCAGACCCGACGTGTGGCAAAGCAAATGCCGCACGGTCACGCCGGAGAGCGCAGGGGCTTTTTCGCCGTCCGGCAATAGGGAAGCTGCCTCGCTGTCCAGCGCAAACAGTCCGTTGTCAATGCAGCGGAGCGTCACGAGTGCCGTCGCCATCTTCGTGATCGATGCGACGCGGTAGCGCGTGTTCTCCTGCGCCAGATGCTCCGGTTTCGCCGTCGATGTGCCGCAGAGGGCGCAATTCGCCCCCTCCTGCAGCAGCAGCGACGCGCCGAAGACATGGTGCTTCGCCAGAATCCGCTCATAGTTCGGCAGAGTCGTCAGCGGATGCCCGGATATGTGGTGCGTCATCTGCCCGCGGCTGTGCGGTGCCAGAATCGGCAGCGCCGCGCGGTAGAGCAGGTTCTTCGCTGGTGTCGTCGGCATAGTTATCCCTCTCCCTGCGGATTTTTCCGCGCGAATGTGCCAATCAGCAGCCAAATCAGCCCGACCGCCGCGAGCGTGATGCTGACAATCTGGCTGATGCGAATGCTGCCGGAATACAGACTGTCCATCCGCAGCCCCTCGATGACCGCGCGCCCGATGCCGTACATGAGCATGTAGACTGCCAGCAGTTGTCCGTTCCACCGCTTGCGCTTCCGCACGCCGAACCACAGGACGAGGAAAATCAGCACATCGACACACGATTCATAGAAGAACGTCGCCATATGCCACTCGTAGCCTGAATCGACCGGAATCAGCACCGCCGCCGGGAAAAACTGCCACTGCGGATTCGTAATCAGCCGCCCGTAGGCCTCCATGTTGAAGTAGTTGCCCCAGCGCCCGATGCCTTGCCCCAGCGCAAGCGCCGGAACAAGAACGTCCGCTAACTGAAGCAGCGGCATGTGCCGCACGGCACAGAAAAGCAGCAGCGCAATCGCTCCGCCAAGGATGCCGCCGTAGATGGCGAGTCCACCTTCCCAGATGCGCAGAATCCGCAGCGGGTCGGCGGCAAACACGTCCCACGAGAACGCGACGTAGTACAGGCGCGCACCGACAATGGCGGATGGAATCAGGCACAGCGCGAGGTCAATCGCCAAATCAGCAGGCAGTTTCAGCCGCTTCTGTTCGTGGCTGCACAGGGAAAGACCAATCACAATCGCGCTGACAATCAGCACGCTGTACCACGGCACTGACCCAAAAGCATAGCGGCTTGCGGGCATTGCTCCCATTTCGTTTCCTCCTAATAGACCCGGAAAATGCACCGGCTTGTTCTATTATAATATGCCCGGAATTGGCTGTCAAGCATACCGAATTCAGCGTTTTTTCCCATATTGCCGCACGCCGATTTCATCGTTATCGTAACAGCCAAGGGACACCGCATCGTTGCCAAGGCGCTGCCGCAGTTTTGCCACTGCCGCTTCCACTTTTTCCTGCTTTTCAGAACCGACCGTCGGTTCTTTTTCTGCATTACCGACCGAAGTACACAAATCAAACAAGCTCAGCTGCTCCGTATATGCCTCGTTTTCACCGGACAGGTGCGATACGCCGACAGTGATCGACCGAACAGGCGACTTCGCCGAAACCGACCAGTGGTCTGTAATCAGCTGCATCGTCACCGTGCGGATTTCCTGCTGCAAATACGTCGGGTGCGGCAGGGTAACTTGGTGGGACAGGGTGTGCAGCGTCGGCGCTTTGAGCGTCACGCTGATGACGCTGCCTTTCAACCCGCTTTGCCGCAGTGCCGCCGCGATTTCATCCACCAGCACGGACACACCGCAGCGCACTTCCTCCATGTTGACCAAATCGCGCCGAAAGGTCATGCCGCGGCTGACGGACTTCACTTCTTGTCTGTCCTCATAGCGCCGAACAGGGCTGTCATCCAGGCCGTTCGCGTACAGCCAAAGCTGCTCGCCAGACTTGCCAAGCATCCTCCTTAAGTCTGCGCGGGAACGCGCCGCCAGTTCGCCGATGGTGCGGATGCCGTGGCGTGCCATCGTCTGCACGGACGCGCGCCCGGCGTAGAGCATCGTCGCAACGGGCAGCGGGTAGAGCATTTCTTGATAGTTCTCGCGGAAAATCAGTGTCGTCGCGTCCGGCTTGCGGTAGTCGCTGCCCATTTTCGCGAACACTTTGCAGAACGACACGCCCACGGAAATCGTGATGCCGATTTCCTCCCGAACGCGCTTTCTCAGCAAATCCGCCAGTTCGCGCGGGGACAGCCCGTAGAACCCCGGCGCGCCCGTCATGTCCAGATACGATTCGTCAATCGAAGCAGGCTCCACGAAATCCGTATATTCGCGGAAAATGGCATTCATGCGCCGTGACACGCGCGCGTACTCGTCGTGATGCGGCGGAACGAAGAGGATGTTTGGACATTTCTGCCGCGCTTGCCAGATGGTGTCCGTCGTCTTGACACCCGCTTTCTTTGCCAGCTCGTTCTTCGCCACGACGATGCCGCAGCGGTCTTTCGGGTCGCCAGCGACTGCCATCGGTACATCCCGCCATTCAGGATGCTCTATGCACTCGCAGGAAGCGAAAAAGTTGTTGCCGTCACAGTGAAAAATCAGCCGTCCCGCCATCAGTACACCTCCTTTTCCGTCCTATTGTACGGCTATTATAGCACATCCGTTTGCATTTGAAAAGGCGAACAGCGCAAAAAGCACCCTCCCGCCGTCAAGCGAGAGGATGCGTCAAGTTATTTCTTCGTATTCGTTTCTTCCAACAGGCGCAGCACTTCGCCGAAATATGTCTCCACTTCTTCGTCGGTCAGCTTCATTGCCTTTTGCAGCATTTCCGGAATCTTCTTCGGGCGTACGCGTGCGTAATACTCCGTCGCGCTGATGTTTTTCTGCCAGTTGCTGAGTTTCATGTTCTTCCAGCGCGCAATGTGGCGCGGCAGAATCGGCTCCAATACGTCGATAACCTCGTTGAAGTGTGCCTCGACGTCCGGCCACTGGAAGTGCTTTTCCAGAATTTCCGCCACGCGCGTGAGAAATTTCGCCTTCATTTCCGGCACGGCAAGCAGCGCATTGAGCGGCTCGTGCCGGAAGCCTTGAATCTTCGCGGTGACGGGTTTGATATAGTATTCCAGCGGTGTTTTATCCAGATTCCGCCAGCACGCTTCCACGTCGAACAGCAGATACTTCCACTTGCCGCCCGGCACGCGGTATACGCGCACGTTCGTGAAGTCCACATTGCCCAATATGATTTCGTACGCAGCATGGGTGAACAGGCTGTCCACGTCCAGCCGTTCGGTGACGTACTGCAGGTTTTCCGGGTCGTTCAGATCGTTTTTCTTGCAGAAATCCGCCAGTTCCAGCCAATCCTCGTTGTTGCCGTTCTGCGTAAAGCGGTCTGTGCCGGTGCGGGCGAGAATGTCGATGCTGTCAATGTCCTTTTCGTCCGTCACGCCCTCGTACTGCGCGATGAAATACTTGTTGATTTTCTCGCGCAGGTTATAGTGCCCCCAGTACTGTCCATTGATGTACACCTGAATCACGACGTGGTCTTGGTACAGAATCCCTTCGCCTTCCGCCAGCGACGATGCCACAATGTCGCGCAGGCGGGTTGCGTACGTATCAGAATTGGCGGCGCGGAGCAGAATGGACTTGTAGGAATCGTAGTCGCGCGTCGGGAAGGGGTTGAAGGCAAAGCGGTCGTTGCCGTACGCCTTGCGGGCGTAGAGAGCAATCGACTTCTGGGCGTTGATGCGCGCGGAATGCCCGGAGCAGGTGAATGTGCCCATTTGATTGATTTCGCACACGCCGTCACCCGTGAAATACTCGATGTTGATGGGGTATTCAAGCTCCTTGTCGTAGTTGGGGATGCTGCCGGTGCCCTTGACCAGCGCGCCGGTTTTCTTGTTGAACAGGTAATCCTCGTCCGTAATCAAGGAGACAATCGGCGTGGCGGGGTCGTCGTTGATGAAGTACGTCGCGCTGACCGTGGGCGACGGGACGAGTTCGGGCTGAAACGCACGAATCCGAACGACGGTCGTTTCCTTGATGGTCAAGCCATCCGCCGGGAACTCCTTCGATTTCGCGTTCGGGGTGGAGCCGTCCGTGGTGTAGCGCAATATTGCGCCGGACAACACCGAGTGCGCCATGACGGTCACGCTGTCCGTGTAGAAGCCGCCCGCCGTGTCCAGTACAGGCGCATCCACCCGTCCGGAATAGATGGTCGTGTCATTCTTCTTGCCGCGCGTCGCGTTCTCGAAGAAGCCGTAGGTTGCTCCGTCATCGGTTGTACCGTAGCTCACGCAGCCGTACTGCTGGGGATATTTCAGCTTTTGCAATTGATTGCCGTCCGCGTCCGAAAGATAGATGCTTTCGCCGGACGAACTGAGCGCGAACGTCGCGTAGAACTTGCTGTCCTTGCCAACGTCCACCTTGTCGTCGCCCGTGCAGAAGACGGTCAGATAGCCGTCCGCTTTGAGCTTCGTCCCCTGCGGGAACTGGAACTTCATCTTGTCCTTTTTGCTGTCGCTCAAATACCAGCCGCTGATATCGACGGTGGATTTGCCCGTGTTGTGCAGCTCAATCCAGTCGTAGGCATGTCCATTCTCGTATGTGCCGTTGGAGGTCATGATTTCGCTGATGACGACCTCCGCCAGTGCGCAGGCAGGCAGCAGAAGCATCAGGAGCAAAGCGGCGCAGAATTTTTTCCACATGGCAATTTTCTCCTTCCTGATTTCGGAAGTCTGGAGGTGGTTTCATGTCCATCATACCACAAAGGGAACGCTTTGTCTATCAGACTGCAGCTGATTTCGCCGCATCCACCAGCGCTGCGAACAGCGCCCGATGCGGCAACCCGTCCGGTTGATTCCAGAGCCGCTCCGGATGCCACTGCACCGCGACGCAGAACGGCTCGTCTATCTTTTCCGCCCCTTCAATGACGCCATCCTGCGCCCACGCCGTTGCCGTCAACCCAGACGCCAGCTGCTTCACCGCCTGATGATGGTGCGAGTTCGTCATCAGCGACTCAGCGCCAATGATGCGCGCAAAGCGGCTCTGTGCATCCACCCGCACGGGATGTGTCGCGACTTCCGGCGGCTGCGTCTGCTGGTGGTGAACGGGGGAGTCAGGGCACTGCGACGGCAAATCCTGAACCAGTGAGCCGCCCAGCGCGACATTCAGTACCTGAAGCCCCCGGCAGATGCCCAGCAAGGGCAAATGGCGACGGAGCGCTTCCCGGCACAGCGGCATTTCCCATGTATCGCGGATGGGCGTAATCAACCCGCACTCCGGCAGCGTCTTTTCGTCGTAATACGCCGGATCAATGTCGTCGCCGCCCGCCAGCAGCAGGCCATTCAGCAGCGACAGCACCTGCGATGCGCGCGACACATCTTCCTGCGGCGGCAGAATCAGCGGCAGTCCGCCGCACGCGGAAATCGCCTCGCAGTACATCCGCTTCTGCTGAAACGAAAGGCGATCGTCCGACACACTTGCTGTAACCCCAATCACAGGCAGCATTTCAGTTTCCTCCAATTATATTATCATGTTCTGACGCCTAAACACGCAATTTGATATTTTTCAGACAAGAGGATGCACCGGGTCAAATTGGGCGCTGGCGAAAAGCTGCTCCTATATAATAGGATAAGACTATTGTATGTCAATCACTTCGCGCTGTCAATGTTGATTTTTGAACAGAACCAGCAGCACAAAAATGCATGGTCGTCGCGAAATATTGCATATCTAATAGGAGAAAAGTGCGATTTTCCGCGCATATGAATCAAATTTTTGCGGAATCTGCAAAAATACTTGCAAAATGAATTTGAGAATGCTATAATATCGCTGTAAACCACTCTGGTACCCTCGGAAAAAATAAAGGAGGCATCCCCATGAGTCAAGTACACGTTCTCAACCATCCGCTGATTCAGCATAAGCTGACCATCATGCGCAAGAAGGAAACGGGTCCCAAGGAATTCCGCGAACTGCTGGAAGAAATCTCTACACTGATGGTCTACGAAGTCACTCGCGACCTGCCTACCGAGGAAGTCGAGATTGAAACGCCCATCTGCAAGATGAAATCGAAGGTACTCGCGGGCAAGAAGCTGGGCATTGTGCCGATTCTGCGCGCTGGTCTGGGCATGGTGGACGGCGTTACGAACCTGATTCCTGCCTGCCGCGTCGGTCACATCGGCCTCTACCGCGATCCCGTGACGCTGAACCCCGTGGAATACTACTGCAAGCTTCCCGCCGACGCGCAGGAACGTGAACTGATTGTCCTCGACCCGATGCTTGCCACCGGCGGCAGCGCGTCCGCAGCCATCAGCTTCATCAAAAAGCGCGGATGCAGTCACATCCGTCTGGTCAACCTGATTGCAGCGCCGGAAGGCATCAAGCGGATGCAGGAAGACCATCCGGACGTGGACATCTACGTCGCGGGTATGGACGACCACCTGAACGAGCATGGCTACATCGTTCCGGGTCTGGGCGACGCGGGCGATCGCCTCTTCGGCACCAAATAATATGGACACTCATCCGGAAAGAGGGTGAATGGATTGTCGCTGGAAATCATGAAAGGAATCCAGCAGGCGGAGGCGCAGGCAGACGAAATCCGCCAAACTGCGCAGCGTGAGGCACGCGACGTTGTGAAAGCCGTCGAAGCCGCCATCGCGCAGCAGGAACGCGCCGCCGCCATTGAAAATCGCGCACAGTATGCGCAGGCGATGGAGGACAAAAAGCAGGAGGTTGAGCATCAGCTGACTGCACAGCGCGCCAAGGCAGGCAAGCAGCGGGAAGCGCTCTGCCAGCAGGCACGCAAGCACCTGCCCGAAGCCGTCAGCGCGATCTATGAAAGGGTCTTGCAGCATGGCAATCGTTGAAATGAAGCGCATCGACCTGCTGGCAATGCGGCAGGATCAGCGCAAACTTCTTCGGACGCTGCAGGATATGGGCTGTGTAGAAATCACACCGCTTCAGGATGAGGCACTCGCGGAGTACCGCACAAGGGACGACGGTCGGCTGGAACAGGTCGATGCGCTCCTTGCGCGGCTCTCGTGGGTCATCCATGAATGCGCCGCCTACAATCATCAGCCTGCGCCCTTTATGGGCAATCTGCCTGAGGCGTCCGCGCAGGACGTCCACTATATCACGCAGCAGGAAGCTGCCTTGCAGGAAACGCTCCGTCAGGCGGAAACGCTGGAAAAGCGCAGCGGCGAATACCGCGGCCAGCTGATGCGCCTGCAAGTAGCACAGTCGCAGCTGAAACCGTGGCTATCGTTTGATTTGCCGATGGAGCAGATGCATAACACCCGCCGTGTGGCGCATTTCCTCGGCACGGTGAAAGCCGCAGAGCTCCAGCAGTGTCAGGAAAAATGGGCATCGCTCCCCGTGGTGGTGGAGCAGCTCAGCGCCGAACACGACACCGCCGCCGTCTGGATTTGTGCGCATCAAAGCGCACGGGAGCAGGTCGCCGCAGATTTGCGGGACGCGGGCTTTGCCCCGGCGCAGCTTCCGGAATTTACGGGAACTGCCGCGGAGCAGTCCGCACGGCTGGAAAACGAAAAGAACGAAATTCTTCGTCAGCAGGAAGCGCTTGTGCAGGACTGGAAAGCCCTCTCCGCCGAGCTGACGCACCTCAAGGTTTGGTATGACGCGCTGACGATTGAACGCGATCAGCTGGAAGCCGCCCGCCAGACCATCGGCACAGGCAAGGCGTTTCTCCTGCGCGGCTGGGTACCCGCTGAGGTCGCCCAGCAAGTGGCAGACAAGTGCCGCAGCCTTGCATCTACCTGTTCTGTGGATATTACCGACCCGGCGGAAGGGGACGAACCGCCCGTTCTGCTGGATAACAACCGCGTCAATGCACCCTACGAGAGCGTTGTCGAGGGCTTTGCGCTCCCGGCGTACCGCTCCGTTGACCCGACTGCGGTGATGGCGCCATTTTATGCATGTTTGTTCGGCATGATGCTGTCCGACGCCGGCTACGGTCTGGTGATGATTGTCGGCATCTTGGCGCTGATTTTCCTCAAAAAGCCCGCAAAAAAGAATGCCCGGCTGCTCTGGGTACTCTTCGGCGGCGCGGTAATGACCGTCGTCTGGGGCGCGGCGTACAACACTTGGATGGGCTTTACAGCCCCGTGGGGTGGTCTGCTTGACCCGATGAACGACCCGATGCCCGTCATGATGATTTGTCTGGCGGTCGGCGTGATTCACTTGTACGCCGGTCTTGGCATGGCGGCGTACCTGAATTTCAAGCGTGGGAAGCCGCTGGATGCACTCTACGACCAGTTCTCGTGGATTTTCGCACTGACGGGTCTTGGGCTGTACGCGCTGTGCAGCGGTACATTGAAGATGATTGGGCTGGGCTTGACCATCTTCGGCGTGGCGCTGCTGCTCCTCTTCGGCGGACGCGAGAAGAAGAATCCGTTTGCGCGTCTGCTGGGCGGTTTGAGCCAGATTTATGGCGCAACAAGCTGGATTTCCGATATTCTGTCCTACATGCGCCTGTTCGGCATGGGTCTGGCGACGGGCGTCATGGGGCAGGTCATCGACATGCTGGTCGGCATGATTTTCCAGAACGGCCCGATTGGCTGGATTCTCGGCTCGGTGCTGTTCGTCGGCGCGCACGCGTTCAGCCTTGGCATCAACGCCTTGGGCGCGTATGTTCATGCCTGCCGCTTGCAGTATATTGAGTTCTTCGGCAAGTTCTTTGAGGAAGGCGGCGTGGCATTCCGCCCGCTGCAGCGCCGGACAAAGTACGTCAGCATCCGCCCGGAAACCGGGAACAAGGATGCATAACTTTCGATTGATTTTGAAGGAGGTCACCTGTCATGGAATGGGGTTTGGCGATTGGTTTGTTTGCTGCGGCGATTGCCGCGATTCTGCCCGGCATGGGCTCTGCCAAGGCGGTTGGTCTGGCGGGCGAAACGGCGGCAGGTGTTTCCGCTGAAACGCCGGAAGCCAGCTCGAAGCTGACGCTTCTGCAGCTGCTGCCCGCAACACAGGGCATTTACGGATTCGTTATCGCTATCGTGATTATGGCGAAGATTGGCATCATGGGCGGCAGCGGTGCCGTTGTGCCGGTGGATAAAGCGCTGATGCTGCTGGCTGCCGCGCTGCCGATCGCGCTCGTGGGCTACTTCTCCGCGATTGCGCAGGGCAAGTGCGCCGCCGGTTCTATGCTGATGGTCGGCCGCCGTCCGGAAATGCAGGGCAAGGGCATGATGATGACCGCGATGGTGGAAACCTACGCCGTTCTGGCGCTGCTGATTTCCTTCCTGTGCGTCAACGCCATCGTGCTGTAAGGGGAGCATCATGAACGCAAACGCGATTCAGGAAAAAATCCTGTCTGACGCTCGCACGAGTGCATCGGACATCATGCGCGATGCCAACGAAAAAGCTGCCCGCCTGCGCGACGCGGCAGAAAAGCGGATGGCTGCCGCGCACAGCCGCCTGATGATGCAGGCTTCTGAGGATGCGGAGGCGGCTCGGCTGCGCATGGAGCGCATGGAAGAACTGGAAGAACGCAAGCGCCTGCTCAGCGACAAGCGCGCGCTGATTGACGAGGCGTTCGCGCAGGCACTTGACAAGCTGGAAGCCATGCCGCCTCAGCAGGCGCGGGCTTTCCTGATGACGGAAGCCGCTGCCGTGGCGGATGGCGACGAAACCGTCATCCTCGGCAGCAAGAACCCCGGCTGGTTTGACGACAAGTTCCTTGCGGATTTGAATACGCTGCTGCAAAAGCAGGGCAAGCCGGGTCAACTGACGCTGGGCGAAGAAAAGCGCAATGGCGAAACAGGGATGATTCTGGCGAAAAACGGCATGGAAATCAGCTGCACGTTCGCGTCGCTGCTGGATAGCCGGCGGCTGGATATGGAAGCAGACATTGCGGCGATTCTCTTTCCGGATCGTCCGGCATAATCGCGAGAGGAGGACACGAAATGGCACAGCCAAGCGTGTATTTTTCCGCCGGGCGGCTGACGATGCTGCAGCGGAATGTGCTTGATGCTGCAGGCATGGAGCGGCTTCTCTCCACGGCATCCCTGCCGGAAGCGCGCAAAACGCTCTCCGAACTCGGCTGGACGGGCGCGGACATCACCGACCCCGAACAGCTTGCCGCTGACCGGGTAAATCAGGCAGCACAGGACGCACGCGCCCTGTCGCCCGAACCCGCTTTGGTGGACTGCTTCCTGTACGCTTACGACGCGGCGAACCTCAAAATGCTGCTCAAAGCGCGTCTGCTGGGGCTGTCTGCGCCCGCGCTGTCGGACTGCGGCACGATTCCGGCGGATACGCTCCGCCACGCCGTCACTGACCATCGTTACAGCACGCTGCCTGCCGCTTTCCGGGATGCGATGAATCGTCTGGAGCAGAATATCGTCACTGGCATTGACCCGATGAGCATCGACGTTGCCATTGACCGCGCCATGTACCAGCTGATTTTCAGCCGCCTGAAAGGGACGCATAGCCCGGTCACGCTGCAGTATTTCCGCGGGCATGTTGATTTGCTCAACGCGGTGGCGCTCCTGCGCGTGCGGCAGATGAAGAAGGATGAAGCATTCTTCATGAGCGTACTGCTGGACGGCGGCACGATTCGCGCGCAGTCGTGGCGGCTCTGCTTTGCGCAGCCGGACATGCTGTCCGCGATGCTCGCCCCGTACGGCGCGTCGGTCACGGAAGCAGCGAAGAATGCGGTCATGGACGGCAAGCGTCTGCCTGCGCTGGAAAAGGCAATGGATGACGCGCTGCTGGAGCTGTACCGTCCGTTCCGCTTTCAAATCTGTCCGGAGCGGGCGGCGGCGTATTTCCTCGCCGTGCAGCGCGAAACCGCGGCTGTCCGCCTGATTCTGGCGGGCAAGCAGAATGGCTTCGATGCGGAAAATATCCGGGAAAGGCTGCGTGATCTGTATGTTTGAAGAAACAGGGGCAATGCAGCAGGAAAAGAAGCAAATGGGCGTGGTTGGCGAACGCGACGCCGTGCTGGCATTTAAGGCCCTGGGGATGCGCGTGATTGCTGTCAGCACGCCTGAAGAAACGACGAAAGCGCTCCACCGCCTGTACAGCGAGGGCATTCCCGTCATTTTTCTGACGGAGACGTGCGCGCAGCAGGTGCCGGAAACGCTGGAACGCTACAAGACCGACCCGAAGTGCGCCGTCATCCCGATTCCGGGCAGCAGCGGTGCGAACGGTTTCGGCTTGAACCGTGTCAAGGCCAATGTCGAAAAGGCTATCGGCGCGGATATTCTGTTCAACAATGAGAAAGAGGGGACTTGACCCAATGGCGCAGCAAGGAAGAATTGTAAAGGTCGCCGGCCCTCTGATTGTCGCGGAAAATATGGCGGACGTGCGCATGTACGATGTCGTTCGCGTCAGCAAAAACCGCCTCGTGGGCGAGGTGATTGAACTTCGCGGCGACAAGGCCTCCATTCAGGTTTATGAGGAAACGTCTGGTCTTGGCCCCGGCGAACCGGTGGAATCCACCGGCGCGCCGCTTTCCGTGGAACTTGGACCAGGGCTGATTGAATCCATTTTCGACGGCATTCAGCGTCCGCTGACTGTCATTGCCGAGAAGTACGGGATGCACATCACGCGCGGCGTGGAAGTGCCGAGCCTGAACCGCGATAAGGAATGGGGCTTTGAGGCGCTTGTGAAGCCCGGCGACAAGGTGACAGGCGGCACGATTATTGGCCAGGTGCAGGAAAGCGCCGTCGTCGAGCACCGCATCATGGTGCCGCACGGCATTTCCGGCGAAATTGTCAAGTGCGAAAGCAAGGTCGCGTGTCTGACGGACGTGGTGGCGGTTGTCCGCGACGAAAAGGGCGTGGAGCATGAACTGACCATGCTGCAAAAATGGCCGGTGCGCCGCGGGCGTCCCTATGCGGAAAAGCTCGCACCGAAAGCGCCAATGGTCACGGGTCAGCGCGTTATCGACACGTTTTTCCCGATTGCCTCCGGTGGCGTGGCGGCTGTTCCCGGCCCGTTCGGTTCGGGCAAAACCGTCGTGCAGCATCAGCTGGCAAAGTGGGCGGATGCGGATATCATCGTCTACGTCGGCTGCGGCGAGCGCGGCAACGAGATGACAGACGTTCTGCGCGAGTTTCCGGAACTGCATGACCCGCGCACGGGCGAGAGCCTGATGAAGCGCACCGTGCTGATTGCCAACACGTCGGATATGCCGGTTGCGGCGCGTGAGGCGTCCATCTACACCGGCATCACCATTGCCGAATACTTCCGCGATATGGGCTACAAGGTCGCGATTATGGCTGACTCTACGTCCCGTTGGGCGGAGGCGCTGCGCGAAATGTCTGGCCGTCTGGAAGAAATGCCCGGCGAAGAAGGCTATCCGGCATATCTGGCATCCCGTATTGCGGAGTTTTATGAGCGCGCAGGTGCGGTCGTCTGCCTTGGCGGGGATGATCGCCGCGGCAGCATTTCCGCCATCGGCGCTGTTTCCCCGCCCGGCGGCGATATTTCCGAGCCGGTTTCGCAGGCGACGCTGCGCATCGTCAAGGTGTTCTGGGGGCTATCCAGTTCCTTGGCGTACAAGCGCCATTTCCCGGCGATTGACTGGCTGCAGTCATATTCGCTCTACATCAGCCGCTTGCAGGAATGGTTCAGCGACAATGTTTCGCCTGAATGGAACGAGCTGCGTGCCAAAGCCATGCGTGTCCTGCAGGAGGAAGCGGAACTGAACGAGATTGTGCAGCTGGTCGGCGTGGATGCGCTGAGCTGGAAAGACCGCCTGACGCTGGAAGTCGCCCGCAGCATCCGCGAGGACTACCTGCATCAGAATGCCTTCGACGAGGTGGACACCTACACGAGCTTGGCGAAGCAGTTTGCCATGCTCCGGCTGATTCTGGAATATCAGGAAAAGGGCAATCAGGCGCTGGACGCGGGTGCGAACCTCTCCGACGTGATTGCACTGCCCGTCCGCGAGCAGATTGGCCGCGCCAAGTACATCCCCGAATCGGAAATGAAGCGCTTCGAGCAGATTGAAAGCGACCTGAGCAGTCAGTGCGCGGCGCTGATGGATGAAGGAGGCGAAGGCTGATGCTCAAAGAGTACCATACGATTAAAGAGGTCGTTGGCCCGCTGATGCTGGTGGAAGGCGTCAGCGGCGTGACCTACAATGAGCTGGTGGAAATCCATCAGTCGAACGGCGAAGTTCGTTCCGGCAAAGTGCTGGAAGTGGATGGCGACAAGGCGATGGTGCAGCTGTTTGAATCCTCCAACGGCCTGCGCATCTCCGACTCCACGGCGCGTTTTCTGGGGCGCGGCATTGAACTGAGCGTCTCGATGGACATGCTCGGCCGCGTTTTCGACGGCATGGGCAAGCCAAAGGATGGCGGCCCGGAGCTGATTCCCGAAATGCGGATGGATATCAACGGCGAACCGCTGAATCCCGCCGCGCGCAACTATCCGAGTGAATTTATCCAGACGGGTATTTCCGCCATTGACGGTCTGAACACGCTGGTTCGCGGTCAGAAGCTGCCGGTGTTCTCCGGCTCTGGTCTGCCGCACGCACAGCTGGCGACGCAGATTGCGCGTCAGGCGCGCGTGCTGGGCAAGGGCGACCGCTTCGCCGTCGTGTTCGGCGCTATCGGCATCACCTATGAGGAAGCGGATTACTTTATCAGCGACTTCCGCCGGACGGGCGCTATCGAGCGCGCTGTGCTGTTCATGAATCTGGCGAATGACCCGGCGATTGAACGTATCGCAACGCCGAAAATGGCACTGACAGCGGCGGAATATCTGGCGTACGAAAAGGGAATGCATGTGCTGGTGATTTTGACGGACATCACCAACTACTGCGAAGCTCTGCGCGAAGTTTCCGCCGCCCGCAAGGAAGTTCCCGGCCGCCGCGGCTATCCGGGCTATCTGTACACCGACTTGGCTTCTATGTACGAACGCGCGGGCCGCGTCGTCGGCAAGGAAGGCTCGATTACGCAGATTCCGATTCTGACCATGCCCGAAGACGACAAGACGCATCCGATTCCCGACCTGACCGGCTACATCACCGAGGGGCAGATTATCCTCTCCCGCGAGCTGTTCCGCAAGGGCATCGAGCCGCCGATTGACGTCATGCCGAGCCTGTCCCGCTTGAAGGACAAGGGCATCGGCGAAGGCAAGACCCGCAAGGATCACGCCGCCACGATGAACCAGCTCTTCGCTGCCTATTCGCGCGGCAAGGAAGCCAAGGAACTGGCGGTCATTCTGGGCGACGCGGCACTGACCGACGTGGATAAGAAGTATGCGGCGTTCGCGGATGCCTTTGAGAAGGAATATGTTTCGCAAGGCTTTGAAACGAACCGCTCCATCGAGGAAACGCTTGACATCGGCTGGAAACTGCTGGCGATGCTGCCGCGCGGCGAACTGAAGCGTATCCGCGACGACATGCTGGATGAGTTTCTGCCAAAGGCGGAGGTGAAAGCCTAATGCCAACGGCGCTTCGCGTCAACCCGACCCGCATGGAAATGACCCGCATCAAGAAGCGCCTCGTCACAGCCACGCGCGGTCACAAACTGCTCAAGGACAAGCGGGACGAAATGGTGCGCCAGTTCATCCTGCTGATTCGGGAGAACTACACGCTCCGCCGCGAGGTGGAGGCGGAACTCAGCGGTGCACTGCGCGATTTCGCAATGGCGCGCGCGGTCATGTCGCCGCAGAGTTTGGAAGCCGCTGTGCTGTATCCAGCGCGTCAGGCGGAACTGCATGTCAGCGAGCGGAACATTCTTTCCGTGCATGTGCCGACGATTGAAGCGGATCAGGCGTCGCTGGAAACGACCGTGCAGTCCTACGGTTTTGCGGAAACGTCTGCCGAGCTGGACGGTTCGATTGCGACGCTGGCGTCTGTTCTGCCGAAGCTGGTACGCCTGGCGGAGATTGAAAAGACCTGCGACATGCTGGCGGACGAGATTGAAAAGACCCGCCGCCGCGTCAACGCCCTCGAATATGTGATGATTCCGCAGTTCGAGATGACGATTCGCGAAATCAGCATGAAGCTGGAAGAAAACGAGCGCGGCGCTACCACCCGCCTGATGAAGGTCAAAGACATGATGGCGAAACGGGACGCATAATCCCAACGGGAACTTTTCGGTGTATTGCCGGGAAGGTCCCGTTTTACTTGCGGAAAAAGCGGTTTCGTGCTATGATGGGAAGGAATATCGTGAGGGAGCGTGAGCAAGGGTGCTTGATCCTGTGGAGGCGCTGCTGGACAGCGGGTTTCATCGCGCCGTCGTGCTGGATGGCACAGAGTGCGGGCTGGACGCGGAACAGTCGCTGATACTGGCGCTGTGGTGCTACGAGGCGGAGAAGCAGCCCGCATCGGACGGCGCATGGATTCACCCGTACTATTTTGCATCCCAGAAAGCGTATACAGCAGCATCATCGCTGGTTAAAAGCGGGGCGTTTCCGGGGCTTGCACTGCGGGACGAGATTCGCGTGAAGCCGATTTTTGCGCGCTTGCCGGATTTTTCGCAGGGAACAAACACCATCTCCTACATTCGCGGCATCGGCAGCCGCTTCCATGTACAGATTCTGACGTACACGCCGCGTCTGCCCGCAACGGAGCATCTTCTTTCGGAGAATAAACCGCTTCACTGCAGGGAATGCCGAAAGTGCGTCGAAGCCTGTCCGACGAACGCCTTGGAGGGCGGCGTGTTCCACCGGGAGCGCTGCATCCGCAATTGGATGATGGTCGGCGGTGAAGTTCCTGAGGAAATCCGCGCGAAGATGGGCAACCGGCTGATTGGCTGCGACGTGTGCCAGCGAGTGTGTCCACATAATCCGCCGCCGCAGGGGGAGGCGCATCTTGCCGTGCCGTTGGCGAATTTGCTGCGTCAGCCAAAGGAAACGGCGCTTGCGCTGCGACCGCTCATCGGCGTAAACCTGACGCTGCCCAACCGGGTATTATCGCAAAGCTGCCTGCTTGCCGGCTGCAGCGGCGATACGTCGCTCACTCCGCTGCTGATGCCGCTATTGCATCACCCATCGCCCGCCGTCAGCACACACGCGGGGTGGGCACTCTCGCGGCTGCAGGAGGGTATTTCTTTTTTGAGCGAATTGTGATAGAATAGGTGATGCCGGGCGAAAAATTTGATGCACGGCGCAGTGGGAGGATTTACGGATTATGCGCATACTGGTCGTCGGGGACGGCAAAGTCGGTCATACGGTTGCGGAGCAGCTGACCCGCGAGGGACACGACGTTGTGATTATCGATAAGAACGAGGACGTCTTGCAGCGGTGCGAGGATACGCTGGATGTGCTGTGCATCCGCGGCAATGGGGCAAACGCACGCACGCTGCTGGATGCCGGCGTAGAAAAGGCGGATTTCGTGGTTGCGGCCACCGCCAGTGACGAAACAAACATGCTCTGCTGCCTGATTGCGAAGCGGCTGGGCGCACGCTATACAATTGCCCGCATCCGCGACCCGGAATATAACGAGAGTTTATCTCTCTTGCAGCGGGAAACGTCCATCGACAACGCCATTAACCCTGAGCGCGCGACAGCACTGGAAATCAGCCGTCTGCTTCGCTTCCCCTTCGCCAACAATATCGAGACGTTCGCCAAGGGGCAGATCGAAATGGTGGAATTCCGCGTACAGGAGAATGACGTGGTTGTCGGCTGCCCACTGCACGCGCTGTCATCGCGGCTGCCGGGGATTCCCCGCGTGCTGTACGCGATTGTCGAACGCTCCGGCGAGGTTATCATCCCCAACGGCGATTTCGTCATCCACGCGGGCGACCGGGTGCACGTTGCGGGCGATATGGTGACGATTACGAACTATTTTCGCTTTCTGGGCAAGCACTCCCTGCGCGTGAAGAACGTCATGCTGCTGGGCGGCGGGCGCATCAGTTACTATCTGGCGAAGATGATTGTGCCGATGGGGATGCACGTCGCGATGATTGAAATCAACCCGAAGAAAGCGGAGAGCCTGAGCGAAAGTCTGCCGCACGTCAACGTGATTCTGGGCGACGGCACAGATCAGGAGCTGCTGGAACAGGAAGGCTTGGAGTCGATGGACGCCTTTATCGCCATGTGCGACCGCGACGAGGAGAACCTGATGACAGGGCTGTTCGTAGTCAAGCAGGGCGTGCCGAAAGTTATTGTGAAGAACAATCGGCTGGCGTACGCGGACATCATGAACGGCATGGGGTTGGACAGCATGGTCAGCCCGAAGACCATCACCTGCTCGACCATCCTGCGTTATGTCCGCGCACTGGTCAACAGCGACGGCACGAAGGTGGAGCGTCTGTATCGCCTAATGAACGGACGCGTGGAGGCGCTGGAATTTATTGCGCGCGCGTCGGATTCCTACATCGGCATTCCGCTGAAGAATCTCCATATCCGCAAGAACGCGCTGGTTGCCGTGATTGCCCGGCAGGGGAAGGTCATCGTACCTTTCGGCGACGATAAGATTGAAGAGGGCGACCATGTGGTTATTATTGTCTGCGAAAACGGCATCGGCGATTTGAACGAGGTTATCAGCAAATGAATAAACGGCTTGTAGCTTATATGCAGGGGGCAGTGCTGCTGATTGAAGCCGCCTGCATGACCCCGGCGCTTGTGATTGCACTGTTCCAGCAGGATGGCGACGCATGGGCGCTGGGTGCGACGATGCTGATTCTGATTGCGATTGGTGCGCCCCTGCGGTTTCTGGTGCGGCCAGGCGAGCGGAATCTGCGCGCGCGGGAGGGCTTCCTGACCGTGGCGCTGGCGTGGATTGCGCTGAGCTGCTTTGGTGCGCTGCCGTTCGTGTTCAGCGGCATGATTCCGAACTACATCGACGCGCTGTTCGAGTCCGTGTCCGGCTTCACGACAACGGGCGCGACCGTGCTGGAGAATTTCGATAACCTGCCGCAGGGAATCATGTTCTGGCGTTCCTTCACGCACTGGATTGGCGGCATGGGCGTGCTGGTGCTGACACTGGCACTCGTACCGCAGCTCAGTGAGCGTACGTCGCATCTGGTCAAGGCGGAAAGCCCCGGTCCGACGCTGAGCAAAATTGTCCCGAAAATGGGCGATACGGCGAAAATCTTCTACATCATCTACCTGATTCTCACGATTCTGGAGTTTATCGTGCTGATGATTGCGGGCATGAACCCCTATGATGCCGCGATTCACGCAATGGGCACAGCAGGCACAGGCGGATTCAGCAACTACGCCGCGAGCGTCGGGGCGTTTGCAAGCCCGGTGATTGATGTCGCCATCACCGTCTTTATGGTCATGTTCGGCATCAACTTCGCGCTGTACTACTGTGCCATCACGGGCAATTGGCGCGGCATCGTGAAGAGCGAGGAGCTGCGCTGGTATCTGGGCATTTTTCTGACTGTCACCGCTGCGATTACCGTGGTGCTTCTGCCGCAGTACGGCACGGTCGGCAACGCATTGCGCTACGCCAGCTTTCAGGTTGCCAGCATCATGTCCACCACGGGTTATGCCACAGCGGATTTTAGCCTGTGGCCGGTCGCGGCGCGTATGCTCATCTTCATGCTGATGTTCATCGGCGCGTGTGCGGGTTCAACAGCGGGCGGCATGAAGATTTGCCGCATTGCCATGCTCTGGAAGCAGGGAGTGCGCTCCGTGCGCCATACGTTCCAGCCACGCAAGGTGCAGGTCGTCCGTTTCGAGGGCAAAGGTGTGGATGACACGCTCCTGCGCGAAACGGCCTCGTTCGCGTTCGTGTATATCGCCATGGTTCTTATCGGTGCAGTGCTGATTGCCTTCGAAGGCAAGTACGACATTGAAACGAACTTGTCCGCCGCGCTGACTTGCGTGAGCAACGTCGGGCCGGGGTTCAATGCGGTCGGCCCAGCGGGGAATTTTGCGGGCTACGGGCCGTTCGCGAAGGTCGTACTCAGTCTGCTGATGCTCGCGGGTCGTCTGGAGCTGTACCCGATGCTTGCACTGCTCTATCCGGCGCTGTGGCGCAAACAATAATCAGCATAGGAGGAAAAACGCATGGACAAGCAGGACAAAATCATCCGCTATCGTCAGCTGAACCAGACCGCGCAGAAGGGGCAAATCGTCTTTGCCGGGTCGTCGCTGATGGAAATGTTTCCGATTGAGCAGTTCGTTGCGGAAGACAATCTGCCGGTTACGGTGTACAACCGCGGCATCGGCGGCTTCGTGACGGACGAACTGCTGACGAACCTTGCTGTCTGCATTCTTGACCTTGCGCCGCGGATGCTGTTCCTCAACATCGGCACGAACGACTTGTCCGACGCATCTCGCCCGATGGCGCAAATCATGGGGACGTACCGGGCGATTCTGGAGAAAGTGCTGCAAGCGCTTCCGAACGTGCAGATTTACCTGATGGCGTACTATCCCATCAACGAGGAAGCCGCGACGCCGGAAATGAAGCCGTGTCTGCGCGTGCGGACGAACGAGAAGATTGCGCAGGCGAACGCGGAAGTGCAGAAGCTCGCAAAAACGCTGCACCTGCACTACATCGACGTCAACGCGCCGCTGAAAGATGAACAGGGGCGGCTGCGCGCGGAATTTACCTACGAGGGGATGCACATCCGCCCGGAAGGGTATCGAACGATTTATCCGGCAATTAAGAAAATTCTGATGAACGCTTGAAAGGGGAGTTTGCTCATGAAAATGACCTCTGCCTATGCCAACAAACTGCTTCGACAGCTGAATGAGGAGAAAGAGTTTCTGCTCAATCAGGAGGAAAATTCCTGCACCTATGTGTATGCCGCCGACGAGGAGCCACTGATTCCGCAGTACAGCTATCCGCAGACGGAAGCGCAGCTTCGGGCGCTGGATGCGAAAATCGTGAAAATCAAGCACGCGGTGAATTGCAGCAACGTCTCCACCAGCCTGACGCTAAGCAGCGGACGCGTGCTGACAGTTGATCAGGCGCTCGTCGTGATGGCGCAGCTCAGCCAGCGCAAGCAGCAGCTGGACACGCTGCGCAAGCGTCAGCCCAAGGCGCGCAACAACGACCATTACGGCCGCAGCGGCGCGACGGAGTACACCTGCATCAACTACGATTTAGCGGATGTCCGCAAGGCGTATGAAGCGATTTCCGCGGAAATCATGGAAATTCAAATGAAGCTCGACCAGCTGAATCAGACGGTGACGTTTGACGTGGAGCTGTGATATTTTCCAGACCGATGCGCTCTTTTAGCAAGCGCGGCTGGCACAGGTTTATGGTTTGCGCAGCCGCAGACGGTTATTGCGTTGTTCATTATCCGACACAAGGTTCATGGTTGGATTTTTGATTATTATGCGGATTTTTTTCTGCATCCCGCATCGGCCGAAAGCCTGCCCGAAAGGGTAGCGGCGCGGAGGCATCTGGTTTCATGCGCCGCATTTCTTCACATATTGAAAAAAGCGCCTTTCGGAGGAAAATCATCCTTCCGAAAGGCGTTTTCATTTATACTATTTCCAGATAAGAATGCGCCAAGATGCGCCGCGAATTTTTCATTCTGGCTAACGTGAATGAAACGCAGCGTAGCAGCGCTACGCTAAGTGGAATGAACGGACGCCAGAATGGAAAAGGCGCAAGCAGATGGCGCAGGTGAATCTGGAAATAGTATTAGCCGTTTTCCTGCACCATGCAGACCGCCTGTGCGCTGATGCCCTTTTCTTCGCCCTCAAAGCCGAGTTTTTCCGTCGTCGTTGCCTTGATGTTCACGCGCGCAAGGGGCAGTTCGAGCGCATCCGCCACATTCTGCCGCATTTGCGGAATGTAGGGGAGCAGCTTCGGCTTCTGCGCCACAATGGTCACGTCGCAGTTCGTTACACGCGCGTGGTGCGCCTTCAGCAGCGCAACAACGTGCCGAAGCAGCAGCATCGACGAGATGCCGCGGTACGCTTCGTCCGTGTCCGGGAAGTGCTTGCCGATGTCGCCCAGCGCCATTGCGCCCAGCATGGCATCCATCAGCGCGTGCAGCGCCACATCCGCATCCGAATGCCCCAGCAGCCCAAGTGTGTGCGGAACGGTCACGCCGCAGAGAATCAGCGGACGGTCTTCCACCAGCCGATGTACGTCATAGCCTTGCCCAACGCGAAGCGCCGGCAGCGCCTGTTCTGCAAAAAATGCTTCTGCCATCAGTAAATCCTCCGGGGTCGTCAGCTTGATATTGCGTCGACTGCCCTCCGTCAGCTGCACGGGAACGCCCAGCCGTTCCACCAGCGACGCATCATCCGTGCCGAGGAAGCCGTCGCGCTGCGCCTGTTCGTGTGCCTGACGGAGCAAGTCGGTCTTAAAACCCTGCGGGGTCTGCACAGCGCGCAGGGCGGTGCGATTCGGCGTGTCCAGCGCGATATTGGCGTCGCTGACGGTCTTGATGGTGTCCGTCACAGGAACCGCGGCGACGCCCGTTCCGCATTCTTCCACCGATGCCATGCAGCGCTGGATAACGTCTGCCGTCACCAGACAGCGCGCGCCGTCATGCACCAGTACGCCGTCGCATTGCCCAGAGAGCGCCTGCAAGCCCCGCCAGACCGATTCCTGACGTGTTGCGCCGCCTGATACCATCGGAACGTCCAGCCCGTTCTGCGCCAATTCAGATGCCATAACGGGCATATCCTCTTCTCGGCTGACAACAACCACCTGCTCCACCAGCGGCACAAACGCCTCCACTGAGCGGACAATCATGCTTTTGCCGGCGATTGGCAGCAACACTTTATTGCACTTCGCGCCCATGCGCTGCCCGCTGCCGCCGCCCAAAATAATTGCGCCCCACATGATTTATTCCTCCGCGCCGCGTTCGGACGCCATCGCCGCATCCTCTTCCAGCACACGGTAGATTTCCGCAGCACCTTCCTTGCGCACCGTACCCGGCACGGCAAGAATCTCGTAGCGCCCCAAATGGTCGCCGAAGCGGATCGTCATGATATCACCGTGCTTGACCTCTGCGCCGGGTTTGGCGACTTTGCCGTTGAGCGTGACACGCCCACCCGAACAGGCCTCGTTCGCCACCGTGCGGCGCTTGATAATGCGGGATACCTTCAAATATTTGTCAAGACGCATAATTTCCTCCGTGGTTCTGATTTGAGAAAAAAGCCCGCAAGATTGCTCCTGCGGGCTTCTATACGATGTCTGATGCGAAAATGAATCAGAAAATCGTATTAAGGACGATTACTGATTGACAGCGTCCTTGAGGGACTTGCCAGCCTTGAAAACAGGCGCCTTGGAAGCCGGGATGGTAATCTCTTCTTCGGGCTTCTGCGGATTGCGGGCAATGCGTTCCGGACGATCCTTCACCTCGAAAGAGCCAAAGCCAACAATCTGCACCTTATCGCCCTTGGACAGGCTTTCGGTGATGACTTCAACAACCGCATTCAGCGCCAGCTCGGCATTCTTCTTGGGGAGCTGGGTCTTTTCAGCAAGGGCAGCAACCAGTTCGGTCTTATTCATGGAATATATTCCTCCTTGTTTGCGCGATTCACGCATAGATGAAATGGGATAACCTTGGCAGCACGCTGCTGCGGCATAGCGTCGCGGTCAGCGCTTCCAATCTGCGGGGGAAGATGGCTCAACAGCGCGATTTTGCGCGGCTTTCACCCGATTCCAGTATACATCCATTTCCGATAAAGTCAAGTCCTTCAGCGATTTTTCGTCCAATTTTATCAGATTTTCCATGGCAGAAAAGCGTTTGATGAACTTTTCGGTGGCATTTTTGAGCGCCTGCTCCGGGTCAATGCCGCTCAGCCGTGCCACATTGACGCAGCTGAACAGCAGATCGCCCAGTTCTTCGCCGGGATCGCGCGCGTTTTGCAGTTCTGTCAGTACCTCGTCTGCTTCCTCATGCACCTTCGACAGCGCATCCTGCGGCGTATCCCAGTCAAAGCCGACCTGCGCCGCTTTCTTCTGCACCTTCTCCGCACGCATGAGCGCTGGAAGACTCTTGCTCACGTCTGCCAGCACACTGCCCTGCGACATAAGCCCCTTTTCGGCTTTCTTGAGTTTTTCCCAGCTGTCCGCGACCTCCTCCGGCGTGTCGCAGTGGACATTGCCGAAGATGTGCGCGTGGCGGTAAAGCATTTTGTGGACGATGGCGGTCGTAATGTCCTGCATCGTGAATTCATACGCCGACTCTGCAATATCTGCATGGAACGCCACCTGCAGCAGCACGTCACCAAGCTCGTCCGCCAGATGATCCATATCGCCCTCATCGACCGCGCCGACTGCCTCGTACGCTTCCTCAATCAGATAGCGGCGGAGGGTCTGATGCGTCTGTTCGCGATCCCACGGGCACTGGCGGCGCACCTGGTGCATGATGCTCTGCAAGTCCTGAAAGCTGTACCGGGTGCGCTGCTGAAGCGGAACGGCGGGCAGATACAGGCAGACCGTGTGGTCATAGGTGTGCAGGCGGTCCATCTCCCAAAGCTGGATGTTTTGCGGCTTACGGTTCGTCTTGACGGTGGATGGGAACAGCACCGTCGGCAGCTCGTCGCCGTAAACATCGCACAGGCGCAGTTTCAGGTCACATGCCAGCGAGCGATTCCAGATTTCCGTAATCAGCAGCGGTGTCGTCGGATCAGCGGCGGCGGTCACGGCATCCTCCGCCGGAATCGTTCGTAGCGCACCGATGGGGGCGAGATTCCCCGGCAGCTGTGCAATACACGCATCTGCCAGCGTTACGCCCGGCAGGATGCGCAAGACCGCGTCCTGCGGCTGCTGTGCCCGAAGCTCCCGCACCGCGCCATCTGTTCCGGCATCCAGCACGGCAAAGACAACCGCGTGATGTTCCGCTTCCGTCCACAGCGCCTTTGCCATGTCACGGTGCATCTCGTCAAAATCCTCATAGCGGTCGTAGTAATCATCCAGCGACGTACTTTGGACGCCCGCTTCCGTCAGCGCCGCACAGACCGGGTGCTGCGCCGTGCGGAAAATCAGCCGCTTCGCCTTCTTCATCGCGTTCATGGACTGCGCCGTCAGCAGTTCCGGATCGCCCGGCCCCAGCGACACAACGGTGATGTTCTGCTTCATGCTTCTTTCCTCACTTCTTATTTCCGCTTCCGGCGGAAGGCGTTCAAGTCCTCCTTGGTGAGTGCTTTCGTCCAAATCGCCGTGACTACGAACACCGCAACGCCGACCGCTACCTCCACAATCGTCAGCAGACGGCTGAACGGCAGGATGCGTGTCATCAGACAGACGGCCGCGCCCATCGCCAGCGTCGCAATACCCGGACGCACCAGCCAGTCGCGCCAATTGAACTTCGTGCCGGTATACTTCATGACGTAATAGAGGTTCGGAACGAGCGATACCGTGTAGCACACCAGCGACGAAATCGGCGCGCCGTGGATGTTGAAGCCCGGAATACCCACCAGCGTGTAGTTCAGCGCAATTTTGCACACAACGCCCGCAACCAGCGTGTACATGGGAATCCGCTGCTTCCGAACGCCTTGCAGAATGCTGCTCGTCGCCTGCACGACCGTGAACAGCACCACCGTCAGGCTGGAAACCATCAGCAGCGTGCTGCCGGTCATGATGTTCTCTTCGCTCAGCGACCCCTGATAGAAGAAGCGGAAAATCTGCTCGCTGAGCACGCTCATGCCGACCGAGCAGGGCAGCCCGATCAGAAACGCAAAGCGCAGGCCGAGATTCGTCTGCCGCTGCACCGCGTCCATATCCTGCACTGCCCACGCGGAGGAAATTGCCGGAACGAGCGACATGCTGACCGCCAGCGACAGCGCCGTGGGAATGTTAATCAGGCGGATGACCATGCCGCTGAACACGCCATACGTCTCGACGGCTGCATCATGCGTCAGACCGGAGACGACGCAGCGGTTGACCAGCATCGCCGAGTCGATGAACTGCGACAAGGGCACGATGCACGAGCCAATTGTAATCGGGATGGCAATCACCATCAGCTGTTCTGCAATGCGTTTGGTGGATGTGTTCTGCTCCGGCGCAAGCTGCGGAATCGCGTCGAAGCGGCTTCGGCGGCGGAAGTAAAGCAGAATCATGTACAGAAGGGCAATCCCTTCGACGATGGTTGTGCCAAGCAGTGCGCCTGCCGCGCCCATCGCCACGCCGCCCATTTGATTGCCGATATACGCCATCGGCAGCGCCAGGAACACCTTGCCGACCTGCTCAATCAGCTGGCTGATGGCGGTCGGCACCATGTCCTGCTGTCCCTGTATAAAGCCGCGGAACGCCGACATCATGCACACGACCGCCACACACGGTGCAATCACCTGAAAGCCGATTTTGCTGTCCGGCTGATTCACGCGCGCCGCCAGCATTCCGCTGCCCGCCAGCATGATGATGGCCGCAAGGCATCCTAAAGTCGTCAGCAGCAGCAGTGCGACACGAAAAACGTGCTTGGCGCTGTGCGGGTCATCCTTTGCCAGCGCGGAGGATACCATTCGGCTGACCGCGACGGGCAGCCCGGCGGATGAGATTGTCAGCAGAAGGTTGTAGGTCGGGAAAACCGCATTGTAGATGCCCTGACCCTGCGCCCCGATAACGTACGTCAGGGGGATGGAGAACAGCACGCCGACGAGCTTGCAGATAATGCCTGCAATGCCCAGCACGGTCATGCCGCCGATAATCGACTTGGATTTGCTTGCCATTGGCTGCATCCTTTCCGTGATGAAAATACCGTACTCCATTATACGCCAGAATGCCCTCTGAATCAAGCAAAAACGCAAAAAAGGGAAGCGCGTGCTTCCCGATTTGTTTACTGTTCCATCTGCCGCCCGACGATGCCCGCTGCCGTTTCCGCCACCTTCAACTCTGTATCGCCCATTTTGACGCCGTTGTCGCGGCTCATGAGCAGCACCGCGCCAATCGCTTCGCCATCGGCAATAATCGGGCTGATGACCTGCGCCGTGTAGTTCGGGTTCTGATCTTCTTCCGTCGTCACTGCCACCATTCTTCCGCCGCTCTGCTGATTCAGGGCAACGGTCTGTCGGCTGGCAATGGCCGTCTCCAGCGCGCGGGAGATCGGCTTGTCGCCAAGCTCCTTGCGCGGCAGACCGCTCGCCGCCACCACCTGATCGCGGTCTACAATCACGGCAATATGCCCCAGCGAACGGAACAGGCTCTCCGTGTAGTCCTTGGCAAAAGATGACATTTCACCAATCGGGGAATACTTCTTGAGAATCACCTCGCCGTCGCGGTCGGTGTAGATTTCCAGCGGGTCGCCCTCGCGAATCCGCAGCGTTCTGCGGATTTCCTTGGGAATGACAACACGCCCCAGCTCGTCCCTTTATGTCAAGTAGGTGCAAAAAAATTTTACAAACTATCCGAAAAGCCTTT